>Ga0307511_10006820_pt1 | contig 11512 bp, 8 predicted proteins | sample 13_EM_MG_FD_200266 | JGI IMG/M metagenome (GOLD analysis project Ga0307511, IMG submission 200266) | Populus trichocarpa ectomycorrhiza microbial communities from riparian zone in the Pacific Northwest, United States - 13_EM | ecosystem: Host-associated > Plants > Roots > Unclassified | place...
ATTCCCTGAAACCATAACGAAGAAGAGCCCAAGAAAGTAGTAAATGAAACAAGCAACCAAGCAACCGCAAAACAGTACGAACTAGTGACATAGTGAAGTAGTGAAGTAGGTTATGTCCCATGTGAAAGCGACTAGTGAGGGTGAGGATGCTCTTCCCTCTTGACCTTGTAATCGGGTATATGATCAAACCAATCTGTCGTATGATTGTACTGGTAAGCCTGGAACCCGACACCATATGGTTTCTATAATACCATGAAGTTAGAATTTTGCCATCAGACTTGGGCACTGAGGGTGCACTTACCGGCTCCAAAACGTACAACATGCCCAATGGGACATCCAGGCACGCAACATCATCCCTGTCCAAGCCTAAAAAGTACGCCAATAGGACCCTAGCCACAACACGGTGCCCAACTAAGAGGACATGGTCGGTCATTCTTTCGACCTCAACAATCACCGCTCTTAAACGATTGATAACATCAAGGTAGCTCTCGCCTCCGGCACCAGGGTAGCGGTAATGTAATTTGTCCTTCCTTCGCGCGGCGTATTCCTCGGGATACTTTGCTCTTATCTCTTCATAAGTCATCCCTTCTGCTATACCGGCGCTTAGTTCATTTAACATTCGCATTTCTTTGATGTCGTACTCCTCTTCGTCGAAGTATTTTGCAGTCTCGATTGATCGATTAAGCATAGAAGTCCACACGCAGAAGTTCTTAGCGACCGGCCCCGCGTTAGGATCATCTCCGGGCACGCTATATTCCGGATTTGGTGGAGTAATGTCACCAGGGCGAGGTGGGAGGAGTGAAGATTCATATTTCTCTTGCATTTTAACGTTGAATGCAGTTCGTTGCTCTGAAATCACGGGTTAGTTGCTGGCTCCAGGGATGTAATAAACTGGAGGGCTTACCGTTCATGAACCGGGTCAGTGCTTTGGCGTATTTGTCACCATTTGCGCTCAAATGGGCATCACCACCAATCCTTCCCTCAATGTTGTCCATGGATTCACCGTGCCGTGTTATCCAGATCTGTCGTGGGGCAAGGTTGAAATTCAATAGATAATAAACAGTTTGTCCAGCGAGGAATCCACGAATCTGGTGTGCGACGACTTTTCGCCCAACATCAACCATCTTCGAAAAGTTAGCTCTGACATTGCCTAATTCAAGAAAAGTGAGTATACCTTGATGTATTGCCAATTCATCTGTTCCTCATAGTCACCAAGCGGAGTGTAGTTGTCCTCGTAGATTTTCACTATTCCAGCAATTAGTTGAACCGTCGTACCAATAATTGACAGCGAATAAAGTACCCACCTCTCTTCCTAAAGTCTTCCAGGGCAAGCACAGGATCCATTCCCTTGTAATCCGGCCCACTAAGCTTCAACCTCATGTTTGCTTCCAAAAGTTTCTCATCCTTGCATTCGCTCTCCAAAAATACTATCCCCAGCTCCGGCCCAGCAAGTTGACGAATACGGCTCACAATTGCTCTCCTTCGCTGTTGTGTCGAGTTTGTGGCGTCCAGGATACCTACTGAGCCGCCTTCGTACAAGATGTAATTAAGTAGTTCGTCCAATGTCTCCATCGCAACCTTCTCACGAAGTTGCTTAGCAGGAAGATTGTTGGGATCGAAAAAATCTGAAGATTGATCCATTCCGTGGCTATGGGTTCCGTTAGGGTGCTCTTGCATCTCTTGGGTGTGCTCAAGGAGAGCTGTCAACCTATCCGCTGGTAAAAGGCCAGTCCCGTTGATACCATTAGTATGAGGAACTTGCGGAGGCGCCTTTGGCGGTAGTGGTTGAGCTGTATCTGCGTCCACCCCAGCTGCGATTCTCCGGCGAGCCCCAACATTGAAGATTCTGGTGTTATGTTGGAGCCAATTCAGATATCTGGCAATCTTCCTCGTGACATACGACTTTCCTCGTGCCGGCAGACCCACCATCACGATCACCAATTTCGCACCAATATCTCTTGAGGCGATCCTCCCATCTGGCGAAATCCGGCTCTTGGTCAAACCAGGTATATCGAGGGTAGTAGCGCGTCTGATAGGAGGACGTGGCGGAGGTCAGTGGGCCAGAAAGAAGACAATGAGTCAAGAAAAGGTAAGTATATAATCTCCACCACGAAAAACAATTGCCATGGCCTTACAAGCAGCAAAGAGTTGAAAAGAAACAATGGGAATTCAGGTCGGTGAGAATGGTGAAAACTGTAGAGATCGAGGTACTCACATTCTTGGACTGTTTGGTGTTGCGGACAATTTAGGACTATTTGGGGCTGTGGTATCGGGAGTGTCTGATAGTGCCACTCCGACTCCCCCATTTCCAACGGCTCTATCTTTTGGGGCAGCTCCAGGAGGCAATAAATAACCATTGGTCTGAAGGACTCCTCCAGCACTACTGCTCCGGCTCATAGCTGGGGCGGTCATGACTGATTTGGCAATTGAAGAATGCTGCGCCTGTTTCCGTGTAGCAATCGTTCCCGCTGGTGTTGCTGGGGGTGATGTCCAAGTAGGTGTATAAGGAACGGCTGGGGGGGTTGGCGGGGTACAGGTCACTGGTATCTGTGTCCCCAGAAGGTTTGGGGAGCCGTAGAAGGAATTTGTTGGCAGAAATGGGGCAGGGAGGTGAGAAGGCGGGAGTAGGATTGGTGAGTTGGTAGAGCCCTTGGTGGGGAGAGTATGAGCCAGAGGAGTGTTCTGGTCAGCACTCCGTGGTGGGTGGATGGGGTTTATATGGGGTGAGGGTGAAGGTGGGGGGGATGCCCTTGAGGCCATGGAGCACGAGAGAGTAGTGTACCCAGCCGAGACCTCGAGGTTCTATTTTGAATATTCCCCGTCGGCTGAGAATCCAGGATGTTGATGGGCAGTTGTAACGGTGACCAGGCTCGGTGAGCAGCAGTAGTGTGATGCGTTCAGGGTGCAGCAGACTCCCAGAAAAAGAAAGTTGTCGGGGCGAGCAAACTGGTGGGATGGTGGTGGGGTACCTAATAGCAGTCAGGCTCGGGACGACGCAATAGGGTTCCGGCGAAGCATACAGCTGGCCGATCCAACGAACAAACCCTGCCAGCCAACTTTGTTTTGCGGGTAATTGATGCTGCAGGTTCCGTACCTCGTTTCTATTTTATTTTATTTTTTTGGTAAACCTTTGGGGATATTTATGTGCTAAGTATCCGGGCCTGCGTTACGGGAGACTGGCAGGTGAAGACGCAAGTGCGTGGGACGCGATAAGGCGTTCGAACAAGCGAAAGCAGGGACCTGAATTGCTGCTAGCAAGGACTATGAGCTGGATGGGTCCAGCAAGCGTTGGGATATGGAAATTCCTTGTCGAAGGAGTCGTATATGTTATGTCGTCGGGGGGGGGAAAGATTGAGTTGCGGCTGGATTCTACAACAGCTGCTGATAGTGGTTCGCTGGCAAGACGTCTTGAATACGATCGATGGCGGCGGAGGGCAATGAAATCTCGTGGGAAGCTTTCAGGGCTAGGCGTAGTGGCTTCGCTAAAGGCCGATCGACTCAAGTAGGAGCTTTGCTGCACGTTGCACGTTGGATTGGACGGGGGTTCCCAGCTGCGGACTACAGTATAGATGTGAGATCGAGTATGGAGGAGAAAAGAGTCACGCTATGCTACGCTGTTGCGAGAAGTACGTTATGTTGTATGCTGTCACTTTGCTTCTTTGCCCAGCTAAATCTATCATGTCTGCTGTCAGTGACCAGTCCCTTTGGATTGTGCTTTCCGCAGCGCAACGGCCCTTTCGACTTTGAGGCTACTGTCGACTCACCCTTGCAGTGGCGCACTCCCACGAGTGCACAAGTGGAGCTATGGAAGGCTTTCCTGCCAGTAGTACCTTACTCGCAGGGGCTGATGGATACCTACTAATAGTCTGGTAAGGTGGGTGCTGTTGACAATTGGGATTTACCTAGCGAGGTCGACTCGCCGGATAGGTAGATTAGAGTGTACGTGATGAGAAAGATTGTTGTGGGCAACTTTCACTGTCATACAGGGAACGAGACAAAAGCAAGCTCAAAAACAAGCAAGTCCAAGCCTACGCGCAGGCAGCAGAGTGAAAAACGAAAAGGGCCGCGCTCAGTTCTACCCGAGCCGCATCGTCACAGGTCGCCCCGCCTTTCCGCGCCGTTCTCAGCTCAAACCTCTCCACAAGCTGATGGAGTTCATCCCATCAGGCTCTGTCCTTTGTGGCTCCACACTTGTCCCCAGCCTCGCCTGCCTTGTGGAAACAATCGCCATGGACAACACGCTCATGGCTTGGCCATGCTATGTGTGTGTACACCTCGCCGACTCATCGCAAGTCCTGACGGTCGTGTTTCATAATATCCAGCAGCCTTGAGGGGGCTAGTGATATTGAAAGTGTATTATTATTACGGTGTAATATATATATATATTCGCTTTCGACATGCCGCGAACTACCCCCAACGTTGTTCCCCCCGCTGCATCGAGAGATTGATTCTGTTCCCCACCCTCCCTCCTTGCAAGCAATTTATATCCATGTCCTGACTCTACACACTAGCGGGAACGATAAAAAGGTTACACTTAACCTTCTGTGCAACAATTTCTTTTCCCCGCCCTAGCCAATCACGACCCCCACAGGCCCCCATATGGGTGTACTTGAACTACTATTCCTGTCGGGGCAGTAGGACTTATGCTATGATGGGGGATATGCATTCTGTAGGATGCAATAAGACATCGAGCGGTTTGAAACGAGCCAGTTGGCTAGAGTAGTTGACATCCCTCTTCTACAAAACATGACCTCTGCTGAATTTACCTAAATCTCCCATTGGAGTAGATATACTCACAACCAAGTCACGAACATTCTACATTGTAATGGAGTACTCCGGACAACGCAATCAAAAGTCTGCTGCAAAACGTGGAACACATTCATCGGGCAAGGTTAGTGACAATTAGAAATTCGTCCACCTCATGCACGTGTGCACGGACTAAGGCCGCCTGGCATGAAGACGCACAAGTATGTAAAGTTACTGTAGGTATGTGTATCTTTATCTCCACATCTCTTATCTCAATGCTTTACCAAATTAATGACCCAATCGAATCTCACTCACTAACCAGACAGTCTACACTAGACCATACTGACACTAGGTAGTCGACACTAGTCTCGACACTAACTGGAAAAACACTTCGATGCCTCTGGTACAAAATATGAAGCTTAAGACAAGGAGAAATAATCTTCCTCTGATTTTTGCTGCTGTTTTTGCACTTGGAGCTTCTTGTGTGGATTAGGCACGGGCGCTTTTGCCCCTCTTCACAACTGCAAGGTCTCTGAAGATACCCCGACCCTCTCCTACCTCCCCGGCACCAGGCGGCAGGACCAGTTCGCCGGTACATGAGGCAATCGCCACCAGGAACGAGGCTCAGGTTCCATTTCCAACAAAACATAAAACCACGTGACATCGGCGATCTAGTGGAGAAAACGGCGAAACCACAAAATGAAAAGTGACATGACCAGATACTTGACTATGTACTTGGCAGATCCTCAGCAACTCGGATCACTCGTATAAAAATGGTTTCCGCAGGCAAGGGTTCTCATAGCCGTGCTCTTGGGCCCACGGACGCTGACATTCGCACCCATGTTCCGCTCCCTGCCTGTTCGGAAACACTATTTTCTTACGAGGAAATCTAGATGTTCATGCGCCCATGTACATCAAACTCCTGTGCTCATGCTGGACCGCATAAACTGACGAGATAGATCCCCTGTCAGCTCTGCGAATTCCCGTGTTTTAGGTGGAAAGACAGGGATTTATCTCGCAGCACCTCATCTCTTCCACTAATTCAGACTGCCCCAGTGGCCTTTTAAACCTACTTAATGTGGCCCTTGCCCAATCACATGCCTAGTTTGCATGGACTACTGCATCGCATGATGATGATGGAGTTATCTTTACTTCTTCTCACCTTAATTGCTTCTTCTTACTTTCTTTTCTTATTCTCTATACCTTCTTTTCTTCTTCCAAACGAACGTACTTCATGACTGCGAATCATGATAGACGTACTTTGTAGGGATGACATGCACATAGCCCGACTTGGACGGATGAGGTTGTACGATGCTTCCTTTGTTTAGTCAACTTTGACTTTGCTATGATACTCATCGAGCGATCGGATTTCCAGCATCAGGCACACCACTAAAAACTATTTACTTACCCCAATACTAGGTACCTATCCCATTTATGATAAGACATCTTCAATTACACAACCCCCTACTGCGTGAATACCCCTCCGAGTTCGGCTGAAATTTACTAGTTACCCTGCATACTTATACAGTATATCTTCTTCCCTTGGCAATTCTTGCTTCTCCATAAGCCCTCATGAATCTGCGTGCATGCATCACCACCCCCTCTCCTTTCAAGCCCTCGGGTTCTTCCTCACGGGGCCTGCATTTGGTTCTATGACCTCCAGGTGGTTTGGGCGCGCAAATTCAAATTAGTTTATGAAGGGTTCGAATGCACTATACAGCCTATTATGTACTCAAAAGTTTTCATCAATACATCATGCAGCTACATAGCCCCTGTTATATATATGTAAATTAAACACCTACGAAAGTGCTGTGATACCTTTATACAGGCAGGCAGGTAAGTGTTTGTGGTTTGAAAACTCAAGTAGTGGCCCCTGCACCCCATATTGAAGGCTTTCTGTCTCATTGATAACCAGACTACCTCCTGAAGTGATTTATTGAGCAATCTTTTCTTTTTGGGTACTTTCGTATTCGACTATTTCAGAACTGCCCTACTGTCAAGTCAGCTGTCGAAGAGAAGGCCTCGGCACTCACACTCGGTAAGTTGAATCCGCGGGGAGCGGGGGAGCTGCTGCCAGTTATATCCCGTGTTCTGAGATGCTGGGTCATGTGATACATATCAATTCAGACTACCATCAACTCAAAGTTCCAAGTGTCGATGATCTCGTGGGGTACCATACAACCAATTTCTCCCCATGTCCACCAATCATTCTTCGCAATCACTACCCCTGATGAAACACTATCAATTAGCTAGTATTGTGTTTCTTCATTTTGAACACCTATTTTATATGTATTCACATGGGACTAACTAGTGATTTTTGACAACTAAAGTACTATTATTACGATGTACATATTGGGTGACAAAAGTTAAATGATGTCACACCAGCACCGTGGTGACTTCATTTCCGGATCCTGTGCATGTGACTACTATGCAGAAGGGGTCTCACAGCCGAGTGGAGATGCCGAACAATACTACTGCAAAATAGAGTTGACTTCCTCATATGCATTACGTATACTCCCTCACGAATATTTTGGACGGCACGTAATATTTATGGAGTGTGGTCGCAGATGAAACCACAAAATGCTTCTTCCTGAATGTCAAGCGACGCCCCTGTTACGCCAAATGGATGTAACTACACGAAAACGCTTGCGCGGCCATGGAACGCCAAGGGAGTAAAAATACTCCGCTGGGGTCGGGGCTTCTACTGGTTCACATCTCCGCGGAACATGATGAACCCTGGGTCGCTGTGCTACATGTGTCGCCTTTGTTATGCAGGGTACCGGTCTCGAGATAGTGCATATGCATCCTGGGGGGTAAATTCGTGTCGTGCTCTATTACCCAATCTGGCTGCGCGACTACCGAATATGGATACAGCCCAATGCTAGTTGCTAGCGACGTCTCGTTTTCAACGCAGATATTGGCGAGTCACACCGAATAGTGAAACATCCATAGGAAAGGCTTACCACCGATCAATCTCAATCGTCACTGGGCCCTGATCAAGAGCTTCCGTGCAGTTGGAATGCAGATGCAAGGCTTCGGGACCTGCGGAGAAAACCGTAACCACACAGCGGGAAACAACGCGGAATGTTGTCAATCCAATCAAACCAGATGTTCTCCGATCTTGCGGGTGGAACCGGCCGGTTTATTGAATCTGATAAGATCAGTGGGAACGAAGAGAATTCGGGTCCAACCTCGAATGTCTACTGGCTGAGGACGTTTTCGTCGTTCCATGTTCCCGGACCAGCTGGCTGCATGAGCAGTAAGACCAGGAGGATTCTTCGAACTGCCGAAGTGCTTGGGAAAAGGACCACTCTGGAGTACACAGCTTGGAGATATGTATGGGACTATAGCGTGTTACTCAAAGAGGAAATATCATGAGTTGAAAACGCATGGGCCCCATAAAAGTCAATGTACACTTGGACGGACTCAACTCTGTCTTTCAAGCATTGACACTGGTCCACATACATTCATCTTGATACTCGACCTTATCAAACGCCTTGGTCCCCGAATTCCAAGAACACTATATGTACTCCATATCCAGCCCTTTTTTTCTTCCACATCAATCTGAACGTTTTAAGTTGAAATCCCGATGCCTACAGGGAACACCCAGCTAACCGGGTAGATATGGATCCTAGTGTATATAAATAACGGACGGATCTATCCATACCTGCGGATCTTGGCATGAGCTGTATATTTGAAGATCACTTTTCAACCCCATCCTCATTGGTACATCTAGCCGCATAATACTCTAGAGTATTAATTCGGCGATATGATTCAGGGGTTTTGGTTTATAGATTAATAGTGGATTATCTAGTGCCCCTTTGAGCTTCGCACCCATTCCATTGGGCTTGGCCCAATGCCGAACCGGTACATTTTTCACTGATTCCCTGTATACGGTATGCTCGAAAGCACTTTATCCAGGCCACTGAACCGTGGAGGGTGCTGTAAATTAATTTGATGTAATAAATCGAATGATCTAGCTTAAGAGTACTTGCTAACACCTGTCCAGGCCATCCTTAGACAGACGGCGGAACAAACATCAGGTCAGACTTCATCAATGTATTACTTTATCTGATACGTATATATAGCTACAGTTGGAGCAGCTGAGGCATCTCAAAGATTTTGAGACACATGCAAAGATGATGCCTGACAGGGTAATTGGAGTGTGCCAGCTTTAACGCACAGCATCTGCGATTGAAAAATTCATTGGTGCTCACATGGACCAGCCAAAGTTCCTGGAGATGACCCTCGTGCCTCAGCCCCCACTTAGGTTAAAGCTTATATTAACCAAGATACACCTTACATCTGCATGACCTACGACCACTTAGCAGCGACCTAATGTAGTAACAGTCCGATATTAGGCAATCGATTCCATCATATTCAGTTAGCCGCATATAATCATAATAGCCAGCTCATTAATATGATCTTGAGGTGTCAAGTTAAGGTATATTGTACATACGTTACGTACTATATTAACCACGATCATCGAGCACGAGTAACATGTGTAGATGGGTTGGTTTAAGCTTAATTCAATTCTGCACTGCATAAATGTGTGGGGTGTATTGTTTGCTTCATTTATCGGGGTAGAGGCTGAGAATCTAGAAACAAAGCAAAAGCAAGATCGCCACCGGGTGGGTTTATGTTATATCACATTGCGGAGCATGAAGTAAAAAAACTAAAATACATAAAGAGGGTGAAATTTACCGATCTGTGGAAAGTTTCAGGAGCGTACCTACTTTACCCTTACGGCAAATATCATTGAACCAACGTTGCAACCGGTGACCCCACGTCGACGTCTTTAAATGCCCCCCGCACTGTCAGAGATCACGGATCGCTCCGCTCCGTCCAGTTTGCGGTTGGGAACAAAATGCGAAAAGTTGCGAGTAGTAGTAGACATCATTGGTTAATCGTTGGATCGGAATAAAACAGTGATTTTTGCCCTCATTAGACTGAGAGAAATTTAATGAGGCCAAGAGCCAACCAAGGGAGGACACTGATTCATAATATACCCCGAAATCACCGGATATGTCTCACTAGGACTCGTCAGGTGACTAAGTGATTGGGGGTGATGTAGTCTGATGTGTTATTATAGCTTCCAGAAACAGCGACCGTTCTTTACTACTCATAGTTGTAGGTGGGTCTGCTGAGTTGGTGATATACGTATGCCATGGCCTTGCTATGACGTTCGATCTATGATGAATCTATGTGGCGCTCGGTTAGTATCTTTGCATTTATAATACACCAACCTCCATGTCCCATTATCACGCAGTGGTCTGCCCATAGACTAGGTCAAAATAAAAGAAGAGCAACTATCAGAAGCACCAAGTTTTAGACTAGTATTCGCCCCGTGCTATGGATCAACCTTTTTTTTTATTTTTACAATGGAAGTGTTCCCATGAAAGTCGGGAGGACATGCTCGTTAAGGAAAGTTATTCCGTAGGGTATCGGAATTGAGGGTAATTGTTTAGCCTCATTTTACTTCAGGTGTCTTTTTTCCCTGAGGTGTAGGAAGGCCCTGTAATAGAGAATTGTAATTAGAGCTTGAAATCTTGTGTAGCGCTTCAACATCAGTTGCTGTTTACATCTATAATACCTGCGTGTGTGTGTGTGGAAAATATTTGGAATCGCAATGAGAAACACACTAGTAGAAGGCAGAAGACAGAACTTTCCTAGAATCACTTTTCACCCTGCATAAAGCTGCAAAGGTATAACGAAAAAGAGGGCCTATCACTATATTCCCATTCTATTCTAGGGTAGTTTTGGAGTATTAGCCTAGGATCTAGCCTAGGAGTGTAATCTTCGATCATTGATATTACCTACCCATTAGAATCGAGACCTTGTTTTGCCGCAGACATGATGATAACAGAGGGGAAGCCGGTACAGACCACGAATGGGGTGTTGTATTACACACATGAGGGTGTCATGGTGACTGGAACGAGGCTGCGTGACGACTAGCAAAGATATGTCTCAAGCTCTAGCCCAGACCATTACCCTGAACCGGAGCAACAGAAATTGTCACACATTACCTACTTTCCCTCGAAGTTTGCAAGACATTGATATTATGTGCTACTACTACGGCCATGCTTCACTCGCAAGTAAAGGCCAAAAACTCATGTCAAATTTTACCTATTAGTTGAAAAAAAATATCAGAACATTTACTCTTGCCTGGACTTGTTACCCTGAACTATTTTCAACTCCAACCCTCTGAAGTAAAACTTAGACATCAAGGTATCATATAACACAGGGATATAGCCTACTAGTACAGAATAGCACTGTAAGGGAAGCGATGAAACAGGACAACTTGCGCGCACATACAGAATAGTACATAAGCAGGGCAGCAGTATTCATTCCCGTAGAAGAACGAAGGCGTAGGACAAGGCGGGGTGACCCCTGGCGTGTAGCGAAGTGTTCACCGGAGGGCGGATGTATGGGTGACTGGGTTAAAATACTTGTGGGTTCAGCTCACTGGAACGTGCTTATGGTTACAAAGAAACAAGTACTGCGCGGGTATGGGGTATGGATGCTTTACACAGGAGACTTAAGCTTCACAGCATCAGGGCCCAAGTCAGGCCATCAGTTCCTTCATGGCGCGCACCAACTAAACTTATAAACTGTGGGTAAGTGAGAAAACACAACAGCCTAAAATCTGGGGATAGCCTGTAGTGTCATAGCTAGCTACGATACTAGCAATTGAACTGTGCGCAGCCTTAATAAGAATATACCTAGAACAGGACCAAGCCAAATCTTGACAGGCTTCATAACTTCA
>Ga0307511_10006822_pt1 | contig 11510 bp, 13 predicted proteins | sample 13_EM_MG_FD_200266 | JGI IMG/M metagenome (GOLD analysis project Ga0307511, IMG submission 200266) | Populus trichocarpa ectomycorrhiza microbial communities from riparian zone in the Pacific Northwest, United States - 13_EM | ecosystem: Host-associated > Plants > Roots > Unclassified | place...
GCAGCCTTGTAGTTTGAATCCGATAAAGTCCAACGCTTCCTTCGATTCCAAACTTTTACCTTTCATACTTAACCATCTCTGTATCGCATTGACCCAAGTGTCGAGATACTGTGAGTCTCGCCATTTCTTATCTCCCCTGTTGAGATTTTCTGGAGCATCTATCTTGATACCCTTCATTCGTTTGGACATTTTTGATGATGTTTCAGATGTCACAATTCCTGTTGTCGTTTCCCATTGCTGTTCTTCTGGTGTCTAACCGCGTGCTGTCCGTTTCTTGATCTTCTTGACCTTCTTCTTAGGTTTGCGTATGCTTCTGTGGCTGTGAACTGACGATCTGCTACTAGAGCTTCCACTGCTAGAGCTACTATCGTATCCCTCATCATCTCCTCCGCCTGCTGTGGTACCTCATCCTAAGGGAGGGGTTTGGTCATCATCGTCGCCTCCATTGTTCGGGTGGCCAGTGTCTGAGGTACGTTCCACGATGTCATCTTCTGGTACGATGCCAGTTAGAGATCCTGTGCTGACTTCTGGTGCGGAACGTTGTTTGGTTGGCGTCTCAGGAGGGTTCCTTCTGTCTTGTCCTTTTGGTCGTTTATCTATAGGTGGGTCCTCAAATTGTCCTGGTATGTAAGGTAAAAGTAGGTGCTGACTACATAGCATAAAGGACATAATATCATCCCATTCCTTCAGAACCCAGTGAGATTCTGTGAGCTGAGGAATCTTGGGGCGTTTCAGGCGCTCTGCAAGCACCGTAGTAAGTTCCAAGTCCTTACTTTCAAATGGGATGGTTGTGTGCCAAAGATAGTGTTTGATTGCTGCTTCGAGAAGCAATTGGATGTCTTTTGGGTGAAAGCAGTGAAGATACCCAAGCGTTTGTGTAAAGGCGAGGATATCATGTGTTTGAGGTTGTACTTTCTTCCAGTTTGCTTCTGTCATAGGAGGTGACTCAAATTCCCATATTGTGAGGGGAGAGTCCTTTTCTGGTTTTCCAACGTCGACGGTATAGACGGTGAGAGGAGGTGGTTTGACTGATTCCTCGAACGTTTGTGGTTCGGGGTTGTCTCTCTTCTTTCGTAGTGTGTCGGAGATTAATTTCTTGATGTCCTCTGGAATCATAGCTAATCTTCGAGACTTGTGGTAGGTGTACGGCTTTTCCGTCTTGGAGGCCATAATGTCGGTTACTCGTTCAGATATTACGAGTTATTTTTCCCCCTTGTCCGTATATTGTGGGGACAAGTACGTCACTCCGGACGTGAGTGATTTCCGATCGACTTCGCATGACTATGGCTCGGCTGCCTGTTCGATATGTAGGCAGGATTGTGGGAACGAGGAGATCACGGATGCTGGTTCATCGTTATCTTCCGCTCCTACCACTCTGGTAGGTACCCCTGAGGCGTGGGTAATACCAACGACGCCTAAGATGCCCTTCCCGATGGAAGGTTTTGGGGATAGTGAGGGTGGCGGCAAGAAGACCGTGAGGTGGTATCCTTATATGGAAGAATTGGATAGCTAAAACTCCTCGAGTTTTGAGCTGATGCCAACTAAAAATAGTTCAGTAGGGAAGGAGGGTAGATGTGCCTCGCCTGTGAGGGATCTGGTGTTGGATGGAACAGGAAGTAGCTATGTAGTTCCTGCTGTACTTTCGTATGTTTCTTCTAATGGTGAGAAGAATGATAGTGAGCCATGGGATGGTGATGCGTATTTGTACACTGCGATTATTCCTGGGACGTATGGTGCCGCGATGTCTGATGCTCTCTGGTATAAGAAGATGAATAGGGATTGTAGTTGCCAGGAATGCAAGAGGTGGTGTCGATATTGGTGGGGTAAGGTGATGGAACGAGGGTGGAATAGTTTAATAGTGTATACCACTGCCCGCTTGAGCTCAGCCTTGTCTTGCACAAGGTCTTCTGTTGACTGCAGGTTGAGAATATCTCTGTCTCGGTGTTGGATTGTTGTTGCTAGTTTTCGTAGAATATGATGTGTTGTTGAATATGTTGACGTCCGATAGAGGTGATACCTGAAAAGGTATTATAAAGATACCAATGGGTGATCAGTCCGTGGTAGTAGTTTTAACAGTTAGATTATTTTGTGTGTTAAAAAAAATGTAATAGGCGATGCCAATAGTAGTACCGCGGGCCGTTTAACAAAGTCTATACTATCACCGGAATGATAGTGTATGTCTGTTATTGGTTCCGCTAAGTCGAGGACTCAGAGGGTCTTTGAGAGCATACAGATTTCCCAAGCGGGAAGAGAATTAACAGGGGTAATCTCTCTGTATTGAAGCTATCTAAGGCTTGTCTGAACTCTGTCTGAAGTGATCTGATCTGAGAATCCTCCTCCAGAAGGGCGGAACGGTTCAGTACTTATACTAGCCGACAAGCCTTCTGGAGTCTGAAAAACCTGTTTTCTGGCCTTTCCAGAAAACCTGCTTTCTGGCCGTTCCAGAAAGCACTCCTCCATGAACATAAATACAGGTGTGGGAGGTCAGGCCTACACTACTCAGAAATACAGGTGTGGATGCATAATGCATCATGATAAAAGAAAAGTACATAAGGACCAGATACGCTCAAGGTAATAGTATGTAAGGTACTATGCCCGAGATATTTGGTATACATGATAGGAGCTAGGAAATGCGTACTAAGACAATTACAAGAAACGGTCTCCCGTCACACATCGACTAGGTTGATATAATGACCATGTACGGCCTTATCAAATTAAGGTGTAATCTTGGTTTTGCAGCAATGATAGTGAGTTTCAAATAGGAGTACCTCTCTCTGTTTTTTAACAACTGCAGTCCTCACATTTGGTGAAAGACTAAAGGAGGCAATTCCCAAATACCTGCTTACATCAATTGAACCGATGAAGGCGGTGGAAGCATAGACAAGGTGCTGGAAGTGGGGTTGGCGAGGGTGGTTTAGATATTGAGGTGAAAGTGGTGAAGGTGATGGAGTCGATGGAAAGGGGTGAAGGGGGCGAGTAGTTACCCTGGCCTGAACAGAGCATGCAGTAGTAGTAGAGCTGGTGATAGAGTTGGCGAATATGGTGTTGGTGGTGCTGTTGGTTGGTCAACTGGGTAGAGGTAGCGAACCGAATGGGGGTGGAGGAGGTGGAGCCAGTGGTGGCGGTTACGTATGTGGTGGGGAAGGTGGCGGATGGTTACCCTGACCTAGGATCATTCACTGCGCAAATCGATCTCGACCCAACCTGAGACATTCCCGCTAAACTCAAATTTCATCACGTGCAATAAGGATAGCATCAGCTGTGAAGATAGAGCTGCGCCCAATCTCATATAAAAATGGCAGGACACAGCTATCCTGTAATGGAGGGTTATTCTAGAGATCTCTTATGGCAGATAACCCTATTGGCTAAATTAAGTAGATAAATACCTAATTCTACCGCAGCCATGAATTTTGCACGAAGATTCCCCGGCTTGGACTCCCTACCTTCACTACCTGGGACTGCTTTGATCTAGCGACCTATGTTTCGCTGCCACAACCTTGCCATGTAATTCCCCATACTGTGGTCCCGTGGTTGTGCACCCGGCGTTGTATCGATCCGGCTCCGGTGCCCTATCTCTCTAGAGCAGCGACTTGTGCTTGCTGGGTTTGCCGTAGTAGTTTACCACGATGGTGGCTTTGTTGCTTCTGCCAAACGTGAGAAATAAGACCCCCTGTCTTTCCACCGTAGCAACGGATTTTTGCATGGGCAGACAGGGGGTCCTACTTCTCCATTTTTGCGCCATGCCTCTGGGATTCTCACCCGGAAAAAAACTATGCAAAACCCACAACAAAAACCACGAGAAAAACTTTGGGTAAAACAACGCCCCAAAACACTGCAAAAACAACGGCATAAAGAACCGCAAATACTGCGGAAAACGCAATTGCAAACACCACTGCAAAAACCAATACAACATCGTTTGAAATTAACTGCAGGAATGAGTGCCAAACAACTACCGAGGCTAGGGAACAAGCCACTGCAAAAACTAAAGCCAAGGCCACTGCAAAAGTAGCTGAAAAGCCACATAAAAAAACTGGGGTAAATAATTCAATTACAACGAGAAAAAAACTTGCAGAAACTACAGTTAAAACAACTGCCAAACGTGAGAAAGTCACGGTAAAAGCCACCAAACTCAAGAGAAAAATAAGTGCAAAAACTGCTGCAAAAACTGCCGAAGGATCGCAACAAAAACGACCACAAAAGCCAAGGTAGAACCAATGCAAAAACAACTGAAAAAAACAACCCCCGAAAACCACCTCAAGAACGGCTGCATATATCATTACAAAAATGACAACTGGTATCGGTGGCAATGTTGCTCATCCCATTAGTGCGCATGTCTCTGAGCATGTCGCCAGGCAATGTATCTCTCAGCGGGACTGTCGCTATAAAATTAGCACAATCAAATTGAGAATCACGTCAAGGCTCACCTCTACAACCGGCTTATATTGCTGGCTATGGCGGTAAAACGATTTCCGAGACTGTGTATGCCATTCTGCACCTGACGCCTTCAGCATTGTGTTGCGTCGATATGTGTGTGCATCCAGCGGGGAATATCGCTGTTTCTGGATGTTCGAAGATATGTGATGTGGGTATCCCGAGCCTTGGGAGCTGCAGCAGTGGTATCCGGAGTCGTTTCCGCAGTTGTTCTGGTAATGCTTCTTGTCGATCTTTTTGCGGTTATTCCTCTCGCCGGTGTTCAGTTCTGCGTGGTTTTTGTAGGGGTTTCTTCACCTCCTATTTCTGTGGTAGTTGCACTTTTATTTCCTCTTGTTGCATTCTTTTTAGCAGTGGTTTGTAGAGCGGTTAGCGGTGTGGTTTTTGCTCTTTTTGCTGTCAGCCATGGGGAAAGTCGGACCGGCATCGTACCGTGGAGGGCACTACCGTGAAATCCCTAGGACCGTTAGCGAGGTGCTGTAGGTGGATAATGTGGTGGGGGTGTCAAAGTTGGACGTGGTGGGGATGATGGTGGTGCTGATGCAGGGGAGGGAGCCGTGGGCAGTGCCGGCAGGGGCAGCGCGGGTAGGTCGGCGGGGATTGTGGAGTCAGCGACGATTGTGGGCATAATACGGGTGGTAGTTATGTGGAAGAGGTCCCGTAGGCTGTAGAGGTGGTACTGTAGCACTCGTATAACAGCTCCGCTGGTTAACAGAATGAAACGATGGTATGTTCTATGATGATAATGATAACAGAAGAGGGGGCTTATTGACTGACATAAATGGAAGGAAAGACGCTATCCCGTGACTGTCCATTACACCCTGGTAGACTCCGTTACATTCCGACGCCGATAGATTACCATCCATCGCGATATCAATCTAGTTCACCCCGTGTCTCATTCCACCAACACCCGCTGCTGCGCCAGTTCCCTACCATCGGCTGCCTAATCATCAGTGGTAGCTATAGAGTCCTGCAGGAGTTTCAGGGGCTTCAGTTGGTGGTATTAGTGCAGGAGGTGGTCTCGGTGGAGGTAATGGAGGTAGCGGAGGTAGCGTGAGCGAATGTGATTGTGGTGTAGTTAGGGACGGTGTATCCGGTAGAGGTGGGGCACAGGGAGCGCCATGCAAGTAGGTGGAAGCTACCCTGGAGTGACTGTCACTGGGGAAGTGATGGAAGTCGCAAATGTCGGCGAATACGTAGGAAGCCGGAAATCGAAAATAGTAAACACAGCCACGAGACAAATGTGGATCGAGGTGAAAAAACGCTTCGATTGCGTTCCATGGATCCTCATTCCCCCTTCCCTCCTATGTCGTCGATTGATATGCTTCCAGAGCTCGGTGCGTGACATCAATTCGAGACTTTGCTAGCTTCAGTGGTGGGATTGGAAGGTGACGTGGAATCCATACTCTGCTAAGCTGTCCGCAGTTCCCCTTGGCTATGGTGTGTAGCCAGCAATTGATTGGGGCCCTGTTGGTGCGAAGCCACCTATATATCGGATTTGACCCTATGGACCTGCTCCGCCCTGTGTCAGCCTGGAAGTGCGTGTTGTGTCATTCTTGCCTCGGCTGGGGTCTGAATGTGTGCCCAGTGGTGGGGCCGTCGCGCCTGTGATATCTCCCACGATGGACCCGTCTAAGACTGTGGCCTCCTGTTTCTCGTTCCATACAATGTATATGTGGCCTCTGACTTCTTCCGCGTACCCCCTCGTGTGAAGGGCCTATTGGGCCATATCTCCATTCCGGAGGGTGGAGGGTGTCCTATGAGCAGGTTCAGATTTCGTTGACGTACGGCTCTACCTAGAGGGGGTGAGAAGGGCGAGGATCGCGACTCCCCGGCGTTTTTGTAGGATTATGGCAACCCCTGACTTGGAATCTGTACTGTGCCTTTGGAGAATATGTATTCTCTAGTGGTCTCTCCACTCCTTTCCGCTGCACCGATGGCCGCTGCCTGCTCCCCCGGTGATATCTGAGTATGCGATCTTCTCTAGATCGCAACTATACTGTAGTCCCCGTATTTCGAGCCTTCGTCTTCAGTGGGTTGGAGGTCGGTGGGGGTGTGAAATAGTGTCGCTGCCAACTTCGAAATTGAGATTTTCTGGGTGAGTACGTGTGACGCAGTAGGCGCTCATTATGTATAGGGTTATCTGCTTTGATGTCGCTAACCAGGGAGTCCTGAATCTGCGATTTGAGTTGTATGGTGTGGGTGCGGTCGCCATTGAGGTGGTGAAGTCAGTGGAGAACGGGGAGGTCGTCGAGGTACAGAAGATGATGAAGGTGTGGTCCAGGTGGTGAAGGTGGGAGCGGTGGAGGCGGTGCGGCGTTTCCTGGCCCAAAGGCCGAATTGAAGCACATTTGAACCCGGGATTTTCGGTTCGCCCCGACCGATACCGCTTCGGCTAAATCCTGTTTTCCTACTCGCAAAGATATCGTCACGTGTGCAAGCGTAGAAGAGTTGCCAGTCAAGCAACCAGACTACACGGGCGCTGACTTGCTTCCTGCTTGCCACCTCCATACTGGCGACTTGAATGACAATCCCTTCTGATGGCAATCAAACAAGACTACAACCATCACACCCACCTTCACCAACCACACGCATCAAATTTACTCCCATTCCGAAGTACTCCAGGAGCAGCCACCGAGACTATAGGCAAGCGAAGTTGGAGTTGGCTGTGCTAGTTCTGGTACGTTCTTCAGGCCTTCAATCCATTCCCGTCCTAATATCTACCAAGGCCAGGTTTCGGTTGCAGACTTTTCTTGCCCCTCCCTCAATCCCATTTCCCCAATTACACTCCAGCGCCGGACAACAACTTAACCTGCCACCTCTGAGTTCGATTCAACGAAGCTGAGTCCTCCCGGAGGGTACAAGATTACTACCCATCCGAACCAACCCCGTCAACTTAAAATCTGGGCTCTAATGGTACAGCATGGTTACGGTGGTCGGCGGGTTGGGAACGGTGAGCATCCAACTACTGGAGGTGAAAAGATGGATTTGACGCCAGGGGAGTTCGGGGCCATAGTTCTCAGCTGTACATTTGGGCCAGGCATCGTGTGGATGGTATTCGCCCTCGCCTGTATGCCCATATACTTGATAATGCGTCACGCTAGGGAGAAACGGAAAGCCAAGCAGTTACAGCGAAATGCTGCGTTGAGTACAGGTACCGGTATCCCGTTGGGAGAGCAAGGAGACCCGATGTCACGATTTGGAGGCGGCTACTATTCTCCGACAGCAAGTGTCATAGCGTCTATGCCACCAGCGGCTTCAGGGCACTGACTCCCACCCTATAAACACTGGGTTAGTCCCTATGGGGGGGTTGGCTAACGACGACGCTATAGCAACCACGCGGAATGCCTCAAAAAAGATGTTAGTGTGATATCCTGTTGGGGATAGTGGAATGTTGGACTCGTTGAGAGAGTTTGCATCCGGGTTTTGCATTGGAAACCTAGAAGTTCCCTCTTCACAATCGGCGTCTCAATTCGATCATTTTTAGTTTTATTTTCATGTAGGTACACGTATAGGGCCTATCAATTCACTTATGGAGAGCGAAGCTTCTATGGTTTCCAAAGCCTTAGCCGTGTGCAGTGGTCTTCCACCTCAATTCTATCCAGGGTAATGCAATGCCCAGGATACCGGTTTCCATATCGGAAGAGCGCTCAGCAAGCGTCACACTAATCCCGGGTGGATGCAAGCGAGTATTGAGTCAACCAAAAAAAAAGAACTCTAGGTCACCCGTCCCCCACGACAATGATTGAAATGTATTGTTGGTCTCAAACTCCCCAGGAAAGGCTGGCTTGTTGCCTAAGGGATGTTTTGGCGTTTTTGTGTATATATAATATATACGATCTGCAATGTTTAACATGTACATAGGACGATATCAATTGATCAAAGCTGAATATCGTACACCTGTTCAAAAGCAGGTTCGGTTTGGGTGACTTACAGGGTGCTCCACATTACAAGGTGTATGAAATCAGACAGTTCATCTTTCCCGAGTACTGATCAAGTCGAATGTCTTGTTGATGGAGAGGGTTCGAAAGTGCGTCCACCATGTTAATCTACTATGCTAGCTCGAGTTCAGTTACATTGTAGTGATACATGATGCTCGCAGTACAGTTAGCCTGAGATACAGGAAAGGTCGGGGAATGGATGTAGTCAGTTTTCCTTAGTAATTGTTTGATGATGTTTCGCTAGAAAACAACATGTCCTTTTGTAAAGATTACGAGGTTATAAGCGGAGGAATCTTAAGAGAGAGAGAAATGTAGATGTATCCGCCAAGACTATGTAGAGACCGCTAGAGTATGAAAGCTATGGTTCTACTGCCTTATTTTTCGGATTCCAGCTCTTTTATCCTCCTCGAGTTATCCCAAAATGCCATTTCGGGCTTCCCTGTTCATGTCCGCATATCCCAATTGTCCATTCTTGGATTCCTGCGTCTCCCGTGATATCGCACGTGAGAGTAATTCCTACACCTTCTTTGTTCGACAAAATATACTTAGGTTACGATGGTAGGCACAGACACCTACTCTAAAGTAATAACCACAATAGCATTCTGACCCCATGCCCGTCCGACTATCTTAAACCCGCGCATAGGAACGACGCAGCACCTGCAGCCACATGTCGTGATATATTGGGGTTTTACGTTTCTTTGTTACTCAGGTTACCAACGTTTTAGCTCAAGCCACAAACGGCTATGGTGATGCCGGCTATACTCACCCTTCCGTATGGGTACCCTCACATCCTGCCATACGCAACCCAATACCCCCATATAAGCCTCAACAATGTGGCTCCATCGACCCCTTCGACCCCCGTATAGGGCAAGTATGACACAGGTGAACCCATGCCTGATTACCCTATTATTAACTGAGCTCCCGACAAGGCTCCGAAGTTCATTGTAGTAATATTCTTTTGTACGCAATTGGATGTATTAGTTTATGCTCAAGTTTAGATCCACAAATTCACGTTTCTAATACGTGCCAAGTGTTTAATATCGCTCGAACCAATCGGTTAATGCCTTGGATTTTAATCAAATTTAATACTTCTATATAATCTACAAATATAACTTGCTTTGGATGGTATTGCAGGCCTCAAAAACAAGCAATAAAAATCCACTTTACACATGAAACAATCAACTTTTAAGCATCTCCTCGAGGGAGTTATGCTATTCTTTGTTCTGATTGACTGTCCAAACCATAATTATGCCTTGTTTTGTGTGAAAAGTTTGCGGAGAAAATGCCTTCTCTGGTTTCCCTTACCTTTCTTTTCCTCCTCCTCCGGATGCTTTGCAATGAAAACGATTGCTGATAGATCTGCTGTGCAGTTCGTACAGGACTCAATTTCTTCAGCGTTGATAGTGATTGGGTTACATGCAGTATCTGGTGGCCCTCGGCAGTTCGTGATCTTACAATCCCACTTGCTCTTGCAGTTGGCGCAAGTAAGCTGCAACTGTTGGCACATATCTTGGAGAGGTTGTGGTATTGAGTTTAGCGGGAAGCTGGTCTTCTGAGGCTGAGTATCACTGATAGGTTTGGAAGAGGTTCTCTTTGGAGGTGGTAGTGTCTCTGAGGTTTAATTTAAGTCTTAGTCTCGTTGAGTGAGGGTCGAGTTATAAGTGATGATAACCTGTATTGCCGATTGATTTGTATAAATGTTCCGATACAGTCCCTAGATACTGAGTTTATAAGAAAGTTTGTTACGGCCATCCATGGCAGCGTGTTCCTGGGTTGGTCATGGCAAAGGGTCCATTCGTAACAAGACGAGATGACTGTTTTCTTGGCCCTAAATCCCGTCGTTGGGTGTACCCAATGATCTATACATTAGCCCTTAGGGATTGGCGTTTCTGGGGTAACATAATAATACTCTCCCTTCTCCGTATGCCTTGATCTGTAAATACTGGACGGCCCGACTAAGTCTGATGTATTGGAAGAGTGAATGCTAAGGATGATCTAGGTCTCGGTGAAGCTGGTGAGGATAGTATAGCTGTCTCTGAACCCGAGTTATTGGTATTAGGCTTGGGAAAGGGGAGGGTGTGCCTTTGATAAACTTGACATATCCAGTGTGCCATGCATAGTAGGAGTCTTTGGTCGTTTAGAGAGTAGTGTTAGTGTTACTGAGAGGGTTTGATATGTGAGAACGGCAACTGAATCAAATGCATCAGGTATAGAAATCCGGTGCGGGAATGTGATCTCAAGCTTGGTCTGACGGGATACACCTAAGCTGCCTATAGATATCTACAGAGCTATTGGATGGGATATAAATGGTCAGGGCCGTTCCGGGATACCATATATATCACTGCGGGCATATGTAATATAGCAAGTTGAGAGCAAATCAAGTCTATTTTGTTATACAAGAGATATTTACGTATGTAGATTATTTAAAATAAATTTAAAAAAATATGCAAGAAAAGTTCCCCGCTTGCTCAATGCCCTGCCACCGCTAATACTGAATTCGTACATGGGTGCTGCCCTGACCCAGTATGGGAGTAGGCAGTACATGAATGTACTTTTTTTTTTCACTGCCAGCGGCGGTTAGCACATAGGCCTTTGCATTGGCAGGGAACCACAGATCTCGCAGCTGCAATCCGTGCAAGCACACGAAGCGGTTTCGGGTTTTGGCTTGGCCATGCCAATGGAATAGTATCAAGGTAGGCTGCTCTAATACTAGAAGGGAGCCGATCCAATTCTTTACTGCGGTAGTATCGGTCTAATAGACCAAATTCACAGTATAGTTGGTGTCTCAGGATCGGGTTTGTAGACAACTTGGCAGAAGATCCGGCGATGCTCAGTAGAAGCTCGGTCAATACTAGGAATTCGCAAGCTAACAAGATCTATTACAAAGGTGTCTGTCTTCTACCGTTACTCATATAAAGTAGCTATTTGATTACGAGCTATTGTTATATGCTGTCGGATCTTTGTAAGCGTCATATGGGTATCTGGAAGCTGAAACCTAGTGGAAGATAGATAGACGGGATAGTTGTCCCCCGCTTCCTCCTACTCATCCATATCCTCCTCCTTCTCCTCCCCCTTCTCCTCCTGCTTCTCCTCCTCCTGCTTATCCATATCCTCCTCCTCCTCCTCCTCCTCCTCCTT
>Ga0307511_10006823_pt1 | contig 11510 bp, 8 predicted proteins | sample 13_EM_MG_FD_200266 | JGI IMG/M metagenome (GOLD analysis project Ga0307511, IMG submission 200266) | Populus trichocarpa ectomycorrhiza microbial communities from riparian zone in the Pacific Northwest, United States - 13_EM | ecosystem: Host-associated > Plants > Roots > Unclassified | place...
ACTAGATAGTCTGAATACGAGTAATGATTGACCCCTAAAAAATAATTACTACGAGTACCCCACCCTGACACTTACGTTACTTACCGCTGATCCTGTCGCTCACCGTCAGGACGGATCACTTCTATGTATGATCATCACCCTCGAGTAGTAGCCTAGTATATATACATATATATAGCCTAACTGCCTGTAGGTTAAGTTCAGGAAAGTCAGGTGCTTTTTCTGTCATGGGTTCCGGGGATTTTGGTGCAGCTCAAAAAAAGCCGTATCCAATCCCAATTGCAACTTCTGAGCTAATTACACCTACCGACATTGCCTGAATCTGAATGTGCAGGATAACAACCCGCCAAAGAAAAGGAGAAAAGAAAGACTAACAAGTGCCCCACAAAAACAAGATTATCAGGTGCGACGTATTGTGAACTTGAGAGTCATATGAATGCATGCATGCACGGTTCCTTCGAGCGGTCTCAAGACTAAACACGAATGATGCCCATACCAGGCCCGACAAAACCAATGCTTTATGAACAGTTGGCGTCAACACTCTACCTATTGCTTAGTATGGAAAGCCAGAAAGATAGTCAAGAGGCCCTCTCCTGGCTCCTGAAGAAGAACTTCTTCCCAAAAGAACCCCCATTCGTCCTCACTGCTAACTTCCATCGTGAACTCCAGGCCAAAGAGTTGCATCATTCTGATAGGCCCACCCTTTGCCACTGGGCCACCAACAACTGCAGCATTACGGATTGCCATAGCCTTATAACCCTCGTCTGAATTCGGCATGCCCATATCAATCCTGTCACACATATTCTTGAATGCTTCAAACTTCTCAGGCCATCTTTGTTCACACAGGTGGCGGACAAACGGGTAGGCTGGAATTTGGCCATTGAGGAAGGGCTTGTGAATGACAATCGACTTGGTGTAGGATGACATTTTGACATCGTGAGTGACGATCCTAAGAGTCAGGACCTTGCTTCCAGGATATTCAGGCCCAGGTCCGGGGTTTTGTTGAGCCATTTGTAAACTGGGACCACGGACTAACAACGCAGCATGAAGAGCAGGTGGTATGCTACCCACATGAACAGGGCTGGGGGTGTTATAAGCCTGAGGCTGAAAGCTATCTGGCGTAGCGTTCGTTGCAGCCCGAGGCTCGTCCTCAACACGCCTTCTCTTAGGTGCCGGTGTTGGAGAAGTAGGGTCTGCTGGAACGCTGGGGGCTTGTTGTGTTGGGACTTTTTCGCTCAGTGGCGTCTTGGGAAATGCAGGTGGCAGCATGGAGCCCATGTTTGCACCGGGTTGAGTTTCAGTTGATATTAGACTGGAAGTAGGTAGAATCGGAGATTCACACTCAGACAGTGGAGAGTCGGTTGGAGAGGTAGCAGAAGCTAGGGCGTTGGCTGGGGTGCTGACCTCTGCAGCTTCTTTGTCGGCTCCAACGCGGGTTGGGCGAGTATGGAGAGGAGTGGATCCGGAAAGATTGTCCTGGGCAGACTTTGTACGACGACGATCCGGAGCTCGAGCCCGATCGCGAGTACTAATGCCGATGCGAGGAAGTGCCCCCGGGCCTTGGTGAAGAATTGAGGTTGTTGATCTAGGACTTGGGTTGTATTCTCTAATCTCTGCTCTAGGTGATGCTCGTTGGGGGGGCATTGTGTAGAAGGGAAGGCGGTGGCATTCAACGGACCTGGGGCACGGCTGGACGAGATTGGGCACGACTGGCTCCTTTTTGTGCGTTACTGCCAAGCAGCAGTTGTCGCACCTAACCCTAGGAAGGGAAGTAGCAAACCGGAGTCGGGCTGCAAACAGATCTCGGCATATACCTAGACAGTCTCGCTAGGCATACTTTGAATGATCGAATTTAGCGAAAGGTAGGAAGTAAAACTTACAATACCCTCATATGAATATCGACGTGCACAGACACAGACTCACTGTTTTTAGTATGTAGGGAGTATCGGTAGTCCTAGCGTGTGTACACCAACTCAACGAACCACACACACGGACTCCAGTCACAATTTAATAAAGCCGGGGTATGATGACTCAGGGTAACAAACCGGTTTACCTAATCCGAATGCGATTGAGTCGGCGAGAGTGGGAACGAGACTAGTGTGGCTCGGGTAGGTGTGAATTAGTCTGGTTGGCACAAGCCCCTCGGAAGAGGGGTGTGAATCAAACTGAGTGTGCACACCCTCTCTAACCAGACTAACAGTTTCCGCCCCTCTCATCATCCTGTCTTGGGATGGTGTACATGAGAAATAGGAATACATAGTTACCCTGAACTCACTACCACGCTTTCTGCGCCAAGACTAGGTTTAATATGTATAGTTTGATATAGCCGTGTCTCGGACTCGGTAGGATAACCTTCCGAGCGGATGCTCATGTGCTGTGGCGGCTAGACACCTTATTATTGTACCCTATTTAGGCTCTGCTTAACTACTGGCTCTCTGTCTTAGTTCTATTGAGAGCACCCCCCCATCCTCCGCCACCAACGCCATTTAGGTCTAGTCTCAGTAGAGACTCACTGACTTAGTGCAAACACGGGAAAACCTACCAAACTCACGGCTCCTTAGCTGTTAGAAATCTGTTGGGCGAGGCAGGGTTTGGTGCTTCCGTTTGGGGGGATTGGTGATAGAGTGGAACAAAGATCGGAGAATGGGGGATGCGAAGCGGGTAAGTGCAAGTAGCTAGCAAGCAGGTGGATAGAGAGAGCTTTCATGTTAGACACTCGGGACTAGGGCGGGGATATCTGTGTATTGGATGTAGCAGTGGTGCTAGGAAGACGGACAAAAAGATGTAAGGCGGCAGTGGGGCAAGAGAAGTATGACTCAGTACTGCACGTGAAGCCTTAAATATAGCCTAAGCTCCAATAGAAAGACACCCGGTGGCCCTGCTTGAAACGATTACTGAGTTACCACAAAATTAAAAGAAAAAACTTAAATGTCATTGACACCGGCCGCTTAAGTAGAGATGGGAACGACAAAATCAAGTATGTAGGACTGTCAAATTCTACTTACGCTTAGCTTAGTAGGTGCCTCTATACTTAAATTTTCCAATACTTAAAGAAAAGTCTGGGACGTCAAAGAGATCTTCAATCCCGGCCATTTTGTAGTAGCCCAGCTCCTGTGTTTTTAAAAGTATATTGGCTGGAGTTTTGACGCCCAATTTATCGTCTTGGTGACACACAGCCTTGCTCTCGAGATCTCATTTATGAAGCATGGTACGTATACCTAGTTGACTTGGCTCTGCGTGGGATCAGACGGAATATATGTGCATTAATAATCTATATAGTGCACCAGACAGTCCAGCACAGACATAAATACCGTGGTCACCTCCACCATACGCCATGATCAACCAGTGTTACAGCAAAAAGCGGCGAGTGTCCTTTGCCGTACTTTAGCAGTTCGAAATAGCGTACTTCCTCATGAAAAATATGACCGCTAAGGAAATAAAGAGAGCAACTCGCTATAGGTAGGTATAGCTGAATGGTAACCGAGACTACATATATTGGCGCCCAATCTAGTTCGATTCCAAAATACCTCCTTATAGCACTCCCACCATAAGCATGTGTATGACTCATACTAAACAAAATCAGTCTAAAAACCCATATATAATAAGAAAGGAAATTATGAGATACTCTTTCTCCATGGAGCGAATACCGCGCACATGCGTTACCTTTGCAAAGGAAATGTAAAGGGAGATAATAAATAAATAAAAACGCGGGATGTATGTGGAAATATGAAAGGAACCTCGCTCCAAGCGCCCAGCCTTGTAGGCTTCAGTACCGGGTAGGAGGTACTCCGGCATACAGCCTTGATGGAAAATAGAGCTCAGGTCTTGCTTAGAGTGCTCGAGGAATGACCGCTGGCAATTTTTGAGCTTGAGTCTGAGACGTCCTTATGCATTGGGTTTGAGGGACGCCGCTCAGAGCTACAGCCGTTAGCTGCATGCGCAGCAGATGTTGGTACCCCTCGAAACTGGTGGTAGTAATCATCTGTTACATCCGCCGATGCCCAGGCGTGGAGCATGTAGGAGGTCGGCTTTGAGGATGATTTACTAGCCATCTGTGTATCGAGTTTAATCAGCATCCCAATGGACTATTAGATAAATAAAAATATGAGAGCATATGTGTGTCTAAATATCGGCAAGGGTGAAGCCTGATTGACTAACTATCAAATGCTCAATGGTTACTCACAGCCTGAATTGGAACCTGTGTCATCTACCTATAGTATCGTCAGGATAAGGCAGTGATATGCCTTCCGTCTAGTATACGTAGTAAGATAGAAATTTGTTGAGCTTCGAGTAGAGGACCAGTATTCTGTTTACGGAAGAGGCGTCTTGAGCTAAGGTGTAGATGTAGTTGCTTGTTTGGCGTATAGTAATATACTGAAGTCTAGATATGACGACTGAGTGAAAATTGCGTGGATGGTTTCGAAAATTATTGAGAGAATAGACTCCGCTTGGGGGACCTTTTTATATCAATATCTCAAAGCCTTGTGGGCTTATGTAAAGCTATGTCTTCTGATAAGTGAAAGCTGTTTGTAAAGGCGCTGCAACCGAGGCTAAAATCATCAGGGAGTATGTGCTAATCTCCATAGTTGTAAGCCCCTCTCACACCCGGCACCTCCGTGAGCAAGAGCTCTAATGAGTGGTCACCCGTTATGAAAGAAGTAAATATTCAACTTAGTAGCCCCAACTCAATGCCAGAATTCCAACCAACACCTTCTTTGTCTCGAGGCTATGTATTACCGGCACCCCCTGTTTTTTGATTTATTAAGAAAAAGAAATCAATACTTCCTAGGCGACCAGAAAGGTGTGAGCTCTGCTTACCTCCGACTCCCCAGAATGTGTCTTTTCACATGGGCCTCTTCGAAGGTGACAGGCCTATGTTAAACTCCATAACGCCATGGCAATAGACCCCTGAAGACGTAACTTCACACCTATATTCTAGCCATTAAGTCCGTTCAAACAGTCGTGTGCTGCTCAGCTTGGAGAGTGCATTCGAGTTTGGTATCGATCAATTACGTATTGAGGATGCTCATTGACGGTCCAAAATAAGAGTTCCGTGTTTGTAGCAGGAATGTATATCAGTTTGAACTCGTAGGTGATTTGGATATTTTCGCACGGCCCCTATGAGAAATACTAATATATATCAGTCATTATTACTGGGAAACTCAGGTTTTATTGCATCTAGGCTATTGGTAGGCAGGGCAAGGAGCCGAACAGGAATTTTTGCTAATATGGTCGAACCTCGCGCCGGAAATAAGAAATATTTCTTATAGCTGCACTAGGCTAGTCAGTTCTGTCTTTGTGGTAGATATGTACAGAGTACATACAATAATCTTCCGGTAGGCTCAAGTAAATAGTTAAGTTGGTATAGGGGAACTGATATAATTGGGCTCTTTGTATTCTTTAGCCTCCTTCTAGAACGATTTTTGAGGCAAGGGCCCAGGTATAGCATACGTCCAGCCTCGCCATCGAAGGATAGCTCCACCGACATGAGAAGCACTACCTACACCACGATAAGTTGTCTCCTTGTCAGTAAGTAGACATACTCGAGCCATATTCCACCAGGAGAAGCAGTAGCCGTCTGAACCCGGGCCCTATGTGCAAGGACAATCGACATCCCATGGTTTCCATAGCCAAATTTACCAACCATAATAATAAACATCGTACAAGCTGTGTCCCCACTGTAGAGCCGGGGCTTCCAGTTGACTTACCACCGACTGCGAGCCTTAACTTGTCTCTTCCAGTTGACCAACCTGAAGCCATTTCAAGGATGCAGAGCCTTAAAAGGTTGATGTCTCAGTAGATGCTTCCATTGAGCCGAGTTCGAGCAGTGTGGTGAAATCGAGGTATTGCTGGTGTACGTACGTACTTAGGTCTCAACGTGTGCGGGGATGCTTGCGACCCGTCGTTTCAGGTGTCATCACGTGCATGCATGTGGAGTATGTGATCGGCGCCACGCATCTATTTGGTACCTATCCCTGCATGTAGCTGTAATAGGTATATCCATAGAATAAAATCTTTCTAGAATGTTTGGGTCAAACAAATTATCAAAGCATCGATAATTAAACTTAGTATACTAAGGGGGTCCCTCCCCTATCCAGTACTCTGAAGAGCAAATTCGTAGCCTCGATCTCCAGCCAGCCGCAGACCGCGCTCTAGCTCCGCCACTTGTACAGGAGGTTGAAGCCGTAGGGCGGATTGACAGCAAGCAGCGTTCGCCTCACCGTAATAATGCTTTCTGTTAGATAGCCTCATCTATACGAGTACCCACATCCGCGTGCGGCCTAGTCCATTTCTTGACCCTGATATACTCGGAACTGACCCCGCGCCTGGTCTGGCAAGAATAATAGGGCGTTAGCCCCGGTTTGTGCCACATAGGAAAGCTAATGGTGCGGTATGTATGTCGATACCAAGTTCCAACCAGACAGAAGTTCACATGTCATGGCCACATCTAAGTTAGTATATAGCTGAGTTCCAAGGTTCAATAACTTGAACGCTCGCCTCATGACTCAGAGTGAGATGCCGTACGATCCAATTCAGGCGTATCATGGGCTCCATGGCCTTGGGGGTACCGGTAATATGCTGGGGGCCCTAGAATTTAGCGTCTTTTTTTGTGTAATGCCGGGATTCGCCGCGGCCCGTTGACCGTTTTGTAGCTGAGCAACAGTTTTCTTTGGAACCAACAATTTGACCATGTAGTCTGCAACTCTTCTTCGTGAGTTCAAAATCAAACAAAGAGAGCAATGAGACGTCTACCCAGCTCATCCCCCTCATAGCAAAGTTGAACTTACATGTCCCCGAGCATCCGATTCCGTATCCATTTTAAAATCCTGCTCCCCACAATACAATCCACAATTGTCGTGCGATTGACCTTTTTTGTGTTTCAAGGTATGTTATAGTACTCTGTTTATGGTGAGAATCGTCGTTCAGGTTGCGTTTTTTTTTAAAAAAATTTTTGGGAGTCCTGTGAGTGGAGATAATTCTCAAGCCAGAGGTTTAAGCCAGAGGTTCAAGCACTGAAAATTAAATTAACAGGTGTTGTCCAAGTTGTTATATACCCTCAATCCATATCTCAATCATGAGGCGACATCACGATCAACATAACAAGGGCTTGGATGCCGTTAGCCGTTATTGAGGAACACTGTTAAACAAGGAACAAAACGGGGCGATATTGCGAGTAACGGGAATTATCCGAAGCAATCCTCTGCACGACCAGGCCCTGAATCAGGTTCTCTAGACTCACTGTGTATCGAGTTTCACTGTGGTCATGGGAGCAGAATTTTTTGGGCATCCGAGCTGGGACCTCGGATGTAGGTGTAAGAAGGGAACCTAAGCAGTATCGTCAGCATTATGTGAACCTAGAGCACTTTAATCGAAAGGGAGGCAGAATATTTGGGCCTAGTACTTGTGCTTCTGGGTTGTCCGCTGATTCACTAATAGAGACTCTCGATGCCTCAGTTTGGTCACTGTATCTGGGGTGGATCAGTCTATTCAGATAGCCCACATTTGCGATTGGGAAAGTCGGCCTTGGTATGTATTCCGTTGATACAGAGGTGGTGCTTCATCAGTGTGAAATGGGTGCGAAGGTAACCATCCTAATACTGCCTGGAGAAAAAGGTACTGGGCAGGAGACAATTCAACGTGAACAATTTCATAATGTGGCTTTCATATTCTTTAACTTGTGGTCTAATGAGACGTGAACTCAAAAAAATGAAATTCTAGACAGTTCCATTCCAGGATCATCCACGTTTGCTGTTCCAAACTGAGAAAAGTAGACCCATAAAAATTCTTCTATTCGTCAGTCACCCTACTAACCCAACCTGCGGAAGAAATTTCTAGCGCCAATTAGAAGAGGGACTGTTATCGCCGTTCTACCAGCATGGTTTGCGGGGTCAGCCGTATACTAGTACGTATTGTATATGTAAACCCATTATTTCTGGAATGTTTATAGTTCATTTGAGCAATTTTTTTTTATTGGCAAGCAACAGGATATTATAGATAGGCCTCACAGGAGTGATATATAATAAATAGTATTTAATCAGATGGGCCCAGTAGACACCATTCAGTCCTCTTCACCTGCTTCTCCTCGGTCCGAGCAAGTATTGTTCCCTAAAACTGACATACCCAAGGAGCCGGCAATCAGCTGTGGGCACGTAACTAATGCGAGGTGAAAATTAGGCTAGACACAAGTGTAAAACATATACGTACCAGCACCACGGTGATAAAATCGTAGGCCAATCGATACTGGACGAACTGACTTTTCTATTTGGCTCGAGTGAAAAATAACTTACTGTAATACCCACAGAAGTATGACGCCGTAGCCGTAGCCGGCAAAAATTCTTATATTTATAGTTTGATGCGGGGTCTAGAGGTATGCTCTTTATGGTAAGAGGAAGGGAAGCTGATTGTGATCATTACAGCATAGGGTTACTCATTAATGCAAAGCTAGGGTATATATTATCATATGTAGAAGGTATAGATGTGTGATTTGGGGGCACTCAACTTGAAAAGTTTGCAGATAGTGACATGATATGTTTCCTAAAAGCTTCATTGGATCAATCTATCAGGAGAAGCCACAGCCTACACTCCCCTTGATTTACATCCATGGAGCTCCTTTAGATATATGTTCAGGCTAATGCCGGAATTCAGGACATATCGGAATGGGCCGGGCCCACACTGGAATCGCCGGGCATTTCAGAAATTTGAGAGAAAATTGAATCTATTTTTCATATATAGGAATGGCTCACTCAATCCTCTGCCAGCGCTTGTGTTAAATAAGTACATGGAAAATACTTCTCATTGATTGCACCATAGATTTTGTTTTCTTCTCTGCGTGTAGCAAGGCATCATGAATGTGAAATAACGTCAAATACGTCATGCTGTAGAACTACTCGTTTCTCATTGCTCTTGCCAGCAATAAAATAGAGTGCATCATTGCGCAACTCATATTAATTTATGCCTCCACCCCAGCTTAATTGCCCATAAATTACCTACCAAAACCTTTCAATAATGGATCTCAGAGGTAGTATGCTTTAATCCTCCTGTATCTGGTCCTTATTAGCTACAGCATACTTGAATTAAATTTTTCGTAATTACCTTTTAAAGATTTGTTGTTTATTGTATGCAAATACCTTTCAAACTCGGTACGTGCAGCAACGAGCACGAGAATACAGCAACAGAGAATTCTTGATGAAACTAGTCCAGACTGATGCCTCCATTATCTTCTGCAACTGGCACTAGTTAAGCAAAGCTCTGAGTACTGTGACGTCGCAAAGCGTTGAGTATCGTAATGTTGAAGACTAGCAATGCAAAGACAACGGATGCGAAAATTCTACCAAGTTCCGGCGGTCCATCCTTCCTTACCTGCCTAGAAACCCGGGCTATTCCGGAATGGCCTTGCTTCCTCCATGGGCCAGATATGTATATGGAAGCGATCACGAGGCAAGTCTAGAGCGTGACCTACTACGAATGTAAGACTAGCTATAGCTTTAGAAGCCATGTTCTATTGTTCATTAACTAAGGATTTGTACATGTATAAACCTCCCTAGATTTCTACACTGAACACTGGTGGCACTGCACCGCCTCTGGAGAGCTGGTCTTCCGGAAGTTTCGGATAATTCTCCCTGATTCCGATAATATTGACGAAACGCCGAAAATCCGCAAATTATGAGGTACATAACCCCTCCAAGGCCACTATTCCCACTTTAGATCTATTCCATAGTCTCCCGGTTTCCTCAAGGTTATCTCTAGGTACTGGGCAGTGACAAGCTGAAGTCGAGTCTCGGGAAATTGCGAGATGTCGACCCCAGTGTAAGCTGACTATAGCCACGTGTACTTGGTGAAGCTATAGATTGCAGGCCATATCCCAGTCTTAACCAATAGTCTACCATACCTTGAGGCGCCGGTCAGAAAAACTAGTGGAGCATTGCTATTGGTGACTCAGATATTTACTCAACTTTTCTCTAATTCGTTGATACAAACTTACAACCAGAGGTTCACTAAATACAAAGTTGGCGTATGGGGCCTGTTAGGTTCCCAAATAGGTAATCTGGCTCCCTACCTCTTTGGGTAGTATCCCAATATTTGCTCAAGTACCAGGATGGAACGTTGATTGGCCCATTCTAGGCCTCATGACTAGATTGTATATTTAATTTAAGCTGTCGCTGGACTGGGCCTGGTATAGTTGGTATAGTTAATAGGCCTAAACTGGATGCTGGAGTAGACCTTGCACTATAATATGAGCAAATCCATCAGCGTAGAGTATGCGTACGAAGGTAAATAAAGCTTCATACGTATAGTAAAACCCAGCACGCATGTAGATCTACATACCTACAACACTGAATTCTGGGGGGTGGGGATGCTACGTCTAAATATATTAACGGCCCTAGGGATTCTCCCAATGGGGTATCTGATATCTTGACCCTAGGTATTCTATTACTTTTAGTTAATTATATAGACAAAAATTCCCATTTACGTTTACAAGACTTCTCAAGGTTTCCCTGGACTAGCTCCAGCTAATGCCTGGGGAAGGCCTAGAACCCCAAATGTAAATCTACTAGGACTCAGGCTAGGGTATTGGCGATCGTTATGATTATATATATACTCATATGCGCCTAGACTCCCCTCGTGTGGATCAAAAACTGCTCAGTTTCGCAGCCGACCATCATCTGGTTCACAGGAGAGTACCAGCTGGTTGATATGAAAGGTCCATAGTCTGATTGAGACGACCGGTACCGGATCTAGTATAAGGAGTATACCCACCAGTGGTTACTACCAGAGTAATACCAGACTGTCGGTGTTACAAGGCTACTTCCGGTAGTAACTACCTAAGTAGGATGCACTCTTTAGGCTAGACTCCGCTAGATGACCACATGGTTGACAAAATACTTAGTCAGGAATGAGGCTACTTACATTTTAGGTAAGTATTCACGTCACGTTGTGCCAAGCGCCAAGCCTTGCACATGACCTAAACACTTGTTGGGGTTGTGATTGTAGATTTATTACGCTACGATAACTTTGTGGTATGCTACACAGAGTCCTATCCGCAGCGGATTACATAACTCGTAATCAGGAGTAAATCACTTAACTCCAACAAAGGAAATACATAACTTGGCGGGGCGGCTGTGACTCGAATTAGGGCTTTCCTCCAAAGAGACAACACAAGGCCCGAGTGGTTGCACCGCGTGGGATTGGAGGTGGAGGAATTTTAGTAATGAAAGTCAGGTGATAATATGATGTACCTAAGTACCGTAGAGCGTTATTATGGGGTTCAGTGGATTTGTAATAAAGTCAGGTGATACTATACATCGGGTAGTGCACCATCACGGGGATCTGCATCAGCCCCCCACGTGATCCCTGCCAGGCCATTCTTGGCGTGCAAACTGCACTGAATCATAGCCAGTAAAATATATATGCATCTTGTGTGTTTTCCTGGGAACTAGAGAGGGATTATTTGGTGAGATCAACCAGGAAGTGGCAAAAAGATAGGCAAGCTACCCAGCCTCAGTACTGGTCGA
>Ga0307511_10006824_pt1 | contig 11509 bp, 11 predicted proteins | sample 13_EM_MG_FD_200266 | JGI IMG/M metagenome (GOLD analysis project Ga0307511, IMG submission 200266) | Populus trichocarpa ectomycorrhiza microbial communities from riparian zone in the Pacific Northwest, United States - 13_EM | ecosystem: Host-associated > Plants > Roots > Unclassified | place...
GTAACATGGGGAAGGGCCTTGGATCGGGATCCGCAGATGGCCACTGGAATATGTAGAGTACAGACTGCGAGACCAGGATGAATTTCGGATGGTGCTGACTTGGATAGCTCCAGCGGTACAGCGGCGTACAGAGGAGGGCACCAGTCAATCACTGCTCGGGTGGGTTACTCTTCTCTGGGCTGGCTGGCCTACCAGAAGCGACCTCCCTACTTACCCTCCTCTCTTCCCCACCATTCGGTACGGATTGTTCCCCCAAAGACATTCGCTTCTCCAGCAGCCTTCAAACTCACAGAAATCACAAAGCAGCTATTGTAGCAGCTGGTATTCTTCCTCAAGTCCCTGTATCACCGGGCGTTCTGCTCTCTGAGTACAGGCTGCGGGACTGACGGGAGTAAGAAACATTCTCTAATTTACGCCCTCTACACTGTCGTAATTGACCTTTTCCTGGGTTCTGTTTAGGCTCGATCGTTGCATACCCTGGTCATCTCACTTTACAGCGATCTTCGTTTCACGATTAGCTATCGTCTGTCACTTGCCTTCGTCTGGAGAACAGCATCCAGTGAGACCAAGGTTTGGGCACGCAGGCCTCAAACCCCAGCAGGGTCTCCTCCATCACACCCACCAAGCTCGCAGCACGCCCCTCCTTCTATTTATCTCACACTGCCTAACGACTTCCACCCCTCAAATCGAGGCCACCTCATATCGAGGGCACCTTCTTAAACACCCTAGCAACCCTAACGTTCGCCCTTTAGTCTCCCCTCTCGGTAGATAACTTACCATCTTTTCCGCCCGGGAATCTGCATTCTTCAGAATCACGGAGGTTCAGTCAAACTCGTTTGCTTTTGCATCTCAATTCCAATCAGTAGCTCATCTACTCTTTAAAAATAACTTCTACACTTGGATGGTACGCGTTTCTCTTATTTCCCCCATATTTTTCGTCATTCCTTGGAATATAGTAGGTTCAGCTGCAAGCTTGCAGAAGCCCGCTTGTGGGCTTGGGGTGTCGCTGTTCCGCTTTACCCCACTAACGTTATATATCCGCTACGATCCACCTTGACTGACTTGGAAATATATGCTACAGCTCCTTCAAACATCGCCTCCTCATACCGTTGAAATACTATATTGCGGTTAAGGGCAAAATAAGTGAATACCTTTTAATTAAGGACACGTGATATACAACGCGTTTTCCACTTGTGCCAGATTGAGTTCAACTCATGGCATCAGCGTGTCCAACCTCATTTACTGGTCACCACAAGTACACCGGAGTTCTTAGGGACGCATTACCTTCGCCAGCTTCAGGAGTATCCCAGGCGTTGGAATTCGGTTCAAAGAAAGTGGTGTTTCCCCAACCGTCCTGCGGGACGTCGCCATCACCGCTAAAGCAAAAGGCTGCAGAACGGAAGGAGAAACCCCACCAACCTTTCACGAATATCTTTGGAAACGCCGCTTCGCGCAGAATAGTTAAGCCTCCGCCAACGAAACTGGCACCACCCTTAACTAAGTCTAGCTCAACCGATTCACTAATGAAGCGACCGCCTATTACCATCTTTGACACAGCACTTCCTGGCCATTCAAACGTACCCAAGCGCACTTCACAGCCTGCTCTTTTCACATCTTTCCCTGCAACGAAGTCCAATATAGGAAAAGAGAATGTTGCCCCAGAGAGTTATACTAAGGATGCTTCTGGGTCAGTGTATGGGCACAGTAGGAACAGCAATATGACGAAAATCACCTCTCAGAAGGTTAAGGAAGTGCTACAGGAATCTTGTTGTGGTCAAGGAAAGAAGAAGAAGGAGAAGCCCATACAATTAACATCACCCCGTTCAGTTACAGTCCCAGAGCCTGAAGAGATGCCCACTGTACATGATGACGGCAATAAACCACCATACAGCTATGCAACGCTCATCGGCATGGCCATTTTACGTGCTCCTGGTAGGCGACTGACTCTGGCGCAAATCTATAAATGGATTTCGGAAATGTTTGCCTATTACCGAACTTCTGACTCAGGATGGCAAAATAGTATTAGGCATAATCTCAGTCTGAATAAGGCTTTTGTCAAGCAGGAAAGACCAAAGGATGACCCAGGTAAAGGAAACTATTGGACAGTGGAAGCGGGGCAGGAGTATCAATTCTTGAAGCAAAAGGGTGGAAGGAAAGTGGCCTCAGAAAAGTCGAAAAAAGTCTCAAAGAGGGTCGGAACTTCTGGAGTGGGGATACCTAAGGTGGAATCGTTTGAGCCCCAGGCCGAACTTCCTGATCACTTAGAGCTTCCACACTCTGTGAACAGCATGGAAACAATGGATGCAAATGAATTGGGGGGTATATTGAAGCGAAAAGTTCTGACGAATGAGTCCCTCATATCTTCAGACGCTACAGAGCTTGCCAGCCCCGAAGTAAAGAGGACTCTTGATGACCCCTTTCGCCCAACATCACCAATTCTTCAGCCACAAGTCCAGCTATCATCACCGCCTGCTGTCCCGACTATCCATTCATCACCACCTGTTTCCGGAGCATTGCGCGAGCCAACACCCCCAATGTTTCCTCCACTGTCTCGCAAACGCAAGCCCTCACAAATGAACGACAGTGGCTATTTTTCTTCTCTTGAATCGTCAGTCTTACGTTCTAGCCGAGAAGATGAAAGGCATAAGATAAAGAGAGGCCGTGCAGAAGAGGACATTGCTCGTATCAGGCACTCTTCACACGAGAGTCCAGCCAACAAATTGAATATGACAACAAACCCATCTTTTCTCATATCATCCCCGTTACGTGGGTATACCACTCAGCAACTGCTCCCGCCACTGACTCCAGCAACAACGCTTCGGCCACAGCGCCCACCAATGTCTGCAAGCCCCAATACCAATCTTCGCAGGCACAGGGATAGAATTAAGCAGCTCGTTGGATCTCCCCAACGAGATATTGAGGTGTTGGAGGATGATATCTGGGGTACAGCCTTTATTACTGGGCTCAATGACAGTCCATGCAGTAGCCGAACAGACGACAATGCCTCCACTGATACACTTCTTAGTAAAGGGTATTTTGGCTCTCCAGAAAAGCGTATCGCACGAAAGGATCTTCGTCGAAGGTTTTTGGACCAGCTTAGCCCAGAGAAGGTTATGAAAGCCACAACAAAAACTCCACAGTCGGAAATGTTCAATGTCGTCAGGAACGGATTCCAGCTGCTGCGTGATATGCAAGAGAAAGAAAATACTTCGCCAATCAAGAGGCGAGCCACTTAGCTTGTTATTTTTCGACTACAGAACCAGCGAAGATATCAACGATTTATGTACTTGACGCCACTCCACTTTGCAGGCATAATACGATATGTGATGTGTTTGTGTTTTTTCGCTTGATCAGCAGTATAATGACCGGGCACGAGAGTAATGATAATGGGATACATGGTGCTGTTACATCATTCCGGTGGAATTCAATGGTTATTGTCGCGGGGGGGGGTTCTCCGGGAGTTTTTTGAGTGTTCGAAAGGAGTCAAGTTCGGTTTCCTGTCTTCTGCAATATCTCTTTTTGCTTTATAGCGTTTGCTTCTTACATTTTTTTTTTATGGGCTGGCATTTGTTTCTGCTTTCGGTTTTGCTCACGTTGGGAAAAAGGCTGGATAAAAGGTAAGGGCTGGGGTGTACTGCTTTCTTTGTTTTAAATGGTTGTTTTACTACGTCTTGTTTCTGCTAGGCTGTTCTTTGGGATATCTTGATCTTACTCGCGTTCTTTACCAGGCAAAAAGGTGCTTTATCTTCGCATGTCAGTTTTTTCTTGCTATTTCTTTCTGATGGATCTCCTAGTGGTTTCGTGTTCTGGCTCTATTTGGTACCCCGGTGCTGAGTTAGCATTCTCAATATCCCTATATTACCGTCATCACATTCTACCAACATCCATTGTGTGTTTAATTCCTAATACCGGGCGGTTTGCTTTTGGGCATTTCTTCAGTTTGAGTTCCAGTTTTTGTTCCCTTTTGCTTCTGCTTTGATAAGAGGAGGATTTGGCTGTGGTGGCAGGGTTGGGGCCGCTGGTTAAGACTGGGTGGGAGTGTGGAGGAATGTTGGCAGCAGCAGCTGAAGCTATTTGAGATACCGGGATTGGGGTCAGGTGTAGCGTGTAGGAATTTGCAGTAGAATACTTGTCAATATCATGGAGCACCTGCTTTATTCAATATACTCCTTTCAGGTCTGATGATTGGGATGAGCTGCTGACGTGGCCCGGGACTATGGACGGATATACGTACTTATATCGTGTGCCAGTGATTCAACCCACAGTTCTTTGATGCCCTCGTCCTTCAGCATTGATTTTACTCAAGTCTGAGTTTTCACTGGAGATAATATTATCCATTTTCATGACACTTACCCCAATTCTCATCTCTCCCTCATGATAGCAGTAATACACACGAACGCAGAGCTAATGATACAATTAAAAATGCAAAAAGCCTTCGGTATGGTTAAAAGCCAATCAGGCCTGGAAAAGCAACCAATGAAAGTTCAATGAAAAGCACCCCCCACGGTATCAGGCTACATGACCATATGCAAAATTAGGGTATGACTTGAAGTGGCAGAGGGAAGCTGGGTTGAAGGTCATAGCGGTTTGGTTGAATCAATCGATTCGATGTGCTGTTTATAGAGGAAAGTTCTTCGGAGTCGGTCCAATACTTCCTGCTCCTCCCCCTTCCCACCTTCCGCCTTCCGCCTTCCAAGATATTATCTTCCCATCCCCCCCAAGACACCATCATGAGGCCCCCAGAATAATCCCGGGGGATATCCAGATCGACTTGGTGAAGGCTCGAGAGGTGAGTGGTTTAGTCCCCAGATGCGCAGCCCCTGTGACAAAATGGCGAGTCAGTTTTGTTCACACAGGAGTATGAATCACCGCCGATTGAAACCGGGCCCCGAAAACCCCCCCACCCATACCCTAGAGTAGAATCCAACTACCCAAAAAAAGTGGTAAACCCACCTGCAACCACAACTTATACACTCGACCGTCTGCTCCTTACTCAGCCTCGCCTTCGGCACGCGACATATACATGTTGCATTGAAGTTATTCTCCTTTGCCTGGATACATCTCAAACAACACAACTTCTCATATCCCTGTTTCTTCCATTTCGCGATCAGATTTGCATCGGCGTAGCCGTTCTTGAGGAGCCAGTCGTAGAGTGCTTTCGAGATGGCTTCTTTGTTATAGTAGAGGTCGTAGATGTACCGTGAGCGTTGGTGGCTTATTCGGAAGATCTCCCAGACAGATTCGTTTTTTCGTTTTCCTTCATGGGGGGCATTCTCGGCTGGAGGGGTATTAGCTGGCTCTTACTGATAAATTCATCCAATAAGGAATATGCTGAACTACGAACACAATATCTTCTTTGACCCGGAAACATGGGAGACATACCATCCTTCATCTTGTTTGCAAACTCCAACAGGGTATCCTCGATCTCATCGAATCCTTCTGGCGGTGGCTTTCGATTACGGCTAGTTCTGATTGGTGGCATGGCTTGACCCTGATACAAAGAGCAATGAGGTTCGTTAATGATGATGTGCTGTTGGGGTATTTTCTATGCAATATTGTGCGAGGAAGCTTGAGGGAGCTGGAACAGACGCGAGGCAGGGTAAAATCTTGGCAACGGATACTTCACGTGGTAACCGCGGAGGTTGAGATACCAACAGAAGCTTACTCTCGGGTTTTTTGTAGTTGACACTGTAGCTCTGATCTCAAATCTCAAAGATGAATAACTAAATGACACCAAGCATGTACAAAGTCGAGTAACTTAATTCCCGAACCTTTTATACAGTATCATGATTCTATATGCAAGAAATTCCCGTAAATTTAAGAAACAAAAAAATTGACCCCGCAACACCAGACGTAAAAGCAGACTTTTATGATAATGTGAAGAGTTTATCGTTGTCTCTTGGCATCCTCTTTCATTTTCTGCATAAGTTTATCAAGGCCCTCCATATCCTCATGGTGATAAGCTTCTGTGCCTTTGATATTCTCTGGGAGAAGCTTCAGGGCTTCTTGAAGTGCAGGTTCGCAATTTCTGATGGCACTACTGATATTGTATACAGACTTGGAGCGGACCTTCTCAGAAGGGTCGTTGAGGTAGTTATGAACAGCCTTGGGAATTCCCCCGACCTCGTGAAACTTCTTTTGGGTCTTGTGGTTGTTCTGTATAGTGAAGCGGTTAGTGGAATGTCATCACCCGAGCTAGCTAGCATGGGCACTCACTTGAACAGCCGTACCACACACCCATGCCGTCATAAACCGCAGGTCTGGCTCCGGCGAATCGAAGTTGGATATCAAGGGCTCCCATAATTGCAGGTTTTCGAGGTTGTTCTATCCGAGACATGTCAGTATATGTTATGGGACTCGAAGAAGAAGAGGGGCAGCCCTACTGCATTATCCAACCCCTCGCAGAGCATCTCCAAATTATCAAATGCAATCAACTTGTCTTTGACTGACACATTAGGGCTATTGATAGCTGCCATAGCCTCCTTCATAAGGGTTGCATCGTCTGCAGCACCGAATAGTTGTGCCAGCGCCTCCGTGTTCTGTCATGACTCAATATAAGCTCCTGGACAAGCTCAGATATTGTATCTCCTGGCCGACTTACAAGCTTGGTTTGCGCACCCTCGGTACCAGGAACTGAGTTCTCAATGCCCCATTTTAATATCGATTCCATATTTAGCGGAAGAGGGCCCAAATTGGTTCTGGTAAGGTGATAATGCCTAGGCCTGCTTTTGGTACAATGCCGTCTGGCGGTGAGGGGGCTGTCGAGCTTCTTATATGGCCGTTATGCTATGGGAAGATATTTCTAGTATAGTCTGGTAGGACAATGGAAGCCACTGGAAGGATACCCAGTAATAAAGTCGGCCGCTTTACGGATATACCAACCATGTGGATAAGTATTTTACCAGCAACCGAAACACTTAATCTAGCATCATCTCACATATGCGCTGCCCCATGGTAGTGGAACCTTTACAGCGCAAAGGTTCAACATAAATTAAGTAGAGTCTCGAGCTATATTGAATGTGGGGCATTCATGAGGGGTCTTGGCGTAATTGTTAAAATGTTTGGTTTCAAAGGGGTTAGCTGCCAAGCACAGGCGCGGCTCTCGTAACTTTGCTTTTTCTGTGCTGTCATACACCCCACTTTAATGGCCGGGTCCGAGCTTGGGCCTGGAATTGCCTGTGGCAAATCTCATATCCCACCTCAATTGCAAGAACAGCTATACAAAGATTTTTGAGTGTAGCACAATTGTTAGTTCGTCTCCGGATAACTTAGACCCCTAGGGGCCACGCAATCGGATTGACAGGCCGGTGGTGAACTTTAAAGGTATGACTATGACTGGTGAATACGCGTACGCTTGGAGTCACTGGTCGTTTCGTTTTGTTTCGACCAGCAAAACTTAGTACAACTCGAACGACTCCAGAGGGGTCGGGCCGGAGCTTTAGGAGTCATGACGAAGACCAGGCGTTACGTATGATTCTTGGCTGAGACGGACGAGTGGAGAAAACGGTGTGGAGGGGAAAGTTCTGGGCATACCGCATACTTCACTATGAGCTTCCAAAGTTGAGTACCTATAGGGGGTCAAGGCATATAAAGGAGACGTCCCTTTGGACAATCTCGACCACAACTACAACTACACCAAAAAGTGCACAATTGCAAGCCAGAGCTGTGAAGGCCAAACCGTGAGTAGCGAGACTATTCCGAGAACGCACCCCGTACAAGTGTCAGTGCTAAACCTCAACAGATCTCACTAAGACGCCGCCAAGCACTAGACCCTTCCAACAGCCCACCCCTAACCCAGGAGGCCCGTTCTTTCCTAGCCCAAGCCCACGCAACTAAAGTCCGCCGCTTCTCCTCCCCCTCAACTACTTTAACCAACTCAGTCCAACGCCTCCTTATCAACTCTCTACAAATACCTTACTTTCCCCAGGGCCCATCCTCTTGTTAAAGTAACTATCCCTTTCTGCAGTATCTCTCGATATTTCTATCTCTTGTAGTATTTCTATTCTCTTTTAACGCTTTTATACGAATCCCTTAGTCCCTCTCTAGTAAACAGTTACAGCCATGGAAGGTCAGTCAACTCAAGTCAACCCCTTTTACTCGAAGCACCCCGCTGGAACATCTTTCTGACATGACGGTGAATACAGACGAAGTTGCTGCTGTACGTTAAGCCTAGGATCTTAACCACCCCTCACAACATTGTAATAGCTTGGAGTGGGGTTGAATTGAACTGTGTTTGCTAACTTGGGGCCTGTTGATATACAGCTCGTTATTGACAATGGGTATGTGCCTCTATCTTTCCTTCAGTCCCCAAGAGCGTCAAACTAACATATGTGTAGTTCCGGTATGTGCAAGGCCGGTTTCGCCGGAGACGATGCTCCCCGTGCTGTCTTCCGTAAGTCACCTCATATCCCCCTTTTTTTCACCTCAGATGGAGGGGTCTACATTGAAACGAGGGTATTCTAACACTTCCTCTAGCATCTATTGTCGGAAGGCCTCGCCATCATGGGTAGTTCTCCCTCCCTGCTTCAGCTTAATTTCCCTATGGTGGGGAAGTTGGTCTTGCCAAGACCAGCGTCAGCTTACAGGTTATTCTAACGCAATCTATAGTATTATGATTGGTATGGGCCAGAAGGACTCCTATGTTGGAGATGAGGCACAATCCAAGCGTGGTATCTTGACTCTGAGGTACCCAATTGAGCACGGTGTTGTGACCAACTGGGATGAGATGGAGAAGATTTGGCATCACACTTTCTACAACGAATTGCGAGTGGCACCTGAGGAGCACCCCGTCCTCTTGACTGAAGCTCCAATCAACCCCAAGTCCAACCGTGAGAAGATGACACAGATTGTGTTCGAAACCTTCAACGCCCCCGCTTTCTACGTTTCTATTCAGGCCGTCCTTTCCCTATATGCCTCCGGTCGTACCACCGGTATCGTGCTCGACTCTGGCGACGGTGTCACTCACGTCGTCCCAATCTACGAGGGATTTGCTCTCCCACACGCTATCTCTCGTGTCGACATGGCTGGTCGTGACCTTACCGACTACCTCATGAAGATTCTTGCTGAGCGAGGGTATGCCTTCAATACCACCGCCGAGCGTGAAATCGTCCGTGACATCAAGGAGAAGCTTTGCTACGTTGCTCTTGACTTCGAGCAGGAGATTCAGACTGCTGCTCAGTCCTCTAGCTTGGAGAAGTCCTATGAGCTTCCCGACGGTCAGGTCATCACCATTGGTAACGAGAGGTTCCGTGCTCCAGAGGCCCTCTTTGCTCCATCAGTCCTCGGTCTTGAGTCCGGTGGTATCCACGAGACCACCTTCAACTCTATCATGAAGTGTGATGTTGATGTCCGAAAGGATCTCTACGGAAACATTGTCATGTCTGGTGGTACCACCATGTACCCAGGTATTGCCGATCGTATGCAGAAGGAGATTACCGCTCTTGCCCCAAGCAGCATGAAGGTCAAGATCATTGCTCCACCAGAGCGTAAATACTCAGTCTGGATTGGTGGTTCCATCTTGGCATCTCTCTGTATGTTTCCCAACCCCTGACATAATAACGCATTCACTGACTCTAGATGCAGCTACCTTCCAGCAGATGTGGATCTCCAAGCAAGAGTACGACGAGTCCGGACCAAGCATTGTCCACCGCAAGTATGTTTTGCAATACCTTTTCTGTTCGAATGTTCAAGTGCTAATTTTACTTCAGGTGCTTCTAAATATAACGATTAGTTGTTGGTTGGAGTTTGCAAGCCTAATCAGTCGCATTTTAGTCATTCGCTTGCGGATCATCCTGGGGAATTTTCTCTCGCTTCATACCTAACCCCGCCCTGGAAGGAGAGAAGTGGGGTGAGCAATGTTTGGATGAGGTTATTTTTTTATTGTTTCCGTGAGTTGGCTGACTTGGTCGATGCTGGTGTTCGCTTGTTATCTCTCTCGTTTTTGTAGCTTCATTGCTCGCGATGTTGAATAAAAGGAGAGGGTTTGTGTCTCGTTAGATAATTTAATATCTTGGGTTGGATTTGGCTTCAATTATTGTTCCTGGTCTGCACAAGTGAAAACCAATCAATGGGGTGTTTTAGTATAGTAGCTGTACTACCACGTATCGCATATATGGGAGAAGGGCTAATCATTCCAGATAAGGCCCCAGTGGCCAGCTAGTGGAAATCACATGTAGATTGACTACCGTACCACTACATGAGCTTTCAATGGATGGGATATCCTCCAGAACAAACGATGGTGGTTCTTTCACTTTGATATCCTTAAAGCTAAAAACCTAAAGGGGATCTACAGACTAGAGGGGGCGTAATGTGTGTACTCAAGTATAGTGTTAATATTGTTCCTGATGCGTGGCGTGTATGTGGCGTTAGGAACAATATTAACGCTACCGTTCTGGTGGCGCTTAATATTGTTCTCAAATGTGGTTCAGGGTAACGAATGAGGTTGGGTATGTTTGATGTAGCGATACGACTACAAACAAATAAATCAGGTAAGGAAAGTAAGTACTGGAGGGGGTAAGAGGAGTTAGTACTCTTCTTTTAATATCTTGTTACCCCCTTCTTTTCTTCTTTTCTTTTTTATTAGGGGAGGAAAAAATAGTTTGGTAGTGTATTGGCTATACAGGAATCATCATGGGGTTCACCTTAAGCTTGATGGTTACCTTCTGGCTGGCTCGGATATCTATTGTGTAAGAGGAGCTAGGAATAGTATAAATATACCTATGAAAAAACAAGACAGGTTGTCGACGCCACGGCTTTCTCCTTGTGGCCTGCCTGCCTACCAATAAGAGCAATCGGAACTTTAGGATATGGGGTGCCGGTGCTGGCTAGGCTAAAGGATATATGGCTATCTAATGAGATGTGCGATTTGCTTATGGTATAATACAAAGGACTCGCCCCTCATCTAACCAATGCAGGAAGGAGTAAGGGAAGTGGTAGTCCCTCTTGCTACTGGTAGTCTCGAGATGCTAGCTTCTGGTGTTTGTGGGGTAAGGTGGGTGGGTAGGAGGGATTCTCTATTGGTGAAATCTGCATTTAGTACTTCCTAAATAACCGGACTACCTATATATCTCTTTCTCTCTTTCCACCAGGCCGGTTATCTCCCCGCTGCTTTATTAGCTTTTTCTAATTTCCATCCAATAGGGAGGGCTACTAGAGTGCTCTTGTTACCCTTTCACTCTGAGCATTGGGTATCTTAGGCTCTTGGGTCCGGGGAACCGGTATTCAGTAGGCCCCCCATCCCCCCCATCTCGTCTATAAATCCCCTTGAAACTCCCTAAGTGTTGTCCTTTTTCTTTCATTCCCCGGGAATCTCACGTGCACATTGACCGCTCATTCCCTCATATGCGAGAACCCACCTCGTTCCCCCTCACCCATCATTTATACGTACCACAAATAACTCTTCACATAATCCAATCCTACCTAAACCAAAAAAATGTTTATCATCAAATCCCTCGCCGCCATCCTTCTCCTCGCCCACCTCACCCTCGTCACCGCCGTCCCCAAACCTTAC
>Ga0307511_10006825_pt1 | contig 11509 bp, 10 predicted proteins | sample 13_EM_MG_FD_200266 | JGI IMG/M metagenome (GOLD analysis project Ga0307511, IMG submission 200266) | Populus trichocarpa ectomycorrhiza microbial communities from riparian zone in the Pacific Northwest, United States - 13_EM | ecosystem: Host-associated > Plants > Roots > Unclassified | place...
GAAATTGGTTGAATTATACGTGGGAACGACTGGATTTGAGAATGCCAAGCATTTGATCCGCATCCCCGTCTTGATCCGCTTCACCGTCAAATACAGTACAGTAACGTATGTACATCCGAACAGGATCTTGAAATAATGCAAATACCCGCATTTTAGCAGTGTATAGGATGCATATCCAAGTTCAATTGCCCTATATATTCACAAGCATCAAGGTGTCCATAAGCTCTACATGCTAATTCTACGGTTGAACTCGACTAGCCCGCTCCGTCGGGTCCCTGGTAATACGTATTTAGATCTCAATCTAGGTATATGTACTGATAATCACCCTGCTACTTACCTGAGAATCTCCTAGTAAGTACAAAATTCGATCAGCAGGATATGGAGATTCTAGTGGATCATCCAAGTGCAGGGGCTGAAGGTGATAAATCATTCATAAAACCCCATTCCCACAGCTACTTCCTAGGTTAGTGTATTCATTTGAACAATTAATTTTTTTTCTGCTCATTGATGTAATGGGCATCTTATGGAATTGGACTGTGGGTGACTCCAGGGAGCGGGTATGACTATGAAGAGTTATATTGAGGAGTATATACAAGACGTTGCCTGAGGAGGGCAGGAGAGTAAGGAAATACAGGAGGGCTATATCAAGATTCCGCCCTCACAAGTAGCCAATACAATAGACCCGTGAACGCAATACTCAGCCTCAATCCCGTGCATGCTCATCTGCTCACCTCGTCCAACCTAAGAAACTTCGTTCATACTCAATCCCCGTATCGACTGATCTCGTGCGCCGTGACAACCAACGACCATCTGTCATCTCGTTGTAGTTGGCGGTAAGGTCCGCAACCCCATCCTTGAAGAAGATTTTTCCTACTTCATCTCTGCCAGGAATACGAAACACTCTCCTCCGGGCAAAGTCGAGATGCTCCCTGGCGCGCAGCTTTGCCAACAATTAGCACACAAAGCCGTTGGATGTTTGGGGCATTCCAATACTGTGGGGATTCTCACCTCGGATTATGTTCCGTGCTGTTAATTGTGCCTCCCCCTAGCGTTTACTCCCCCTTCTGCCACTAAGGATTCCTCGGGAATCGCATTGTTTTCGAAGATCGAAGAGTAATTTCTCGGGAAACCACCTTTTGGTTGAGCATGTGGGCTTCTTCCACAAACACTCCACGTGGCACCAGACGTCTGGCCCTTATTTACCGGCATTGATTGCACCGATTGACTTCTGTGAATGCTCAGTGTCAGCTTTCAATGAAGTTTGGCCCATGAAAGCAGATATAGGTCGAGTATTTCGGGGAATTGTACATACCTCGGAGTAATCAACGTAATAAGATACCAAATATCCTTGGTACAGAGATTAGAAGATCTGGTGCGAGGTGATGATGGGCGAACGCTCGGTCGGCACAATCTTTGGTCGGATGTGTTGCTTCACTCTTGGATGACCTTGACTGGGGGATATTGTAACGTAGGGAAAAGTGATTGTAGATATATTACGCTACGATAGGTGAGAGAGGATGTCCCATAGGATGTTGTAGAAGACATGGAGAAGAGACTTGCAGACCGACAATATATAGGTCACAGCCTTCATGGAGTGAGGTCGATTTAGAAATGTGTTGTGTCTGGTGCCGGCATGTACAGTCAGTCTAGAAATGGCAGTGTCACATAACTAGGGAGTTAGTTCGACGCCTAATTCTGCCATATTCATCATATTTCAAGGGTGCCGACTTTCCGCAGCCTTAACTATCGAAAACACGTCACCAGTGGAGAGTTAGTTCTGCGACTGTTTCCGTCATATTCATCATATTTAAAACGTACACTCTTGTGCCGACATTCCGAGCGTTAACTAGCAGCCACGTGCAGAGGTTCTAGAAGTGTCTGGTGCGAGGTGCTTCGAGCTAGAAATGCGGCCTCAATGTCACCCGGAGCGCCGTTCCTGCAGAGACTCATAGCGGAGTTAGTTCGACGCTCATTCCCCCGTAGTTACTGACCATATTTGAAGGGACTGTTGTGCCGTTTGTTTGTATTTTTAACGCTACCGCAACTCCACTTCCCGTTTGGCGGTAGGTCGATTTGCCATGGAGTGTGGACGTCTGGTGCACGTACAGAGGTTCTAGATGTGTCTGGTGCAGCCACATAGAGAGACACTAGTCTATGGTAGCGGCACGCAAGGCAGCCAAGGCCACTCGGTGTAGCTAGAGCCGTCCAACGATTGACGTAATTGTTCGATCACACCACCCGCCCCTAAAGCTCCGGTCGGGTAGCAATTATGCCCTGTACATGGTTGGCTATATGCACTAACCAAATATGTGTTAGCCCGCATATTCGTGCATAATGCCGCAGTCAAGATCATCATACGTGTGAGAAGGATGAGCCTCGAATGGACAAACCATGCTAGCTACTGTTGGAATACTCTCACCAGCGGCACATGACAGAAAATCATGAAAATTCCTTAATGTGATGTTATGTCTTTCTGCAGTGGAAAGTGATGGGCTATATCAGCAGCGAATTTCTTGGGGTAGCTCTCTATATAGTTCTTTGTTCTGTAAAGCAGCTGATGAACTCTACAGCGATCCGATCAAAAGAAACTCTCACACTGATCGGCCATTGATCTGTTCATAATCCTGTCTACCTACATCCACAGGTTGCAGACTGCGGTCTCCAGAAGCGCAAAATACAGGAAGCTAGTTTGATAAAGCTTTCGCTATGCCTCTAGACAACTGCGGCACCAACATTCTTGGTGTACAATGTAGGCCTTTGATACATACCGAACACAAGTGGTGTAATAAATTTTACGCATATTGTAACAAGCGCAAGCGGCACTCTGAGATGTACTAGTGGTGGCTATATTGCCAAGGGATTACCTGAGAAAGGCTTGGCTATCTTGAATATATAAGAAACCTGTAATTAAGTCAAAAAGTAGACAAGAGCACTCATCCATATTTTACAAGCGGCAGCTGGAGGTATTTAAGATTTTCTAAAATTCTGTAGTAAGTCTAATTTCCTACAATCTCAGACAATAGGCACATCTCATGTGTCTCCGCTCGGCGTCGCTCCATACCATTCATCCCATCGACATCAGGAAAGCCTCTATTCATGCATCCCCTATGAATGCATATTGTCCAAAACAGGACAGTGTTCCCTGACCCTAAACCTTGTAAGTGTTAACAATAAAACCTGCATACGTAGTAAACGGGCGATGGTTCCCCCGGTCGGGAAAATGCGTTCTGACATCCATATCTACCAGAAGAGTATTTCTACAACGTATTTACTGCTATTTGAGGACAAGATGCTGGCTAGCTGTTGAGATTGCGTGTATTCATAGAGGATTTTGTAGTTTCAGTTGATGGATCGGGATAGATCACGAAAACTAGAAATTCTTGCTATTGCGGGGTGGTGCTTCTTTCACTCCTAGCACCCTCACGTGACGAAGTTTACCTGCCTTCTATAACCACATAAACTGTCAATATGCACAAGGTTCTCCGGTCGAGGGTATGCGTTTATAGGGGTTTGCCTTTGGATGAAACTCAGTCGCGATTTCTTTAAGAATAAAGATATCTGTAGAATAGTCTCCGTGGGCTCCACCTTCCAGCACTTGGTTTGCAAACCCTGTGAATGCACTCGCAGTCAGCCTTCGTAGGCACCGACTGCATGCTTTCCTCCAAATTCGATAAAATCTAAACTCAGCGATATGACTATCGAGTGAAGACCCAGCCACAAACTTTGTGAGCCATTTCATGCAGGATTTGGGCATCTGTTGATGGGGGTATTTTGAAGCATGTCTCGTTAACCCTACCCCCCTCACCAACACTCGGAATATAGGACCCTATCGTATCCCTATTACACCCGGATTGCTCCAGACTTCATGCATTCGGTGTAAACGATTGCCGTAATATGTAGTTTTCAGCTTGTCAGCATACCGGGAATCAATTCTAATTTTAGTCCCCAGTGCAGACGACGCGTAGCGCTACTATTATTCTATTCCTCTATTATCAGTGTATTGGTTCGCTTACGTGTTGAGGAGTCATGTATTTAATCGCACCTATTCCCCTACTACTAGAAGAATTAAGGACGTTCCTATATGACTATTCTCCACGTAGTAGACGCAAGTCTTCCACGCTGCCTCTCTCTCTATTCGTTCCCAAAATATCGTTGAATACGTTTCGATAACGATAATTCTGTCCCATCGGATACTCCTGTCTTCTGCATTCTGTACCCCATCTCTCAAAACCCAAATTTCCGCAATATATGAATTTTATGGGTAGTTTCAAAACCATATGAGATGGACCCTTCGTTACTGGAATCAAGAAAATACCATATAGGTCCAAGACTCTCCTCCATATTTTGAGCCCATTTAACCTATCGATGGCTGAGCTATGCGGACAAGCCGCCAAAGCGGTCGTGCACAATTTCCCCGTGATACACCGTTTCCTTGAATCAGAAATTGCCCATTTTGGTTGGGACAGTCATTCCGACTGCTATCTACGAACTGCCCATTATTGGTAATCATCCGCCCAGTCAATGTCCAACACCTAAGGTGTGATGAGGCTGAAAACAAGACGTTAATCAGGGCAACTTGACATGCGTGCTATACAACCACGACCAGAAAAAAGCGGTGTGAATTACGAGTTCCTTGTTAGGATTGTCGTGATAGGGAGTCGTAATTGTATTCTTGCCCAAGCACTTACAACAAAAGCATGAGACACGCAAGGGGGATGCTGGTGTAGTTGGCCGTGCGCAGCTGGATGACCTGGGTGGGAGTGGGCGGTCTCTCAACAGGTAGTGGGTTCGAATCCCGCTCCCCCCAAATGGTGCTGTCAAGGAGGAAATTCGGGGAGGTGGATGAGGCAAATACAGGGATACACGTACCTAGCATCAAGTAAGTCTCCTATTGTGGTTGTAGTATAGCTTGACTTTCTTTGGAACCGCTTTGTACATGAGTAGATAGATTAGTGCACGTGGCCGCTAGTCTGGTTGGCACGTGGCCACTACATCACACCTGCACGCACAGGGATTAGCGGTGTTGTTGTGTACCGCATCGCATGCACAGGGGGTAGTTGGCCCAGCCTCATGTAGTTAGACAGGCGCAATAGGCGCACGCAAAGGGGGTCGACCGCTCCCAATGAAGGTTCCGTCAAAGGTTCCAAGGCCGCCGCATAGCCTGAGGCTGATTAAAGCGTAATAGACTGGAAGAGAAAAAAAAAATGAGAGACGCAACTTACGCAAGACAGGCAACGCACGCTCGCTCGCACGCAGATTCGCAGATTCGCAAGCTTCTTTTTGTATTTTACGCTCTATAGCAATAAAAGCTTCTTCTTCATTTCTACTGGGTTCTTGACGATGCGAGAATTACTCCGCAAATCTCTATCACTCGCGTAATAATTATGGGCTGGGACTACGCGAGGTATTGGGTTCTGTAGACTGGTTGGGTTTCTGAGGAATTTACGTATATTCTACGACTTATGTCATTTTTCCGCCGCAATTAAGACGTTCCGCTGACTCTACGAATCTCCGGACACATTCTAGCTGCTATAGTCCCAGAGTACTCCCGCAGCCTCCTCATATTGGTCCCTTCGACCGAAGAGCTGTTGCAAAAGAGTATCTTAATTGCTAGCCAGGAATTCCGATATTTCGCACGACTCCTACTACTGTACGCACTTCAGCACAGCAATTTCTTACCCAAGGTGGGTGATCGAGGAAATCCCTTACAGCCATAAATTATATGGCAACCTCTTCAACACAAGCCACAGTGGCTCTTTGGCGGTCCTTATTGTCCTATTGTTGTCTGCCTTTGTTCTCATCATTGGTCCCTCCGTGGCGCAAATGGGCTCAACAGAACAATCACATGGTTGGATTTCTATTGTATCCTTGCTTGCCTTTGTTATGAAGGTTGGTACGGGTACACTTGGAAGAGATGTAATGTTGAGCATAAGACTGGGTCCAAATGCCTCGAATGTACAGGGACATCGAGAAAAAGATCGAAAAATACGCAATCCAATTTTCCGTCTATCGATAAGCAGTAATTATCGTGCCTTTAACAGGCAACATTTTGGATTTTAGTCCTTTTACACGACAACATCGAGAGCCTTCTATCCTCCATCACTCGCGTAAGTCTTCTCTTGAAAGCGACGAGAGCGACGCAATATCTCTTGAAATTAACAAAAGCACCAACAACAAACTTCAACAACATGACAACACAAATGGCCAGCACTGCGGGGAGGATAATCAAGAAGCATCAAGGGTTAAGGGAAAGGCACCGGGAAGAGATGGGAAAGCTGGGAGGGAAATAAAAGTATGAGTTAGCCGTGGAGGTAGCCAGACTCACTCAGGAACAGGCGGAACAGGTCTTGTTCACGGCACAAGTCCAGAAGGAGGTGATAGAGGGCTGAACGGACGCCGACTATGCTGAGATGGAGGTGGACAGGGCCACAGTAGACGCCGAGCTCGGCTTCACCATGACTATCCTCCCTTTGGCCGACATTCACATGGAATCGGCGCGGAGGAAGTCCAAGGCTAAGAAAGGTTGGAGGCTGCCTGGGGTGAGGGTTGGGAAGATCTGGTGGGAGACCTGATGCCCCAGTGGCCGGCTGAAGAGTTCCTAAGGAGCCTCGCGGTATTCTCGGAGAACCACGCGGAGTGGGCAGCAGCGGAGGAGATATTGGAGAATAAAATAGAAGAGAGGATAGCGGCAAAGAAGACGAAGAAAGTGCCCTGGTTGACATCGAGGGATGTAACCAGCAAGAATATTAAGAAGTTGAAGGAAAGGAGTCAGCTGCTGGTCAGCAAGTTCCTAAAGAGGAGGAAATGGCAGGGTTGGTCCTGCTGGTCAGGTAACCAATGTGGAGACCCAGATTACTAGGCAGGCTGCGGTTGGAACCTCTGTGGTGCCTTCTCTGCCTTTGGAGGAAACTGCTGCTCGCTGGGATGTCGTGGTAGAAGAGAATATCATAAGGGTAACTCCTGGCTTTGAAGCAGACACGGAAAAGCAAGGGTCTATCTGCCAATGGTCTTCTGCAACCCCCTTAGATCCAGTTGACAACCATTCTGGATCCGAAGACCATTCTGTTTCCAGTGGGAGTGTGGATGGGAGCAAGAAGGAGGAAGTTGCCAATGAGGAAGAGAGCAAGGCCGACGCTACGGTCTGCCCTACCACTCCAAGGAAGCGTAGACAGGATGCCGCGAACGAGATCGAGGGTAAGAGGAGGAAATACGGGGTAGAATTCCTGTCATCAAGTTGAACGTTGATGAAGGAGTAGAAGAGCTGAAGAGGGAAGCGCGGGGGGGGAAGAGCAGGATGGTGCGTTGGCGGTAGAGGGGGCTATGAGGGTAATGTTTGGAGGAGAGAGGCCTGGGAAAGAGTGTGCAACTAGGTTGCTGCGGAAGATTATGAGGGTGTTGAGGGCCAAGGTTGTGGAAGTTGAGGAAAAGGAGGAATGATCACTCGCGTAAAATTAATTTCACCTCCTATTTTGCTATACGAATATTAAGACTATAGAAAAATGAAAGACATCTCCATCACCATATAGTATCCCTTTCAGCACCAACGTCACCCCCTGTATGCCCGCCCACAGCGCAAATGCAAGAGGCCCCATCTCCATCACCCAATAGCAATATTCCCCTGCGTGACCTCCACCCTTTGAAAACCCCTCTGGCAACGGAGCCATTCGTCAACCCTTGCAACGCCTTCTTCCTCCAAGCTGCCATCTCTGGGAACAAACACCTTCAGCCCTGCAAACGCATAACGCCCTATCGTCTTCCCAGGTTTCAAATGCTCCAAATCTCCAGAACCTAGTTCATCCACAGACTTTTATCCACCCCGAATCTCCTTCTGAGCACTAAACTCCCACGGCGCTACATCTCGCGGAATCGCAGCTGACGAAACCCATTCCTCCGATACCGAACAACCCCCCCCCATGGTGGGTTCTCGCATCTCCTCTATCTGTGTGATAGTGTATCCCCTTTAAAGACTGATCAGCTGTACACTCAGTTGCCAGAGCTCCCACTTGAGGCTTTCGAATAGGTTCAGAGATAGTTTTACCTAATGGGTGTAATCTGACGTCACAGCCACTTGTATCAACCACACTCTCCAGGAGCGCCTGGCCTTTGATCCGAGTGAACCTTTGCACATAACCCTGCAGGTTCAGTCGTACATCTCGTTCAGACAACCCGACATACCTGGGATCCGTAATTGGGGCAGCAAATGTATTGGTTCCCATGACCTATATTTAGTAGGCCAGGCAAGTTTCTTTTGACAAGAGATCAGTAATCCACATACAACGCTAATGGCCCCCTGGCTAGGTTCTTCACAAACTCAATGACAGGGGCTCCGGTGTGGTATGGGCGAACAGATACCCCGTCTACGACCAAAAGGACATAAACGGGGTACAGAATTGGATAGCGCAATCAATTCTGCCACTGAATTTGCCTGTGGTAGGTGAAGGGATACCAACCCACTGTAATTATGAGTGTCCCTACCGCAGCGCAGAAGACCCAATGGCTGCCCTAGTTTTCAATCCCCCATTTTCATTCCTATAGTCGAACCTGTCTCAGTGCATCACGTCCGTCAGAACACCTTTACACACTCCTCTTGAACATCCACCGACAACCGAATCAGGGCTGTAAAGTACACCAATCCAGAATACCCCTAGTAAACCGGGGCATCGAGGCACAGGAGAACGAAACCCCCAGACCCACCACAACTAGGGACTCGATTGACCCACCGCGAGATGGTCCCAACCTACGACCCAGGCAATAGCCATAACCTGGAAGAGAGTGGACTCCGAGGTCATACGGCGTAATCCACCCCATCCTGCCCCAGTTACCAACTCGGAGGGGAAACCATCTCCAGAGCTATACCCCCGTGGAACGAATCCCAAACCTACGAGATACTCCACGGGGTGTCAGAGGCAGAAAAGTTATCCCTCAAAAAGGCCTCGGAGGCGAAAGCGGTCTGACGAGCTGGCCAACCAACAACCACAAGCGGAATACAAGGAATCAAAGAAACGATCACACTTAACGGCAAGAAATCGTACGAGAGAGGGAGGGGAAACCCACAAAATGAAGAAAAACTTCCACCTCCGCCGTCCAAAACCCCTCTCTCCCTAATATCTATCAGTCAGGCGAGCCCGGGCACTGGACGAGGAAGATAGAAGCTGAGTGATCAGGAATGCGCCCCGCCGCACACCACATCAACATAATATGTCCCTCGCTAGGGGCAGAAGGACCATCTGTTACAGCACTACATATCAGGGCCAGTCCTACACACCACCATGCTAGAAGCTGAATCCAAGTGGGCGCAGGATCGAAGTGAGGAGGAAAAACGCGATAAGCAAGTGAGAAACAAGAAAGTGAAAACAAAGAAACTGGTGCAGATTCCGGGACATGGGTCCGAATCCGGGGAACCGTCGCCACCACTGCCCTAACAGGTCATCGAGGCCGCCTCTTCACTTACCACACGGGAGCTAGGCGTCTCCAATAGTCGAGTTTATATGGGCGGCAAAGATGGTGAAGAGGAATTGTAAGCCAGCGGGTGAGGGAGCCCAATGATGTCAGGGCAGCTATTGGAGCCGTTTTGAACACAACACCAACGGGTTCCCATATGCCTAGTACCCAGAACCACCACCCGGTGCCCGCCAGACTGTCGCAATCCACCTTGAACCTACGCCAGGACATGAGCCGAGCCCGACCCGGGAAAAGATCGAGCCCTAAAATATATGGTAAAAGCTCGAGCCTGGCTTGAAAATGACGAGCCGGCTCGTGCGCACTACGCGTGAGTGAGATTGTTAGAGGCGCCATAGAGGTGCTGTGGGATGGGTGACGAGCTATGTGACATGAGTTTACTTTAATGTATTACTAGGTTTCATCTATCTTGTATCCGCAGGTACCACTGCTGGCTTCTTAGGCTTCACTACCTTCGAATTATCATGGGCTCCTGTGCCCTTCAATTCGACGAACTATAACTATACAATGAGAGGGAGCTGACGGGGGGGTTGGTGCGGACGGCAAAACTGTTGGGCTCCTTGGTATCCGATTGTCTGGGGCTGATGCATTCAAAACGGGGCTTGAGGCAAATGTATTGTCAAAGGGACTATGACCACAGCCTTTAGCAAGAGGCTATTGGTCAATTTCAAAGGCCTAAAGTGCCGTGTAGTGAGTCTGCCGAATCAAAATATGCATTTACCCCCTGGAATTTCGCAGCTAAAAGGTGCCCCAATGTGATAGTTGTGTTGTCTTTTCCATGGTGACTACTCGAAGTCGTGAATATCCCACAGCATATGTCTAGGTCATAGGCCTTGGAAATACTGATGCAGATTCAGTCAACTATACAACGAATACCTGGGATCGATAGCCCTTCCGTCAGTAATGTGGTAATGGGGGGGTAGATCGCAACCATGAGTGAGCGCTTCACCTCAGAAGACCGTAAAGATCCATCAAGATTCTTGGGGATGGACTTGCAATGGTCCAAGAACGCTGTTACTTTTATGGGGTAAACCTCAATACACACGTTGGCACCAATTTTTCTTTTTTTACCTATTCATCACTCATTCGACGCCAATCCAAATTCACGGCTAATGCCTTCACTGGCAGCCAACAATGGGAAACCTGAAGTAGGCAAAATCCCCTATTCTCTGGCGTTGGCGAAAGCCTTCGGGAGAGGCAGGATTCGAGCCTTTTGTTAAGGGGCACACGTTAGCACAAGATCTTGCAATATTCAACTAAACACTCATGCCATACATACTCAGTAATCACTGATCTACCTGAACCGATTGAGCTCAAACATTTTCTGGTGTTTGTCAATCGTTGCTTTCTATAGCACGCATGTCGTCCAGACATACGATATGCTGTCCAGCGGCTATGCGTCCATGCTTCCCCGACCAGCACCATTGACCAAAATCAAGCAGAAAATCTTGTTGCATTTCTCCTCAGTGCAGCAACCCATGGTATAGCTTGAAAATGCCTTCCGGAGGAAACGTTAATCGACATTTGCACCGGTGCTGGAGAAGTACTTGAGAAAAGGTCACCACAGGGATATTGATCATGGGCAGCCAGTCACCCATTGGCAGGGCATCGCGAGAACAGGACTGTCATCCACTGAGGCGGAATATATTTCTCTGGAGGCAGGTGCACAGGACGCTAAGCTCAGGCAGTTTCGTGACTGCCCCTCGAGTATGGACTCATAATCCGGATTTCCCCAAACAATATTGTTATCCCAATCTCGGCTGTCTAAGCATGCATGCGGGGTAAGTCTCATGTGGGGTAAATATCAACCACATCACCACCAGCGCAACGAATATCAGGTCAATAGAACTAACTGTAGGGAAATTCTGGCAAAAAAAAACCATTGAGTTTAATAATCAGTAAGCACCAGTAGTCACGATTCAAGCCAAGCTGACTTCAGGTAGCCAAAGCGGAGGAGGATCGAGAGAAAGCAATCAAGAAAGGAATCGACGGAGTACAACAAGGACGTTTTACATCCATTCTAAAGGCAGCGGAAGCTTATGGAGTTCAG
>Ga0307511_10006826_pt1 | contig 11508 bp, 6 predicted proteins | sample 13_EM_MG_FD_200266 | JGI IMG/M metagenome (GOLD analysis project Ga0307511, IMG submission 200266) | Populus trichocarpa ectomycorrhiza microbial communities from riparian zone in the Pacific Northwest, United States - 13_EM | ecosystem: Host-associated > Plants > Roots > Unclassified | place...
TCAAAAAAAAAAAAAATTTAACTAAACAGCATTAAAAAAATTCAAAAACCAAATCAAATTAAAAACCATACTAAAAAAGAGTCAAAATACAAAGATGGGGGTTCTTACCATTTCAAGAGCACAAGCAGTAGGGAAGGCAGCATGACGATTACCACCAAAGAGCTCACAAGCAGCAACACACATAACAGGAGGGGCTCTTTTAGCACCTTTAGCAAGAACAGAATACCTCATGGCCTCATAAATCTTATCTGGATACTGAATAGGAACGGCTTGGTCAAGCTTCTGATTGATTTCTAGAATCAAGGTTGTCCAATAAGTCTTTAAATCAAACTGGGGTGTTTTTGAATGGGTTGAAACTGATAAAGAACATTGAATTGGTGACATTTTGTTTAGCTTCGGAGGGTAAAGATTTGAGCCTTTTTTAGGGATACAGAGAGTAATAGATAGTGATGGTAACGCTGCGAGAGAGAGAGCCATTTTTTTTTTTTACAGAACCTGTGTTTCTCTCAATGGAGTTCGGTGCATATTTACGATGGATCGGATGGGATTTGGGAGTGGAGAAAAAGGTTTCATTGACTTGTCGTCATGGGTTGGAGTATTGGCTGCTACCTAAGCGAGAGGAAATGCACTGTCATTTTTTTTTTAATGAATGAAAGCAGTACTAAATTGAAAACACAACTACAGAACTTGTTTTCATGTAATGATAAAAGGTAATTTAATGGGGTTTTATAGTTTAGTTAGTTGATCTTATAAAAAATTATGTAACCATTGCTGATGAATGACAAGCTTGGTTTTGTTTCGGTTGTGTGTATTTGTGGTGGCAAAAGTCTCACGGAGCCTCCTTATGAGTGTTGCATTGAGTATGGGTTAGTATGTCTTGACAAAATCATCATATTTGTTATGCGATGATTTAGCCGTTAAGTTTTATTATTTTTTTAATATTTAATGATTTAATGATCATAAATATTTCAGATGAATTGAAATTAAATCTATTCAGTGTCTTGAACTAGCAAATTGGCAACCTTCGACTTGATTACTTGAATAATACTGTTTTTATTTTTATTTTTTCCGCAAATGCATTTCATTTTTTTTACTGGAAGAATTACATAGAAGTATAATATTTTTGGTTAACATTTATTTTTTAATATATATATATATATATATAAGTATATTGAAAAATATTAGAAAGTGTACACCTGTCTATAATATTCTTAGAGTTTGCTTTGCCAGGTCTCTTCTTTGAACTGGCTTCGACATGTAGGACCACATTAAGCAGAGTGACAATACAGTTGGCATCATCTCCCGAGTGCTAGTCTCTAAGGCGGTTTCTGCTCTTGGCATGTGAAATGGGCTGTGCTGTGTAATTCTCATTTTGGGCTCCGGCCTAAGTAATCTGTCTTGTGAGGCCTACTGAGTTGGCTGTTTTGAGCTCCTTCCCTCTTGGCAGTGGTTATGCTATGAGGAATCTGTGACTAAATCCATCCTTCTTTATTTCATGCTGTCCCGTCTCTACTAGATATTTCGTAGTCCAATGATAAAACGATTCTTGACGACATGATCGAATAACTTTGATCAACCCTAGCACATCACAAGATTTAAACTTGGAATTGTAGGGCTTTACCCCGAAGGGAGCCCTTCCAGAAATTCTCGAAGGCACTGGGCCAAACCCAGGCCTAAGAGGGGGTTTGGAAATAGTTTTCAACCAGCAATTGACGCGCCTCGGTTAGAACCTCACTAGCTGCGTCATTGCCCCAAGCGCAAAGATAACTTATTTTCGAGACACGGGTTCATTTTTATATTGCACCATTTGTTTCTCTACTTTATGTCTTGTCGATGTGGGATTATAACACTGCAAGTTCAGGCTTGCAGTCCAGCTTCGAACTGGTCTTTTTATCGTAAGATTCCAGCAAAGCTTCAGCATTGGGCAACTAAATTGCTCCCTTTTGCAGGAAGATTGCAATTGATTTCATCTTTTAGACTCATTGCCTGTTTGTGGTTATTTTTAAAATATTTTTTATTTAAAAATATATTAAATAATATTTTATTATTATTTTTAAAAAATTATTTTTGACATCAATATATTAAAATAATATAAAAATATTAAAAAATTATTAATTTGAAGTAAAGAAAAAATAAAAACAAGTGTTTAAAATAAAAACAAAAACTAACATACTCTTAGTGTTTAAAAAATAAAAATACAAAAAAAATAAAAAAAATTAATTTTTTTTAAAAACACTACAAAAAATTTAATTTAAAGCAAAGAAAAAAAATAAATAAAAAATTTAAAAATACTTTTAAAACATAAAAATTAATAAATTTAGTGTTTAAAATCACTGGTACCTGGTAATCTGTTCTTCTTCTATCAGCAGGTCTGATAAAGCTTACAGGGAGGAAATGCAATGGCTTGTTATGGTTAGCTTGGATTTCTGCCTATAGATTGAAAGCTTTAAGAATTCAACATGTATGTAAATAAAAAATTGCAAATTAGATAGAGATACATTCCTACAATATACAATATGTTTTTTTGCAATCATTTTTGGGTCAATCTCATTAGCCCCCAACTATGAACTGATTCACAGTAAAGTTTCATATTAAAATTTTATTTATTTTTTGTATTTTAAAAAAAATGGATTTTTTTAATTAAAAAAGCATTTTTTTATTTTTTTTATTTTAAATTATTTTTTCATATGATTTTAATATGTCAATATAAAAAATAAAAAATATTATTTTAATATATTTTTAAATAAAAATATTTTAAAAAGCTACTGCCTGTGATACTAAATATACTTTAAAAATATTCTTAATTTGGTCTTTAATATATATTCAATTTGATCACCATCTAAAATCTTCCTTTTTTTTTTTTTCAGTCCTTGACCTTTTCCCTCGTTTTCTTGCCCTCTCTCCTTGATTCCTTTAGCTAAACAATCTTCCCCGTCTTCCCTGTTGACAACACTATCAATCTCCAAACCAACTGTCCATTCCCTGGAAAGCATATCTACGACTCGTTGCTTTGTAGATGTGTTGCAATGGAGAGTGGACATGGAAATTGATAATGATTTCACAGAGAAAGAAGTGGAAGGAGAAGAGACTCGTGAGTGGAAAAAAAGAAGCTCAAGAGGCCACCAGACCAAATGGTTTATCAGCCATTGATTTGGAGAATTTGGTCGGTGAAGCGCTTCTGTCAAACAATCAGTTTATGACTTTAGACATCATTAGAGAGATTTGTGGGAGGGAGAGATGATTGATTTGTAAAGAATTAATGGGCAACAAACTCCTGCATCCAGGCTCTCTATATATGAGCTAGAAACCCTCTAGCTGATAGACGGTTGAGTACTTCCTCGTGTGGTCACCAGCTTGCGATAAAGCCTTGTTCTTCAGATTTTGCTGCAAACTTAGCTGACAGAATTGGAATGGCCACAGGCCCACCGCAGGAGGTCTTTGATCAGCGACCGGCTCGAATGCCATTGTGCTAGTGATGTGGTTTCATCAAAATGGACGAGTAGTTGGGTGTACAAGCATTCCCACTAAGTGGGGTGGAATGCTTTTTTCTTTAACTTGACGTAATCTTCTCCATAGATATTATAATTATAACCATTTACAAATTAAACTCTTTTAAGAACTTATGGAATAGTATGGATATAAACAAAAGAAAATTGCAAATTAGATAGAGATATAAAACCTTTTAAATTTAATTATCACTTTTAAATGCAAAAAACATCATTTTTCAATGATATCTTGTAAACCTTGATAATTTTTTCTATCAACATATTTTAGTTAAACCAATATTAAAACTAAATTAAATTTAAATTAAGCCTGAACCCGACTCCAAATCATGAGTTTCTTAAGTCAACCCTTCAAGCAAAACTAAATTTAATGAATAAGACTTGAAGAGCTAGCATATAGGTTTCATGAAAGAATATATCAATAATAATGAAAACAACCATATGACCAGCCTTTGGACAGCAATAAGAAAATCAGAAGACAAAGAATTCCTTGAGAATTAGTAAAGATTTTGATTCTTTGCATGTGTTTTCATTAAATTGTTGAAGTTAAATGATCATAACCAAGATTAAGATTGTTTCCGTCTAATCTTTCCTTTTTCAAATGCCAGCCTGCAACATCTACTGCATCCCAAAGATGCAAATGTCACCAGCTTCCTTTCTCTATTGACTCGAAATCATTTTGAGATCTCAGTTGGTCATTTTACAAACTCACACAACTAGGTGATTTATTCAAGGAAGATATACTAGCCATGAAAAGACATTTTGAGAACTCTGATGCCGACAATCGACGTCTTAACTTGTGCTTATAGTTATGTGCTTTCTGTATTATTAAGAAATCGTGAGATGAACCCAGCAACCAGATGGGGTAGCAGCTAGGGATCATATGAACTTGCATTTTATGGCTTCACCCTGAAGGACTCTTCCTGAAATTCCCTCCGTAGAAGGGCTGAATACAATGGTGTTTTAGCCAGCAATAGGTGCACCTTGTCGGAACTCCACACAAGATATTTTCAACAATGCAAATTTGGCTGTTATTTTCGCAGAACAAGTGGCAGAAGTACCTCTACGAGTGACAGGCCATGACTTCACAAATCCTATCAGAAATAGATGCACCTTGTCGGAACTCCACCAAGATATTTTCAACATTAACATTGCAAATTTAGCTGTTATTTTCGCAGAACAAGTGTTGAATATGAGCAAACAGAGGGACTTCATCATAAAGGTTGAATCACCTTCTGCTAGGATTGCATAAGTACCCCTATGAATGACAGACCATGACTTCACAAATCCTATCAGAAATAGATGCACCTTGTCGGAACTCCACACAAGATATTTTCAACATTGCAAATTTGGCTGTTATTTTTGCAAGTGTTGAATATGAGCAAACAGAGGGACTTCACCATAAAGGTTGAATCAAAGGAAAGGATAACTGAAAAATGATGAGAAATTGACACTTTTGAACATAGAAAACAAACAATCCATGTAGGAGCCTGCTTTTGAACAAAGAAAACATCATCTAAGCGAACTTGGACTAGGCAAACTACAAATACACGTTCTGAAATTGCTTTGTGAATTAAGGGAAAGCCTCGATGACAGATTGCACAGCCCGAATTGGTATGATGTTGTAGCTGCTAAAGCCAGCCTCCTTGAGGACACAATCCCATTCCTCAGAGGTCCTCTCCTTTCCTGAGTTGGTGAAAGCCATCATTGCCATGTCTTTCATGAACCTCACAAACTCAAAACTGTCCTGTTTCTCTTCTCCAATCACAGTTTCAACAATAATGACCTTCCCTTTGTCCTTTGGAATAGCTTCTTTACATTTTTTAAGAATTCGGACACAATCATCATTGTTCCAGTCTTGCAAAACCTTCTGCAGTTTATATAGTAAATGCCAACAGAGGTTTGATCAGAAACAAAGAAATTATATTCGTATAAAAGACTCATATTTAGTGGGACGTATTTGATTGGAATTATTGGTTGAGATTAATGCAAAAACCAAAGAAGATTAATCATAAGAATAAGCCGAAATCTACCCTATCTTGATTTGGCCCAATAATAAACCAAGTTGCAGCTGAAATTTTTGGTTAGGTGATTAATTCAAGGAAAATACACTAACCATGATAAAAACAGCATCAGCCTTTGGAACACTGTCGAACATATCTCCTCCAACTTGCTTTACTCCTTCACATTCCGCTGCAACAGACACAACATGAGGAAGATCAAAGTTGATGCCTTCAATCCAAGGAAAAGCCTTGACAAACTTTCCCAAAGCAGTCCCATTACCGCCACCAACATCTACCAAAGTTTTTAGTCCATCAAACAGCTTTGGACAGCTTTCAATTATAGCAGACACTGCCAGTCTAGCATCACAAGCCATGGCATCGTTAATTAGCCTGTTGAAAGCAGGATTTGCTGCTGCATATTTCCATATGTCACCACCATAAGCCGCTTCAAATGCTGCAGTCCCATTTATTCGAACACGCGAACTTAGATGATGCCATGGTGCTAGCATCACAGGGCTGCTCTCCAACAATATAAAATCAGCCATGCTGTCTTCTCCCTGCCTAAGTAAACGACGAGAAAGAGGTGTGTGCACATAACCTGCGGTGCCTTGGATAGTTGGTTCCTCTTTGAAAAAATGGTGATGCACCAAGAACCGCATGATGCGATCAAGAGAGAATGGAACACATCCTAGGGTGGATGATAGCTCTGATAATGCCATAGGAGTACCCTCATGGTTTTCGATGGCTTCTGCTATTCCAAGCTCAATAGCACACTTAACTACAGCAATACCAGAAAACCCAAGTACATATTTCCATATTTCAACTCCTGCTTGCACATCTTCTTCCTCTTTCATTTTTGAATCTCTTGATGTCCTCTCCATCTGATCTCTTTTATTTGTGCAAATCTTTCCCTTTGAATTTATCAATGAAATCCTTAAGAAAAACTTCAGTTTGAATCCCCAAATCTACGATAAGATACGTACGGATATATTTTCGGACAGTAGTTTCAGATTAAACTAGCAATATATTCTCTTACGCTACCACTTTCATATTGTTTTTTATTATATGAAATTGACTGCTTGTTTTGGACAAGTTCCGGGTATGATTCACGTTGTTGTTTAAGTTCAATTATGCATGAATACGTGGGTCCATGTCTTTTTCCCCAAATCAATTTAATCACATTATCCTTTCAAATCTTTCGATGATAAAGTCCCACTATGGCTTTAATCATGTTAGCAAGACACCATATCCAGTCAAAATAGGCTCAGCAGTATATTTCACGTGCTAATATATAAGTAGATAAAGGATAAAGTTTTTATCGACGTATCTTCATCAAAAGAATATTAGATAAAAAAAAAATTATGAATATAATTTTTTTGAAATATAAACACATTTTAGTGAAGGTATGCTGGGTGTAGCGTAGACCCAATCACAATTAAACATGGTAGTATGCCAAACCTTGGATACGCTAGCCTTGATAATTTGCCAAGCCCCATGCATGCCATGCATGCCCAAGAGAATAAGCACTTTCCTAAGCATATCTATGAAAATGAGTATCCTCCGTATAGCACGACCAAATAAATGATCAAATCATTATTTCTAGACATGTCCATAAGAATGATCAAAATAAAGGTTTAAAATCTTTATTTTTTTATTCTATATATACTTTTAGAGCATTTTTTTCTAAAATATTATTATATTTTTTAAAAAACAATATTTATTTAAACATCAAAAAATCACACCTGCTGAACAGCACACAGCGCATGATATGTGGAATGTGAATTGGATTGGGTTTGGAGATTGCCCATTTGTTTCTATTTGCAATCTTTCGCCTTCTGTGCATGCAGAAGACGCAAATAGCAATAGAAACAAAACGGAATGCTGATGTCGATGAGACACTAATGATCAAAGTTTTGGTTTTTGATTTGGGCCTTGCTTTTTTGGCGTGTAAGTAAACTGGTGGGTATTTTTTTATGGTTTCCTCGTGAGGCTGCTGGGATTGTAGCTTCATGGTGGGATTAGTTAGGGTTTTTGAGGTGTTGAAAATCAAACTACCACCATGACTAAAAGCAGATTAGTTGGGATTGTGCCTTCATGGTTACTTTTTGCAGTACTAGTCATAAGTTATTTTAATTTATCATGCACTAAATATAAAATATCAATCATTTTAATTAGGAAAAATGAATGAGATTCTTAGAACAATTAATTAACTGATTATTCATTTCAGAATTCCTATTCCTATACTTGAATTTTTATGGGACCAGTTAAAAGAAATTTTAAGAGTTTGTGAAAGCTGGCTTCCAAAGGGTAGGGATGACATAGCAATTGCCACTTTAGAAAGGCTGACAAAAACAGTGATCCAACTTTCAACTAGTAATAACTAGACACACCTTGTCAATAATTCAATGGTAGCCCGCTGCCTCAACCACAAAGGTTTTGTCAACATTCTAAGTTCAGCTCTTGTTCACTATTCACAAGAGTGGAAATATTCTTCCATAATAAAGCAAACAAGGGACTCATCATATATAGAATTGACATCTTGTCTTTTGATCTTTTGATATGGAACAGTGACCTCTATGAATGACAATCTACAACATCAGGAATCCTGCTAGATATTACAGAGTCTTCCTAGATGAAGATATAGAACAAGCAGACGTAGAAGACCGATTTTGAACATAGAAAACATATTAAACAGCATGCAGTAGCCATTCTTACAATACAAGGCAGGGTACAAGTAAAAGCGTCATTAGACTGAGCTTTACTGAAATACAAATTAACTTCATAATTATTAATTCTTAAATCACTGTGGAGATCAAGGGGAAGCAACAATGACAGATTGCACTGCACGAATTGGTTTTATGGTGTAGCTGCTAAAGCCAGCCTCCTTAAGAACGTATCCCCATTCCTTAGAGGTCCTTTCTTTGCCTGCGTCGGTATGAGACATCATTACCATGTCTAACATTAGCCTCACAAATTCAAGTTTGTCGCCTTTCTCTTCACCAACCACAGCTTCAACAATTATCACCTTCCCCTTGTCACTCTGTATAGCTTCTTTACAGTTTTTCAGGATTTGGATGCACTCTTCATCGTTCCAGTCATGAAGAACCCACTGCAATAGGAGGAAAAAAAACAGGTAAATTGCCTATGCATCAGTGATAGATACCATTGAACATATTCTTTGAATTCAGACTTGGAAACCGATAACTTTCCCAAGCCAGTTGACCAACTTCTGATTTTAGCTTCTAATTAATGCCTTTCTGCACAGAAAGTTAGTAGGAAATGGGGAGGTGGGAGGAGGAGAAATCTAGCCATTTGGACTTGTTCCAATAAGCTAGCAAGTATAGTGAGTGAATAATATTATTTCGCTGAAGCACTGACAAGGCACTTGAACAATCGGACAAAGGTCGGTTATTAACTTGATTCTTTCATCATCAATGTCCTAACTTTGGAGGAAAGTGATAGTAAACCAATTTTGAAGGGAAAAAAAAATGCATTTATTACTAACCATTAGGAAAGCAGCATCAGCCTTTGGAACACTCTCAAAAAAGTCACCACCAACATGCTTAACACCTTCAGATTCTGAAGCAACGGAAACAACGTGGGGAAGATCAAAGTTTATGCCCTGGATCCAAGGAAAAGCCTTAACCAGCATCTGCAAAGTAGTCCCATTACCCCCACCAACATCCACCAAAGTTTTAACCCCATCAAACACCTCTGGAAAACCTTCAACTATTTCTGGCACTACCAGCTTAGCATCACAAGCCATTGCATCATCAATGAGCTTGCTGTGAACTGGATTTGCCAACGCATATTTCCATATATCATCTCCATGAGCCCCCTCAAATGGTGAATTGTTATCGTTCAGGACACGGGAACTAAGATTATGCCATGGTGCCATCATTACATGGCTGCTCTCCAACAAAAGAAGATCAACCATGCTCTTTTCTCCCTTCTTAAGTAGTCGGCGAGAAAGTGCTGTCTGTACATAAACCGTGGTGCCTTGGCTAGAAGGTTTCTCTATGAAAATGTTGTGATGGACTAAGAACCTCATAATGCGGTAAAGAGAGGAAGGAGCACATCCAAGTGAGGATGATAGCTCTGATAGTGTCATAGGGCCTTCATTGTTTTCAATGGCATCAGCTATTCCAAGCTCAATGGCACACTTCACAACTGCCATATTAGTAAAGCCAAATATGTATTTCCATATTTCAACTTTTGCTTGTGCCTCTTCTTCATCTTCTCTTATTTCTTCATCTATTTTTGTCACTGATCCCATCTCTCTCTCTCTCTCTCTTACCAGTCTTGGGTTTTCTTGATTATGCACAAAAGCTTCCAAGCTGAAGCTTCAATTATATATTGCCAAAACAGGATCACATTATAAAATACGTTACATCAGTAAGATCGATCCGCTCACGATTACCTGTTTGGCATTATCTTAGCATTACTTTATAGTTATATTTTTGAAAAATTTTGAATATCTTTTAGTTTTAAATTAAATGTTTTAGGTGTTTTTAGATTATAGAAATAAATTTAAAAAATTTAAAATATATTATTTTAATATATTTTTAAATAAAAAACATTTTAAAAACTTACAAAACTCAAAACAGACCTTAAACTAACTAATCATAGCACAGAGTAAAAGAATTCCTCTAGCAAGTTATTTGCATTATATGTTTTTATATATATAATTATAGAGTACATTGATTATTATTAAAATCATGAGTTAACTTGTAAAATCATATGTTTTTACGAGTCAACATGCATGTATCTAATATATAAAATTAGACTAAAAACTCGAAACTAGTAAAATTAAACTTAACTTGTGCAAACTCGGTAAACTTATTTTGATTTTATGAGTTTACTAAATTTGTGATATGAATCAAGTTAGGTTCAAAATTAGCTATAAAATATTTGCTGATCAATTTTACGAGATTGAATATATCTTTTCAAACCGTACATTGGACAGAGATGAAATTTTACAATGAAATATTAAACACATGAAAATATATTGTGGTAAATTTTCAGGTCAAATGAAGTTTGGAAACATAATAGTTCAGGGTGTCAAATGTGGTAGATGAATATTGTTAAATATGTCAAACTAGACATTCGTGTGCTAGGACATATATGGAGCTATCGGTGGAATTTTGTTGCGATTAAAGTTGGGCTGGAAGCTAGATATTTGAAGCTTTCCAACTATATATCGTAGGCCCAGTAATTTATCTAGACGAGATAGAATAACATGTTTGAAATCAGGACTTAAATCTGTCAAAAATATACGAAAATTAAAGACTCGGACTACATAAAGAAATTTTAACATTAAGACTTTTTTATTATTCTATTTTATTTATTTTTGAATAATTATTTTTAATTTGAATTTTTTTCTAGTGCATTAGATTTTGTTTAGGAGTTTATTTCATTATTAAATTTATGTTAGTTAATTACTAACTTAGACTCATTAGCTTGCAATCTAAAATGGGTCCGTTAGAACTTATTCTGATAAGAACAACCAAGTTGTCACCAGGTTCGTGTGTACTTTTTACCATTCAGTAATTCTCATGTAATGAGAAGTTTTGTTATGAAACTTTTTATTTCTTTTTGTCATTAATTTATTGATTCATGTTATTTATTTATTTTATTTTATTTAGATCACTTATCCGATTATAATATTGTTGACTCATTTTATCAGATTTTAATGTAATTTAATTTTTTAATTGGAATTATCAATATATAATTAATTAACAAAATTACTTATAATTTTACAATCTAAATTTATATTATATTTTTTATATAAAATAAAATAAAATAAAATATCTTTGACACCCTCGGTACAAGAGTGTAAGAATTCCTCGAGCAAGCTATTTGCATTAGACGTAAAAACATGTGGTTCATGAGATATACTCAGTTGCTGCTAACAACTGGACACCAACCAATCTTGCTTTCCAGTTTTAATATATTTTTGGTAACACATCATGTGACTGTAACAAAAAAAAATAAAAAGATGA
>Ga0307511_10006827_pt1 | contig 11507 bp, 9 predicted proteins | sample 13_EM_MG_FD_200266 | JGI IMG/M metagenome (GOLD analysis project Ga0307511, IMG submission 200266) | Populus trichocarpa ectomycorrhiza microbial communities from riparian zone in the Pacific Northwest, United States - 13_EM | ecosystem: Host-associated > Plants > Roots > Unclassified | place...
ATTGGCCTTGAGGAAGCCCGCCGCCACCGCTTTCTCATCGCCGATCAGGTCATCACTGCGCAGAACCTTTCCTGCTGTGATTCGAACGACTTGTCTGCTCACGAAATCCTCCCATGCTCATCGAGCCAGTCCAGAATTCCGCGGATGCTCGCTGTCGCCAGTGCGATGCAGGTATCCGCCGCTCCGTAGTAGAGATTGAGTGTGTCCGCATCCGCGCCGACGGTGTAGCCGCAGGGAAAGGTCACGTTGTTGACGTCGCCGTGGGTTTCGTAGGTCGTCTCCGGGCCGAAGATCCATTCATCCCCTCGGAGAAGGAGCTCGGCCGGATTTTCGAGGTCGAATAGTGCTGCGCCGATGCGATAGAGACTGCCAGCAGCGTTCGAGCGGACGCCGTGGTAGAGCATCAGCCAGCCGCGAGGCGTCTCGATGAGCGGAGGCGAGAGGCCGACTTTGTTGGCGTCCCACCACCCGCCGCGCCGGGCCTGCAGCATCATGCGGTGACCTCCCCAGTTTCGCAGATCGGGTGAATATGAGATCCAGACGTGGGCTCCGGAATCAGCGATGGGGCGATGGACGAGCGCGAACATCCCGTCGATGCGGCGCGGCAGCAGGGCGGCGTCTTTGTCGTCGGGCTGCATCACCAGTCCACATCGCTCGAAGGTGATGAAATCCTCGGTCAGTGCCAGCGACACACCCGGACCGCCTTTGCCGAAGGCGGTGTAGGCGACGGCGTACCGGCCGAGCTCCGCAACCCACGTGATGCGCGGATCCTCGACGCCCCACAACTCCTCGGGATGGTTCTCCGGGTCGGCGGCGAGGGTGGGATGGGGATCGATCGTCCAGCCGCTGACTCCATCCGCAGATCGCGCCGCGCAGAGATGGGATAGCCCGCGCCGGTCTTCGACACGGCAGAGCAGCAGAGTGGTGCCGTCCTGAAGCAACGTCGCACCGGCGTTGAAGACTGTGTGCACCGGATATGGCCAGTCCGACGCCTTGAGGATGGGATTGCGCTCGCTGCGATGCAGGAGCGTCTCGTACTTCAGTCCGACTGTCATGCGCTGACCGCCAAGAGAACCTCGGACGCAACCGTCGACATCGCGGCGCGGCGTGTCTCGTCGGCGCGCATGTCCATCAGCGCGAGCAGAAACGAGAGAGTCGACTCTGCTCCCTGATTCTCGTTGAGCCGGTCCACGTGCAGCGCGTCGCGGCAACCACCGGAGAGCGGATCGTAGAGCGCCTGATGAAGTTGGTTCTGCCCGAGGAACCAGGTGAACGCGCGCCGCGCCTGATCGGCCCAGCGATGATCGCCTGTCGTTCGAAACGCATGCATGCAGGCCGACACCGTGGCGCAGGCTTCAACCGGTTGCTGATCGAAGACTGCCGCCGTCGCGCCACGCTCGAAAAAGCCGTTCGTTCCGACGGGAGCGAAGTATCCCTCCCCCGTCCGCTGAATCGTCGTCAGCCACTCCAGCGAGCGCAGGCCGGTCGCCGCCATGTCTGCGTCGCCGGTCCACGATGCCGTAGCGATCAATGCCTGCGGCAATCGCGCGTTGCAGTAGGTGACGCTGCTTTCGAACCACGGCCATTCGGGTCGATCGGTGCGACGGAAAAGACTGAGCAGACGTTCCGCGATGGCCCGACCGGACGCCTGAACGTTGCGATCGCCTTCGAATGCACGCAGGTATTGCTCGATGCCCAGCAACGCGAAGGCCCAGGCGCGCGGACTGCTGAACGCCGACACTGCCGGAAGCGCAGCGTGGAAGAGCGCGCCGGCGAGGCTGTGCCGTCCCGGATCGTCGGAACATCCGACGACGGTACCGAGTGCCCACAGCGCGCGGCCGTGGCTGTCCTCCGAACCCTGCTCCTCGCGCCAGCTCCGCGAGTGCGACATGAAGTTGCGAAAACGCCCTATCGGACGATTGAAGGAGTTGCTGACGAATGCCAGATATCGCGACGCGAGACTGCGCACGAGTTTCGGATCGTCGCAACCGGCGTCTTCGAGGAGAGTCATGAGCATCAGCGCACGGGCGTTGTCATCGACGCAGTAGCCTTCGTCGTAACGCGGCACGTTGAATGTGGCGTGCTGCAGCATGCCGGTGTCATCGGTCATGACGGCAACGTGCTCGAGATTCACCTGCGGCAATTCGGCCGGCCGCGTCGCGAGCGTGCGGGCGCGGAACGCCGTCCGCAGCCGCTGCGCATGCTCGCTGCGAGCGCGCTCGAATGATTGGAGATACGACTCCGCGACGGCAGGCCAGAGCATCGCCCGCCCGTGCTCCGCGGCGCGCAGCCGGAGGTTGAGCCTCTTCTCCGGATCGTCGAGCAGGCCGGTGATCTCCGAGGCGATCGCCGCGCTGTCCCTCCACGGAACGAGAATGCCGCGATCATCGGCCAGCAGTTCTTTCGCGTACGCATACGGCGTCGAGATGACTGCTTTGCCCGCGCCAAGCGCGTACGCCAGCGTCCCCGAGGTGATCTGTTCGGGATTCAGATACGGCGTGATGTAGATGTCGGCCGCCGCCAGAAACTCGCAGAGCTCCGACTGGCTGACGAATCGGTTGTGAAAGATGACACTGCCGTCAACGCCGAGCTGTTTGGCGCGCTCTTCGAGCATCAGCCGGTACGTCTCGCCATGGCGCTCGACGATGTGCGGATGCGTCGCGCCGAGGACGATGTAGACCGCATCGGGATAATGGGAAAGGATCGTCGGCAGCGCATCGATCACGTACTCGATGCCCTTGTCCGGTCCGAGCAGACCGAAGGTGAGAATCAACGGCCGGCCTTCCACGCCGAGGCGGTCCTTGCTGCCGGAGAACGGCACGCTGGGGATGCCGTGCGGGATCATGTCGATCTTCTGTGCAGAGACGCCATGCACCTGGCGAAGGATCTCGGCACTGCCGTCGGTCATCACCACGAGCCGGTCGGAGAGTGCGGTCAGCTCGTCCATCACGCGACGCTGGTGAGGATTCGGCGCGCTGAGGATTGTGTGTAGCGTGGTCACGATCGGCATGCGAAGTTCACGCAACATCGTCAGAAGATGCCCGCCCGCTTTCCCGCCGAAGATGCCGTATTCGTGCTGCACGGAGATCACATCGACTGCGTTCACGTTCAGAAAGTCGGCCGCACGCGTGTACGCGCCGATGTCGCTGTCGGAAAGCTCGAAGCGAACGCGTCCCGGATAGGCGTGCTTGTGCAGGCCGTCGTTCATGGCCAGAACGAAGCAGTCGAGATCGGGCGCGACGGAGCCGATGGCTTCGCTCAGATGCGTGGTGAACGTGGCGATGCCGCATTGCCGCGGCAGGTGGTTGCCGAGCATCGCCACGCGGCGGATGCTTGTTTCCTCAGGCATCAGGCCACCGCCGGTTCCGCCACGCGGCGCGGCGGCATCATCATGTGCCAGCGCGCTACATCGTCGTTGGGCAGTACGAACTCGAAGGTCTGGCTGTAGCAACGCAGCCGCAGGACTTTGCCGCCTGCGACGGCGACGCCGGTGGCCAGCTCGGTGTCGTATTCGATCTCGCGGACCCACTGCAGGTCGAGTGAGGCCTGCATGTCGGAGTTTTCATAGAAGAAGGTCGAATCGTTCACTGCGAGCGCAACGGCAAGGTGGCGGTTTCCATCGACGAACTCTCCCCGGCTGACGATTCGTGACGCCGGCCGCCGCCGGTCCATGAATTTCCCGATCCGGTCGGCCCCGAGCCGGCGATAGAGATTCCATCCAAGAACGACAACGGCAATAACCGCTACGATCAAAATCCAGGTGGGCATGAGGTTCTCCTCTCGGTGTGGAGTGCGGCAGCGTTCCGCCGCACTCCGGACGTCGGTCAGTTGCGGGGCGCGGCGTCTTTGCGAGGCTTGGCTTCGTTGACTTTGAGCGCCTGGCCGTTGACGTCGCGGCCGTCGAGCCCGGTGATCGCGGCGCGAGCCTCGTCATCATTGCTGTAGTCGAGGAAGCCGAAGCCTTTCGACTCGCCGCCCTTCCGCTCAACGGCCACGTTGGCCGAGATGAGCGTGCCGTACGGCACGGCGAGATCGTTGAGCTGGGTGTCGTTGACCTGTTTGGAGAGATTGCCTACATAGAGTTTCATGAGAGCTCCTGCCGGGCTTTGCCGGCGATTCCTTCGCCGCTGCCGCAATCGGCACACCCTGCTGAAGGAGGGCTCGCCGGTCACAGGGCTACGGGAAAAGGGGATGCTAAGAGGGGTGAGTCCAGAGGTTCTGACTTAGTTCAGAAGGACTGAAGGGCCAAGGAAGTTTCCTCGACGAAGACCCACCATACGCGCTTTATGGAGGAATGTCATCCTGGCTATCTACCTAATGTAGAAAAGCTTGCAATTGTTCGCGCACCGAGGGAGCCTCGGTTGCTGTGACTGCCGAAACGGTAGAGGCCGGTACAAACGCGAAACTGCTCGAAGTCCTGACGCGTCACTGGGGCTTCGCTTCGTTGCGACCCCTTCAGCGCGAAGCGATGGATGCCGCCATCGAGGGACGCGACTCGCTGGTGGTCATGCCCACCGGCGGCGGAAAATCGCTCTGCTACCAGGCACCGGCAATCGTCACCGAGTCGCTGACGGTCGTCGTCTCGCCGCTCATCTCACTGATGAAAGATCAGGTCGACGGCCTGACCGCGTGCGGCGTCGCCGCAGCCCAGCTCAACAGCTCGCAGTCGAATGCAGAACAGCGCAGCGTCGAGCGTGTCCTCGCGAACGGCACGCTCCGGCTGCTCTTTGTCTCACCGGAGCGCCTCGCCCTCCCGAGTTTCCGGCAACTCATCGCCCGCGCCGGCGTCACCGCGTTTGCCATCGACGAGGCTCATTGCATCAGTCAATGGGGCCACGACTTTCGGCCCGAATACCGGCAGCTTCGCGAGCTTCGCCAGCTCTTTCCGGACGCGTCGCTGCACGCCTTCACCGCCACGGCCACGGAGCGCGTGCGACGCGACATCGTGGAGCAGCTCGACCTTCGCCATCCCGTCGAACTGGTTGGCAACTTCGACCGGCCGAATCTCACCTATCGAATCGTTCCGCGGCGCGACGAGGTTGCCCAGGCTGAGGAGGTGATTCGCCGCCATCGCGGAGAAGCGGGCATCATCTATTGCATCCGCCGGCGCGACGTCGACGCGCTCTCTGACACACTCGGCCGCCGCGGTCACCGCGTTGCTGCGTATCACGCCGGGCTTTCTCCCGATCAGCGACGATCGGCGCAGGATTCCTTTTCGAAAGAAGAATGCGACATCGTCGTGGCCACAGTCGCATTCGGGATGGGCATCGACCGCTCCAACGTCCGCTTCGTCCTCCACACCGGAATGCCGAAGTCGATCGAACACTACCAGCAGGAGACCGGCCGCGCCGGACGCGACGGCCTCGAAGCGGATTGCGTGATGCTGTACTCGCCCAGAGATGCTGCGGCGTGGAATTCGATTCTGTCCGGCACCGCCGATCGCACTGCGTTCGAGAATGTCGAGCGAATGCAGCACTACGCCTCGGCAATCGTCTGCCGGCACAAGGCGCTGGTGGAGTACTTCGGCCAGCAATATGAGAACGATCGCTGTGGCGCCTGCGATGTCTGTCTCGACGCTCACGAGGCGCTGCCGGATTCGCTGGTGATCGCCCAGAAGATCGCTTCCTGCGTGGTGCGGGCCGGAGAAGCGTTCGGCGTGGGACACATCGTCTCGATCCTGCGCGGCGCAACCAGCGAGAAGATCCGCGAGCGCCGCCACGACACGCTCTCGACCTGGGGGATTCTGGCCGGCCACTCGAAGGAGGAGCTGAGCGATTGGATTGCGCAGCTCGTGGCTCTCGGCTTTCTTCGGAAGGAGGGCGCGCAGTATCCGATTCTGCGGTTGACCGCAACGTCGCGCACGATGCTGCGCGGCGCCTGCGAGGTGCGCCTCGTGCGTCGAGTCACCAACGAGGGCGATGTGCGGACCCGCGACGACGCTTCATGGAGCGGCGTCGATCACGCGCTCTTCGATGAGCTCCGCGAATGGCGCAAGCGCGAAGCGGATGCGCGCAACGTCCCGCCATTCGTCATCCTCGGCGATACGACGCTGCGTCATCTGGCGACAGTCCGTCCCTCCTCGCTCGATCGGATGCGCACAATCTCCGGAATCGGCGCGATGCGCCTGTCCACGCTCGGCCCCGCCCTGCTCGCTGTGATCCACGACTATTGCGCAAGATCAGGCACGACACTCGACGCCGTCGCCCCGCCGCCTGTGCCCCCGCGACAACCAAAGACGACAACCCTCGGCCGCATCCAGGCCTACGACGCTTTCCGCCGCGGAGCATCGATCGAACAGGTCATGGCCCTCACCGGACGCGCCCACAGCACAATCGCCGCCTATCTCGCCGACTTCATCATCACCGAGCGCCCCGAGACGATCGATCGATGGGTCACCCAAGACGAGTACGAAGCCATCGCACCACTCGCCCATCGCCTCGGCACGGAACGCCTCAAACCAATCTTCGACGAGCTCGAAGGCCGAATGCCCTACGACGCGATCCGGCTGGTGGTAGCGCACATCGTGGCGAAGGCGGCAATGCCGGACCAAGTGCCAAATGCGCTGTCGGATTCGCAGCACGCCGTGGAAACATGAAGAGGCTGGAAGGAACGTGTCATACGAACGATCGCCGTAGCAATGTCATGCGAAGCATTGAAACCGTCGCGATCTGTTCGAAGTCAGAGTCGAACGTCACGAGCTCCGCATCGTGGTGCAGAGCCACGGTGGCGATGAGGAGGTCGAGCGATCCGGCTGTGATTCCGGAACGCCGGCAGCGCTTACCCAGATCGGCCGCGTCGCTCCAAAGATTGGCTGGAGTCACCAGCATTGGCAGCGCATGAAAGAGCGCCTGCAGGTGCCGTGTCTCTTCCTCATTCGCGTACCGAAGAACCTCAAACGTGATTGGCTCGCAAAGGCACGCGTCAGGATCGAGGATGTATAGAGCAATGAAATCCTTGAGGGACTCAGGGGAGCGTGCGCGACTGAAGTCAATCCACAGGCTCGCGTCCACGAGTCGCGGCATCAGTGTCTCCAGGCTCGGTCTCGAATCTCAGCGGTTTCGCGGTCAGCCCTACGTCCTTCCTCAAAGCCCGGGAGGTCCACTTTCCATTCACCTGCGAGGAACTTCTCAACGATTCGTTTCCGCTCTTCCAGCATCGAAGTATCTGCTTGGATAACGGTCGCAGATCGCGCAACGGATGCCGAGAGGCCTGCGCGCAACAACTCAGCGACCGTCTCGTCGAGCCGTCTGCCTTCTTGCGCTGCACGGAGCTGGATATCTTCGACGAGATCATCCGGCAGATCGAGGGTGGTCATACGAGAAGTTTGCGGGCTCCCGTAGCTCTAGTCAAACGAAGACCTGAAAAAACCACGGCCCGTGTGTCCAGACCAAGCAGACACTCGGGTAAACAACACTTACGGCGCTGCTTCCCGATCAATCAACCACCAGGTCTCAACATCGCGCGTCACCTGTGCAATCGGATAATCGGCACCATCGCGCACACCTTCGAGAATCGGCTTCTTCTTCGCGCCGACGGCGAGGACGAGCCTTAGTGCCGCCGCGCTCAAAACAGGCTTCGTCAGCGTGACGCGCCAGGAGTCGAGGCGTGGGACGTAGACCTCGGCGGCGATACGGTCTTCGATGTCGAGCACCGGCGTATCGGGGAATAGCGAAGCAGTGTGGCCGTCGTCGCCCATGCCGAGGAGGACGAGGTCGAGTTGGGTGATGCCTAGGGCGTGCCATTCGTCTTCGAAGGCGTCGGCGGTGGCGGCGGGTTCGTTCAGCTCGGTGCGGAAATGGAGAAAGCGATGCGACGGCGACATACCGTTGGCGAAGAGTGTCTTTTGCATCATGCCGGCGTTCGAGTCGGGATGATCGATCGGGACGTAGCGCTCGTCGACGACGATCCAGGTGATCGGAAATTCGGCTAGTTGCTCGCGCAGCGGAGACGCACCGAGCATCGCGTACAGCGGCTTCGGTGTTGAACCGCCTGAGAGGGCGATCGTTCGCGCGCCGGCCTGCATGCGTTGCACGAGCGTGCGGGCAGCGGCGGAAAGGAGATCGTCGGTGGTGTTGAAGACGCGGAGGTTCATGACTCGCACAGACCGCAACCTACGCCACTCTCTTTGCCAGCTTCAGGGCGATCGGCAGTACGCGACGCAACACGCGATCACCGTCCGACCTCTTGAGCTGGCGGACGATCAGTTCGTCGAGGCGTTGGTTGAGCGTGCGCGTTACTGACTGGACCGTGACGCTGCCGTCGACGTTGGCGATGAGGACGCCGCGCTCGCGGTCGCGGGTGATGCCGGCGCAGGTGCCGTCTTCGAACGAGATCTCGACGAGGGCGATGCCGCCGACGTCGGTCGATTGGTGGCGGCGTTCGAACGCGTAGTCGATCGTGCCGGCGGCGCCTTCCACCGATCCGCTTGAATCGACCGTGTGGCCGACCTGCGCGCTCAGCCAGGATGCGTACAGCAGCGACTCGACCGACTCGCCGAAGAACTCGTGGTTGGAGCTTCCGGCGATCACGCGAACGCGGCGTATCGAGTTGAGGCGGCTGCGCATTGCCGGCGGATCGAAAATCGACGCTGTGGCAACGCGCCACTCCTCCAAGCGGCCCCAATTCAAATCCGCCGGCGACGTCGAAGTCTGTTCGGCGATGCGGGCAACGAGCGCGAGATCGGCAGGCGAATCGAACTGGACGGAGTCGACGATCAGCCGGTCGGCGGACTCAAGGAGCAGCTCGACGTAGGCCTCGTGCTCGTTCGGCAGATCACCGAGCCACCAGAAAGCCACCGGCATATCGGGAATGAGGAGGGCATTGACGACCGGCGGCACGCGATGAATGCGGTCGCCGCCGGCGATGATGTTGATCTCCTCGGAGCAGACCTGTTTGCCGTCGCCGATGAGATGGCAGTTGGCGCTGATCCACGCCGACAGCTCCGACTCCTCGGCGGGATTGGCTCGGACGACGATCGTCCGCTGCGGCACGACGGCGCTGGCGCGGCCGAGCGTTTCGGAAGCGGAGGCGTGAAGGTCGCTCGTCGACGTATGCGCAACGACGTTCCAAAGTGCCGCGCGCGTGATGGCGTCCTCGCCATCTTTCTGACCGCGCCAAAGCTCGGAGAGATTCTTCTCGATGGCGTTGACGTCAATGCGAGCGTCGTTCATGCGGTCTCGCGCCTGGGACTGCGGGCGAGACGCCCGCGCTCCCGGGGGGTCACGGCCTTCTCCACTTTCGCCCATCCCTTTCGATCAGCTTGTCCGCCGCCTCCGGTCCCCACGTGCCGGCGGGGTACAGCTCCGGTCCGATCGGATCGGCGGCCCACGCGTTCAGGAGCGGATCGAGCCACGCCCACGCTGTCTCCACTTCGTCGCGGCGGGCGAAGAGCGTCGAATCGCCGAGCATCGTTTCGAGTAAAAGCCGTTCGTACGCTTCCGGCGGCTCCGCGCCGAACGACGTCGCGTAGCGGAACTCCATCGTCACCGGGGCGGTGCGCACGGTCGGACCGGGGATCTTCGAATCGAACTTCAGCGAGATCCCTTCGTCCGGCTGAATGCGAATAGCCAAGACATTCGGCTGCATCGTCACGTGCGTCAGCTTGTTGAATAAGGGATAGGGTGCAGGTCGGAAGTGGATTGAGATGTCCGTCACGCGCTTCGGCAGCCGCTTGCCGGCCCGGATGTAGAACGGAACGTCTGCCCAGCGCCAGTTGTCGATGAAGATCTTCAGCGCCGCATATGTGTCGACGTTCGAGTTGGGATTGACGTTCACCTCTTTGCGATAGGCGATCGCCTTTTCGCCGAGGACCGAGCCATCGGTGTACTGGCCGCGCACGGCCACGTCAGTCTCGTGCCCGCGTGGGAACTCGCGCAGGGCGCGAAGCACTTTCACTTTCTCGTCGCGCACGGCGTCGGCCTCGAACGCCACCGGCGGCTCCATCCCGATCAGCGAGACGAGCTGCAGCATGTGATTCTGGATGATGTCGCGCGAGATGCCGGCAGTCTCGAAGTATGGCCCGCGCTTCTCGACACCGATCGATTCGGCCACGGTGACCTGGACATGGTCAATGTATTGACGGTTCCAGAACGGCTCGAAGATCCCGTTGGCAAAGCGGAGGACGAGAAGGTTCTGAACGGTCTCCTTGCCGAGATAGTGATCGATACGGAACACCTGCCGCTCGCGGAACGTCGTCACCGCGACTTTGTTCAGCTCCTTCGCCGAAGCCAGGTCGTGGCCGAACGGCTTCTCGATGATGACGCGCGTGAACGGCCCGCCGTGCTCGGGATCGGTGACCATCTTCTCTTTCCCTAGAAACTCCGCGATCACCGGGAAAAAATTGGGAGGCACAGCCAGGTAGTAGATGCGGCGCCCGCCGGTGCCGCGCGTTCGGTCGCACTCCTCCAGCTTGTCCTTGAGACGAACGATCCCCTGATGCTCGCCAAATTCGCCGCGGACGAAGAAGAGTCCCTTGGCGAAGTTCTCCCACACGGCCTCGTCGACGGGACGGACACGCGCGAACTTGTCGCAGGCCTCCCGCATGGCCAGGCGGAATGCGTCGTCGGTGTAGTCGGGACGCGCGTAACCGATGATCGTCTGACCAGCCGGAAGAAGGCCATCGTGCGCGAGTGAGTAGAGCGCGGGGATGAGCTTGCGCTGTGTCAGATCGCCGGAAGCGCCGAAGATGACGAGGCAGGATGCGTCCGGCACGCGCTCCTGCTCTAACCCTTCACGAAGTGGATTTGCATCGATCGCGGGAGCGACCACAGACATCGTTGCCTCCGTGGGGATTGTATGCGAAGGGCTCGCCCGCTTTTGCTATTCTGCCGAGGTGCGAAAAGAGGACATCGTCGCGTTCGCTCGCCGCGATTGGCCAGCCATCGCGGAGTCAAAGAGGCAGCGCTGGGCTGCACTGAAGGCGAACATGACGCCCGCTGAGGCTCTACAAGTCGGTGACGAGCTTCGCGACTACGCAAAGTCCCTCCACGACCATTGGCCAACGGAAGAAGATCGCCGGAACGATCTTGCCATGCATCTCCGAGTGTCACGGAGTCTACGTCGTGTCAAGCCGGCACGTAGTCAATGATCTCCTTGCGTCGGTTGCTGCAGCGATGCAGGAGCTGGGCGTGCGGTGGTTTCTCTTCGGAGCGCAGGCTGCCATCGTCTGGGGAAGCCCACGCCTGAGCGCCGACGTCGATATCACCGCCGATCTCGAACGCACGACTCTGGCCGGCTACCTGGACACCATGCGACGGCACGGCTTCGACGTCGTCTTCGGTGATGACGAGTTTGTCGCTGAGACACGAGTTGTTCCCTTCGTTCATCGCGCCAGCCGGATGCCGCTCGATGTTGTACTGGCCGGTCCTGGTCTGGAAGAGGAGTTCCTTCAGCGTGCCATTCCCGTGGACATTGGTGGATCGCTCGTTCCGGTGATCACGCCGGAAGACTTGATCATCACGAAGATTCTTGCCGGACGCCCGAAGGATATCGAGGACATTCGCGGCGTC
>Ga0307511_10006828_pt1 | contig 11506 bp, 7 predicted proteins | sample 13_EM_MG_FD_200266 | JGI IMG/M metagenome (GOLD analysis project Ga0307511, IMG submission 200266) | Populus trichocarpa ectomycorrhiza microbial communities from riparian zone in the Pacific Northwest, United States - 13_EM | ecosystem: Host-associated > Plants > Roots > Unclassified | place...
TCTTTCTCATTTTCTTTCTTTTTTTCTTTTTAACTCTTTCTGTTTTTTTTTTAAAAAAAACTTATCTCTTAACATTAATCGAGAAACTGCTTTGAATTTTGATCAATGTGATTACCAATTTTTAACTCTGTTTTCTTTACACTCTCTCTCTGTTTTGTAGTTTTCTTTATTTTAGCTCTGTTTTATTTTCTTTATTATGTTAGTTAACATTTTTGTTGTTTTATAGATATTTCTTCAGAGTTTCGGGTTGAAATGTGGAGCTATTTTGCTAAATGAGGTATGGTACCGTTCAAAAGAATGTTGCAGAATCTCTCTATTCTTTGTTTGGTTGCTGAGAAAACCAAGGAAAAGACAAGTCTTTTAGTATTTTCATTTTATTTTGTTTAAGTTTTTTGGTTCATTTCTGTTGCTTTCGAGGTTTGAGAGTGTGAGGAAAAAAAAAGATGGAAGTTGCTGGGTTTTAAGTTCTATACAGTTGAGTTATTTTAATTTTTTTGCTTTCCAAATTAAATCTGTAAAGTAAAAAAGTTTTCTCTTGTTCTCGCTCTATGTTTTTCATTTGCTCATGCATTTTCTTTCTAACAAAAAAAAAAGGAACTTGGGAATTTTTTTTCTGAATATTTTTGGCTGAAATTTGACGAAGTTTTACTGATTTTTGTCTTCTAGTTTTGACTGCCGTTTCACATCCTAAATTTGACAATTTAATTGATTATTTATTGGTTGATATTTTTTATTTTTCTGTCACTGAAATTAAATTATGAATTTTTTTTGCAGGATTATTGAATTTTGCAAGCAGTGATAGGTTCTGAAGTTCTCCAAAGTTCTGTTTTTTCACCCTTTACCATACAAAAATCAGAAGGTTTTAGCATGCGTTGATGGGTTTTATGGCAATGGGAATCTGATGGTGTTAATTCCTGCCGGCCTTGCAGCTTTGATTTGTTAGAATTGGAGATAAATTAGTGGTTTCAAAATGAATGGGAACAGACAAATGGAGGTGCATTATATAAACACCGGCTTTCCTTACACCACCACTGAAAGCTTTATGGATTTCTTTGAAGGACTAACACATGCTCCTGTAAATTATGCTCACACTGGACCAATGCATGATCAGGTATTCATTGCTTTTAATGCAGTTTTTATGTTTGAAAAGAAATAAAATCCACGAGATAAATTTTAAAAAATAACCCATTAGGTTGTTCTTGCTTTAGGCAATGTTTTAAATGAACAGAGATGGAGGTTGTTTCGATGATGTATGCATCTTTTTCCAAGATCATGGTATACGTGCATACTTCAATAATATTAATGAGGTGCTCTTGAAGTAATTGAGGAGCTCACTTTACATGCTAATTGTTACGGCTCTACTTTCTATTTTGCACTATAGCGTGCGACTGCAGTCTGCACTGTTGATGAATCTATTCATGATTCCACTGCACGCCTATATACTCTGTTGAATGTTCTAAGCTAGCATTTTCCGTGTTTATTGTTTATGAAATGGCGGCTGCAGCTTCTTTTATGATTTATTCTTCCTTTCATATGTTCTATTCAGGACACTGCATACTGGCCAATGAACATGAATGCATACAAATTTGGATTTTCTGGTCCTGGGAGTACTTCTTACTACAGCCCATACGAGGTAAATGATAATTTACCCATCATGGATATCAGCAGGACAGCTTGGGAATACCCTTCTGTAGTGAACGCTGAAGAGCCCACAACCACAGACACTCAGTTTGAAGGAGATGAGGACATGGGAGTGCATGCCATACACGAAGAAAGAAGTTTGTTCCATTTTTGTATTTCCTGTTAATTTATATATGACTTTCAATAATTTGATGCCTTGTCTTTTATGTTGATCAAGGATCTTCAAATTTATGGTTATTGGCTAGTTGGAGTTACAAAGCATCCTTTTTTAGTGGCATGGTAGATGTACTGCAATGCATTTTAGGTTTCAAAACTAAAAGGGATCTGGGATGCATGTCTCTTTCCCAGTTGTTGTTTGCCTGAAGCTGTTTCCTTCTGTTCAGTTTCTGTGAGCAGCTAGCTTTTGTTTGGATTCTTGTTTGTTTTACTGATCTTGTGAATGTTGTCTTACTTCTGCAGGCATTTCTAATCAGCCAAGCGCCAACAGTCCCCAGGTATGAATCTCTTTTTGTTATAGTCTTATGCATTTGAGTATATTTCTTAGTGCTAGTTTATCTTTATTACATGAGTTAAGCTCCAATTTTTGGTATCAACTTCTCCACGCTCATTACTTAAAATTGTCCCGGGCATGAGCTTAAAAGGAAAGTTCACCTTAATCTACATGGTAATTATTTATTTATCCAGTCAAAGTGCTACAGTAAGGTCATCATAGTTGATTTTGACATGGCAAATGAATCTGTACTTAGTAATCCCTTTTGGTCAGAGATTTAAATGAGCTGATTGTCTTTCTACAGGATATCATACATGCTTAAAATGTCTTATTGATTGGTTGTTTTCAGCATCAGATCTCATGCAAACTTACCGAATTGTAGTTGCCCACTACATTGTTATGTTGATGTAAAAAACTAATTAATCCTTCAGGTTTTTCCGTGTAATTTTGCAGGCTGTTTGGCAAGATGATGTCGATCCAGATAACATGACGTATGAGGTATGGTTTATGTAACTTGTCCTGTTAGATTCCTTGCAGTGTATTGCATTTGTGTACTAAACCAACCTTGGCCAGGCATTTGCAAATATCCGAGTGTGTGTATCCTCTTATGTTGAATGCTCTCAGGATATTATCTTTAATAACTTAAAGTTTAGATGAAGGTTTTCTATCGGCTATGATTTCTTTGCCTCAGGAATTGCTCGACCTAGGTGATACTGTTGGAACGCAAAGTAAAGGTCTTTCTCCGGAACTAATCAGGTTGCTTCCAACCTCAAAATGCAAGTTCGGAAGCTTCTTCTCAAGAAAAAAATCTGGGGAAAGGTAAAAGTTTTGCTAAACTCAATTATCCATTAAGAATTTTGATAATAGAAAGCATCAGAGGCAACTTAAAACCACCTAGCAAGTAATAATAAAATTATTAGACAGACACTGAACAAAGCAGCTATCAAATGCAGAATTCTTTGCCTTTTGTCTTTCCCCCCTTAAGTTCATCACTTTTAAGCTGTTCACCATTTTCTTATTTTACTTTTGTCGAGAGACAGATGTGTAATTTGCCAGATGAAATACAAAAGAGGGGATAAGCAGACAAAACTTATGTGCAAACATGTTTACCATTCCGAATGTATCGCTAAATGGCTTGGCATCAATAAGGTCAGTCAATGTCTTCTTCAAATCAAAAGTTTTTTGAACTCTGCATCTTCAGCTTTTCATATCTTGTCTCATGCTGTTCTTAACGTGTTTTGTCAGGTATGCCCTGTTTGCAACAATGAGGTGCTTGGAGAGCATTCAAGGAACTAACAGATCCAGACCAAAAGAAATTCACTGCTCTTTCCTCTCCTCCCTTTTCTTTCTCTTTTTTATATGGGTGGTTTGGTTTCGTTTTCTTTTTCTTTTTGTACACGTAGGTTTAGTCAAGGACTCAGGCAATCCCCTCATTCTCCGTGGAAGTTTTGTTTACTAAAGAAACCGCATCATCCGAGCTTCTATAGCAAGATAACTTGAATTTTAACTTGCGTCCTGTTGCTGAAGTTTGAATGTGTATATCTGTGATCTTTGCTCCTGTGTCTGCATTTGATGCTTTTACTCATGCCCCTCTAATTTAAATCAATCCCCCAAGTTCTTTGGAATAGTGTTATGAATCTTCTGATGCCTCGAAACAGTCTTAATCCTTGAGATGCATCCCTTCAGCCCTTGTCTCTTCTTTTTAAGTTGAAATTTTACGAGTAGCTGTATATGCAATAGAGTTCGTTATATATGGAGGATGATATCATGCAGCTCCTTGGAGAAAAGCAAGGTGCATGGTACATAACAGCAGTAATTGTCTGCTGCATGCAAGTTTTGCCATGCCACCTTCTCTACTGCTTGATGAATGCGGTATACATAAACAAAGGATAGGACGTTTCTTTCCCCTTCCTGTTTTATGAAGTTGACAAACCATTACTCCTGTCTTCAGTTTTATCTTCTTCCCATTCAGCATTATCATCTCGAACATGATCTGTTGGCATGGGCTTCACGCCCGCTCGAGGATTGGAAGACAATTCAAGGTCCTTGAATGGATAAGTCCATGTGACAAAATCGGTTATTTGTGGTCAACATTGAAGTTGTTTTTTCACGAGAAGCATCCACCGTTGGCACTTGGCAGGGTGCTGATAGAACTCAATGTCTTTATGAGCATTGAGTTCTCTCGAATGGTGTTCTGGGGTATGAAAGTGGTGAACTGGTGATGAGATGGCATTTTTGCTCCCATGCTTTACATTTCCCTAGTTTGGTTTTGTGGATAAAACTGAAGAAGAACTGGGTAGCAAGATGATCAAAATGGGTGGGTCCCGCCAATTAGCTATGCTAGACTTTTCAATAAGTTTAACGTCACATTAACAGCATATGTTTAAGGTAGAATTGATAAAAATAAAAGTCTGGGACTCGATTGTTACTGATACAATACTTAGGGGCTAAATTGAGATTTCCCGTGTAAATAATGTCGAATCACAACTCGAAGTTTCAGCACCGTCGATGTCCGGGACCCACAATCGAACGGTTCCCTTCCATTAAGCGCCTGGCTAGTAGACTAGAGTTCATTTATTTATTACTATATATCCTCTAACGGTCACCAGCAAAAAACAAATAGCTCCGCCAACGTTCACACACTCTCTGGCTCTCTGCAGTAACGGTTACATTTCTTACACCCTCTCTCACATCTGTCTCACAGTTTTCGGGTCTTTATTTCTCTCTCTACAAACCCTTCTCTCTTCATCCGAAATAGTTTTGCTCCATTTCTGGGTCTTACCTTTTTCTCTGCAATGGAACCAGCAAAAATAGATTGGAAGAGAATAGACTCTGTCTTTGTAGAAGATAGATTGTATGAGAACTTAAATGCACCCAAATGGTTTGATTTCTTTGCTCCTGAAGACTCCACAGATGATGAAGCCTGGTTTTGCAGACCTGGTATGAATCTATTCAAGTACTTTTGACATCTTTTCTTTCTATGTTTTTCCTTACTCTCATCTTTTAATGTTTTGCTGTTGCAGATTGTAACCATCCAAAGACAGCTGATGATTTCTTTAAAACCACACCAACTTCTAAGGTTTTTTTCTTTGATCTCAAAGTCCACAACCGTTTTTTTTTCCTTTATTTACCTAGATAAAGACTACCCATTTTAGCTGATCCGTGGTTGAAGTTAAATCTTGCATTTCTTTATGGAATCTGAAACAATATAAAACACGCGTCTCGAATTTTCTTTTCTTTGCGTTTCCCTTGCTTTTCTCAGTTACCAAACACGGGTTAAATCCAGTACAATTATTTGACCGTTACTTGACTCTTTTTTTTTGTTAAATTGATCTGGTTCAGCTTTCAAGCTCAGGTGATAAAGCTAGAAGTAGAACCCCTCTCGACGACAAGAATCTAAGGTACTCACAAAGCAAACCCACATGAAGTTTTAAATTTTCTATCAAATTGAAGATTTTGATTATTATTTTTTAATCAAGAAAGAGTTCAAGATTCGAGTTACTATCTTAAAAGTTCTCTTCTTTTTTATTTTCTATGGATTTAGAGATGCAAAGTTGAAGAGAAGGGGGCAAAGTCAGTCTTCATTTACATCATGTGATTATAAAGCCAAATTCAATGAAGATAGCGAAAATCGGAATCCAAATTTATCAACACCATCAAATTACCAGAAGTCTATGAAACAAATGATCAAATCAAGCAGTGAAAAGAACAGACCTATTGATGATGTCCCACAAACCAGGGAAGAACCAAGGCTAAAAAGCACGTTATCGGCAAGGAATTTGTTTGCAGGGAAGGATATATTAGGCCATATTACTGAGTTTTGCAATGAATTGAAGAAGTTGGCAACGAGAGCGAGGGAAAAGGAGAGTTTGAATGAGAAGGGGAGTCAAGTGGGGGAGAAAAAAGATGGGGTAGTTGTGAATGAGGGTTCTAGAGAGGTTTTGGGAGAGTTGAATGTGAAGGAGAAAGAGAGAAAACCATTGCTTAACAATGATAGAGAGAAACCCGAAGGAAATGAAAAGGGAAGTGCCAAGCAAGGCAGGAAGAAGTAAGTTATTTCCCTCTGTGCTTGTCTTTAAAATTTGTACATATGCAGTTAACTTGAACTGGGTAGAGGAGATAATAGTTTTGGAATTTTAAGGATTACGGATCTTTAAAAGAAGTTGATTTTGTCATTGCAACAGATTAAAGTTGGTTTGCTCTGATTTTCTATCTTCATTGTATTTTTAGATTAGAGTCTTTGCATGCTTGATGAAAAAATCTGCTAAAAAAAAAAACAAATGTGGGAGTAGTGGCTGAAAAACGTCGTGCAAAGTTTATTTATTCTTATCGCTGTTGAATTGTGGATTCTTCCCAAAGCTTAAAGATTTCGAACAAACATAAACAAATGGCTCAAAGTCCAACTTAAAATCTTTGGTCTTAAACAAACTTAGACTTGGCAAATGTGAGCACAGGGCTATGAAAATATTCTAGGGTGCATATGCTATGAAAATATTTCAAGGGGCTAAATTATAGTTGTTGAATTGCGCAGAAGAGTTGATGATACAGAGAACATCCCAGTGCCTCTGAATTTGGCAAATGTGAAGAACAAAGGAGAGGAGCGCCTGCTGCAAATTCGGACCAATCCTCCTTCACCTCAATGCTTTTCTGCCAACCGTGCACCCGCCAAAACTACCCCTTCGAAGGCTTCCAGGTCCAGGCTTACGGTATGCAACGCAACTAGGTTCCATTCAATATTGAACTTTTGGTTGTAGGAGTTAAGGCAAGTTATGATGATAATGACAAACATGTTAAACTAAATAATTTAACTGCAGGTTTGAGTATTGGATGAGAGATGATTGCTTGTTTCTTTCTTACTAGTCTTTCCTTAGTTCCATTCAATATTGAACTTTTGGTTGTAGGAGTTAAGGCAAGTTAATGATGATAATGACAAACATGGTAAACTAAATAATTTAACTGCAGGTTTGAGTATTGGATGAGAGATGATTGCTTGTTTCTTTCTTAAACTGAAAGTTATTAAATTCAATGAATATGCAATTTGAAACCAGTTAGTTAGGCATCTGAAGTGCATGTTTTCAAGAATTTTCGATATCAACTAACTTCCAAACAAACACATTGGATTATGCCACTTAACACTACATATGAACGTCTCCACCAATGGACAATAATTAAAATAGTTTAGCTCTCTGGTACGGATGATTCTCAGTTACTTTGAATGTTGACTAGCTAATCATCCCCTTAAGGATACATTCTTCACTTAACTAGCCAGAATAAAACCTCTATTCTTGGAGCTATCCCCATCTTGCGACCGTTTTCTTCTCAGTAATATGACTTTCCTTAACTACGTTATAAGAGTCAAGCCATTCTTCACTCTAAGTTTTTTGTTAATTTGATAAGTGCAACATGTAGCTTGCTAAGTCTGTTGTTGTTTCTAAGAATGTTTGCTTGATGTCGCACTAATGTGATGGTGGTGAACTGTGCAGGAAAGGGGAATCCTTAAGGAACTGAAGAAGGATAAGGAAACCACCGAGGACAGAAGTCCTTTCATTTCTGATGGAAAAGAATCGAGAGCTTTGGATGTTTTCTGGTTCCTGAAGCCCTGCACGACGCTCTCCAGCTGAAATGTGGAAAACCCCCCCTACCCGGACCCCGGTTTTCCAAAATTCATTCTTTAAAAGATTTTTTTAGTCCAGTTGAAACTGGTCATTGCATCTTGTTTCTTCTGGTATTCGTACATCCACACCTCCCATTTTTTAATTATTGCTCTTTAATTGATTACCTGATTCATTTGATGTCAATAAGAGAAACTGTAAGGAAGCAAATCCAAACTCATTATAGAAAATAAAATTTGTATTTTTGAACTCGAAAGGTTGAGTGATGCAAATACACAACTGGCTCCATTATTTGGGGTTGTTGCTCTCCCTAGCTATGCTTATAATAAGATGACTTATTTGGCATTTCATTATCCACTGAGAAAGAAAGAAGGGCATGCCAAGCTGATTGATGCTGGAAAAGGTGCATTTTTATATATGCAAACAATCCTGACTTCAAATTGTTATACGGCTGAACCAAGTTTACAATCTTTTAGCCCAGTAACAAAAAAGATGATACAACGAAGCATAAAAGTACCATTCCTTGTTGGGTTAAACTCGAGCACCAAATTTGCAGAAAACTTCACATTTTGGAATAGACGGGTACCGATTTCGTATGCAATTAGAGTTTCTAAAGCAAAAGATCAATTGGGAATCCCTTGTGTCATCTTAAACCATGCCGAACCACACCTCTCTGTGAAAATCTTCGGTGCTAAGGTCTTTTCCGCCGGTATCCATCTTCCTTCTTGAACGTTATCTAAAGCATAGATGCCAAACTTTGCCATCCGATTTCAGATGTACATATTGCCGCGTTTTTTGTCCTAACAAAAAGGAGCCCCGGGGGCGTCAATAGCGTCATCTCTTTGTTTTTTTTTGTTTTTGCTTCTGTTTTGGATGGATTAGGTTACATGCTAACCAGTAGCTATCCCCCCCTTATTTATCTTCATCCTAACTCCTATGGCGTATTCATTTGATTTTTTCTTCTTCATCTACCAAAATCTCATCGTTCTATTATCTCCCGTTCTCATCTTCCAGGAATAAATAAATAAAACAACTATGTCCCATTACTATATTATATTATTATAACAGAAAAGAAGGCATCTATCTATCTTTATCCCAATCCCCGTTTTACATTCCATCCTGCAAATAATGTTCTGGCAATTGACCTTCCTTTCTCAAGGGAAATTAACCCAAAAACAAACCCAGAATTCCGAATTTCGCTTCATCTTGATTGATCAAGAAAGCAAACCCCATCTCCAAACCCTAGTTTTTACATGGACAAGGAACATGAAGAACATCCTTTATTTTATTATATAGCATCTTTGCAGTTCTCAAACATTTCTCTGTAATACATAATCCCGCACAAAGTCATAAGCACAACCAAAGTAACAACAACGTATTGCAATCTAAATCAGTTCTGAGACAATAAAAATAAACCACAGAGAGAGAGAGAACGTACATGGAGAACATCCTCTTCTAATCTAACCTAAAATTGCAAAGCAAAATATCCAAGACCCTAGACCACACGTGCCTTGCACGTGGATAGAGTCTACCAGTGTAAACTCTCGACTCCCTCAACAGATCTTCCATGGTTTCCACAAAGAGATTCAAGCTCCTCACAGGTGGAATGTACAAAGTCAGAGGCACTGCAGAGAAAGCCACTGTAAAGAGAAGCTGCAACATCATGTAATTAAGCCAAACCCACCAGAGAAGTTGTTTGTTAAAACCAAACTATAAAGGGTCCTTGGTTATCCATACAAGATATCTGGAGTTTCGAAGACAATCGGGAGAGAGTTTTTGGCTCCGTGTTTTTCTTGCAGATGTTGCGCGAGTTTTGAAGGGGAAAGGGTTTGGAAGCAGGTTTTATAGATTTGGTAAAACTCTTTGTTACTAAGGAAAGAGAGATCAGACAGACAGGAAGTTCTGGAACTCTGAAGAAGTTGAAGATTGATATGTTCTCATTACTACAAGATAATGACAAAATAAACAAGAAACTTGAAGATTAAAGAGAAGAAAACAAGGGTAATTACAGGACTTCTAGTGGGGTGTGGATGGCTGACTATTCACTAATTATTTAAAAAAAAAATCATTAAATTTTTCTGGATGTGACTTTTCATACTGTGAATTGTTACATATTTATTTTGTAAAGGCATCTATACTAAACGGACAGGAAGTATCCGATACCTGGTATTAAAAATATTTTTTTATTTAAAAAATATATTAAAATTATTTTTTTATTTTCAATATTAATACATTGAAATCATTAAAAAATACTAATTTAATATCTTTTCAAATTAAAACACTCTGAAGTTATCATCCTTCCAAATATTCTGTAAAAAAAAAAGAATACTTTCTACCCTTCCATTAGTGAGATTTTAGAAATCATACAAATTTGCTGCTGATGAGTAGTCATTTTGATGTGATGAGAGGCAGGTGAAAGTGTTCATTGATGTTATCATTAGTTGGATTTTAATTAGGTGAGAAAAGGGGGAAACTTATGAATGAAGGGCATCCAATGAATCAAATGATTAACGATGATTTTTCATTTTTCTCATCATCACTGACTAATTAAGACGGGCCCAGAAAATTCTTTTTCATCATAATTTAGCGAAAAATCACTAAAACAAAAAATTAGACTTTCCAGCTTGTATCTTATTAAGACCCGTCACACTGTTTTTTTTTTACATTTTAAAAATATTTTAAAAAATATTAAAAAAATTTATTTATTTTTTAAATTAATATTTTTTAATATTTCTAAATTATTTTAATACAATATTGTTAAAAATAAAAAATATTATTTTAATATATTTATAAATAAAAAAATATTTTAAAAAATAACTTCACTGGTGGGTTGATGGATCGGGGGCAACAAGCTGGGTTTGCTTTACACGTGCTTCAGTGTGCATGGAGTTTGTAGAGTTATTGTCCAAAAAGCCCAGAGGTAATGCTAGAATTACCCTTTCTTTTTCTTTTTTTCTCCTGGGCTAAAGGGATAAGGCTAGAAATTTTATGGTATCTGAGAGTTAAATAACATATTATTTGCTATTTTTTATAGTTTATTTTAAAAAAAAGGAGAAGGAAAGAATATTAGATGCAAAGATTTTTATTATTTTTTAGGAGTCATTAATTTTATTTTATCTCTTCTTTTTATGTTTGTCTTTCTTTTCAAAATAAATTTTAAAAATTAATTAACAGGATTTTACTATTTACTCATGAACACTGTTTTTTTAGCTATCATTATTTAATAATTAACAATAAACTAAAAGGGATTGTGCCTTTAACATCACCTTACAAAACCTTGTTCATTTCATCAGTGTTTCTTTTCTTTTCTTTTCTTTTTTGCTTCTGCTTCTTTTTTTTCTTTTCTAAATTTATGTTTTTATATCTTCTGATTTTATACTTTAACATTTGATTTATTGAAAATTAAATTTTATAATCTAATGTGGTTTGCTTTATACATGGTTAACTAGATCTTATAACCCGTATTACAAGTTTGACATGTTGATTCGAGTTTTTTTGTCTTTTTTCAATTGGTATTTTTTTCAATTTCATATATTCAACAATAAGTTGATTAGAAAATTAAGTTTCATGATTTTTTTTGTTTTTTTTTTCAATTGGCATTTTTTTAAATTTTATATTTTAACAATAGGTTGATTATAAATTAGGTTTCATGATTTATTTTGATTTACTTTATATAGAATTATTTCGGTCTCATAACTCGGATCGCGAGTTTGATTGATTAACCCAATTGACTCGAGTTTTTTTTTGTCTTTTTTAATTGGTA
>Ga0307511_10006829_pt1 | contig 11506 bp, 6 predicted proteins | sample 13_EM_MG_FD_200266 | JGI IMG/M metagenome (GOLD analysis project Ga0307511, IMG submission 200266) | Populus trichocarpa ectomycorrhiza microbial communities from riparian zone in the Pacific Northwest, United States - 13_EM | ecosystem: Host-associated > Plants > Roots > Unclassified | place...
TTAGAGGAGAAATTGACTTGGAAATATATCGATCTATTGCTGAGCTCCAGGTAGGTATACCCTTATTAATTCTTTTTTATATTTTGTAAATCAGTACTCGTAAACCTTTATCAATTCAAGTACATTACACACGAAATCGAGGATTTATTTAAATTGCCCGTGAGCGGCACAGTGGGTATGCCGCCCGCGGGCGGCCGATGCCCGCGAGCGGCCCAGAACATATATAGCCTCTGTATTTCCTGCTTCTTCTATACATCAATTCAGTTTATCACGGTAGGCAGATCAATACATCACTATCTTCTCTCCTACTTCGTACTCTCTCTCCCTCCGTGTGCAGTTTCCTTCATTGGATATTGGATCTCCCCTCCAATCTTTCGAATATAGTTGAATCTAGCCGCAATATTATACAGCTGGGTTGCAAGAAGAATTTGACGGCTTGCATAAGAGGTGTGTGCATGTCTTAGATTTAGCGCGCATTTTTAGGCTTAGCCGCCTATAGATATGCAGGATGGATGGGATGCAAACTACATACATTTGGTACAAGGAAAACTGAACTCCATGGGTCTATAGATCTAGTACTTGGTATATCAGCCCAGCCTTGATGACAGCTGCCAGATGGTGAGACAGTGAGCTGTAGAGACTCTGGAATGTCCTTCTAAATCTCTTGCAGTGCATCTCCCATTGCTTCCTTCGCTACTGCTGGTCCTCCGGGCATATTAATAAGATAAGGGAACTATTTATGAAGTTGGCGCTTCATGTATGCCCAAATATATTCAATTGGGAGAGCAGGCAGTTCTGTAGTTTCTGTGTGCTCGAGTTGCTCCTGCGGTGCTATGGGATGCAGCTTTAGCAACTGCTCGTAAGGTAATTACAGCTGGATTATCGGCAATTGTAGAAAGAATACCATTGAGAACTTCTTCAAGATGGCGAGCTCTACAATGCTGTTTTAACACCCCATATGCCAGTTGAAGTTCGAATGCGATGGGGTTGATCAGCTCTGGTCGGCGGATGAATCAATTAAAACTCGCACGCACTTCAGCTGTAAATGGCTCTACCGCATCCTATGTACTATTATTGGCCAATTTCTAACACTCTGTTAGCATCTCGCTGCGCGTACACTTGATGTCAAAGATAACTTACCGAACACTGGAGAATTCGCTGTGTAGGGGTTGAAATTATTTAGCGCTGGAGAATTTGTTGCGTAGGTATTGGACTTCTTCACTGCTGGCAAATTTGTCGGTGTTTGCTTCACTTGCCCGGTCCCGTACCCCTGGCCCGATCTAGTCCAATTAGTATGAGTGCTCCGACTGAACCGGGGCACTGGTCAAAAGTTCCCATGGATGACTGGGCTGGAACATATCTATTTATCACAGTTCCCATAATAACCTTGTAATCTTACACCTTTATATAATCTTCCTGAACCAGTGATATGCACACTCATTTATGCATCCTGGACACTTCCTGAATGGGTCAATATATGTATAGGTCTGTAGTACACATGTATGCACACTAATTCATCGTGGCACATAGACTTCCGTGTCACGTGAGTCAATCTACTTAGGGGCGATCTCCGAACAATTCCTGATCTTTTAAGTCCAATTGGGTAAGCTAACTGCCTATATCCGTTAAAGGCTAATGATTTTGAGGAATCCGAACGTATTATTCGCTTCGTGGAGCATGCTAATCATGGCTAAGGAGTCTAGCTTCACCATGGAGGCGCAGAAAAAAAGTCTTTTCCCATTCCTATTTCCGAGTGGCTTGGCGGCATATGACCGCATATACTCATAAAATATGTATGCTGGCTTGGCTAATGCAAATATTTATTGCATAGCCCAGCTTTCCTCGCCAATTGCCTCTTATGCAAGTCTTCAACTATCGTCCAATCCAATACTTCAGCTATCCTCCATTGAAAAGTCTCTTCAAGAGACCGCAAACCGCCACCTGAGTATGTGTTAGTAAGCATGTATCCATGGAAATGACTTAGAAGTTTGGAAACGGAGGGATAAGTGGGAAATTGAGCAGGAGAGAGAGCTGGAGAATTGAGCTCAGGGGTGCCTAAACCAGACTAGGGTGGCTGGCGAATTGAGTGGAAACAATAGTGGGCGAATTAAGCGGGAGTTTAAGTGATATTTCAGGAATTCAGAAAGAAGGAGGCCTGGCCGATGCACTATTGTCTTGCATATGCGAAATAAAGATGCATATATGCCAATATATGCGTGCATAGTCTGCCAAGCCCAGTATTCTCAATAGGAAAGGGAAAAGATTTTTGTTCTGCGTCTCCGTGTGTCCGCCTCAGTTAAGATATCGCCAAAAATATACTTACAATTACCTAGAGTTCCTCGATTGTCTAGGTTTAAGGGGCCGGAAAAGAGAGGGGTTCCGGAGAAATATTTGGTGCAGTCTAGTCAACCCGAAAATAACACCAGCCTAGATGATAACTAAAGGATTCCTAAGGATTTCCAGATTCAGAATAAACTCCTACAACCCACCACCTACACCCCCTAATTTAGGGTCAAAATGGAGTGAGCAGCAGAAGCCCAGCAAAGTAACACAAAATTACACTATTACCGCTACAGTACTGGCGGAGATATCGTTCTGTTTGGCATAGGCAAAAATAGCTAATTTATACAACCCACCTGAACTGGTTATGCAAGCCACTATTTATGCATCCTGGATAGTTCCTGAATGGGAGTATATTCAAAGTTGATGCAGAAGATTGTATGTGAGACATAGTATCCTAATCTGGCTTAGTGTAGGCAGATCCCCTCCTCACTAACCCATCATGCATTCTATAGGACTATGTGGCTTATACTGCCATTCTGTAAGCTGGATATCACATAGCTGGGACTGTCTATAATCCCATAAGATTGACTAAAGTCCCTAGAAATACTAGAGAGCATCAGGGCTATGTAGCCAAGAAGGATGGGCTCCCCTAGTATGGCTATGAAGTTCTATACTAGGCTGACTTTAATCGATGTGGGGTTCTTTGAGACTACAGACGGCTTCTATGAATCGCTTGAAGTCATGTGAGATATCCCAATTCTATTTGAGATGCCTCCAACTTAAATAACCTAACGTAAGCGCATCTTTACAGGTTAGTCAGTGGAAAGCAGCCTGGCATTTTGTTTAGGCCATCCTAGGTTAGCCTGAATCTTTCCAGAGCTTGCTAGGTATTACTCATTTTTGGTTGATTCACCTGCAAATCAACCAAAGTCTACATCAGCAAAGAATTTTTGGCGCCCGGACGCCAGGCCTTTGTACCACTGCCTCTACTCGGGGGTGGCCACATTGGCATGCTAGACTCTCCACCTTTCCCAGATGGTGTAGCCAACTCTTCTGTGGTCCGCGGTCGGTTCTTAACCAGGTGTACGCGGTCAGTGCCTGTCGGTTCCAATCCGCTCTTCTCAGGCCCATCCCCGGTTCTACTCTCTCCGATCTCTGGCGGGCCTTGGAGTAGTTTCGGACCCCTTCCCAGGTAGCTTCTCTGGGGGCCATCGCTGTAACTCCTAGGTAGGACTGATATGCGCTCAGTCTGTCCGCTTTGGTATTGCCCTCTATGCCTGTATGTCCCCGAATCCAGATTATGGCGGTGGCTTGGTCTCTACGTTTGTGGAGGGCCTTCTTTAGTTGACGTTCTGTCTCGCTCCTCGGACAGGCCCCTTTGTTGAGTATTTTTTTTTTTTTTTTAAAGTCATTACTCGTATTCAGCCTTAGGCTATGACGAGCCCCCCGGAAACCCGGGAGGATTCAGAGCGCACCCCTACTCCACCACTACCAAAGACCATTTGGGACTTAGCCAAGACTTAACTCCGTAGAGTGTCTGACTAAGACAACAGGGGGAACCTCTTTAGGACAAACCCATGCTCCTTGGCTGTTAGAAAATCTTTTTGGGGGGTGCAGGATACGAACCTACGCACGCATAAGCATGCACCAAGATGGCTTCCAACTACACCATCCACCCCCCTTTGCTGAGTATTACGGCTGCGCTTAGTGCTGCCTGTGAGTCGGTAAGGATGTAGAGCCTATCCGCCGTGTCCCCCAGGGCTAGAGGAGCACGTCCTCAAGCGAAGACTCGGCTGGATTATCCAACCTGTGGGCCTTCCCTGACTTGTATCTACGTACAAGACCAGATGCCCCTCAAAAAGACGAACTACAATACGTTAAATCGCCGAGAGAAAAAAGAGAATATTCCATTCCCGTAGATATTCAAAACGGTCCAGTAAAATATGGACTCCTACAGGCAGGCTTGCATTCCTGAATCCCATGTCTTGCTTTGAAACTACCTTGCCATCCATTGCAGAACGTCAGGAGTGGTACCTCATCCATTGGATACATAAGATCATATAATTTACTTGCCTTTTCTCAAAGAAGTTCTCCACTGGTTGGAGCAACTTTTTCATGTTACAAAAACCACTCCAACAGCGCAGTTTTCAATTGCGGATGAACGAGTTCTCTCTTCCGCTTATTGGACTTTTGGGTATTTTATGCTGCCAGAAGCCAATCGGGATCCTGATCGAACTTTCGTAGGATACGTGAAATAGTACTATGGTTGATGGATCTGTCAAAAGATCGCTCAAACCTATTAAATATCCGATTAGAGGTTGTAACTGCTGTAAGAGTAAGTATTACATACCATTGAGCTACCTAGCTCTCGTTGATTCAGAAACTTATTTGCTTGGTGGTATCTTTAGAGCTGAGGGCGCTCTCTATCTGTTGGCTCGGCAATAGTAGTGGTCGTTGAAAACCGTCGCTGTGTGCAGACATAAACATTGTTCTGGACAACTTACTTAGGCCTACCTACAACACTAGTTGTGCCTAATACGCACTCTATAGCTGTTGTACAGTCTCTGCTTGTCTCGTTCTCGCTTGACCTGCCAGGGCAGGGATTGACACACCATAATATCCCCCATTTTAGCATAAGCTTGCGCACTAGTTATGAATATGCTTAGGGCCGACACACATTAAAGTCATCTTTGGGAATTAATCCAGGCTTATGCATGCAATTCAGAGGTATGTAGTTTTTTTCGTGAGATACTAGGCGCTGACCCTAACAAAAAAACTCGTCAGCTGGTCGTGATGCATTTTCACTGGATATGCCCTTAGAGGGTATGCATTTAGTTATAGGGGTTCGACTGTATTTGCAAAAGAGCTTCAACAAGAATTTGCTCCAATTCATGTGGGAGGCATAGATAACTTACAACCTATCCATCGTGGGTTGGCTCTCGCAGGGCTAACAAGTACTATGCCTCAACAGAAAGCGCAAGGAAAGGGCAAAGGATGGACTCTTACATGCACGGAAATAGCAGAAAGAAACTCCAGAAAGAAGCGCCTGAGACCTAAGTATGTCAGAGAGCATAGACTGGCACTAGCTGTAGCAATGCAAGTGTGCATTCATATACGGCCAATTCATGTAACTGGTTCTACTGCTGTACTGAGATGTTAGTTTTATTTGCATCCACTCTGTACGGAACCAGACTACTGTACGGCCACAGTGTGTACCTACAATCTAGTTAGCTAGAAAAATACAATAGATACCGTTTTTCTTACTACTATGCAAAGCTTATCTGCATATCAGTTACGGACAGTCCGTTAGGGACAGTCCACACAGTCCGGAGACATCCGGAGTAACTGACCCTCAGTACTGGTCGAGTCTTGAGAATATACAGCAATTGAGAGTTGAATGATCTATTTCTGTGCCTCTAGATCCGTTATAAGTTTGGTGAAAGTGATTAGGCCCTTGGCGTAGCGCAGGGAGGTTATGGGGGCTTGGTGCACTTTTCCCGGGTTTGTATATAGCGTAACCTAGGCCAATTAGACCACTCCGAACCCACCTAGGCTGGCCTGGACTTGCGTATCCAAGGCCAAAATCTGCCTGAGCCCGCCTGAGTCTGCCTAAGCCACCGTGGAGGTGCTGCAACAGCCTGCACCAACTCTGCACCAAGTAGGTGCAGCTCCGTCCTGGTTCGCGCTTCCCGACCCATTATGATCAGGTCAATCTGGGATGTTTCGGGGCAGGGGAGTGGAGGCTGCAGAGCGATCTAGCAAACGCCGGCGCCATGTTCACAAGGGTCCCACTGAGGATCCTAGCTAGATAGGAATTGCATGCGTACCCATCCAAGAAACACAAGACCTTATTACTCTTAGGCCTCAGGTTACTTAGATTGATTGTACACCAGTAAATAGCTATTTAAATAAAAATGGAGAAGGCGTGCATAGCCACTTGGCAGGTGGCTGGTGGGATTGGCCTGCCCCGAGACATCCGAAGTCATTCGTTCTTCGCTGTTCCCTGGTTCGTGAGGTGGGGGGAATAGTATATTCGTATACTAGAGAAGTCTTGCTTGCTGATAGAGAACGTAAGGAAACCCATCGGCTTAACTACCCTTATCTGCGGAACCCGATTAAATCAGAGAAAGAGAGAAAACAAAGATAAGATCACTTCAGCTGTTCGTCACCATCCAATGTCAGCTTCCTCAGCCCCGAGTCCTAACTTAGGCAGTCCTCATCTCTCAGCTCATGCGTCGAACATGGCATTGTTCCAACAGAGCACCGCATTGGTACATAACTGCCGAGGCTTCACCTCGGGGATGCGTCACCTTTTCCGAAGGTAGCTAGATCTAACTACGAGTACAGGTTTACCAACAACGACAAAAGAAATAACACCTGCGGAAACGTCGTCCCAGTGTTGGTCTTCTCATGTTGCCCCTTGTGAAGCTTGGCGACCGACCTGGCTTGGTCGTTGGACGGGCATGTACATGCATCTGGGAAGGGTCAGCTTTCTGCCCGCTCAGGTGGAGTGGCAACAAACCCTGTGTGAGTCCTGTTGCATGTTCCTCATCCTCATGGCGTGTCTCTGATGTCGTACAGGTGGATGCAGTTTTGCACTGACATATGATATGGTGAGTCGAGAATACAGCAAAGGTGGAACGAGGAAACTCAGTACTTACCACTGACTCCTGACCAAAATAACCCTACAAATTGTACGACCATCGGCAGCCATGCTATCATTGCTGCAACTTGCCCAATACCCCATCCCTTCAGACTTCCTGTCCTCTCGGTGCGATAAATCGATTGTCGAGTGACTACGATATTCGCAAACATGCGTAGCACATCATAGGTGACCTAGCCCTATAGTGTGAAACGGAGAAATCTAACGAACCCCCATTGTTTCGCTGGTTCCACTGGCTGGACCAACTGTTTGGTTGGTGGACGAATTGACCTACCGAAACACTTACGCAAACAGTTGATGAAGGCCATCCAGATACAAGCGATGGTATACCCAAAGAAAAATATAACGACATGCACAGATAACACAAGAAGGCAGGAGCGCAGTGGGTTTTGGTCCCGGCCCGACGTTGCTAATTTTCCATCTGCAGGGGTTGGTTGGTTTGTACTGTGCCTTGCGCTCAATCCGCTATGACAGCCATTGTGCTCACAATTGATGCTGTCAATAGCTTGTACCACGGGAAACATAACAATTCCACACCGCCGGAACCAGACCACGTGTATAATAACCAAAATTAGTAGGAGCAAATACTCGAGGTCTCACAAAGGGCTGAGGTAGTGAAGATAGCGAGGATACGTTCCATCGAGGAACTCCCGCAAGTGCATGCACGCCCACTTCGGTTCTTTGGCCAAACTGCCGCAGAGATACACAAGGTCAGTTAATGGGCCCCATTTCACCCAAGGACCAATGCCGAAGTTAAGGATTAACTCTGTGCCAATCTGCGCAAGCATAGCTACTATGAGGAACAATGTACATCAGAGAAGAATTATGCGGCATGGAAGATGACGGTGCCTTGCCGGATAGGGTGGTCCCCACTCCATCCGAGTACTTGTGCTCAACTAGTGTGTGTGAAATCCAACTAACACATGGAACGACTGTATGTACATTTGGTACTTGATTACCAAAGGAATCAAAACCTGTTCATAGACAGTGGGTACTTGTAGCAATCGAACAAACGAGAGCACGACAGCCAAGGCGAAGTATGAGGTTGTTTCAGCTAGAACTCTTTGGCCTTTTGATTTGATGCGACTGAATAGTGCCATCGGAGAGCGATGAACCCTCGGTGTGAAGGACGTCGGGATCATGTACCATAGCGCGGACATTTCCAATAGGCACAATTGGATGATATAGCTAACGATCAGCTGGCACAATGATCAGTATCTACAAATTCATCAAGGTATTATTTTGCTCCCCGTGCTCATGAATCCTTCTAGGAGGGGTCAAGCAGGGGCTGGTTACTACTCACTCCAATTCCGGCAAGATCTGGGTTTCCATTTCCCAATGCAGCGGGGCACACAGTGGAGCAGTTACGCACCAGGGACAATAGGTATTCTTGATGTTCGCGAAAAGTAGGTTCCGTAATCACAGGAAGTAGAGAAAGCACAGAATCAGGGTCAGAGAACGTGTCAGGGAAAGTTTCATTGGCGTTTTCAGGTCCGCCATAAATTACCGGGGGTTACTGAATTGACAAAAGAACCCAACTTGGGGCCAAGTCTTGAATTACGAGGGATCGATAATGGAGTACGTTAAGATAATACCAGTAAATAAAGATACGATTGTACCTAGATGGGGATCGAGTGTCTTGATTGATTGTCTGTTCTGTCGGTGGTTTATGCCGCTATATATGTATATGGATTTATCCCACACGTGATCTTCGGGTTATGTCGGTTCATGCCCATAGTACATACATCATATCCCAGCATAATATAAGCTTCCTCGGCTCTCGGATAAGATCGGTAGAGTGTGTTTTCTTCAAGGGTAAAGGGGCCCGCCGTGTGCGGAGCCGGGGAGGCTTTGCAGAAATTGAGGGATCTAGAATCAATGAGAGCGAAGGGGAATCTTATGCCTGGGGATGGGCCGGGACGTCTCGAGACCCTAGGCAACAGTCCTGGGAATTTGTGACATCAGTTCTTAGCACACATGCCATTCTACATCGCGTTACGTTCGCTGTCATGGTTAAAAGTCTCGAAACGGGTGGGCGAAAAGTTTCGAGAGATCTCGGGACTAGCCTAGTAAATAACGGGGTAAGGCTCTATAGAGAGGACGTGGGTGTTGCAATTCTGTCCGATTTGGAGGGTAGTGATGACCACGGCGTCGACAACTAGAGGTTCCGTGATTGGAGCAGAGAGCATGTGATGCTAGACGCCATTTGGATAAGTTCAATCTAATTTTTTTCAATAATGCAGGATTCATAAGTTGGAACCCTAGAGTCCTGTGGGGATTATTGGTTATTTGCTGGGTGTAGCTTGCACAAGGAAAGAGATGGTGGTGTGCAGGACGGCATTCCTCTGGGGCGGTGCCAGCTCCCAACACCAGCGAACCTGGGTCTGGAGGGGGCAGCAGGCGCATACCTGAACACTGAGGTGCAGTTGACGCAACCACTTTGCCGCAATGGGGAGAGGCTTGGGAAAAAAACAACGGCATAAAGTCCTACAGGCCTGTGCAGGCAGGGCAGATCCATATGCGTTTAACTAGGTACATACTACTGCGTCATGGTAGTAATGTGCCGACATAAATCCGTATGCCGGGACCAATCTCAACACCGAATTACGACCCGGACCAGGCATAACCGACTATTGGGCTAGCAGTTCGGGAGCCAAGCGAATAGCCGGTCCGCTTTGGTGGTGGTGAAACATCATAGGTAGGTGTCGGGAGACCAGGCAGATAGACCTAAATACGGTTGGTGTCACATGGGGCAGCTAATTAAGCTTTGACGCCAGCGTAGATCAGCAAACGGGCGCAGCGAATGCAGGGATAAAGCGCTGATTCAGGTAACTTGCGGTACTTAAAACCTGGCTGTACGGAAACCCTGTTTCTGCACGCACATTAAATAATAAATTCATAGTGAGAGTGAACGCCTTGTGCGGTGCCGTCGGAGCACAACACAGGTACATACGGATACAGAATTCAGCCAAAAAAATTAATTAATGATCAAGATGAGCGGTGAAGGCAGCCACGACAACAAGATTGCTACAGTCGAAGGAATGTAATTGCATCAGGTCTAAGCGCATATTCGGCGTAAATGCATCCCAGCCCGCTGACTAGTTTTGCGCTGTCGCGCCCATTTTCGGTCTTATTGCATAACCTCCCGAAATGCATCACACGGTATTCTGACGGATGTCGACTCGCGTTGGTTCGACTGTACTTCGGTGCCGCCAGCCACTCCGCCACGTGTAAGTCACGGTTTCCAAGACCACAATTATTAATAGAGGATCTGGGTATCATCCGCAACCTACTATTGGCCAACTACCGCCCCTGCAGGCCCTCTGAACGAATACAACATGATATTCTCGATTGAGGAGTGTCTAATTCCAGTGAGATACCCTAGAATCTCTATAATTGCACCCCATATATATCCATAACCTCTCAAAATGCATAGGATACTCCAGCCCCGTGCTCTGGAATATGGCGATAATTGCATACATCTCTAAATTGTACGTGTAGCGATTTGCCGGTCCCAAACCTAGTAAGTGCCAATCATTGCGCTTGCATAATTAGCGGATAGGCCTATCCCCGTGGTCAGCCGGTACTAGGAAGGGTTTTCTAAGCTTCATCGGGAAATAGCTGTAGCAGTAGAGGAAGGGGAGTAGAGGAATGCATGTTACTTAGTTCTATGTGACTACCGGTATCACTACTAGTACCTCTATGTGACCTAGTTCACCTACGTCTATAAACGCATAACCTCGCAATATGCATTTCTAGGAAAAACAAAAAACAATCTCAATATGCATAACAGTCTCTGGTCCCAGGAGTATGTGGTAATTATAGGGGTTCTACTGTACCAGGATGGGGTTAACTGCGCTCTACAACATGGTGACCATTATATTCCACCAAAATCAACCAAATGTAAATGTCCAAAATCCCCGCATTCCCATGTATCGTACCCTTCCTGATACTCCTCTCCCCCCCCGCGCTGTGAACGAGCCCTGTGTGCCAAGTACCATGTCAATGAGCGCGTGCATACGACAAACACTTAACGATCCATCCATATCTGAAGTAAGCGAAATGTGAAAGGAAAAATGTCATAACATGATCAAATCGTAGGGTACTCGGTACCGGGGGTAGCACTAAGCTATGCAAAATAATCAATTCTCGAGAGTCCCTATTGATGAGTTCACCGAATCCTTTTCATTAATACCCTGGCATCGATTTAATCTGGGGGGATACTGGCATAGTTGGCAGTGCGCAGCTGGATGACCTGGGTGGGAGTGGGCGGTCTCTCAACAGGTAGTGGGTTCGAATCCCGCTCCCCCCAAATGGTGCTGTCAAGGAGGGAATTCGGGGAGGTGGGGGGATGAGGCAAATACAGGGATATATGTACCTAGCACCAAGTAAGTCTCCTATTGTGGTTGTAGTATAGCTTGACTTTCTTTGGAACCGCTTTGTACATACAGCTAGGTGGCAAAAAAAACTGAACGGTCTTATGCAAGCCGTGTGCATGTCTTACATTTAGCGCGCATATTTTAGTTTTAGTCGTGTTCTGACCCATACGTCAATACGGCC
>Ga0307511_10006830_pt1 | contig 11506 bp, 9 predicted proteins | sample 13_EM_MG_FD_200266 | JGI IMG/M metagenome (GOLD analysis project Ga0307511, IMG submission 200266) | Populus trichocarpa ectomycorrhiza microbial communities from riparian zone in the Pacific Northwest, United States - 13_EM | ecosystem: Host-associated > Plants > Roots > Unclassified | place...
CCTCCAACAGAACCACATCTCCACCGCCACCCACGTGTCGATTATCGCTCTCACGTCCACCATCGCGCGTCTCATAGCCGGCTCACTATCTGACTACCTTGCCCCCTCACTTCCGGTCGCCCCCCCTCCCCCCCACACAGCAGAGCCTGGGTTCCTGGGCTGGTGGAAGAGATATCTGGGCGGAAAGCCGACTGTTAGTAGGATGTGGCTGCTGATTGGGTTTGCGGGGGTCATGTGTACAGCGCAGGTATTTGTTGCGGCGGGCGGGGTGGATCAGGCCGGGGAGAGGTTTTGGTTAGTGAGTAGTGCAATGGGGGCGGGGTATGGAGCCGTGTTTACTTTGGCGGTGAGTTCTACCCACCCTACTTTTGCCCCATTTGAATGTGTGCTGATTTGGATGTGCACGTGGTAGCCAACGATCGTCTCATTAGTCTGGGGCGTGGAGAATTTTGGCACAAATTGGGGAATCGTCACAGTGACTCCCGCTGTTGGCGCTACCCTCTTTGGCGTCGTGTTTGCAATGAATTATGATAATGCCGGAAAGGCACAAGAGCACGTTTTGAGTATGCTTGGAGCGTACTACCACCAAGTCCCTAATTCTAGTGAAGGACTATTGAGTATGACGGTGGTTAATACTGGTGAGGGAGCACCGCCGGCGGTGTGTTATGGTAGGGAGTGTTACGATGTGGCGTTTTGGATTATGGGGGGGAGTGTGGCGGTTGCATGTGGGTTTTGGGCACTAGCGTGGAGGGGCTGGAGGACGAGGGGGACGGTGGTATAAATCGGTGGAGGTGCTGTGTGAGGTGCTACTAAGGTTGTTTTGAGGGGAAGGAGTGCATACATATGTTGACGGCGTTTGATTGGTATACGTTACAATTGGTTGCCCGTTGTTGTGGTTGTGGTTGTGGTTGTAAGATATCGCACATACACACATACCACATACGCATACACATAAGTAGTCAGAGGGCATTATTGGGTTTCTTGGGGTTTGGGTATTGGCTTTTGGCTTTTCGTTTTCTTTTTTTGCTGCTTCTTCGCTTTTTGCTTTTGGTTGTATGCGTAGTTAGTTTGGCTCTTTGTCCCCCTTCCGTAGTTAAGTCTGTAATTTTAGTTTTTACTGCGGTGGTTGTTTTTTTTTAATTTTATGAGACTAATACTGATACTGATACTGATATTCTGCAACGTTTGTGCTGGGTTGAATTATGTTGCGTTTTGTATTGTGGTGTCGTTGGTGTGTTCGTTGGAGCGGGTTGATACTTTATGCGGTGGTGGTTTTATAGATATATAATATAATGTACTTTAGTAATGTAGGCTTCTGTGTGTGTGTGTGTGTGTGTGTGTGTTGTAGTGTAGTGTGAGTATAGAGTAAATTATAATTATTAGACGTGATGTAGAATATGTTCTCATGAGTTCAGGGTAAGGCGGTACTAGGAACCACAACTACTAGTCCTTGGTCTACGTGCAGTGTGGCACTGGTTTTATTGTGGTTTACTTTATTTGAAACCCCCCCAGTTCCAAATTAGACACCTACGAGTTCAAGATTCAGGTAATCTCAACACAGTAAATTTACCAATCCTATATAAAGCAAAAAACCCTACTAGCTAGCTATGTAGCCCCTCCCCCAAACCAAAATCCCATCCTATTCCCAACCCTCAATCCCCCAAATATTTTTTTACACCCTATTATCCCGAAGCCATCCCTGATCCCTCCGCTAATAACCTATTCATAAGCTCATCAAGAGACGGAAGAAAAAATCAATATTACTTGTAGTGCAAAGACAAACGCACGAAAACCACAAATGAAAACTGGTATAAATGAATGAATCGAATCGAATCGAATCGAATCGGACACATCCACCCCATTGCATCTCATTCCATCCTATTTCCCCGCCCAAAGCCAACTAAACCCGAGAAATAGAATCAGTTAGAAAAAGAAAAATAGAAAAAATAACGACATGTGTACTTATGCTTTCTAGAATCGACGCACTCTAGTCGCATTCAACCCCAAAGAACGAACATGAATGAAATCCCTCATCCATAGATGCTCCCCCCTCAGAGCGGCGTCCCCAACCTTGGATCTCCATTCATCGGCGGACTCATCCTCCCCGTCTTTGCCTCCTCCTCCAAACAAGCATTACTCATACCAATACTAATAATCAAGTTATTATGGTTCTTTGCGCCCTGAGGTTCTCCCAAAATGCTATCAATCGTATGTGCCCCCAGATCCATCGATCCCTTCCCCCTCATCGACCCTCCTCCTCCAAGTCTAAAATGCGAATTCGGCCCAGCAGAGATCTTGGTTGTACCGTTTACGGATGGGAGATTGAGCTGGAGCGCTGGGTGGACAGGCATGTCGATCGGTAATGGTGGTGGAGACCCTGGAGCTTGCACTTTAGGAGTGGGGTAGAAAGTAATGTTTTTCAAGGGAGTGGGGACGTGCTTGCCCATTGATGGCCTCCTACCATGGCCAGCAACGGACTGGCTTCGCCCATTTGTCATAGGTGGGATCTGAGGAAGCGAGCCACGGTTTTCTCCAAAAGGGAACTCTTGTGGTATTTGTGGGGTATTTTGGAGACTTGATGGTCCGCGGGAATGTGATCGTGCTCTATCGCCTAGTATTGAGCGCGGAGCGGGAGACATTGCCCGTCCTGGAAGAGTCCCAGGAGACATCGACGATAAAGCTTCATTAATGGAACTGGCATTCATTGGGGTGCCAATTAATGGGGACCTTCCTGGAGCGGGAGACCTTCCCCTCATAGGGGTACCAGCAGGAGAACCTGCTCTGGAAAGTGAACCCTTCCAAATTTTGGGATTAGCCGGAAGGCCCTGAAGACCTCTGATGGACATTGCTCGAGAAGGCAATTCCGGAACAGATGGTCTCCTATCGACTGAAGCGCTACGGTCGAACTGTTGAACCCAGCTGGTCAGCGTCCTCTCTGATCTAGACCGGCGCAGATCCCACTCCTCGCCTTCATCCATTGGTTCTCTTTCCCCAGCCATAGACTCCTCTCGCCTGCGTCCGCGAGGTCGAGATTCATCCCTGTGCCTTGATCTTGCACGAATTGGGACGTCGTCATCGCCTTCATCGTCGTCATACTGATAGAATGCAGCCTCAGCCGACATTGGCAATGGGCTTGACGGAGATCGCATCATATTAGGTATTCGCATGGTAGAACGTCCACGGTCATCAGGCTGCCTAGATCGAGCCCGAGATTCACCACGAGCCCGAGACTCTTCACGCAAACGTGGCCGAGACTCCTCACGTATGCGGGGACGAGACTCCTCACGTACGCGGGGACGAGACTCCTCACGTATGCGAGGGCGAGATTCCTCACGTATACGGGGACGAGACTCCTCACGGGCTCTGATTCGAGACTCACCACGCGGACGAGACTCTTCACGAACTCGAATACAAGAATCAGCACGGGGCCGTGATACATCGCGAGCCCTAGACTGTGCACGGGACCCCATTCTGGCACGAGAGCCAGCCCGTGCTTGGGATTTTGCACGAGTATAATATTGTTCGTCGAACGAGTCTTCTTCCTCATCTCTGTAGAGGTGAGCCTCTGCGGACATTGGTAGTGGACTGGAAGGTGACCTAATGATGGAACCACCTTGGATGCTCCTACTGCGACCACGCCCGCGCTCCATTGATTCTTCCCGGCGGCCACGGGGGCGAGTATAGTATCCCTCATCTGAGTCAAAATCATCCTCTTTCTCCTTGTAGAGGTCCGCCTGTGGGGAGAACGGCAAGGGGCTTGAAGGCGACCGCATGTGACTTCCATCACCAGGCCTTCGACTGTAGCTTCTACCACGACGATCCGGTGACCCCCTCCTGCGCCGGCTCCTAGAACGTCCTTCCTCCCGTTCCTCGATATCTGGTAGAGAATCATCGGATTCTCGTCCACTTCCTCTGCGCCCACTTGCACGTAGTGGAGCCCTCTGGGACATAGATCGGGTAAGTCGTGCAGGTTTGATAACTGGAGGGGGTAATTCGCTCTCTCCATTCAAAATTCCATCCATAGTTGGGAAATGAATCTGTAGGCCAGCTGGTGGGTTTCGTATCGGAAGGGCTCGTCCGGGGTCCCATCCGCCAGACCCAATCTGTGGAGACCCCGAAGGTGACCTGCCAGGGCCCGGGGTCCCACTCCGGAAGATATTCTCATTGAAAGGACTCTGTTTTTGCTGAGGTGTTCCTGAACGAGTTATTTGCTGTCCTAGAGTCACCGGTGCGGTTGGTCGTGTGAGTTTATCTGCTAATGTACTCCCAAATTCCTTACTGTTCCCTACGGGAGAGGATATTGACATCGATGGTTCTTTAGGTGCGGGTGCAGGCCTGCTCTGTGTCCTTGAAGTATCAAGTTTCGTCTCGTAAGGAAGACCTTGTTGTGGCCTTGGCTCCACTTTCGGAAGGTCAAGCTTAGTCTCATAAGGAAGACCTTGTGAGGGGCGCTTCTGAGTTGGAGTCGCCTCTGAGCCAATCTCATCCACCGAAGGAAGCTTTGGGGTTGCTGTATGGGATCTCGGGAAGACTGGGAATACTTTCCATTGTTCTGTAGGAGAAACTGCTGACATTGCAATGGGAGTTTGAGCGGGGCTTTTAATAGAATGTTTGTCATGAGCCCATCCAAAGAACCTTGACGCAATAGAGGGCTTATCCTTCTCGGTTGCTGTCTTCTCCGACGCCGTAGCTTTATCAGGTGTTGGGAAGGTTGTGATAAGCTTGAGAGGTGAAGCTGATGCAGACAACTTCAAAGACGCTCGAGACCCTGCCGATGGGAGGTTCTTAATGAAGCTAGATATCGATTCGCTTTCCGACTTCTGCCTCTTGTGAGATACAGGAGTAATTGGTGATTGTACATCTTCAGGCGCCTCTGCTCCACAGCAAGCGAAACTAATAGGTGTTTAGTATGTTCCGTCTTGCCACTACAGCATATACGAGAACTCACCATCTAGCTGCCAATGAACTATCGTGATTGGCTGCTGCATATTCTCCCCAATTCCTGACCATCTGAGACAGCTTCTTCCAATCATTCTTCCAAAGATAAGCTGCCAGGATCACCGCCTCCCTATAACTTCATGAGCGAAAAGCAATCTCAAGGAGGTTCAGAGACTTACATATGCATATTATGGGTAACATAAATATCGACCGCATCTTTGGCATTTCCAAGAGCCAACAATACCACAGCTGAAATGTGAATGTCTCCCTTCTGTGCCAAGCGCATTACCATAGCACGTGCCACGGTATCCCATGCCTTTTTACCATCTTCACAACAATTAGCTGAATTGATAGGAAAATCAGGAAGTTCACTACCACTTACCCATAGCACTGAGTGCGAGGAACAGCCAGTCAGCTGACACCATAAAATCCGAACCCAACAATACAGAGAGGGAGTTTTGATCTAATTCGCCTAGCCACATGCGAAGCATTACGGCAGTCAATGATCGAGAATCCACAGAGTCCACTGTAAACAGTCAGTGAATAAATTCGATATATGCAACCTCCTGACATCTTGTTTACTCACACTCGTCCCTGATCAAGCTGTCGACGTCACCTTTCCATCCAAAAATTGTATACAGCATTTCTCTCCTCAAGCCGTCTTCCTCCTTCCCAGAGCTTGGAGCGTGGGGACTGTCGTTGATTACAAATGGCAATCTTGCATTAATATTGCCAAAGAGGTCCAGCATCGTCCTCGGAGGCATCTGGTCGATAGGGCTTGCAATGATTTCTTGAGCCAGAGGGTGGGGTCTTCTACTAGGGGAAGGCTGGCCATAGTCGAGGCTACCTCGCCCAGTGAGGGAATTTTGACGACTCCTAGCAACTGGCGTATTCATGTCATATTCACTCATATCTATAGTGGACCGTTGGTCACTGACAGACTGCGTCTCACTGTTTATTGACATCGTGGACGCAACAGAAGGGCGCCTGCTCATCGAAGAGACTGAAATTTTGGAACTGGAAGATACCGTTCTTTGCATAGTGTGTGGACCTAGGTTGCTTATGCCGAGTCCTTGTGCCTCCATCTTCTCCAATAACTCCAACTCGTGTGCTATTTTTCCCAATGGAGACATTGTTGCAACACTGTAGTCATGGTCTCTCGGGTTGAGTCTTTCAATTTGATGCCCAGACTCCTCTTGAGGTTGGTTCTTTTTTTCTTCAATGGAGGATGGTGGAGACGGTGGCGGCACAGTTGGGAGATGTTGCACAGTCGCAGTAACAGCTGGCGGATATAGCCCATATTGTTGCACAGTATTGTCTTTGGTGACTGTAAACAGATTTCCTTTAAGTCCATGGACTGCGATCCCAGCAAGGTTCGCTGGTGTGTCAACAGTCTCTGAAAACACTCTCTTATTGCGAACATCCCAGATGGTTGTCTCCCTATCAAGCGGCACAGCTTTTGTTAGCATATCCACTTAAGCTGCAATATATAAAGTGCATTAAATGATAGCTACCCACCCTTCTGAATATTGCACAACTCTCCCTTTCATCGACCACGCACACCAGTTGTTACCTTTCTTATTGCCTCCTTCCTTGCTAAGAATCCGGACAACTTTTGCAGGTTCGCCAGATTCAATCGTTTTAGCAACGCTCCATACTCTCAAATCTCCATCCCTCGTTTGTGTCGCTAACATATCAGATTTTTGTTTTGAAGATGAGGTATGCCATGCCAGCGAAGTTATAGGAGACGGTGATAGAGAGGAGGTGGTCAAAGTGTAGAGAATTGTGAACGGTGTGAGAGTAGCTACTAAGATAGAGCCATTGTTGTATCTGGGATAACATTAGTTAAATTTCAAAAACTACTACATGCCATACATACCCAAGTGCAAAGGTCGTGCAATCGGCAGAGGGAGCAAGAGCACAAATTGGATTTGAGACTGTCCGAGACAATATCGAATCACCCTGTGCTGGATTGAAAACGACGACATTTCCCTTACAATCACCTACAATCTCGTCAGCGGCAAGAACATCACTAGGCTACTTTTTGACTTTGTGTCATACCCAAACTAAGGTTTCCATTCCGCATCCATGCTGCTACCCGTATCTCTTCAAAAGGGTTGAATCGATGAAGCTCATCTCCATCTCTAAAATCCCACACAATTGCTTCTTTCGAACTGTCTATGCTGACTACCCGGCCATATCCTGCTTCTGAACTGTTATCCACTTGAATTAGCGTCACATCATTCGCGTGACGCTCAAATCTTCTATCAAGCTCCAGAGTGTCATGCTTCACACATAATACCGAAGAGCCTTGCGAAAACAAAAAATGGGACGAGGATGCTGCGCATGATTGTAACGGAGAGCTCGCTGGACCGGCTTCTTTTGGCACTACCGAGGTTGTTGATAATACCGAATGTATTGAGTGTAGAGATTCGGCCGAAGCGCGAGGATTCAGCATAGGGCGAGCCATCTGAATAGCAGACGCTTGTACGTCAGGCAGTCGTCTCTGCTGAATGTTTCGGGGGACTGTTGTGTTTTTCAACGAGGGACAAAAGGAAAATGAATGGCGATCGCAAAGGTTTATGTATAGGAATATTGAAGGGGAGGGGTGTGGTGCGCAGTAGATGGGACGATCGAGGGTGGGAGCAAATGGCAAGCCAGAAAAATTGAAGGTGCAAAAATTGGATAAATGCCCTGGAATTAAAGAATACCGATATAGTATCTGAGCTGCAAGAGCTTCGGCTAGGAAGGGGAGTAGCTCGTACTTAGATGATCTAGCCCAGGGGAAACAGAATGGCCAGGAAATATTCTGTAGGTACAGACATAAACCGAACCACAATCTTGCAGCAGTGGAAACTGCGGCGGGGCATCAGTACCAAGATAGTTCTAAACCCGTTCAGTTGACAGAATATTTTCTCAATGCTGTGTAGGACAGCCATTTGGCGGGTATTTGGAGCTGCTAAGTGGGATATCCCCTGGTCCTTGAACCGCCTTCACCACGTTGACCTGTCGATCGAGGTCTCCAAAAGAGTTGGCAACAATGAGACCAGCACCGGCTAATGCATGTTCTTCCTGAAGGCCCCCATCATTGTGCAGCATTGCAGTTGCTTAAGCCAACATAACGGTGTTTACGTCGCCTCGACTTACAATTGGGGAGGTGGGTGGAAGAGGTTTCATTGCGTGACTGAGAACAAGAGTGTATTGGTTGGGGTTTATCACGAGTTGTTGTGTGTGCACACCCTAATCCTTGATAGTTGATGGTCTGGACGAAAGCTCGAGCCAATGATGAAGGTCGTCATGGATTAACCGGACGGGTACCAAGGGCGAGTTGTAAGGATATATCCCCTCCACTAGACTGCTATGGTTAGCATACATAGAGACATCGAGACCTCAATGCAGAGCGCGGGTAGCCTGGTGTCTTCGGGACAGCGTAACCGCGGCCCTAGCCCAAGTTAGTAGATATCTCTCACCACCATCCTTGTCGAACAGGCATCATCGGTACTTAGGAATGCGATGTTCAGCAGGTACAGGTACCTTTTCGTGTGCCTCTTATGCTTTCAGTAGGATGCTAGGCTGGGTATCTGTACCTATGCCTAAGTGTATAGTATCGGAAGCCCGTCTCTTCGCGAATATTTGCAATATGATGGCCATGCCATTACAAACCCCCTTTCCGATAAATAACCAATATCATGATGGATGCAGCGCTCCCAAGATAGGTTCACACTCCGCCGCGGGCTAACTTCCGTCCCGACAGAATCCACTGTGGTAGTATTGGTGATTGTTGGTGGATGTGCTAGATCCGTACCTGCAGCCCTGTCCCCCGTGAGTGATTGGCCTGCCCCGGTCCGTTTCTAAAATGGGCGCTTACTAGCAACAGAACCAAGACCATCTGTGAGCACATTTGGGCAACGCTCGCCAACTCCACGCATGTTTCCCAGTGACTTCCCAGAATGGACAAGCAGAGCGGGGATCTTTGCCCCACGTTGACTATTTCATGCTCTGTTTGCGAGTCTCCTGCTTCCAGATGCCCTCAAATCCGGGTTCTTCTTGATTCCATAGGTAAAAAATGGGGGCCGAGGTGTTGGTTGTGGGTAGCAATAAAATCACTTGACCCACCCTCTCTTCCGGCCCCTCGGGATCAAAGTATAATATCTCTGGCCCTAGAAACTTGCAGATAGAAGCGCCTGTAACATGCTAAGTATGCCATGCAAGACCGGTTCACCTGACCGAGACCAACCGATAGCATGAAGATGCCATGATTCTTGAGCATCAAAGTGTGGTATACCGAACTCTAGGTATCACAACTGACCGGTACCCAATGGTGCCAGAGGATATATGACGATATACTCCCCCATGTTATTTAGGAGCTCGCACCCCACCCTACCCTATGAATTGGATTACGATGCTTTGCATCGGGCACATCCGCAACTCCTTCATTTCTTTTCTCCGCATTGAATTCCTCCTCCAGTCCAGGTGGAATATACCGTCCCTGCAGCACGGTTTATTGGGTGGTCGCAACAAGTACCTAGAAGTCTTGAACACCAGCGCTTTGACTGTCACACTGTACTACGTTGAGCTGGTAGCGAATGTGGTAAATTTGACACCCTTGGCTGCATTGCACAATCCAACTGGTGTGGATCTTGAGAAGGCGTATTGTTTTTTGACCTCATCGTTGAATTGACAATTAGTATACCTATGTGGTTAGAACAATGCCTTGTTTGAGTATAGTCACTCACTTCCTCCCATGGCACCAGGCCGCCGTGAAGGCAGCAGGGGTTCTGGCAATTGTCTCTCTCAAAGAAACTCGATGTAGAGCGGTTGCCCACCCCTTGAATCCGTCGGTGAACAGTTCAACCTGGGTATTCAATCTAGAGCCTTGTCACCGGATATTAGAAGATTCCTCATGGGCAATTGGCTTGGGTGGCCCTCAGGAAGAAAACCAAGCCCTCACCCGCTGAGACCCGTACCGGTGACATTCCAGATATGCAGTTTGTGAGAGGGTTCTCTCCCAAGGTTAACGTTTTGATTGTAAATTAACGCATGTAAGGTAACGAACCTGACTTCGACAAAGGAGCCTTAGTTTGGTTGGGTGTCCTCACTCACATTAAACATTCTCTCAAGTCATCTTTAGCGTACCGGTACCTTGCTTGCTATCACGACTTCCGTCTGTGTCGGTAGTAGGCGTTATTAATTAATGCCAGCTATTAACCAACACCCTATAGATGTGCTACCCAGCAAGGCACATTGGCAAACAAATTAAACAACCCGCACCGTAACCAGGTTGCTTTCCCCCAAATGCAACTTTGTATAATCGGCGGGGTGAGACCGGTAAAGTCACCGGTGATATGTACGGTACTAATTACAATTCGTGGATCTGCTCTGACATCTTCTTCAAGTCCGAGCCTAGTGTCGCTCTTAATAATGATCGCTTGATTACTGCCCGATACCTACACCCCACAAACCTACTTTAACGCTTCTGGTCTTGATGTTTTGCGCACGGCCGTGTTGGCTTTCTTTTCCGTACTGACACAATACGAGCGCAATAACAGAACAACAGCATTGTGCCCCGGCGGTTATCGGGTCTTGGTTTGACTGCGGCATGAAGAAATTGAAGGAAAAAGAAAGAAATGTGTAAGCTGGCGGTTCAATGGGGGTTGGCGCTGGTCAACGCCGTCCGTCACCGAGTTGTGACAAACTGACATCCGTATTTTCTGAGACTTACATAAATGTCAGCGGTCGAAGGAATTATAGTGTGGGCACGGGAACAATTAAGTAGGTATAGTTGGTTTATATAGTAAGAATCATTGACATATTGTATCAAGCTGTAGTGGCTTCAGATTAGGAAGGTTTTCATATCTCTCTCTCTTGGGTCTGTTACTAATCCAACGAGCGCTGAGTGCCCGGTTCGAATCTCGTGGTGGCCATTCACCCGTGAGAGTAATCCGCGGTTCTCGAGTGGTCTTAAGATTGAGGAACATCCTTCAGGGAAGTAATTCTGCAGAGAATTCTCCCCACGAGTTGGCGGTACCGGAATACACTCGCGTTCGGTATAGGCACAGGTGAGAGAGTGGAAATCAACTTTTTATTTTTTATTTTTATTTTAATATTTTTTCAAGAATCATGCAATTCCTGAGTGCCGGGGCTACATTATTCAATTGACCGTTATTAGATTGACGGCGTTGTTTTTTCTAATTTAATACTGCTCGCAACTGCCGCACTTTATACTAAGTCAATTAATCGGGGTGGCACGTTGATTTGAGGACGGCACAAGGTATTACCCTTCTTAAACAGTGCTTATAGCCTGTTCTGTATAAATAAATAATCTACTTCTAACTCGCGTCTAGTCAAATTGAGCAAGAAATTCCCCATATACGTGATTGCATAGATTCTACCGACAATATGAAGCAGAAAGCCCGAACCCCAATCCAAAAGTAACTGTAATAAACCAATAACTACCGAGCCCATCATCATAATCATCATATCCATGGCTCATAACGAACCAAACAGATCCCATGCCCGCAGTAAGAGGATAGAAAAAAAACCGTTAGCAAGCCCCCAAAAGAAGGAA
>Ga0307511_10006831_pt1 | contig 11505 bp, 14 predicted proteins | sample 13_EM_MG_FD_200266 | JGI IMG/M metagenome (GOLD analysis project Ga0307511, IMG submission 200266) | Populus trichocarpa ectomycorrhiza microbial communities from riparian zone in the Pacific Northwest, United States - 13_EM | ecosystem: Host-associated > Plants > Roots > Unclassified | place...
GGTGGTAACCTCTTAGTTCTAGCTGTTAGAGGAGAAATTGACTTGGAAATATATCGATCTATTGCCGAGCTCCAGTTAGGTATACCCTTATTAATTCTTTTTTATATTTTGTAAACCAGTACTCGTAAACCTTTATCAATTCAAGTACGTTATACACCAAATCGAGGAATTATTTAAATTGCCCGCGAGCGGCCCAGAACATATGTCACACTATAGTCTGGTTTCACACTATGCTTCTATATGCTAAGGTTTCTGTCATAGCCCAGGGCTGGTTGCCGACTTTAGTCAATAGAATATAAGCCGGTACCTGTGATGTAATTTGATCTGACGGTAAGGTCATGTACCTAGGATTCTTTTTTATCATTACTATTTGCTGTGAATTCTTCTGCCTTAGTACTTTACTCTATAACCTATACGTACATACATAGTATATACACAACCTATAAAACATCCAGCTTTGGAGAACCTACTGATCTCGCGCCAAGACTCTTTGTATCTTTTGCGTAATTTTAACACCCATCTTCTCTCGCTTCCACCTCTGTCTCTTGTCCCGTCCTCTGTTTAACTTTTCCTTGCTTCAAACTCCCTGCACCAGACTTGATTGTCAACACCTAAACGTTGGGTCCTTGTACGAAAGTGCTCGTCCCAGGCTTCAAACCACAAGTAGTACACATTTTCCACCTTTCTCCACACTAGATAACCACTTGAGTCTCACACTTTGCCTACACATATCCAAGATATGACAACTATGCCATTTATCTCTCATGTCGGTCATTTCAGCAAGTCTTTATCCGTTCTTTTTCGGTTACGTCGGCTGTCGGATGTTTCGGCAGGTCACCACCCTCAACACATCGCACTCTCCAAAGCACTGCCCTCCCATATACGCACCCGTATTCCACATCCAGCCCAACAAAACCTTACAGTGGACAAGATACCAAGGCCACAGCCTCCTGGGACAGGTGGACGCTATACCATTTCGAAAAGGCGAAAGCGTTAGGCCTTACGAACGAGTCGAGATATTCTGGGGTATATGGTGGTCTACTAAGTGGTTTATTCCCCAAGGAGGACGGTTTCTTGGTAGAACCCCCATGTACTGGTGACGGTGATTCAAGAAGAGGTGTGGACCTCGTCACATTATACCTTGTTAGGCACAGCTATGACCCCGTGCTTTTCCCGGAGATTAAGTCGGACAAACAGCTTATGTTTAGCTCGACCCGGGTGCGTGCAGATAGGCAAATGAGAGAGAGGTTTCTGGACATGTTGCAGGATACCAAAATCCCAAAGCTGTATGGCCTGTCAACTATTGGGACGAAAATCTGCGTTTATTGGTGGGGCAAAAGCAGTGATAAGGTTTACCCCGAGACCTCATTCAAGGGGAAGGTTGAAACAGCACCAGAGAATATGTGGTGCGTGGATTTGTTGAGGATAGAAGGGGAAAAAGAAATAAGGAAAGTTGTGGCAGATGTGAAAGTTATATGCAGGTTGATGATGTAGTATTAGGTTTAAGAAAATAAATGTTCCTCCGAAAATAACATATACATGTTTGCCATTCCCTATATCAGGTTCTATAGCTCTCTGCCATTAGTCTTCACCCATAGTCGCAACGCAACCCAAGCGACCCTTTCATATTCTTGAATATCTCAGCAACCACTTTACTTCGAATTCACACTGTGAAAACTCCATGCTAGTGATTACCATGCTTCACAAAAAACCAACACAATTGGATTAAGATCAGGTGAATAAGGCAAAATTCCATGGCCTTATATCTATTGAATTGACGTAGGTATGTATTTGGAGCATTATAAACTCTTGATGAAATTCTGGGAGGTAGTCTTGCAATGCCTTTAGATACACCCTCATAGTGACACACCGCAAACATCTCAACCATAGGCCCTTCTCCGCCCCAGCAAAAACAAGCCCAGACCATCTGTGTAATAGCTCTAGATCTTCTTGAGGGTAAATAATAAGTTCAACAACCTAAACACCCAGATTCAAAATCTTAGCGACCAGAACCAGGCAATCACGGAAGTAGATACAATGGCCACCAGTGCCATTGAACTCTTAATGAGCTTAGAGGAGCACGCGCTGTGGTAGCAGCCCTGGCATGAACACCAACCCCCAACTTATCACTAGACCCTGCGAAATTTGATAGCACCCCTTTGAAGCTTTGAACCTTCCTCACCAAACTCCGCCTTGCCGTCAATTGCCGCACAGGCGAGGTCATGGACATACGTAGGGGACGACCGCATCAGCCTTGACGACCTGGCTGCTTTGATTACGATCCTCAACACTGCCTTTGGCAACTCCAACAGGGTTACAGAAGCTGAAGGCAAGCTCAGCAGCCATACAACGGGGCTCCAAAGATGATTTGTTATCCTCTTCGCCAATTTTATGTAGATGGCTAGGGGGTGCTACTTTCCCTCCTGCATTAATCACCGGATCCCTGTGACCTCAACTCCTTGGGTACCCTCCTCAATCAACCCCTTAATCATTTCTGGTTTGTATCGGAGGGGCACAGCATGCATCACCACTATCCTTACGGCGGATTGATGGTGACGAGACCGATATGGCTTCCTCTTGTGTTTAGGGGTATTTTGTTGTGTATTCCTCGGTGACTATTCTTTCCTTTCCCTCTCCCGGTGTTCCCCCCCGACGTTCTGGCGTTATCTTGCTTCGGCAGTGGTGGTAGTATCAATGGAGCCGCCTGGACTGCTGCTTCTGCGTAGGTACTACTAGCGGGACTGGAGGTGGATCAGTCACTGTCAATGCTTGGGCTGCTGCTTCTACAAAGGTTGGGCAGGTGGCATTTGCAGCATCCTGGGTTAGGTGATGGGGTTGGTGGGGTCAAATCTCTGCTATCCTGGTGCCGGTATTGCAGTATCTCCCTCACACCAGATTGTGGCCGAAGCTCCCACACTTTTCCTCTCAAGGTCTGTCACGATTGCGCGAATGGGGTCTCCATACTCGCGCTTACTATATTCTAGGGTGGATCGTGCGTTAGACTACTTCAAATTCTAATGCGCAAATTTACGGGAATTAGGTACACGTACATACATTTACACAGGGATCCCGCAATGCAATCTGTGGCTGGTCCTTACTTACTAGGGTAGACCCGAAACTAGTCGAGTCACTTCGTTGGGCAGCCAGCCGGTTAACCGGCAGTGCGTACTTTGTCTGGAACCGGGCAGGACCATTTATGGAGTAGGGTGGGAACGCTAGGCGGATATGGTAGTCACTACCCTCTACGGCATAGCATGCTTGAGCCGGCAGCCCGGAAGCGTAAACACTCTAGGTAATCTGCTTCTTGAATTCCTAGGTTGTGGATATGACATTTAATTAAAATCACTGCAATCTCATGAATCAGCCAGCTCTATGTAACTAGGTACTAGTTGGGGTTTTCCGACGTCGGAGAAAATAGAATTCGATAGAGCTCAGCCAGCGGATTATCGAGATCTAATTTTTCACGGAGCTCCTTTGAGTTACAGATTTCCCGGGAGAAGTTTCCTTAACAATCTCAGCGGTACAGTTGTCGCCTAGGAGCAACTCCAATAGCAAGCGCAGGAAGGTGCATTTATTTACAGACAAAACTGGCACCCGATTGGGTAGGGGAAATGCCGAAAGGTCGAGCGCTCGTATGAGCTTAAGACCGCAGAGCTGGGGTAGCAAATGCTCATATCTAACTGGGAGCGGTGGAGGACGTGCTAGCAATGGAGATTTTGGGAGAGACGAAAGACAACGAGATGGGATGACGAAGGTGGATGTGGGGAACCAAGTAAGCAGGAACAGATGGTGAAGAATGCGATCGAGATGACAACTGAAAGCTTTTTGTTGAAATAGATTTTTTGATGGGGAACACAAGGGCATTCAAAGATCGGATCGAGTAGATACGTCAGTTGCAGCCTAAGTGGTGGAAGCACGGGAACAGAAAGGACTAGCATGGAGAGGACATGAGAGGATCGGCAAAACCAAACTAACTACGAGTACGACCAGAGTAGCGAGAAGATATGGGAGGAGACAATGGAAGAAGAAATGGTGGAAGTGGTGAAGGAGGCTTTGGTGGGGATATGGAAGGAAGCGGTTAAGAATAGGGGGTTACAGTGGATACCCTCAGCACTGGTCACAGCTGCATCATGTACACAGACGGAAGTGGAGGAAGGGAGAAGAAGTAAGCGAGAGAGGGCCGTGAGCATTCTGGGGGAGGCGATAGAGAAGAAATGGGAGAAGAAAGAAAAAGAAAGGAAGGGAGACCAAGAACGGGAACGAGTGGAAGATACACCATTCGCCTAGAATAGTACTAAAGGGCGACATAAAGATGGCAGGTTGGTCCCCGCATGAAGATCTTTATGGAGGGCGTGGTCCCGGTGACTCCCCTAGTCACTAAAAACAGGTTGGGTGGCGAAATTGGCCGCAAGTTCATTACCCCCAAATGCCAAAACACAACTAGCCAACACCCCTAAGTGGGACCGCAAGAGAGCATGTGCAATGGTAGTTGTGGTGCATTATGTTCCGTGCCAAAGATCCATGGCAGACATATTACAAGATGTGAAGCATACAGGTTTGGAGGGTAACACGCTGGCTCGAGCTCCTGGGGGGAAGGCGAGGAAGATGGCTCTCAATGGGACGTATGATTTTAACAGCGAGAGGTGGTGAGTTTCTCGGATTCTTGATCACATTTGTCTCCGGGCCCTTATAGTCGTAGATAGTTATGTGGACGGTATCTGGTGCCATATCTAGTGTCGGAGCGCGAGGGAGGCTTCTCTTCTACCGCCATTGTCTTGAGTTATATGCGGGAATAAATGACTTTTTAAAGAAAAGAATTGCTATCCTAGCTCTTGCCTAGGCAATCCAAGTCCCGTTATATTTATTCTAAGTTTGAGCTGCATAGTCTCGACACTATAGCGACTATAGATTTTGAAGTATCTTAAGAAAAAACATTGACTGGCAGTCCTGACTACTACTCAAGTGATACACCACTTTTGTGAAGATATCAAGTATTTCTATACATGCTCTAATACAATCTCATCCAAGTGTTTCATATTTTGTTAATTTTTTAGACTATCGCGACCGCTCCCGGTGGAGCGGTAGACTAGCACTGGCTATACTAGACTAGTAGCAGCAGTTGATGTTGAAAACTCCCTAATCTCGAACTAATGCGCGCATGCGGAACTATTGGTATCCCTGCTTCTAACCAATCTTGTGTCACGATAGTAGGATATTTGGCTTGAATGTTATTTCTCCGAGTGATTGAATTCATATCCTTTATATTAATTCTGTTCCAAGCAGTAATGTGCCGTTTACAATTTCACCCAGCCCTAGGCCTAACCTCATATGCATTTCTCAGTAGTATGTGTAGTACAGGTATTAAGTTTATACGATTCCTGTGCACATATATATGAATAGTTTCAGCTTTAGAGCCGCACCCTAGAGCACATCCATTTACCTGTCCACTTGCAGTGAGTGTGGATAGGAGATGTTGAGGAGCGAAGATCCGTAGTCTGGTTGCACAACCCCTCGTAGGGAGGTCCGAGGTAGTGATGTCCGTAGGTATGATCCCATAATGAACAAGCGAGAAAGGAAATCCGCGAAGAGTAGATAAGCCCAACTCTCCTCCATGATTAGCCCACACTAGGACCTAGCGTTGTCCCATACTAAGTAGGAATGCTACCAGAGTATAAGCTCGCCCGTGAGTTAAAAGAACTTTATATTTAGCCCAGCGTGATTCTTGACCTTATTGGCAATTGAACATTGAGAATTGCTTTCCTCGGAGTAAGGACACGGAAGGGTGGTAGATGAGATGTGTAGGATTTAGTTTACAATTATGTATCATGCTAATTCTGGTATGTGTGGACTTTTGCCGGAGACTTTCAGGGTAATCCAGAGCACGATTCCACGAAAACTCGGACACCGTACGTCTTACCCACCTATTGATGATTGGTTCAATAACCTCAGGCGTATACCTGTCATGTTGCTGTAGGCGGACATGCGGTGAAATTACTGTGGTTGCAAGATCAATATGATAGATATTTTTTGATGGTAAGGGGGGATGGTCAGTGGGGCTTTCACAGTTTCTTTGTTTATATTCAACTTGCAGTAGTTCTTTTCGCTATAGGAGTGAGACAGTTTGTTATAGGAATATGCAATCAAGTTCCACAAACAGCCATGCCCAGAGTGAAAGTATTATACCTAGTATTCAATACCGAGTGCTCTATCCCAGATGACAAATACAGCATACAGAACATACCATGGCCACACACATTACATAAACCCAATTTTTCCAGACCCACATAAACTAAGCTACTAATATAATCCACTACTGCAATTCAGCGAATGCCGGCACCGCGAGCGCCACGAGTTCGTACGGCCTCTGTCACCCCATCAATTTCGTGATGATGACCCTGTGGTTGTACTTGTTCTTCATTCCTGCCTCCCGCATGCTGCACAAGCTGCTGTACTTGTTCCTGTGGTGGTTCTCGTCTCAGTTGCACTCTCAGGGTAACAGGTGCAACCCACGACGCCCGGCCCGTGATATGGATCGACCTTCTCCAGGTGTGGCAATATTTCCCATCCAAAAATAAATCGCACCCATTTCTGAAGCCATTGACCGAGTGTTTTTTCCTGCATATCAGAATAATTTCACATGGTTAGTTCTATAATATCAGGCACATAAAAACCAAAGCTATGTAAGGAAACTGATCAAGTACCTCAATGAGAACTGCGGAATCAATCTCAGGAACCTCGGGAAGCGGACGGGAGGGACCTTGTGCGCGGGGAATATTAGGCGATCCCAAGGGATCACTCATTAGATCATCTATCATTAGCTCAGGCCGCGTAGCGGCCTTCTCCTTGCCCTTGAGTTCCTTCGATGCCTCGGTATCGGTTATGAAGGCCCTATATTGGTATCCAAAGTACGGATGGCGCTGGCGCGTACAGACTGGCCTGATCTCACTCTTCAACCTCACAAGCCGTAGAAGTGACCAATCGTTGTCCCCGGGGTTCGCAAAGCACAATAAGTAGTAAATTGTTGCGATGCCCATTAAGCCGGCAGTAACTATAGGATATATATATCCTTTGATGTATAGTTTTTCGCGGTAAGCATCTATATGGGGCGGAATGCAAGGAAATATAATCAGCCCAACGTTACAAACGCAAACGAAGATTACCATGACCCAAACCCCAAAGTCTTGCAGCCGACAAGCTTGGAGTTTTTTGTTACTCTGATTCCAATTCCATTGAATCTGGTTTTCTTTGTCTCTTTGTCCCCTCCGCCTGAGAAAGGGATATCCAATGTAATAAAGACTTATATTTAACCATATATCAGCATTAGAAACCCAAAATATAACCAATACTACAGGCTTGGTAGGGAGATCTACCTCCAAAAACCTTCTGAACGTATATCTGGAGAAAACCTGGAAGGGCAGTAGCCTGTGAAAGGTCGGGGATAGCGGAGGTGCAGGTGATGCCTACCACAGCCGAAATCCAATGAAGAACCACCCCCCCTGCAGGCGTTGGCGGGTTTTGACGGTTCTGCCTCATCCACAGTCGTGACCAAGGCAAAATGTTGACCGCAGCCATACTTTGTGTGAACATAGCAGACGTGTACATGCTCGAAGCAATACTCCCAACAGCAGAAACAGCAGTGGCAATTGCCCAACAAAGCCGAGCACGATCAGTGTTTCCAAAGAGCTGTGCGTATTTCAAAGCTGTATTAATAGGGGAACAAGATATTGATTAAGGGATATAAGCTCACCCATGGCACGTACTGGAAAGCAGAATTTGGCTTAAGCGTGACCGGATCCCATATGGTATTCCCGGCATTACCTATAGCAACAAGCTACAAAGCTCAAAATGGTTACCAAACCTTTGCCTTCATAATTGTACAGTTCTTTCAGAATGGCGATGTATAAACCTACAAAGATTGCGTTTATCCCAATATAGCCCAAGCCCACTGTCATACTACCGATCAGAAAATCCTGAACAAGCTCGGCTTTTTTGCCCATGGCTCCGATATCAGCGCGAGCCTAGATATAGTAGATATTAATATAGTAAATGTAGGTATATATAAGCTTTGGGATGAGTAATAATAGGGGAAATTAGAGGGGAGCTGCGCAAATGTCGCATTTTCCCAACCATGATATGCGAACAGGACACTAGATAGAGCAAGAAAGTGGTTCAATGCTGGTGGCTTGACGTCGTTGAAGGTCAAGTCGGTGGTCTTGTCTTTTTGGCGGGCCGCACCCACTATTCCTCCGGTGGATAGTACAAGCATTCCCACCGACTTGAGCCCAGCAAATAACTTGTTCGCCATGGCGGTCTGGAGTAGGCTTCTGCTGTATGAAATATTGAAACAAACCAAAGTAAGTATGCAAACGGCGAAAAATCTCACAAGTCTCGGGTCATGTTCTGGATTTTTAAGATCTGCATAGAACACCTGGGCACCGAATTGGAGACAATTGGTGGTACATACCGTTCATCAAGAGAGCAAACTGAACTCCATAGAGGACATAAATAAACATACTTGGTTTTGAGAATATGGCGTCCAACTAGAAATTAAATTCAAAACATATCTTCCATCAGGGCGTGTTTGAAGATGCATTTGAGGTGCAAGCAGGGTACATTCATACGCACATATATCAATTCGCCCCCAATGAATGGAAGTGCTTCTGCATATCCAGGATAGATGATCATGCTGGCCCCAAATTAGTGGAATATCACTGATAGTTAGACTCTGGCTAGCCTCACCAGAGGTATGTATATGTTCTGGGCCGTTCGCGGACATCGGCCGCCCGCGGGTGGCATAGATACTGCGTCACTTATTGTAGTCCGGTTGCATGCACCTATTGGTGGTTCGGTTGAACGATTCAGCAATATTGGTGAATCGGTCGCGATAACGACAGTCTGTGCGTAATTGGTGGTTCGATCAACCGAACTGTAAATAGCGCCCGATTGCCAAATCGTGGTGATTGGCGTATCGGTCCGAGGTAGTGATGTCCGTATGATCCCATGATGGTGAACAAGCGAGAAAGAGTTGAAGGAACTTTTTATTTAGCCCAGTGTGTTTCTTGACCTTATTGTCATTGAATATTGGGAATTGCTTCCTTGGAGTAAGGACACGGAAAGGTGGTATACGTAGATGAGATGTGCAGGAAGAATTTACACTCATGACACATGCTAATTTTGGTATGTGTGGACTTTGACCGGAGACTTTCAGGGTAATCCCGGAGTAAAAGCTCGGACGGTACGTCTTACCCACCTGTTGAAAGGGAAGGGTATGAACAAATCGGTTGTGCCTTGGGAAATTACTTTTATTGGTTCAATGACCTCAGGCGTAATCCTGTCATGTTGGCTGTAGGCGGACATGCGGTGAAGTTAATGTGGTTGCAAGATCAGTATTATAGGTAATTTTTGTGACGGTCAGGAGGGGCATGGTCAGTAGGGCTTTCACGTCTGTTTCTTAGTTTATATTCATTTTGCAGTAGTTCTTTTCTCTATAGGGGAGAGACTGTTTGTTACAGGAATATGCGAAACAATAATTCAAGTCCCTCTAGAGTGAGCGTAATTAACATAGTATCCATACTGAGGCTCTATACCAGATGACATATCATACACGGTATTCCATGAACCCAATATATCCCAACTTTTCCAGACCCACATGAGCTGAGCTAATAACCCATCACTGCAATATCAACGAATGCCACATGGGTACCGCGAGTTCGTGGGGCCTCTCTTACCCCATCCGTTTCGTGATGATGACCCTATGGTTATACTTGTTCTTCATTCCCGCCTCCCGCAGGCTACACAAGCTGCTGTATTTGCTCCCTGAGGTAGCTTGACCTCAGTTGCACGCTCAGGGTAGCAGTTACAACCCACTGCATTCGGCCCATGATACGGATCCACCTTCTCCAGGTGTGACAATATTTCCCATCCAAAAATAAATCGCACCCATGTCCGAAGCCATTGACCGAATGTTTTCTCCTACATATCAAAATAATATCACATAGTTAGTTTTCTAAGAATCAAAGCTATGCAAGAATACTGATCAAGTACCTCAATTAGAACTGCAGAATCAATCTCAGGAACCTCAGTGGCGGGAGCCGGACGGGAGGGAGCTTGTGTGTGAGGTATATTAGCCGACCCCGCGGGCTCCACCATTATCTCAGGTCGACTAGCTGACTTCTCCTTGCCCTTGGGTTCTTCCAATGCCTCTGGATCCGTTATGAAGACCCTATATTCGTATCCAAAGTACGGATGGCGTTGGTGCGTGCAGAGTGGTCTGATTTCACTCTTCAACCCAACAAGACGTAGAAGTGACCAACCAGTGTCCCCGGGGTTCGAGAAACACAATAAGTGATAAATTGCTGCGATTCCTACTAAGCTGGCCGTGACTGCAGGATAAGTATATCCATTGATGATGTATCCCTTGCTGTTGTAGATATTCGTATAAGGCGGTATGCAAGGAAAAATAACGAAGCCAACGTTACAAATGCAAACGAAGATTACCATGATCCAAACCCCAAAATCCTGCAGCCGACAGGTTCGGAGTTTTTTGTTACTCTGGTTCCAGTTCTGTTGAATCTGATTCTCTTGGTCCCTTTGTCTGCTCCGCCCGAGAAAGAGATATCCAAATGCAATAAAGACTTCACGTACCCAGATATTAGCACTAGCCTCCGAAAAATAAAACTAATACTGGCAAGGTTAGTTGAGAAGACCTACTTCCAAATACTTTTTGAGCGTAGATCTGGAGAAAGCCTGGAAACGCGGTAGCCTGTGAAAGGTCCGGGATGGCGGCAGTGTAGGTGATGCTTATCACACCCCAGATCCAGTGAAGCGCCAAGGCCCCTGCAGGCGTTGGCGAGTTTTGCCGATTCTGCTTGATCCACAGTCGTGACCAAGGCAAAATGTTGCTTGCAGCCATACTTTGCTTAACCTTCGCAGAGGTGTACATGGTCGAACCAATACTCCCAACGGCGGAAATAGCAGTGGCAATTGCCCAGAAACGCCGAGCACCATGAGTGTTACCAAAAAGCTGTGGGGGTTTCGAAGTTTTATTAATTAGAGCACAAGGTATTGATCAATGAATATAAGCTTACCCATGGCGCGTACTGGAAATCGGGAATAATATACGGGTCTATGGCAACAAGCTACAAAGCTCAAAACGGTTACCAAACCTTTGCCGTCATAATATCTAGTTCTGAATGGTGATAACCTACAAAGATAGTGTTTATCCCAATATAGCCCAAGCCCACTGCGATACCACCGATCAGAAAACCCCGAGCAAGCTCGTCTTTTTTACCCATGACTCGGATATCGGCGCGAACCTGCGAATATGGTATATGTAAGTAAATATAGGATAGGGATATGTGAATTTAGAGGGGAGCTGCACAAATGTCGCATTTTCCCAACCATTATATGCGTACAGGACACTAGATAGAGCAAGGAAGTGGTTCAATGCCGGCAGTCTGGCGTCCTTGGGGGTCACCTCGACGTCCACTTGCCCGAAGGTTTTGT
>Ga0307511_10006832_pt1 | contig 11504 bp, 15 predicted proteins | sample 13_EM_MG_FD_200266 | JGI IMG/M metagenome (GOLD analysis project Ga0307511, IMG submission 200266) | Populus trichocarpa ectomycorrhiza microbial communities from riparian zone in the Pacific Northwest, United States - 13_EM | ecosystem: Host-associated > Plants > Roots > Unclassified | place...
TTTCGCAACTTTAGTCAACTTTATTGCCGGAAAAGGTGGAAATAAGAGAAAAGTTACAACTTATACAAGTTGAACCTCCAACTTATTTTTGCCATGCAAGGGAGCCTGTGGAACGTAAGAAAAGCTCAAAATAAGTTGGATTAAAAGTGATGACATTGATGGGAGCTATGGTAATATGTCACGAGAAGGCCTGAGGTGCGGGTCGCGCCACATGAGAGACTTGAGGGAATGCGTAATACCATCAATATAAGTTGGACAAAAGCTCGGGACTGCAGAAAAGTGAGAGTAAGCTGAGACAGGCAGATAAGTTGAGATAAGTTTTTGGCTGTTTTCCTGATGTACCGAGCGTCCAACGGAGTGGGGACAGTTTTCCTTTTCTGGTCTCACTGTACTTTATTTCTCCTTCACCACCAACAGTCTTATTGTCCTACTTTGGTTCACCTATCCTTCTTTCTCCTTTTCTTTTTGTCTTCTCTCGTTTCACTCAATGGTCAATCCCAGGCAACATCTTGGACTCGACCTTGGGAGTGGTAGTGCTCCTCCTACTACTTTGAACCCCTTCGGGGGATAGGACCCTCAGGAGGCGAATACGATACCAATCATCAAGAAACCATACAAAGACCTCACGAGGATGACAATCCTCAGCCACCTTCTCATCATTCTTCACATCGCTGGAGTAGCCAGACGGTTGTGATACTGATCAGGGATTGCCACCGGCTGCAACCGCACCAAAGGGGTTGTAACAAGGTTATAACCTACACTGCCGCGGTTACAAAATGAGGGATATATTACAAAACAGAGGATTGATAATATGATTGTGAGAACCAGGTAATAACATTCGCATCCTTAATCACAACTGCACAATGGAAGTCGCAATACAAAGCATCGGTTACTACCTCGCTCCATGAGGCCACTGGCCATCGTAAGGCTATCCAGCCACAATCAGCCTCATTTTCACGGCCATAGGGCACAAGGACAATAGCAGCGCAGGGAAAATACATGGGGAACAGTGTTACAAACATAGGGGGAGGATTCTGAAGGGCATAGAAGCAGAGTGCACCACAAGGGTGGCGAAGAAGGAGGAGGATGTGTCATGTCACGCCTACTGATCCCTCCACACTATGACCTAGACCTAGACCTCTTGGCTGGATCTTCACGGAGGTTCTGGTTTGAGGCCCTCTTCAGAGTTGTAGGTGGCTCCTGCGGTGATGGGGGAGGTGGTGTTGCTGTTGCACTGCGGGTTCCCTCTGATTTTGAATGGTAGAATGAGGGTGGTAGTGTTAGGCCTGTGGGCATGGGCGGTGGGAGACGGATGGTCAACCCTGAGGATGAGGAGGAGGGGATTGTCAAAGATGATGAGGGTGGTGAGGGTTGGGTTAATTCTGATGACATGGTGGGGAGTGAGTGTGACCGTGCCACTGATTCAGGAGCTGGAAGTGAGGCCTTGGATCCTTTCAACCATTGCTTTGCTGGGTGTTTATGGGGCTTGGAGTGCTTGCGTGGAGGTGGAGGGGGGACTTTCTTCCTGGCGTGCTCAAGTGGGAACTCTGCTTGGGGATACTTTACCGTGACAAATGCCTTTTTTCCCAATAGTGACTCCCAGTCCGTGGTGTAAGCAGGAACTTCTTGCTGCCAACCACATGCTTTGCAAGTGATGATAACCCTTGTGCCCCTTCGCTTGCTAACAACACCTTGTGAACATACCTTATTATAGCATAGTGCCATGAGACCCATTGGTTGCTCGCATGCATACATGGTGTACAGGACATGGTCGTCTGGAGAGGGTAGGGACGGTGGCATAGTTGGTGGTGGAGGCCCAATGTATTTGGTGAAGCGTGACTCTTCGTGGCCATGTTGCGATATGATAAACTGGTGCTTCATAACCCAGTCAGTGGTCAATGTCTTGATACAGAGGGTGTCATAGCCTGCGGAGGTCTGGACCCAATATGCAAGGAAGTCTGCCAGCCAGGGTGCAACCTGGCGGACCACCATTGCCCGATTCCCAAATGAGATGACAGCATCTGCAACATGGCTGGTGCCCATGAGGGTGAGTAATTTGCCGATAGAGAAAGGGAGACGTGGACCTCACCCAGTAAGCAGCTCACTCCGTGCACCTATCTCAGAGACAGACACGCCACATGCAAGGTTCACAATAATACTTCTGTGGTGATGTTTTGGTGCGCCAGGATCATTTGAGAGATACTTGAAGACCCCATTGGGGGAACAGTCATCCAGGATCTGTGGAAGGGTTGGGCTGTGTGGGGGAGCTCAATGGTATGACAGACGTACCTCCAGAAGTGAACACCCTTCATATGTTCCTGGACTGTTTCCTGTCCAGACAAAGGACCTGCTTGCAAGGCAGTGTGTGTTTACAATGAAGACGATCTTTGCTGTGGGGTGGGACTCCAGAAACGCCTCTGCCGCGGCAGCATCAGGGTCCATAGTTGAATGGTAGTGACAGTCATTGGCGCCATCGGTATCATCAGCATTGTCGGTGCCGTCGGTATCGTCAGTGTTGTCAGTGTTGTCAGTGTTGTCGGCATTGTCAGTGTTGTCAACATTGTTGTGATCAATGGAGTCCTCCTGGGTGGTGCCACCAAGTGGACGTTCTACAAGCATAATCTATTCACAGGGCGGTTAGTGCCCGTAACCAGTGGGGCGGATGAGGCACACTTACAGAGTCCTCATTTCCTGCATAGCTCAGGTAAAGCAGGTCGCGGAGGAACTTTCCAAAGCTTTGATCCGTCTCGTGCCACCGGACATGGATGATGAGAACTGGTGGGTCGTAGCGCTCAAGGACCGTCTCCTTGAGTGGCTTGGTCACCCCTGGCTGAAGTCCGATCTGTGGCGAGGGAAGTAAATGTCGGCCATAATAGAGTGACAATTGAAAGACGCACTGCACATGGCCTGTCCGTGGGGTGCACACACCATGGGCAATGATACACAAAGGTCTTTTCAAAGATGCCTGGATGCCAGACAGCACATCCAATGTGCAAGGTTGGTGAGCACACACAGACTGTGGACCGACACGCAACACACAGCAGGAGGATATCGGCAAAGTCGGAACAGACTGAGCACCACTGTGTGCTGTTAGCATCATGCACTGGGGAGTGTATGCTGGCAGTGCACGCACCTTAGAGTATGCATCTGGCTTTGTGGATGGTGCCATGAAAGGGGGCTCTGTTGCACCACGCCTATCCTGAAAATCGCCCTTGCGGATGCGTTGCCTGATGATAGACTTCGCTGTATCCGAAAGGATGTAAGTTGGCTCGACTTCTCCCTGAGCCACTGCAAGCTGATGAACAGGTGCTCAGGACTCAAGGGATAGAGGTACTCACTGCGTTCTGCCCATTCCCTGTTCACAAGCCTGCACTCCGCATCAAACGAGATTGCCTCAAAGCCCTGCCCAAGGCCGAAATATCTTGCCACCTGGCGTGGACCACCAAGGTATGTTTTCGTCGCCTTAGACTTTGGTATCTTCTGCGACGGCATCGGCGTGCGATTGGGCGGTGGATGTCACTGATCTGGGTATGGATGGTTGGTCTGAGTGTGTAACTAAGCGGTGGATGCAATTGATGAGGGTGTGGGGGAATTGCCCAGGAAATAAGGCATGGGTGTGCTGGCACAAGCGGCAGGCGATTGCGTGCCAAGCCAACGTGGCCACAAATCAGCCGAGTCATTGATCCGTCAGCAATCGCGCAATAATTGCCACATCCCCTCATCGTGTGCGATGCCCTCAACGCGCAGAGCTGTAGAGGCTGCAGAGGAGCAGCCACATCCCTCAGGGAGGTCCCTCCGGCCCAGAAGGCAGAAGAAGGCGTCCGATCCTGCCCCTGCTCCAAAGAAGAAGACGAAGAAGGTCTTATCCCCTCCTGCTACCCCGCCAACCCCCCCGAGTGAGGACGAGGATCAGACCGATCCAATGCTCGTCACCAGGCCAGCCATGGAATTCGTCCACAGCACCATGGTCAACATCTGCTTCGTGTACCCGCACCGACAAATGTGCGTCATCTTCGATGTCGTCAACCCACTACGGCAGTTCAAGAGGGGAATGCTGCATACCGATGACCCCGCGGTTCCCTTCCCCATCTACGATCCAAGCCCTGAGGGGGATCCAAATGTCACAGAGTCCGACGTGGAGCCAGGACTAATGCAGTATCGACCATTGATCCCTGAATCGTGCGTATCGCTGGTCCAGAGTACATCGCTTGTTGGTCATCACTCATGTATTGTCATACCATTTCAGTTATAGATATTCATGGCAGGTTGAGCTTCCGGAGTCCAAGTTCATGCACTGGGAAGCCGGTGAGCTCCACCCGGTGCGATACACCATCCTGAGGAAGAAACCAGGAAAGTCGTCATACCAACCACACTGGACTGAACGATGGGTTCCCCTCCCATATGCACACCTCATACTCCAGTTTCATTACGAGGTTGCGCACGCCACAAAGTACGACGGTCACGAGGCAGTCCGCCGTGAGGGCTATGCACGACGGATGTTGGAGGCCTTTGGCCAGGAGCTCAAATCATTCAAAGGACCTGAAAAGGACTTCCGGTCAGGGGCCTTCACACCTGTCCTCCAACGCCAACTCCATGGGATTCCAGATGACTACGCCTCCCCACTCAGGGAATACATGGCGGCTGGGCCTGAGGACGATGTCTCAATTGCCAACGCAACGCACTTCTACCTTGGCGTGGACCCACTCAATCCTGATTGCATCCCAACTTACTGTCAAAACCTCATATACATCCGCGAGTCGCGATGGGCACTTCTCCTCATCAGAGGGACCATTGCGTTAGGGGCTGCCGCCGACTATGACTGGCGTCTCCGCATCCATAGGATGGTCATGGCAAGTCTGACAAAGACACTAGATGGACGAGATCCCATCAGCTCTGACATCGACAATGAAGATGATGATGGCCAATCGATGTCCACTCCACAGTATTCCATTATGGAAGTGACGGCGATCTACTTCGAAAAGCTTGAGGACTACTTTGCAGAAGAACTCGCTGAGATGGTACGCACTAGCACACATCCCAATCAGCAAAGACTAACCACCTGGTGCTATAGCTACCTCACTATATTACTTGTGCAGTCAGGGAGAGAGATCAGGCGAAGAGCAAGAGTGCGGAGGGGAAAGCAGAGAAGAAGAAGAAGAAGAAGAAGAAGAAGAAGAAGAGGTCCAGCGGTGCAGACCAAAGTCAACCTGCAGATGTCCTGCACCTGGAATTGGGTAGCCCGTCCATGTCTCCACAGGCTACAGGCTCTACACAACCTGTGGCTTTGCACCCAACTGCCAGCCAAGAGCTGTGGCAAACTGTCACTCAAGGGATAGTTCCTCAGGTAGTTTGTAAACTGTCTTCGCTGCCCTCCCCACGTCGGACCATTTGCGTTTGTGCACTTCAAATAGCTTTCAATGTTGAGCAAGATTGCAGGGGCTGTGAGGGTTATCTATTGAGCCTACAGAGAAGAGATCACGTTGATACTGAAGTGTTGGAGAATTGTGAATCAGCTCCTGGAATTGGCAACTGAGCTAGACAATGCGACAGAAAGTCAACTCCAAAACATCTGGGGATGCAATCACACGTTGCACCGCTTCCATCTTGATGACATCTTGGTTAGGCAGACACAGAAGTATTTGTTCCAGTATTTCGATGGGAAGCTCGGTTAAGCATGTGAGCGAGACCAGTGCCCATGGTAAGTTCTTCAGGTGGCGAGAGTTGGTGTTGGGTTCTGCGGCTACGTGAAGGTGGTGGTCAAAAGCTTGGAGGACACCAGAAGTCCTGACATGGGTAACCATATTGTTTCCTCTGGGCGATTCCAACAATGGATCTATTCAATGTGTGGAAATTTCAGCACGACAGAACATCTGATACACCAAAATCAAGAATAAATATACAAGAGAGGGTTGGGGAACGAATGACAGAAAACCATCAACTCAACTCTGAACCAATACTTGCTAGAGGTGTGATCACCACCACTGGAACCTCCAAATAACCAACGAGGCTGCAGCTGGGTTGTAACCAAAGTTACTTGAAATTCTAACTGGAGTAATACAAAGTTAACTTACCTAACTTAAGTTAAATAAACCATAGGGCCGACAAGCGGCAGTGCCCACGACTGAGGGACCTCACCGATATCCATAATTTCATCTTTTTTGATCTACCTCGTTGACTTGAGTTCCAACAAACCTTTCACTTCAAATCCCTGTTGCTCCTGTTCCAAAATCCACCCATTTTTAGTTCAGTTCCTGCACTTTCCACTCCCATAATTTGCTAACCTTCCGCTTCAAATGCATGAACCTAATATAGGCAAACTTATCCCTTAGTTCCCCCAGCCACTGTTTCATCAAACTGTTCTTGGAAGTCGCCCTTGAGCACATCACATAGCAGGGTTCAATCCTGGAGCAGCCTGAAAGATCAACTACGAGATGTGGCCCTTTTGCCTCGCCGACATCATAGAAGGAGCGGTGAACACTTTGCGTCCATCGGGGCTGGTGTTGTAGAACACATCGTGCCCAATTGAGCAGGTGTGTGTTGATAACTCACTCCTGGGCGTGTAGCGGCGAAGTCTCATTTCGCTTTGGATGTAGTCCCATCACTCGCCCACAATAATGCATGCAATGCGGACCCACTGATGTGGATGCTTTCTTTTGGAGTACACTTCTGTTGTTCACTCAACACAAAAATCTTTATAATGGGGTGGACTCTGGCAAGTGCAGGTCAACGCAACGGTAGGAGCCATACCGGACCAGGCCAAGGTTTGGGTTGTGGGGGAAACCAATTTCAAATGTGCGTGAAATTAGAGTTGATGTGCCAAAAGTTGGGAATCAAAAAAATAAGACCCCCTCCCTTCGGTCGTGGGGATAACTTGTCGTGTACAAAGTTAACTTGCAAAGTTAACTTTGTATGGGCCAAGTTAAATTGACCACATTAACTTGACCCTCCCACCCCAAACTAACTTGTGGGCCACCTCCATGAGTTCACTCGCTCGCCTCAAACACACCTCAAACTCAAAGCCCACACCACATATTACTTCATGGGTCCCACCCGACCGCCCTTCCCATCAATAATTTCACTTCTTATTATCACTTCACTCAAACCACAAAGTATTTTTTGCTTATCTGTGTTTTAATTTTCCAGGGGAGGTTGTCCGGTGTTGAACGCACTGGGATATACAAATATGTACTTACTAGTAAACTAAGATGTGCGAGATGGAATGAAGGGTTGAAGCGATGGCAGGCGATCGGTGGGGGGGGGAGGTCATAGCCGGTTGTTGGCATGTTGGAGGAAGGTGCCCAGGAGGGGGTGGGGAGGCATTGGTGACAAAGGGGAAGTTCAAGCTAAAAGTTAGCTGAAGTTAGGGTAAGGTTAAGCGATGACAAGTTAACTTGGAACTTAGCGGGGGAAGGTCTTGGCTAAGTCAACTTATTAGTCAAGCTTGCGAGACTATAGATGGGACTAGGGGTTCAAATGCGTAGATTTGTCAGCAAACATATTTCCTTTTTTAGTAACAAATGTTGCTTATCTAATTTCTGCGAGTCGGCTAACTGAGCGAGTGGAGCAAGCCAACACGGCGCTCGACTCTGCCATGACGGGCACCCTCATAAAATTCATTTTGTATAAGTAACTTTGCGCACACTCCTGCGGTTGTCATTCCTCCGGGCCGTCATCCGAACGCTCAAGGATTTGAATGTTCACCACCATGATCAATCCCTCCGGTGACAGACCTCCGATGACCCGTGAGCGCCTGCAGACCGCGTGTAAAACCCCCCACCCAACTCCTAGCATCGCTTAAACTCAACCACCATCCCACCAACCCAACAAAATGGTAACACGCACACGCAAGGCCAAGGTGTTGTTCCTGGACGACAGAATCGAAATCTTGAACAGAGACGCAGTCGAAGTCTCTGCGAAGCATGTCTTCAGAACCGCTGGCGCTGCCCTCGCTCTGGTTCTAGTGCCACCATTCTGCGTCTACCTTTGGATTCTCATCGATAACCCCTACCAGGACAAGATGATTGACGACAAGGATTCAGTACAGCCATCTGAATTTCAACGTTTGCAAAGTGTTGAAGACTGCCGTCCAGGGAAGGAATGGGGATGGCCTCAACGAGTCTGTGAGGGTGGCACTCGAGGGTTTGGAAAGGTGTGTTGACCAGCCCCGACTCTCTCTGCTCCCTTACCAACCAACTCCAGGGTTACGCGCGAAATCGAGCGGACTCTTGAGAGGGGGGCAATTATGCCACGGGTTAAACACGGCGGGGGCAGGCTCGATGGGCGCAAGTTCAAGACCCAGGAGACACCCGACACCCTCAACGCACTGAGTGCGCCCCCCAATAAAACCCTCCCGTAGACTCTCGGAACACGGCCACAACTTCTCCCGCCTTCATCGATCTCGCACGGAGTGCTGATTACTCCTGCCCTCCCGACTTCAATGTTCCAGCCTGTGGACGTTTGGTCAGAGGCGCGTTCGCTCTGCATGAGCTCCCCTCACTGATCGAAGTCATCTTCTCTAGTCAGGGTGAGGGCGACACGATCCATCGCCCCTGGGGGATGACACGCAGGCCTTTGTCAACGTGATAGATGAGGCACGTCCTGTATCTGTTCGCCACTGCGAACCGTGCTAACCAACTGACATTTACACGTTCTATCGACCAGGCGCTGGATCGTCCCAACCTTTCGCTACGGACCCGAAAGATTTGTCTCCAATTGTTGCACAGAATGTGTGGCAGCCACGCACTCCCCCCGGAAAGCTTGAAGATTCCAGTTTCATTTGAGCGAACTGGCGACGGATTGTACAGGGGCGGGTTTGCAGACATGTGGAAGGGGGAACATTGTGATCGGGACGTCGCTGTAAAGGTCAGAAGGATATGCTCAGACAGTAACTTACAAAGGGTAATCGTGGTGAATTTCTGGTGTACTATATTCCTGCATGCCTGCGCATTGGCAATGCCCCGTACAGAGGTTCTGCGAGGAGGTTGTCGCGTGGAAAACCCTCCAGCACTCCAATATAGGACTCTGACTATGACTTCGTGTCGTGCGATCCCGAGTTCTACGTCGTCTACCACCTCGTCTGTACCATATTCCGGCCCCCAGGTCACGGGGGTCCCAACACTGGGTCCATCCCACGTTCAGCTCCCTAAACCTTCCTCCCTGTCCACGCCAAGCACGAATAAGGAGTCCTCTATATTGAACCTGGGATTTCGTCCCTAGTCAAAGCCTCAAGTTCAAGAAAGTCCCTCCGCAGGGGGGATGAAAGGAGTGCTAGCTCCTTCGCCGTTTCCCCTCCGTCTCCTAATAGTCATCTCGAGATGGAGTCCGAAAGTTCAGAAAGTTACCCTTCATGGCTTCCAAGACGACCACCAGATCCTGTGTCCGCCCCGGCCGTTCATCCATTTGTCGGTGCCTTACATCCCGTCGAACCTCTCAAAGTTGGACCCCAGTCAACCCCGTGATCTTCCGGAATGTTACTGCAGTGGACTTCCAGACCGAACGGGTGGCGACGCAGAGAAGCTAGAACAGTCAAGGCTGAAAAAGGAGCTGAATCAACGAAGTGAAAGTCGTATTTCGGTCCTCATGGGGAGGAAGTGCGGAAAGGTAGGCAACCCCTGATATTTACAAGAATCCTCCTGACCGTCTTGTAGACGTTGATATCAACTGATCCCAAGAAAGCTAAACCTGTCAACCTCCCGCCATTGCAAGTCGCTGCTTTACCCCCCTCCATTGCCAATTGAGTTGCAGGTCTGAACTCTTCTTCCAATTCAAAACTTCCTTCCACCTCGTCGATTCCTCGGACCGTTCTGCAACCCGCAGCGGATACCACAGTTCCGGTTGCAAATATCCAGTAGAGTAACGAGTATGGTGCGTTAACAGACTCTTTCACAACCTCACCCACCACAGCAACCGACATGGTCACCCTCGCAAAGCCAACCATCCTGGAACCCAACATTCATCCTCAGTAACGTGCCTCGACCCTCAATGAACGTTCTCCATCACCAGCGGAGGCCATCCTTGTTCCATCCCCACTCATTCCACGATCTTACACCGTCGCGGCCACCTGTGCACCCCCACATCCCACGGCCTCATACGCACTTTTGTATGAGCCACCTGCTCACAGGGTCCGAAGGTGGATACGGCCAATTCACCGATCCCAACGGTAAAGTATTCCTGAGCACTTAGATGTTTCTCAAATTCCACGCACCTTAGAGATCTTAGACAAAGAGAATGCGTCATAGATGTCCAGGTTAGCCCAGGGGAGGAATGTGAAGAGATCAGGGGGGATCTATATGAACTAGTATAGTGTACAGATGTAGTCGGAACAGTGAACATGCAGATGCAAACAAACGCGAGAAAACAAAGACAATGAGCCCTGGAGGCAAGGTCAAGACACGATAGCGTTATGATTACCCCTGTTCAAGAGTTCAGGGATAGGACGGTACGACGATTAAGGCGGGGGTGTCACTGCGAGTCCCCGACAACCAACTGCAGTTTTATTACCTTGCCGCTGGCTGAGAAGGCGGGTCATCATGGTTGTAGTAACGTCCGGCGTCTCTGCATAAGCAGTACTGTGACGGGTTTTCTTGGCAGCGGTTTTGGAGTTGAACTCCCAGAGCGAACATTCGTGGCATGGTGAAACTCGAGGAGAGTTTGCCTACGCCACGGTCATGCATGACTGCTTCCCGTCTAGCGTATTTCCTCGCGAACTGCGCCGGCACTGGGCCCACAGGTCTGTCTATTGAGCGCGGGTCCAGAGGGGGGTCAGTGCGGGGGGCGGCTTGGGGATCAGAATCATCCTAATGGTGATAACACCGGGGTTGGTGAGGGCGTCGTGGCCGATGTCAAAGGCGTAGGTGATGTTGATGGAATAGAAGAGGGTATGGGCGTCGTCGCCGAGAAACTTGATCTACTCGATGAACTTGACGAGCTCGGAGGTGGAGACGTTGGTGTTGCGAAAGATATTTGAGTACGGAAGGGTGAGGCTGTAATCCTTGGCAGTCTGGGGGTCGCGTCACAGAGGGGCGCGAAGCTAGCAGGGGAGGGATGGAGGGGATTGTCTGTGGTGGCAAAGTGGCTTAGTTCAAGATTCTTGGGCAGTGTATGCCCCTTTCGATATCTGAGCCGTTCTAGAGTTTTCTCAAACACCTGACTCCCGGTTTCGAACGAGTGGATTAGGTTTGGGTTTGGCAGGGGATTCGTTCATTCGAGCGATTACTCACAGTTGGTACCCGTTGTCGCCTCGGTCGCTTTCCTGCGCTCTACATCTTTGACCTTCCGGCTTTGCAGCTTAACACTGGGGATGGGCAGCCAGCGCGACTTCCCGTGGTGTTGTTTACACTTGTTTGTCCCCGCCAAAATACGCACACGGGATGGTCATGGCAATAACAATTTACACACAGGGCGGATAGCACGCGGAATAGACGGGATAAATGTTTGAGATGCCAAAATCTGTGATACAACGGTAACTAGTGAAATCGTAGGGAAAGAAGGACCGATAAGGGGAA
>Ga0307511_10006834_pt1 | contig 11503 bp, 7 predicted proteins | sample 13_EM_MG_FD_200266 | JGI IMG/M metagenome (GOLD analysis project Ga0307511, IMG submission 200266) | Populus trichocarpa ectomycorrhiza microbial communities from riparian zone in the Pacific Northwest, United States - 13_EM | ecosystem: Host-associated > Plants > Roots > Unclassified | place...
AACCAGCCGATGATAGGTTGTTCACATGGGCTGCTGTTGGACTCGCCATTGCAATCGTGGTTCTTTTGCTGAAGAAGTTTATGAAATCTAGCGGATATGGTGCCTTCTTCATGGATGGATCTTAGGCACAGTGATTTTTATGAAGCAATTTATAGAAAAAGGAAATCGGAAAAAGAAATCTATGTCATTTTTACACCGGGATTGTTCGTGTATTTCGCAGTATATGTTATGATCCGATTGACATGCTCCATTATTGTAATTAATAATGTGGATGAGCAACTCATTTGCATTGACAAGTTTGGAAGTATTTTAGTATCTATATTTGATCGTTGTAGATGCTTCCGTTTACGGAGTGATTACTGGAATTGCTTTGGGAAGGTCATCTAACTGTTCTTGCGTGTCTTTTAATAATATTCATGCAGGATCATTATTTTCATATTTACTTGTCTGGACCTTTTGTATTAACATCCAGGTTAACAAACATATCCAATTAACAGAACCCACCCTCCTGTGCACTTCATAGGACCCTGATCAACATAGTTATCAGAGAACACAATTTTCCTTCCGTGGCCAACTTCAACCATAGGAATGCCAAGGATGGAACAAGTGTGCAGCATACACGGTTAAAGCAGAGAAATCAAGGCTAGTCTGCAACGAACTGAGCCTTAACCATTCTCTGCGACGGCCATAATTAACCTCTCTGATGACACTCATCTCCCTCCCAGACCAAACAATGTAACTGGACAATCATACACACATTATTTTTTACCTAAACTGGACAATGATAGAGTTCTCTTTCAATGATTGGGTGCATTTATATTTGACACAGAAATATATATGACAAAGGAATGCCATAGATCATATTTGACCATGCCGATCTCACATGGAAACTAATCATGCTGTCTTTGCCACGACACTATGTTACAAAATACTGTCCTCGATATCATTCAGTGACTAGGGAAGAGCAGTAGTTATATCAGCAGGTAATTAAAGGTTGCATCTTTCCATGTATTGCCTTGTAACAATGGAGACTACACAGGGGAAGCTTTGACTTCGAGTCGCGATACTTGTATGCATTTGTACAGTTTGGACCCGCACATTTTTCACGTGGTGGAGGATAACTGCAAATCAAAACACCACATTGTAAATACCACAAAACAGATAAGAGTAATTATATTTAAATGTCGACAAAATGTAAGCACTTGCATTTCTACAGAGCAAAACAAAATGCCAGTTTTCGGTCTACATAGCATTCTAAAGAAAATACTTGGAGGGATGACAGGGTGAACTTGTACCTGCATGGCACTGAATTAAATATGCGTGGCAGACCAATGTCGTCAGAGAAAATAACCGTAGTTCCAGTGGGGCCAATGACCCATCTGACAGTATTTGGCCCAATTGCATCAGCTTTGGCAGCCTTTGCCTGCACCAAGTAAAATTTATTCTTGATTCAAATGCTGCTAAAGACCATGTGAAGGAGAAGGTAAAAGTTGCATGTCTATTTTCCAAGTACCTGAACCACTTCATCACGCTGTTTCCTCATCTTTTCTTCCTTCTTCTTTCTTCCAGAATCCTGGCCACGTATTTTTCTGATTGCTTCAGCCTAAAACATACAAAGTTAGACGGTTTTCCCATCCACTGCCAAGAGGTTATAGAACTAACATATGGCATGATTAGCAAACCTCAGCCTCCCTTGCTGCCTTCTCTGATTGCATTCTACGCCTTTGTGCAGCCTCAGCTTTCTTTAATTGCTGCTCTACTTCAGAGAGCTTAGTCTTTTGTTCTGCCATTAATACACCAATAAAGGAAATAAATTAGATTTAGCAACAAGCCATTACTACCGAGGTGTAAACTAGTTTTATCTTCAATCATTCCCTTCCAAGCTGTAAATGAGACTGGTGCAAAGAACATGGAAACAGACAAACACTCACTTTTAGGAGGGATTGAAGGTAAACCATTCGGGAACTCAAGAAGACTGGCACCAGGCACAAGAAAATCATCTTTGGCTGTCTGACGAGCCCGCTTATGTGCAGTTGTAGTTGATTCATTCCTTCCTCCAACATATCCCAGCCTCTTGCTTGGGTATCCAGGTTCATCCTCTGATGTAGGCTCTTCCTCTTGCACAAAATCCTTATCCTCTTGCCTACCATCTGAAACCATTGATACCCCCCTTCTTCTCTCCTTATAAGCATTGAGTCTTCCAAGGTAACGTACTTCCTCATCTATGTCACCATCTTCATCAAATTCCACATCCATTGCACACCTCTTAGGAACTCTATTACTCTTGCGAACTGCTTCAAAATGGGATGTTCCGTTCACAAAGATACTTTCACCAGACATCTTTCTTCCCGAAGAATTGCCCTTTCTAAAACTAGAATCCTGAACAAGTAACTTCTCTCGAGACCGAGAAGCATCAAAACCTTGATAAGATTTTGTGAGTGAAGACCCGCCATTGAAAGCATATTCTGTTGCTGGCTTGGCATGTATTGTATGAGTGACACCACCAAACTTGAGCTTAAGCTTCTTCAGTCTTTTCTCACTTCTCAATCCATCTGAACCAGATGCTACTTGTTCCTCATTGTGTCCACAGTTTAAAAACTGTGTAGAGGATGACAGCAAAGTAGAAGTCCGTAGAAATTTCTGTAGATCAGAACAAGGCCGACGAGATATAATACTCCTCTTCTTCCTTATTGTGGACCCAAGACCAGCGGAATGAGTCCCATTTAAATTTTCCATATGAACTTAAAATTTGCAAACTGTTACTGTGGATTGCTTCCTATAAAAAGCAGAAAGCAAGCAAGAAGATCACAGGGTTGCAATAGCAACAAGTCACCACACCTGAGGATTAAATGCATAGAAGCATTACTTAACTTCCAGCAGAGCATAAACTAAACATTTAACCATGTGAAACGCTCGACTAGAACTTTGTTGAATAATAGAGAAAGGGAATAGTAAGATTCAAAATAGTGGCAAGCAAAGTGAATTGAGATAATTCATACACACCAAATAGAGACTTCTTTTAATGAACAACGGCCCAAAAAATAAAAAATAAAAAAGAACACAATATATCAAAGAATAAATCCAAACTCCAAAAATCTTAAATCATGAAAAGAATAGCCAATGGTATGCTGGAACTAAACTAAAATATTTTCAAGGAATCATCTCAACTCAAAAGGTTAAGCTGTTCCGTAAGGCCCAACATTATAAGCTATTAAAAACTTTTAGAGCATAAAGAACGAAACCTAAGTGAAGTAACTCATCAAAGAAAATCCCTACAGACTAGGTACTTCACTTCAAACATATTTAGCGGGAAAACAAAAAACAAAGACAATCCTTGAAACCCTTTTGCTTAGAACCTCGCATTTCCATTTCTGGTACAGAAATAAGCACAACCATGAAACTAAGTCCAGGTTTTCTTCTCATTTTCCTTTATTTTCTCGGCAACCAAACAGGGAAAAAAGAAACAATCAAACAAGTAGATTCCCTCTTCTTCACAGTGACATCTAAATTTCAATTAATTTTTTTTTTACTTTTAATCTTAAGTTGAATTACCAAACCTAAAAACAACTCTCTTTTACATCGAAGAACTAATCTTTTTAGTTTCAGCTTTCTTTAGGAAGAAAAAACATAGCTTCCTTCTTTTTACATCAAAATCGAACTTCAAAGCAAACCCATTTCAAAGCAGCAAAGAAAAAGATCAGATAGCAACAAGAACCCATCAAATGTAGTGGATACTTACCTAGCAAAGAAGCCAACTGAAACCCTAGAAAAGGAGGGCCACAAAAAGACAAGTACTTTGGTGATTACGGGGAAAGCCTTTTGGAGAGGGGGGGTTATGTGAGTCTCCTTTTCCTTCTGGGAAAATGGGGATGTTTTGATCTAGTTAAAAATGAATGAGGGGTTAGTGCGAGACAGGGAGTTATGCCATTCTTAGGCTGGTTATAGTAAAGGATACTGGAACTGGAACTCTTTATCTGCTCCATTTTTTTTTCTCTTTTCTTGCTTCTCCACTTCTTTTAAATTTCTTCATAAGCGTAAATTTTACAAGCAGGGAGTTTAATACACCAAGAGGCCCAGACAAAGCCCATATGATTTCATAGGACTATTACGCTAGTCCAAGGAGAAGGTCCACCAGCAATCTTTTGTTTTTACTTTCGTTTAATGGTAAAAATATTTCCCTGGCTAACTTTTAGGTACCTCAACCAAGTTGTGTGCTATGGATATTTATGGGTTCGAGTTTTATGCTATATTTATACTTGTATTTAAATCTAAAATAATTATTTAAAATTGTTTTAAACTTAATCGGTATGAATTTTTCATATTTAAACTCAATTTATAACTCAAATATGAATACTATAATTATAACTATTTAGTTCATAATTAATTTGATATACATATAATTTTTAAAAACTTTAAGATTAATTATATAATATTTATTTCAAGTCGGTTTTAAATTGAGTAAACTAGTTTTCATACTGAACCTGGACCCTTAACTTTTTGCCTTTAAATTTTACTTGAACATTATCGAGTCTAAAAAATTTCTACCTATTCGAGCCAGCTGGAATCAATTTACAATAGGTTCTAGTGAAATTTTCATCCTCAGCTATCAACTCATGTATACCATACACATAACCATCTGCCTTACAATTCTAGATTCAGGGCCGATATAAAACGGCAAATAATTACTGTAAAAGATTGTTTGGTACTGTTCCAGTTATAATCACTTGAAACATTGCCATCCTTCATGGAGGAGGATGACAATGCTTCAAGTGATTTGGGGATGACTTGATGACTTTAAAAAAGATGATCGAATGGGTTTGTGAGTCTTCTTCTTCTTCCTCCTTTTCTTCTCTTCTTTTTTTTATTCTTTTGGATCTTTTCTTATTTAGTTCATAGAGTCTTTGGAGAAGGAAATGATGTGATCAGTGGAATTGTTTTTTAGCGGAGAAGTCTGGGAGGGAAATCTGAATCATGCATGTACAGGTCAAGTGATATATATAACGTGTTAGTTTGAGAGACCAAAATCATAAAATTGAAAGGTTATGGGTCTAGTCGTGTTTGATCAAAAGATTATGGGATCATTTAACCAATTAGCCATGAGAATACGACGGCATGCAGATGAGAATTGTAGGATTTTAAGGCATGAATAAAAATGACGAACAAGAAGGTATAATGAGTTTCTTTTAACTATTTTTAGACCCCATATACACAGAAGGTAACGAGGCTGGGATGAAGCTCTACAGAAAAGTAAACTTATCCAGGTTTGAGACGGGCCAGAAAGTATGAAAATGTTCACTTTAAGCGATGAGAATAAACTTGAAGCGATCCTCTCTGGATACTGGTGGCCGGAGATGTTAATCATCATTTTCTTTATTCCGAGTATGGTAATGTTCACTTTAAGCATTCCGAAAAAAATATTTCCTCATCAACCTCATTGCTAACATAGTGGATGAGGCTACTGCACTGTCACGCATTGGGAAATTGCACCTCATTTATGTAGAGAGTGTAGAATGCATTTGATGGAGAGAATTGTCAGGTTAGCCCCAGTTGGATATATAATAACAACTTGAAACAACAGATTTATTTGATACAACATAACTTTGCATGCCAAAAAAATTCAAGAGCTTAAACAAGAAAGAAAGAAAAAAATCCAAGCTCACACCACCCAAGATGGCTCTGCGAAAGTACACGGGCTCAGTGTTCATGGTCCGAATGCTTCACGACCGTAATAGGGCAGGATCCATTATTCACTGCATAGTTGCTCACACTACCCAAGAGATGGCTCTGCAAGAATACAGAAAAACAATTCCATGTCCAGATTAGGTCATGCGGTGTAGCCAAGGGACCTCAATTATTGTACAGAAGAACTTGACAACGTTTGTTGCTACAGGTGAACACGCAATATATATCTCCATATCTTTCTATGCCACTCCCATTAGAGATCTCACGGCAAGCAAGAAAAAAAAAGGAAACAACAACACCCACTATCGTCTCTGCTGCCATCTCTCTCCGACTCACTCTCTGCTTATCAGCTTTTGTCATTTCTTTTTTCTTTTCTTCTCTCTCTTCTAATCTACAGTGCGGCAGTGGTTGCTTTTCAAATAATTTTTTGTACCAAAATACATGTCAATGATTTTTTTCATTTTTTAAAAATCATTTTTAACATCAGCACATTAAAACGATCCAAAACATATTAACCATATTAAATTTTAGCACAAAAAATTTTTTTAGGAACACGCGCATTCTAAAAGTTGCAGTTCTATGATACTTTAAAGACCACGAAATAATAATGAGGTATCCATCTACCTATTAATTAAGTAATACTTTAAAAGGCTTGGGCAAATTACTGTAGCTTTCCCCACGTCTTTTATGCATCAGTGTTTTACGTGCACAGTGAAACTCTTAATTGTTTTTTTTATTATTTTTTTTATTTTTTCATGTTTTTTTTTTTCGTTTTTTATGCCTTTATGGGTTTTTTTGGGTTTTTTCTTTGTGTTTTTTTTATTTTAATGAATTTTTTTTGTTTAATTTAGTTTGTTAATGTGAAAAAAAAATTTATTTAGTTATAAGACTTCATGACACGGATCTCGGGTTTGATAGGTTAACCTGGTTTGACGAGTTAACCCGAAATTTTTTTTTTCTTTTTTCCTTTTTAATCAATTTTTTTCGCTTAGTTTAGTTTGTTAATTTTTTTTCGTTTAACCCGTCGATTTCTTTTTTATATTTAGTTATCAAACTTTCATGACGCGAATCCCAAGTTTGATGGGTTAACCTGATTTGACGGATTAACTTAGTTGATTCAGATTTTTTTTTCTCATTAGTAACAGGCTTATGTCTTTTGTTTGTTTTTTTTTTTTTTTAATTAATTTTTTTCGTTTAATTTAGGTTGTTAATGTTCAATTTTTTTCTATTTAGTTATCAAACTTTCATGACACGGATCCCGGGTTTGACGGGTAACCTGGTTTGACGGGTTAGCCCAGTTAATTCTGGGTTAACCCGTCAATTTTTTTTTTCTATTTAGTTATCAAACTTTCACGACACGAATCCAAGGTTTGATGGGTTAACTTGGTTTAAAGGGTTAACCCAATTAATTCAGATTTTTTTTCTTTTTCTTCATTAGTTTTTTTCTTTCTATTTTAATTTATTTAATTATCACACTTTTATGACACGACCTTGCAGTTAGACCCGCATCCAAGGCTATTGGGTCAGGTATTGCAGCTAGACCTACTGGGTCATGCAAGTTTAATGTTATTATTAATGTTATAAATATTACTTTTGGGTCAGGCGTTACAACCAAACCCAAGATTCATGGATATAGCTTTGTAGAAAAACCTAACACTTTTAGATCTTAGCTTTTTTTGGGTATTTTTTATACAAAAAAAATTAACCCGCGGCATCGCGCGGGTAATGTAACTAGTGGTATATACTAGATCCTGAAGCAATATTTGATGGGTTTTTTTTTTAAGACAAACATATTTGTTAAAAAAAAAATACTGGAATGCACTTCAAAATACAATATCAAATATTTATTAAGGTTTTATTTGACATTCTAGTTTAATTTGTATTTTAAAATATAATTTTTTTTATTTTAAATAATTTTTTAGTGTTTTTATATAGTTTTGATGAATGTTAAAAGTAAATTTAGAAAAAATAAAAAAATATTATTTAAAAATATTTGTAAATAAAAAAATTATTTTAAAAAATAAATTTTATCATCACCTATGATGCATCACAGTACATCACAAATATTAAAACAAAAAAACAAAAAAAACAAAACACACGTAGTTACAAAAAATTACTACCTTTTCACATGTTAGAAAGAGGTGTTGAATAAAACCTCATCTCAAGATATTCAATTGTTCTCGGTAATAACCCGTACACGCCATTCATCAAGTCTCTATCGGTGACAAACGAATATAGAAAGGCGGTGGACTAAAGCAGATGGTGGGTATTTTAGTCATTTTAAGTAGCAAAAAATCCATAATGGTGTGTGCCCATAAACTAGGGTCCTGTGCTAATAGTCATTCCCTATTATTATGTTTTATAATAAACTCTTCCTTTCACCCCTGGTCGGCAAATAAACAAATCAGCTGCAAAGTGCCTACTTTACATTCAGGGGAAGCGCGTCGCCTTCACGATCCTTCCTCGAGAATCGCAAATGCTGCCGGGGAGCAGCCGCTGTTGAGGCTCAATCCACCAGTCTCGAAGTTGATTTGATTATTGCTCTTTAAAATGATTTTTTTTATAAATATATTAAAATAATATATATTTTTTATTTTTAAAAATTTATTTTGTACATTAATATATCATTTAAGAATTAAAAAAATAATAATTTAAAGAAAAAAAATTATTTTTTTCAAAAAGCACTGTACCATAAAAAAAACAACAACAAACAGCTAGCCCTTTAACGTTATTATCACTGTATATTCCCGCATGAAAACTAAAATCCACTAAACCCATTTTACATGTCATTTAATTCTCTCATGATTACGGGTTTTGATTATTTGTAATGAAGAAATATGGAAGCTTAATGCGTCCTAAAAACGGTGAAGAACAAAAGTAAGTGCAGAAAATAAGGTTCCAACATGGGAGAGACAAAGGGCCGAAATTGAAACAACAAAAGAACCAAACGTAACATAGGATTTCAACGATAACTTCACTTCATTTTCTTAAACAATAGATGCCAAGTCGTCCTGGTGCCTTTATGCTCCTCCACTTGGTCAAACAGCCCATCATAATAAGATTCGTTCAAATTCACCTCCTCGCATAGCTTCTTAAACAGTCTGGCAACCTCTTTCTCAGTGGAATCATAGTTGGTTAGAATGTTTCTTTGTTGAAGTAACTTCACATCTGTGTCACTGCCAAATAGGTTTTTCATGAAAAAAACGTAGGAGGTGATGTTTTGCACAGTATCACTTGAAAAATGCTCCAGTGCAGTGAGATTCCTGAAGAGACTTTCTGTGTATTAATTAATGTATTATCACGGGATTACAAGGACTCCGCTGACAAACTTTATGTCCAATAAGTTTTCTGTTCTGGCTCCCTTGATCCTAATTCCTGCAGCTTGGAGTTCTGTTGCGCAACGTAAATGTTTCTGATTTGACTGGTTAATTAGTGGAGTCATGCCTTCCTGGTTAAATTTCTGCTGATGGATTCGTGGATCTCTTGGAATCATATTGTACTTGATCAAACGGAAGGCGAGCTCGGTGAGGAAATGAGTGCATTGTTTAGGAATTTGAACCACTTCAAATAGTCTTTGAAGAATGAACAAGGGAATTTGGTTTTCTAATATAACATCCTGTTGGATCTCAAATCGAAGAGCATTCCAGGAGGGGTGAATACAGGATCATTGCGGCGTCTTAAACTCATTGTAGAGTACTTGAGGAACATTTCAAAGATGAAACAGCCATCGACTAGCATCATTTGCCGGAATTCATCAGTTGCGAAGCTGCTCTCTTCTTCATAGCATGCATGCTCTATGCATGTTCCACCTCCTTAAGGGCCGTAAGACAATCATCGAGGGATGCTTCCAGGTTTGGCCTTCGGTTGAGGAGTGCATGCACGTAGCGCCACTTGTGCTGTTCCATGGCGGTATGGACCAATTGAAACTTTGTCAGGGATGTATGCCTTCTCGTTTGCATTGCGAAGGCTTTCCTTGACCCTGCAGATGGTGCGAAGAAGAAATGGTTTCCATTTTGCTTCTGATTGAAGTTACAAGATTGTCGCCATGCCTGATGTCAATTGAAATATGGTCTTTTTCGTTTGGCGTCTGCCATGCAGGTGAATTGGAAATTTCCATAATCAAATTAATTAATGAACTCTAAGCAACCTGCATTAATTAGCAGCTCTGTGAAAATGCTGAACCAGTGCTGTCTCGTCTACAACTAATGAGATTATCGGTCTCTTGACAAGTAGCAGGAATTTTTGTTCTTCATGTAACATTGGCTAATCACATTAGATGGAAAAGATACTCAAAAAGAGATGTGGATCTTAGAAACAATCTAGGTTTTCAAGTTCTGGCTTTCTTCTAAAATAAAGTTTGCTTGTTTATTCCTACTGCTTTGGCATCCGGTAATGACTGAGCAAACACCCTAAGATCGCAAGGTCAGCTTCTTCAAAGGAGTCGGGAGTTCTTTGAGAAACTCCACAGCAAGGTGCATGCCCTAATACATACGTATATATGTAAAAGAATCCAAGATGAGTTGGTGAACGAAAGGAATAGATTATTGGGGTTTGCCTTCCAAATTGAAAGGCATCCTGGAGACTGTTGCCGAAAGCGTATAGCTTTATTCAAAGTAAAGGTTAACCTGATTACTTGGGAGCAAAATCAAGAATCTAGTAGCAGTACATATTGCAGAAACTTGTCCAAAAGAAACGTGAGTTACGTGGCCATAAAAAGAGGTCTCCTTGAATTACTTCTCATTATTCAGGCACAAGAAATGAAAAACTGAACAGAATAAATTAAAAAGAAAAACTAAAGAGCTCAGAAGCACTCGCTTTCGTCCCAAGAGGATCAGGCGAAAGTTATAGACCCTGTCGTCACGTTGGGTTCAAATTTCTTCACAGCTCAGAAGGGATGCACCAGCCGGAAATTGATCCCGGCTCTGTATCTACTATCTACCACTAGACCACAGGTTCTTCTTAAGATGTTGTATTTCATCCCTGAAAATTATTATATATTGAAACCATTCGGTAATCGATTAGCAATTAATAGATTGTTCGGGACAGTAGAAATGGTTGTGTTTTTAAAGTTTTTTTTTATTTAAAAATATTTTTTAAAAAATTATTTGATTTAAAAATATTTAAAATTAATTTTAATTTAAAATAAAAAAATAAAATTTTAAAAAACTTGGAATTAAAACATTATCCCAACAGACAAGTAGTTGGATCTAATAAATGTCAAAAACCCAATAGCTCCGCAAGAATCCATTATTCTAATAGTTGGATCTAATAAATTTCATATAATATAATAGATAAACACATATTCAACGCATGCAATTTGCAAAATAAAATAAAATTAATTGAGTTTCCATACTTTAATCAATTGAGTAGAACTGTAAAAAAAATAAAATTCATAACAAGCACTTAAATTCTGGAATTCATTTTTTACTTTGAACACATCGCATGATTTTAATACCAAGAAATAGATCATTATGCAAATCCCACGCACCTTGCAAAGGAGAATTCTACGCTGGTCGAAACCTGCGATTCAACATTATCAAAGGTTTTGTTTGGATTATAAGCTGTTTTTTAAAATGTTTTTAATAATATTTTTTTTTATTTTTTAAAATTATTTTTAATATTAGTATATTAAAATAATTTGAAAAAATTAAAATAAAAAATTTTAAATAAAAATTAAAAATTAAATTTTTCAAAAACATTTTCAAAATATAAAAACAAATAATCGTTGTACATATCTAAGAAAACAATTTATACATTATGATAAAAAAAAAATCAGAGGTATTACATGTTTGAGGAGTTATGTAGAATAAATAACACTGCA
>Ga0307511_10006835_pt1 | contig 11502 bp, 6 predicted proteins | sample 13_EM_MG_FD_200266 | JGI IMG/M metagenome (GOLD analysis project Ga0307511, IMG submission 200266) | Populus trichocarpa ectomycorrhiza microbial communities from riparian zone in the Pacific Northwest, United States - 13_EM | ecosystem: Host-associated > Plants > Roots > Unclassified | place...
TCCTCGCAATATTATTATTATTATTATTTTTGGTCCTGGTCCGATGACCTATTCAACTAACTACTAGCCTGAATCTAGAACTACAAGTCAAATTGACTGGTTCATTCATATTTCATAGGTCATGACTATTGACTGGTTCATTCATATTTCATAGGTCAAGTCAAATTGTTTTTTACTCATAGGAAAGGTCAAACTTCTACTTCATATATAGCTGAAAACCATTGCTTCATAATGCTTTCATTATTCTAGATGAATCCTCCTCAAACAACTGTAAGGAAACCAAAATCAAGTTGAATAGCCATGTCAAAACTCCCCCAAGAAATCATTGTTGATATTCTCACCTATTTACCAGCCAAGTCGCTCATAAAATTCAAGTGTGTGTGCAGATCATGGCGGTCATTAATCTCCGATCCTCAATTTGCCAAGTTGCATCTCAAAAGGGCACATGAAGACGAGAACATTAACCGTCAAAGGCTCCTCATTGCTGCTGATCCTCTTTATTCTGTAGACTTTGAAGCAGCTAGTGATGGTGATAATGGCAATACATTAGTGAAGCTTTCTTATCCTAACGCAGAGAGTCATAACGACTCCTTCGCTGTTGGATTATTTCTGGGATCTTGTGATGGCATAGTATGTATACTTAATGAAGTTGATAGTGTGGTCTTATGGAATCCATCAACTAGAGAGTCCAAGAAATTGTCAGGACCAACTTCTTCTCTGCACAAAGATTTCTCGACTGGACTTGGTTATGATTCCTCTACTGATGATTACAAAATGGTAATTGCCTCTTCAGCTACTGCCAGTACTCGCTCTGATCAAATTATGGTTGAAGTCTTCACATTGAAAACCAATACATGGAGAACAGTTCAAGGCAGCCTTCCTGGTATCACCTTGGGAAGTAATTACTATGGAGAATTTTGGAATGGAGCTCTGCTTTGGCTAGGGAAGCGTGATGCTGCTCATCATTTGGATGTTATTGTTCCATTTGATATAGAAAAAGAGAAATTCATGGAGGCTGTGCCACTTCCAAATCATTTTTATACAGCAGTTTTGAGCATCTCAGGAAATTGCTTATGTGTTTTTGGCGAACTACAACCATCTGGAAGCTATTTTGAAGCATGGTTAGCAAGTGAATACGGTGTCAAGACAACATGGAGAAGATTGTTTGCCGTCCCAGCTGACAAACTATGTCTAGATTGTTATTCATCAGAGATGTGGTTGACAAAGAAAGGGGAAGTTCTGTTAGACAATCATGGATGTCCAGGGATATTGACACTGTACAACCCAGTAGAAGATGCAAAAAAGTTATTGAAGGTAGAGAATGATGGTGATCCATTTTATGAATCGGCAATATATACAGAAAGTCTGGTTTCACTATGCTAATATCAGAATCTAGAATCTTAAGAATATGATCCAGCAAAATAAAGTTAAGAACCAGACCTTTTCTATTAATTCCTTTTTGTTTTTGTTACATTTCTGTCCTCCTCTTTTATAGGTTAATTTCATAACACTGTTTCTTCTAGTGCATGCAATGCTGATTGATTGCCTGGCTACTATGTGTTGTAGTTAGCCACTTGGTTTTACAGTGAATTATATTAGTTTCGTGCATGTCTGGTGCATATGGCGCTGCAATAGAGGTAAGTACCAGAGAATCCTCCTTTCAACCAGACCTCACTGTATAGACCTTGAAGGTGCCTGTGATGGCTATGAAGATATATATTGCAGAACACGAGCCTATATCCCGACACAATAAGGAGAAAAATATCCCAGCTTTAGCATGGCTGTACAAACATTTCAATATACATGAGGCCTGTTGTTTGGGAATCTTAGCTTGCCAGTTTCTATATGCACATGTTTCCCTTTTTTGAGGTTGCTGTGTCTGTAAATTGAAATATACCTGCTACCTCACTGCTACATTTAACAGTTTTACTGAAAGAATTTTCTATCGATACCTACTCTATCAGCCAATCATCTCATATTAGCCTAACGCTTGATCATTGAAAGGGATGGCAATGGAAGAGCTTATTTGTACGAGAAGAAGTCAAATGGTTTTATCGCCCTCTTGCGGTTTCAGTTTACACCTACCCTCTCAAAACATGACCAGGTCAATGAGGAAACAGTATATTCATAGGGAAAGTGAAGCTTCTAATTAATAGATGAAAACTATTTCTTAGTAATACTTTCATTATTTAATCTTAAAATGCATTTTCCTGGAAAAGTTGCTAAAGAAACCAACATTAAGTTGAATAGACAAGTCCAAATTAACTCCCCCCAAGACATCATTTTTTTACATTTCCACCTTCTTACCAGGCAAGTCCCTTGCAAAATTCAAGTGTGTGTGCAAGTCATGGCGGTCATCAATCACCGATCCTCAATTTGTGTTTTTTCTTTGTTTTGTTTTCTTCAGCTTCCGTCAATTTTAGGAATTAAATGTGATCTGAGGAATTATATGATCATTATATGTAAAGAAAAGAGACATTGTGGTGAGGAGGATGTTATGGCATGTCTAATGAGAGAGAATCAGGGGAAGATTCAATAGAATCTTCAATACCCCCTTCAAGTTGGAGAATGTAGATTTGTAATTCCTAACTTGCCAAACAAGCCATGAAATTGTTCTTGTTTGAGAAGCAGGTTTGGCTGCTATCATTCTTGTTTCTTGAAGGATATCTAAGGCATATTTGCATTGGCTAATGACAAATCTTTTTGTTGAGTGAGCTGCTTTAAGACCGAGAAAGTACTTTAAGAGTCCACGAGTATTGGATGTGGAATATTTGCCCATGAAGATAATGTCTAAATTTGTTAATACGATCGAGAAGCATTGTTTCCTACAACGATAATATCATCAATATAGACAAGCAAAGTAGTAAAACTATCCGTATAAATAAAAGAAAAGAGAGAATGGTCAGCATTAGGTTGCTAGAAACCTATAGCTAGAGATGGGTTCTATATGAAAATCATTTAATTGGAGAGGTCGGTGTGAGCAATAAATTTAATTTAGAATGATTTGTGAGTATAATATAAAGAACAAACAACATGAAGATTTTCATACTTGGGTAGACACACATGAAATATTGCAAGAAATTGTTTCCTTTCCTCTTTAAGAACAGGAATCCAAATTTCCGAATTATGTGGGGATTTTTTATTTCCAATAATAAAATCCCGATCAAATTAGAATTCTAACTCCGTAGTTCTGTTAAAATTCCCAACACATTGTCCTTGTTGATACCCTACCCCAAACCCTACACACACACTAAAGAGTTGTATTGCAAGAACGAAGGGAGAAGAAGCAACGCTCTCAATGGAATCTAATACCAAGGAGGAGGAAGAGCGAACCATGCATGCATGCTGTGTTGGCCATCAGTTCCATGTCTTGTTTTCTTCCATGGAAGTAGTGGAGAAAGCCAGACCTCTTATGACATCTCAGAATGTCGTTGCCATGTCAAAAACATTCCAGAGTTGCAAGATAAACTATTGGGGACGTGCTCATATGGTTGGTTTGTCATAGTAGATACATGTTCTGATATACATTGTTTTTACATGTTCAGATATTGTTTTCTGTTGAATCCTATCTCGACGAAGATGATTCAGTTGCTGTCATCTTGGGCACCTCACTTCAGCTATAAAAACTGTGTACTTTCATTGCCTCCTGATAGTCCAGAGTGTGTTGTCATGTTTTTTGACTACGAGTCTGGGATTCACAGAAATCATGTTTTTTGCAAGAGTGGTGGGTTGGTTGAACAAGCAATAACAGCGCTTTTCTCTCATGCTTTACATGAATGGCTTTGCTGGTCAACTTACAAAGCAAGAATTTTGCAGAACATATAACATCCTTTCTTGGGTTTGATTTTGATTACCGGTTTTTCCAAATCTGCAAATCTAAGGAAAGGTTTCGGGCGAGCATCCTTAACTACGAGGCAGAAGAACATTTGTTTTAGACCAAGATTTCCTAAAGATGGAATACCTTAAACTTCCAACATTCGAGCAAACAAACATCAACACAGAATAATATAAGAGAAAGTAAATGAATCGATTGTATGGGGAAAAAAAAAATTAATTGATCAAAAGTCGTGCAAATTTGAATAACCTGTACAAGTTATTCATACAAATGTGAATGATCTGTACAAGTTTCCTTAAACAATACAACAACTTAAACTCATAATCCTAGAACTCTCTCAATGTACAGTTTCAAGCAAGCACCATCAAGACCCGAACCTCATGGTCAGTGCCAGTGGAGGTTTCTCTGCAACAATTCCCGTTTCAGGACTTTCAAATAACGTAGCTGATTTTGATCCAACGCACCGTGTCGGGGAATTTCCATGCCGATCTTATCAGCCAACAGAATCAAGGATAATGATTCTGGAGGGTGTTTCCAAACGTGCAATTCAAACGATTCAGAAATTCCTATCTTCGTCAATGCATCAGCTGCAAAGTTGCCTTCTCTGAGTGTATGCTGGATGAAACAATCCCAATCTCGATTTACATACGCTTGACATTCTAAGATGACAGCCTCGAACTGATTCTTTGGTTGACGGGTAACTTGATTACGAATTCTTTTGACCACGTTCTCCGAATCAGATTCCAAAATAACCTTTTTGAGCCCTTTATCCCAAGCCAACTTTAATGCTTCTCGAACAGCCAGCAACTCAGCTTCAAAGGCAGATTCAGATTTGACTCTGCAAGAGAAACCAAACAGCCATATTCCATGTTCATCCCTGCAGACACCAGCAATAGATGATTTTGAAGAAATGTATTTATAACTGGCGTCAGTGTTGAGTTTAACAAAGCCAGGAGGGGGTTTGTTCCAGCGAATACCAGAGGGACATAATAGTGGGGGTTGAGGACAGTAGGGAAGAGGTGGTCGAGGACAGTAGTGAAGGGGGGGCGGAGGATGAACCAAAATAGGGTGTGGAGGGGCAAAAAATTGTTGGGGTTGTAGGAGAATGATATGATTCATTATTGATTAACAATGGAGATTGAAACAAGATAGAGGAAACAAAGCAGATTGACTGATTGATTGACAGAATAATGGCACAAAGAGAATTTCAGTGTTAGTCCGAAACTGGAACGGATAGACTGAAAATAAAAAGATTTTGATGAACAATGTCAGTTAGTCCTCAGTTGAGACGGATTGGATAGAAAGCGTGTGTAATTTGAATGAGGCGGTGGATTTCTGAACATTACGCGCGTTCTCCAACGGTCTTATATATATTTTTTTTTTTCTCTTAATTTAAATTAATCCGTTTGACAGACAGTCCCCACCCGAAGCCCATGAACTACATGTTCTTCTTACTCGTATAACTATATTTCATGGGTTCGAAAACCTAGTAAGTAGATGGTTTCTGTCTTTGGGCTAGTATGTTGGCTTCTTAACTTGTTTGGCTGGCTGGCCATGCTAGGCCATTCCAAATCTTGAAAGCAGGGTGATTCCCTTTTAAATCGTAATCTTATGCAAGGTTTCTGGGTATCTGTTTAATCATTCATCACTGCGTACTATATATAGTAACCCGTATTGCAGACCTAGTTGGAAAGGATGCAATTACTTTCAGCAGGTTTGATCTCAGCAGAATTCCACAGAACTCTCAAAAGGACAGCAAGAACAGATTTTTGTGAGTAATAAAACAGGAAAAAATAAATGAAGTACCTTTTAAGGCCATCTAACAATTAAACTTTTACAGTTAATGCTGACATGAACACAAACTCATGGTTAATACATCAAGACACCAGCACAAAACAAGATACGAACAGCCTATGGTCAGGTCAATGAAGAAAAGACCGTAATGAAGTGAAAAATAGAAAAAAGAAAAGCAGAGAGAGAAAAACATGCTATCAATAGTTTCTCTCCACGAGGGAAGGATTTGAATCCATATGAATCTCTTTTTCTTGAATCAGGCATGTAGGTGCTTCTAGCAGCATTTGAGAAAATGACCCTGACCAATTGGTAGGGCTGGAATCGCAAACCCCGTGTTCAAGATAATAATCAACAGCATCAGAAGTGAGGGATTCGTCCAGGTTTGGTGTAGCCTGAGTCCAATAAGCGCTAGCCCGTGCTGTTGCTTTAGTTGCTGGAAACCCATCTGCCTCGTCATAGCAACCACTTAAATCAAGTAGCTGAAGACAGAAATCATGATCTAATGCTGAAGCAGCGTCCCCGTCTTTTTCGTCGGACATAAACTCAAGTGACCGCGAGTTCTCTTCAGGATTAAACGTAGATACACTTGGTGGTGCAGCATTGCTAGTGGATATACTATCTGAATCAGTAGCCATCAGATAAATTCCAAAGTCCTGCTCATCCTCACAAGAAAAGGACTCGAAATAGCCGAATCCCAGCCCATTATCACAGAGTGGTTCAAGCTGCAAGTGCTGCTGCTGGTTTTCCACTTGAGAAACAGTATCTACTAACCCATCGAAACCCATGATATGTTGCTGCTGATGGTCTAATACATCAATCCTGGGCTTTTGCAGTATGGTGTTTGTGGCATCATCAACACTTTCAATGTCAGCAACCCTTTTCCTCTTTTTTGTTGTTGATCGCTGTAGATTGACTGTCTCGGGGTTGTGGACTTCTTTCTTTCTCAATTGACATAAGACAGTTAGTTGAGAAAGTGATGGCAGGCTGTACTCAAACAAGAACCATGAGCCATTGTGGTCAGATTTAGGATTGAGGTAAGTGAACACCTTTCTGATGACAGTGACTTTGCAGTTGGGGTCGATGGAGACATCGAAAGGAGGGTCTTTATACTCTTGATGCCATTTTCCAGGGCCACCGCTGATCTTGCGAACAACATACCTGCCTTTCTTGGTATGCTGGGTGAAGAAGAATAGATCCTCGCCATGGCGTTTGGGGAAGGAGTCCCAGATTTGCCAAGGTTCTCTGGCTTGGTTTCCAAAGAGATGGCAATCTCTAACGGGAACATTGAAGGTGGTGAAGAGATTAGGGTTAGTGATTTTTGGGTAAAGATAGAAGCGGACCAATTCTTGATCATCAGGGAGGAATCGAAAACCCTCTAGTATTTCAAGGTTTTGTGTTTCTGGGTTTTGTGATGAAATTGTCATTGCTGTGTGAGCTGGAAGAGAAGAATGCTAAGAGAATGGAGGAGGATCAAATCCAATTTCTTTTATGGCCGATTAGGGTTTGTGCCAGGGATTAACCTACTTGAAGATCAAACAGGAAAATTAAAAGACAGAGACTTTCTTTCTTGCCAAGAAAGAAAGAGAAATTAGCAGTAACCCGGAAGAATTGCAGAAGGAAAAATAAAAAACGCGTAATTGTGAAGCTAAGGCCATACTATCTGCATCTTTATATATTTGTTTGTTGAGGCGGTGGAGGGTTCCAACGGTCACTAAAATTTTGAAATCTTCCCTCCTTTTTATTGCTGGTGGTGACGTGGCGAGGTGTCTGCCACGGGTGAAACTTGTTGTCAATCGTCCGAACGCACGGTACCGTACGAGAAGCACACGTGCGCGTGCGGTGGGTGTGAGGAGACAAAGAAGAGAGGAGAGACCCCATGGATGGAAGTAAATGGGTTGGATTGGATTAGAAGATGATGGATGAATTGGGTGGGGTCGGTCTGTCTTGTCTTTTAGTCTTTGGGTTCTTGGCTTTTGTGGGCTCTATCATTTCAGATTTGTTTGTATCATTATCTGGGTCCGGTAGGGTCACGTAGTTTGTGGGTCATTAGGATTTGTGGGTTCCAATCCTTTCATCTAGCTTTTTGAGGTTTAAGGATTTGTACTGCTTTTTTTATGGGAGTCCTAGGGTTTGTTCTGTTCCTTCCGCAAAATGGGTTGTGATTTGCTGATGATGTGAGTGGCTTCGTTTAGGTTGTGTAAGATGATGATGATGATGTGATGGGTTAATGTAAGAAGAAGCTGAGAAGCCATGCCTGGAACCATCTTCTTCAGGTGTAAGATTTTGGTCATCGAGTCCTTGTTTTGCATGTTAACACTGTTTGATTTTCGGCTGTTTAGATAAACTAGTGGACTCATGAAGAATTATTTTTGGTAGTCTTGCTTCGGGAGTTGACAATCCGCTTGTGTTTATTTCATTAATTTCTTTTTATGTTGTTGGGTTTTGTTAGAATGATTAATTTGTGAAGTTTTTGGTTTTTGTTTGCAGAGGCGTGTGCGGATGCCAAGTATTGTGGGAATGTTGGAGTTTATAACATTTTGAAGGCAAGAGGAGCTAAAGCCCCGGTAAAAACATCAAGAGCTTCCTTTGTTTTTGTTAAATTCTCTGTTTGTATTTGAGGTTTGGTGTTTATGTGTGTGGGCTTATTTTAGGAAACCACGAGGAAGACAACAAGAAGTTTTGGTGCAAATTTAGACGAAAATATTCAATCAAGGATGGGTTGTTCTAGCATTTCTTCTATTATGAATATTAGTTGTTCACCTTCACTGCCAAGAAAACATGGCTTAAAAATAAGTTTCAAATTTATGGCTGGAACCCCAAAAACAGAACCAAAATCTAGTTGAACGAAAGCCATGTCCAAACTCCCTCAGGACATCATCAATGATATACTCACCTGCTTACCTTTCAAGTCTCTAATATGGTTCAAGTCTGTATGCAAGCTATATGGCGTTCGTCAATCTCGAATCCGAAATTTGTGAAATCACACCTCAAAAGAGCAAAGGAAGTCAACTCTAGCTGCCATAGACTTCTCCTCTCAACAGGACCCCGCAATCTGTCGACTTCGAAGCAGCTAGTGGTGGTGATGAGGATAATGCAGTGCAAGAGCTTGATTATACTGAAGCAATAAGGTGCAGTCCTCCCTTCTTTATTGGAATTCTGGGATCTTTCAATGGAATAATCTGTTCATTTGTTGACTATGAAAAGTTGGTCTTGTGGAATTCATCTACTAGAGATTCCAAGGAATTGACAAAACCCAGTCTTTGTCTTAGTTATGTTTCTTTGCTGGACTAGGTTATGATTCCTTTATTGATTGATTATAATTTGTAACTTCTAGCTTCACTACTGCTAATGGTTCTGAACAAATTATGGTTGAAGTTCTTACATTGAGGATGAAAATGTTGTGCAAGATCAACAACAGGCATCTTCGGTTAGGACAATGCCTTAATGTTTGTTATTTAAATAGGAATATATCGCTGAAATTTATTTCTCTAACTTAATTATGTCATGGTATGCAGAGATTTTAAACCCGTCTTAGTGGTGGACCTGGACTAAAGCTCGGGTTACAAGTTTTGCCTGGGTACTGAGTTTTGATCGGGTCATCAGGTCACCCGGATCAACTCCAATATTTTTTATAAATCAAAACAACGTTGTTTTGGTTACCAAAAAATAGTCAACGGGTTGCAATTGAGTTTTTGATCGGGTCTTGTCGGGTTAGCCAAGTCATCAGGTTAACTCGCCGGGTCAGCCGAATCACCTAGGTTTTTAACTTTCTTTAATTTTTTTTAAACCTAGTCCGGTTTCAGTCCTCTATTAGCTGAGTTCTAAACTGACCTGTTGAGCTGGATTTTCAGCTAAGTCACCGGGTTAATTTGCCGGGTCAGCCGAATCACCCAGGTTTTTAATTTTTTTTATTTTTTTTAAACTCAGCCTGATTTCAGTCCCTAATTAGCCGAGTCTTAAACCGACATGTTGAGCTAGATTTTAAAACTACTACTGTATATATTGAATAAACAATTGCAAGCAAGCACATTTTTCCTGAAACGTTAAAACATTAATTAATTGTAGCTTTCAATAACTAAACTCAAATGAAAAGTATTATATATTGAATAAAATTATGTTTCTAAAAAATTTAAATTTTTTAAAAAAAATTAAAAAAAAAATTATATGTTTTAGCTAGAGAATAGCTGCACGTAAAATCTTTCAAAAGGACACAGTAATAATTAGATTGTAGAGAAAACTCAAAGCTTTAATTAAACTTTAAATTTAAATATTCCCGAAATTGATAGTTAAGTTTTAAACCCTAAAATAAAAATTTAAATAGTCTATGATCCTCAATCATGGGCTAAACAAGAGTAAAAACATAAACAATCTGGGATATTTTCAAATATCAAAATCACAAAATGGCCTAAGAATAGATCCTCAAAGTGGATTTTAGTCTAAAAAGATCTGGGATGGCCCTTGTCAATGTTTACCTTCTTTAAAATATGGTAAGAGTCATATATAAGCTTGTTGTAAGTGCCAATTGAAAACCTCTATTTGTGGAGAAACATCACCACCATATCACTTTCATGTTCATACAGTGTTTATCTACAATAGCTTTGTACTCGGTTGTGGTATCTCAATCTTCCGCCTAACCTTTATTTATTTATTATGAGGTATTTGGAAATGTGATAATAGTTGGGATTCAAAGTGTTTCTTATTTGGAAATGTATCAAAATAATATTTAAAAAAAATTAACATTAATACATCAAAATGATATGAAAATATAAAAAAATAATTTTAAACAAAAAAAAATCAAATCTTTGAAAAATATGGTTTGAACCGCGTTCCCAAACACCGCCTATAACTATTCCATAACAATATCTTAGCTTTCAGTGCTGGTTTTCATGTGTATTATTAAGTGCACTCACCATTGACATGTCAATTATTTTTAACATTAACATATCAAAATGATCTGAATACATAAAAAAAAATATTAATATAAAGCAAAGAAAAAAATTCAATTTTTTTTAAAAGCATTTTTAAAACATAAAAACAAACAGACTTATATCTCTAATGATAGGTTTTAACAATTACCCCATTCAAAACCAAGACGCAATATGTGACCTACCTTGTTCAACCCTATCATCTTGAACACTTATCCTCTAAGAATAAGCTACTCATTAACCCTAATTTCAACCACTCATTTCATCACCTTTTACAATCAGCAAGCTAAATATCCATGAAATACTTTATTCCTAAATCTCCATTAAAAATGACTGTCAAGTTCTAGATGGAACTTTCTTAGATTAATCAATGGTTAAACTATCTTGCCTCTCTTTATCTTCTCTGCCATACATAGAAAAATATCCCCCTCCAACTGCTCCTCAGCACATAGTTTGGTTTTGCAGATAAATATTACCCTATTTGTTTTTGTGTTTTAAATTTTAAAAAAAAAAATTAAAATTTTTTATTTTTTTATTTCAAATTAATATTTTTTTGATGTTATCAAATCATTTTGATGTGCTAATATCAAAAATAATTTAAAAAAATAAAAAAAAAATTACTTTGATGCATTTTCAAGAGAAAAATACTTTAAAAAACAACAACAAACACACTCCCAAACACCTGGCAAGTCTCTTTATACTCTTATTGGAGCAGTCTTGAGCATCTGATCAAATCAATTTGTTATCTTATCATTGAGTTCTAAATCCAAAAAAAAGAATATAAATATCATGTCTAAATATTCCATGCAAAACCCTAAAAGAAAAAAAAAACACAATAATAAACTATAGAAAAAAACTCATAAGTCTAAGCATGTTCGAAAATGATAGTTGAGTCCTATATCCTAAAACAAGAATCTAAATATCATGTCCTTGTCAATCATATGCTAA
>Ga0307511_10006837_pt1 | contig 11501 bp, 13 predicted proteins | sample 13_EM_MG_FD_200266 | JGI IMG/M metagenome (GOLD analysis project Ga0307511, IMG submission 200266) | Populus trichocarpa ectomycorrhiza microbial communities from riparian zone in the Pacific Northwest, United States - 13_EM | ecosystem: Host-associated > Plants > Roots > Unclassified | place...
ACCAACCTCTCGAGAAAATACCCTCAACGGTCTTCTCATCCACCCGCCCTCGTGCGATGACCTTGTCGTGATTTTCAGCCTTCGAAACCCATGTTTGACTGTAAGCCATCCTAACTTCCCCTGCCCCCTCCATACGGTTCCAGAAGATCCTGATGGTGGTGGTGATGGTGATCGCCTACAGTTATACGAGGTTTCCAAAGTACCAAAGATCCAAGGCAATGGAGTACCGCCAGCGTTAACCCTCTCCCAAACGTCACCCCCATAACACCGGTACCCAACGGAAAAGTCCCACAAATCACCGTCGAGACGGTCGACCCCCTTCAAACCTCATACCATCTCCGACCCTCGAGTCAATGTAAGTTCCCGACGAACTTTGTTGTTTCCCACTGTTACCTGACGTCTCCGTTCCACTTCTTTCTTTCTCGTTCTAGGGACACAGGCTGACCAGGATAACTACGATGAAGAGGCGATGCACCAGGCGAGGGAAACTTTGACGCAGTCGTGGAAGGATAGGTTGTCTGCTATAAGCTTGATTGTACGTTTGACCCTCCCTCCTTTATCCCGACACGCCGCTTACACTACCTGCGCGCGCCCCGCAGACAACGTTCTTCGCGGCCACAGAAGCTCAACTCCTAAGCGGGACGACTGGGAACGGGGGTGAAACAAATCTCGGGAACGCCGCAACCGCCGGCCTGATGGGCGCGCTCGTCATTCACTCTTTTGCAGGTACCGACCTCACCACAACCACACTCATCATCATTCTTCGCCAACTAACCCCAGAACAGCAATCATCTCATTCCTCGCAGCGTTCTTCCTGATCAGCTACACGATCAACGAAGCCAGACACGAACTCAAATTCGATTCCGAATTCGAACAAACAGCCTCGTCCCCTTCCTCAAACGGTCAACAACACCACGTACGCGAACGTTCCGTGGTGAAACGCGACGCCCGCATAGTCCAGATATGTCGTTTCGACAACGCGTTACCCCCGCTTCGACTCCTCGAAAGGTGCACCAATCTATGCATGTTTCTTACCGCGACGGGGTTCGTTCTGGAGATCATGGCCATCCTATGCTTTGCTTGGGATAAGACGGGCGTTGGCGTTAGCTCCGCCGCGACAGGGCTTACTCTCTTTTGCCTCATCGCTTCCCTTATCGTGATGAGACCCCCTACCGCCCATGACACCTTTTCACATCGACGATTTATGTCGCCGAGCTCGTGAGATCGTGTTTTTACATACAATAGATAGGAATAACAACTATTTACGCTCAACGGAGCAAGTTGAATGGTCGTCTAATATGCGTACCCATGACCGGACGGCTTCCGCGGGTCGCTGAAAGCGTGGAAGGTGCCATTGATCTTTCCAATAATGTGGGATGTGCTCCCAGTAATACCCTGGTAGGTGACGTTGTCTATATGAAATAGTGAGGTCGAGGTCGAGAACGGAAGGAGAAAGAGAGGGGACGTACAGCCAAGGCCGGCCAAGAAGTTAACAGTCCTGTTGTTAACTCCAGGAAGACCGTTCGCAGGAGCCGGCAGCTCAAAATACGTGACATTAGTCAATTGATCATGCCATCTCGACGTGTGAACCGAAGCGTTGGGAGTCAGGCCTTGGTCAAGCGTATGGTGCAAGTTCTGCAAGGTCGCAGTGATGATCCTCGACCCACCAGCGGAGCCGGTAGCGATCTTGAAGTCTCCCGTTTTGAGATCTTCAGCGATGGAAGAGGAGATGGAGGACTGTGGTCGTTTCCCAGGGTAGATGTAGTTGGCGGGGGATGCAGCGAACCCGAAAGAGTTCGTGGTTCCGGGAGCTGTGAAGGTGACGAGTAGTGAGAAGAGCATGGGAAAAGTGGAGGAGTGGGTATATGCTCAACTGGAAAAGTCATCCATTTCGTTGTTCAAGACGATGCCATCGGAAGTCATGATCGTCGAGCCCCAGTACAAGTTGATAGCTGTGCGAATCGTCAACGTTCGACCTGATTGTTCAACGACACGGGGCGAACGACTTACTCGTGGTGAGCGAAATAACGTTACCCCACTTGTCAGCGGCTGCCAAATGGGAGGTGCCACCATCGTTCAAGACGATGTAGTTGGACGGGTTGTACTATAGAGCTCAACGTCAACTCACGAAAACGAGGTGCGAGGGGCTCTATTACGTAAGGGGCGGCGAAAGTCGTACTGTCGTTTATTTGGGTCCGAATGTGCTGGACCGTGGAGTGCTCGAGGAATTCGCTATAGGATGGGTGTATGTCAGCCTGGGACGGAGATTGGCATCCTCAATCCCATCCCACCGTTCGAGTGTGGAGACATTAGCCGTGTAAGCAGGGTCACCGTAATTGGTCCTCTGTCCGTATCCAAACCTCGTAGCTTGAATCAGCCTATGGGCCTGAATATCGTATTCGGGATCGTCGACCCCGGCTGCTGCTGGGTATCCCTCAAAGACCTTGAGAGCGGAGAGCACGACAGAACCAGACGAAGGAGCGACGGTGGAGAAAATGCGGTTGCCTCGGTATGTGATGTTGACTGGCGTACGGGTGATCGCTTTGTAGTTCTTGAGGTCGTCCAAGGTTATGATCCCACCGCGAGCCTTGGTAGCTGAACAAGAACCACTGTTCAGCACAGAAAAAAAGAAGCAACGGAGAAGAAACATACCGGAAACGATGTTCTCCGCAATCGGTCCAGTGTAGAACGCGTCGGCGCCATTTCGGGCAAAACTAATAACGGGGATCGATCTTGGGCGCTAGCTAAGGAGAAAAGGAACTGACAGTTCAAGGGTCTTGGCAAACTTCTTCCGATAGACAATGTCTCCCTTCTTTAGGAGTGTCCCGTTCGGGGCATATACCTCTGCCCAGACGGGATTGGTCGTCAAGAACGGGTAAGTGTCTGAGGATGACGCGTCAGTTCATCCCTCAAAGGTGCAAGGGAGTGGCTCTCCCACCGTTGTTCAGTTCGGCCGCAAGATCCTCGCCCACTGCAAACCCGTCCCGAGCCAACTTGATTGCCCCTTCGAAGAGTTTCGCCCAAGGAAGCTTGCCGTGATTCTTGTGGAGATATTCCCAACCGCGCAACTCTCCCGGAACGGCTACAGCTGAACGACAGGTCAATAAATCGGAAATATATATCAATGGCGGAGGAATATGAACAGACCGAGTCCACCAATCGTAGAAGCCAAGGGATCCGTGGCGTTTTTGTACATCCACAAGTCGCTGGCCCCAGGAGCGGTTTCACGGAAGTCGATCTTGGCGGATGTCAATACCATTTCGTGGAAGGGAAACTCGTGTGGTCAAGGTACCATCTCATATGAAGCCTTTCCATCCTGTCCCATAGAGCGAACCCTGCAGTCGTATAAGTGGTCTTGGTGGATTCCACACGTCTGGTGACACTCACAATCCGAATCCGCCTCCACCAACGCCAGAATGGTACGCCGCGATGGTGCCAACACACAGAGAGGCGGCGATCATCTAGGATACGAACATCGTTCATTTCAACCACACCCTCAGAACGTCAGCGTCACCATCCGTCTATGAACTCACAGCATCAACCGCGCTTCCGCCCTGGGTGAGTATATCGACCCCGATCGCCGAACATTCCCCAACCTATCGAAACGACGCGTGGTTCGGTGTTCAGAAAAACCATGCAGATGAGGGAGCTCTCACCTCGGTAGCTACTCCTCCATGTTCACCAAACGAGCTGTACTGCGGAGGGCCCAGTATTGGATAGGCCCGGGCAACTTGAAGGGTAGCAAGCGACAGAACGAGTGACCAGGCCAACATTGCGACGACCCCTGCGGATTCGGGAAGAGAGGGTGTGGGCAACAACGGCTCGCTGCGTTCCAGAGCCGTAAGAGGAATCAGCCATGGTATTTATACTTGTGGGTTGACACAGAGCGTGAACAAGGGAAGGACCGGATTTCCCCCGCAAGGTGAGTATCGAATTCCACGGAAAGGTGACAAGATCAAGAACCCTGATCATCAACCAGCGTCAACCGAAGAGTTGCTTCCCAGAGCACCACCTTCAATAGTCTTGGGTCTCCACCTCCGTTCTACGTCCTCCGTCACCTGCCCAATGCACTGCCCCGCGACTAAGTCTTCTTCCGCCGTTCCCTTTCTCTTGGAACCTAGATCTCGTGACACGATGTGCTCGGCTCAATTTGGAGAATACAGTACTGCCTACTACCCCAACCGAGGTCGCGTTTAGCGACGGAACCACTCAGGACATCCATCAATCGCTTTGAAGATTGCGAGATATCCGTTGGTGATGCAAGATGCGCGATAAACTTACTCTCCCGACAGCTCCCGGCCCTGGAAAACCGGCTCAGTTTCTGATATTAGTCTGGGTGGTCATTGGTGAGGCACCATGCGTGTTTTGGCGTCAGATTAGTACTGCGCTGGGGATAGTCGGATGACGCCTTTCTTTCGTTTGCGCGTAACCCGGAACTGCGAAGATATAGTGGTATTAGGCTGTGGCTTTGTCCGATTTTTCCATCCAGTCACGGCTCACTGCCCCGTATACGTACCGGGACGTACTGCCACTAAGCCAAGCCCGCAACGTTAACATTGATAACCAAACAACGCACCTATGTCACAGTCCATAAGACGCCATGGTCCGAGAGATCAACAGACACCTCCATAATGCGTAGTTATATCAAAAATAGGGGTTTGGAGGATCGAACCCGTGGCCGTCTGGCGGTGCAAGAAGCACCCACGACGTTTGGAAATGGAATCTACATGCCTACAAAGCACGGCTGTGTACCCTCGAACGCTCGGAAGACGAAAACCCCAACCCACCTCCAATCGTTTGGCAGAACCACCAAGCTGCGGTTGCCGTCTCATGTAACAGGTTTTGAGCACGGGGGGTGTGGGGGCATTCTGAATGGGGACTCAAGAGTCTATTGGAGCCAAGTGGATGTATGACGTCTAGCAGAGACGGAGATGCGGACGAAAACCACATGACCCGGCGAACGATGACGAGAAGCCACTGGGTTGGGGGACGAAGCACAGGAACAGGTTTCGACCAAGATCAGGACGACGAGGTGCACAGTGTACGAGGAAGGATGAACTGCATGACCGGCCCGAGCCACGGGGGGAACGGGCAGCGCCAAGAACAGGACGGTGGACGCGAGTAGGTCCACTTCTCCACCGAAGAGATTCAAGGTGGCACGCCCAGTCCAGATGCTTTCTCGAGAACTCTTCCGCGTGTGCACGTTACAGATTCACAGAATGTCAGGTATCGGGGAGATGTTTCTAGACCGGCCGGACCAAATAGTAGTGACCCCTCCATGCCACGAGACCTCCGCCGATGATTACGGAGTGCGCCCCATCAGACTGGAAGGAGGTCCCGCTGCCAAATGTTGGGGGTTGGTGGCGAGCAGCAAGCCGGAAGTAGAACCGATTGGAAGGGCCTCGTAGGATCGGTCCTGGCTGGCGAGGAATATTGAAGGCGAAGTTAGATAACGTTAGGCGGTCAGAGATGGGAACCCTGATGCTAACGCTAGAGGGTGCCTGTGAGAACGCCTGACACTTGAGACGACTAAGAAACGTGCAGCAGTACGGAGGAGACCTGCGGAAGAACCAGTTGCAAGTAACAGCCGTTGCGTGATCATCCCATGACTGTTAGTGATTTCCACGGAACCGATGACGAGGAAGTCCACAAGAAGGGTGGGGTTGACCGTAAAGCGTGAATACGATCCCAGCCTTCATGCTGAACGCAGGAGCCAATATGTGACTGGGCGAAAAGGAATGCGCCCCTGTATAGGGATTTCACGAACGTCCTCTAATGTTCCTCAAGGGACTGGTCGGTCCGTCCTCGACGGTGTGGGTCCCGAGTTTGAGTGTGTGGACGGGTCTGGACGAAGCAGATAGGTTCCAAGCTGGATCATGTGCGGGTAAGCGCCTTTCCTCACATCCCTGGACGTGGTCGATTGAATAGAGCTCTGGTCCTAGCATCCTCCCAAGAACCGCCTGAGAAAAACAATGGACCCGACCCGGACCGACCTCCGTCTATGGTCTCTTGTTGGCACGACTAGCGACAAGAAAACCCTGGACTTGTGCCGCGCCCGAGATCATCTCGAGCGCCGTTTGCTTTCATCGGTTCCAGCGCCGCCGAAAGGATCCCCTCAGGCCTGTAATTTTGTCGTCTTCCTTTCCGCACGCGCACAAGTACGCCACCAACGCGTTCGTGTATTTTTACCTTCGACGCTACGCAACGGTTGTGGTAAATCATTGCGTTAATCACCACCCAAGTTTCCCCGTCGTCACGAAGTGTCTTGGGTGGTCTGTCATCCGCGATCGGCTTCAGGTGGAGATCGTCGAAAGCGGAGGTTCGGCCCGGTGCGGTTTGTTTCCTCTCCGTGAGTAACCTATTTGGACGAGGTACCGTGTCCCCGACGAGTTCTGGGTGAAGGTTTGGCGGGCATGTATTGAGCGCTCCTTATCTGCGGTGTTATGTTCCTATTGTAAAAGAGGCTGGATTGGCGAGCCATTACTAAAGATTGTTTACCTACGGTGGAGGTGTTCTAATGAATGTTTGTGCCTGTTTGAGTCGGATTTATCAACGCATCGAAACGAGAAAGTGATCAAGGGCCCGCGGGTTGGCGATTGAAAGCCGTGGAGGCCCTCAACTGATGGACCAGGGTTACTTACTATTCAGCGCTCAGCCTCCGATAATCTACCATCATTGTATATATTAGATGGGACCTTGACCGGAGGTATTTTTAGGGTACCTGGCCATGACCGCATGGGATGCGTGCCAGCCTGATGTGAAGAGGTGTGAAGAGATGTGAAGAGCCGGAAATTGCTCCCGAGAGCGCGGATCAGGTGGGTGTGTCCGGTCCGATCAAAAACCCTTTCACCTTCCTTTTCAAACCACTTTCTCGTTTCGCCCCACGTCATCCCCTCGTCCCCTCACGCACGCCTTGCGACGGCGATATACCCTCAAAGAATAAGCGAATTTGACGAGCAATATTCGAAACAATGCGCTGAAAACCCTCGCCACGGAGGGCGGGATCCTGTGCAGGACGTTGCTGAATTGAAGACCCGCCATGGCCCGCGCACCCTAGGAACGTGAGCCACTCCGACTGGACGGAACCAAGTCGAAGCCACGGCAGAGAAATATCGTCGCCCGTGCTGGTTATATTTGCCGTGACACGGCCCTCTTCGCCATGTCACCGTGACCGGACCCATGGCCGTGGTTCTCCGGGCCATGGCGGGTATGAAGGGGTGGCCAGGATTTTATTCCTTTGTACGTCCCATGGCCTATTGTCGCGTATCGTGATCCGGTAGTTTTCTGGCCATGCTCGAGGTGCTTATAATCCGTCCCCTCCCTCAGTTCTCCCTTCCACAACTTGCCTTGGACTCCACCCGCGTCCTCACAAGCTAAGCTTACCGCCTATCGCTCCTCCCCCACTTCCAACCCGTCCTCCGCTCCTCTCATCAATCACCAACCATCACCTCTCCCTCACACTCAGATCTCGTGGTACCGATGGCTTTCTCCACCAACAACACTCTTGACATGATGATGGCCCTTAACTGCTTTGGCCCACAATTCGACCCCCAGTCTATCCCCTCGTACATCGACTGGGTCGCCAACACCACCTTCGACCCATTCGGTCCTGAACCCTTCGCTTCCACATCGCACCCCGTCCCTGGCACCCGCCTTCATTTACAGAGCCAAGTGGACACGGGTAGCCGTGTCCACCCCGGTTGTGGACCTTCGGAGGGCATGGCGAGCAATTTCCCCCAAGAGGTGAGCACAGACCCACCCCTGGAAGGTCGTGAATTGGATACTAACAAGATTCACCTCAGAGATCCCGGTTCGCGTTCGCTCAGAAGCGGATCGAGCGCCGCATCGACGTGAGCGCGGGCCAGATTCCGGCGGCTCACATTCATAACTCCTCCCTCGGCCGATTTCACAGTTCAAGTCCGGTTCCGATCAGGACCGCTCTCGCCAAGCCGTCGCGAGTCGCCGGACCGCGTCCCCTCCGATCCCAACGCGCGCCCCGCGCCAGGAGGGAACCCATCCTGGCTACTCCCAAACCAGTGTACCCCCTTCCGATGTGGCTGACCCACTTCGAAGACTACGAGCAGGAGCTTCTTGCCCACTTCTGTCCTCCTTCGCAGAATTCCTCCCCCTCGTCTTCGACCTTCCCCGCGACGATCACAGTCAGGCTCCCATCCGACCACACCTCCGATTGCCCCCCTCTTAGTACGTTCCCGCTGTTAGGATTCGAAAACTCGGGCTACACCGACACAGAGGTCGGGGGCACGTCTCGGGGGGGAGATGAAGATGGAGATGAGGAGTACCATGGCTACCACTCGTCCGAGTTCGACACTGACTCGGACCTTGGGTCCGAATCGTCTACCTCGGAAGGTTATGCGGCTTGGGCTATCGACTGTTCGGCCCGATTCCAAGGTCAAGTTGGAAGCGACGGATACTCCAGTACGGGCGCGATGACGGACCTCGAGTTCCCTCCCCCATATACCCCTTCCCCTCCCCCCTCTTCCTTTGGCTCGTTCGATCTCGCGGCGCAACTTCCAAACTTCCTCCCGTGGTCGATCTTCACCAACCCATTCACCAACGCACCGATCACCGCCTCCCCCGCCCCATCCCCAACCGTACCGGCCATCGCATATCACCCCGCGTATGTCCATACCTACGAGGTTGACGTAGACCGGTCCCTCGCGAAGGTAGAGGAGGGGTTTGGATCAGGGTCAGGGTCGCTTCCTGAACCCACCGTGGTGGATACGGAAGGGTTATATGATCGGAACGATCTGACCGGTTACACCTTTCCAATTCTGTCTCAGCAGCCACAGAGTCCCCTTATAGCTGCTGGGTTTGAAGTTCCGCCTCTGGCACACACAGGGACGATCCCGTTGCCGGATATGGAAGAGAGTGAAGATGCGGAACTAGACACGATCGTGATCCCAAGGGGTCCGTGGTATTGGTGGTGGTGAAGTGTAGACTGGGTGGCGCAGAACAAGTGTAGAACGGCCCACTCCCGAACCTAACGCTGAAGGAGCACCACAAGCCCAAGTTTCCCTTACGCGTGGAGCAAGGGTCCGCTGGTTAACAGGAGATCGAGAATCAACATGACTCTCGAGATCACCTCTCCTTCCTATGGTCCATTATCACATACGACCAGCTTCCCGGTCCGGCGCAAAGAATGTATTTGTATTCGTTTCTTCTTGTCTCGGTTACATTTCGTTTTCACTCTTGTTTGTACTCTACCTGGTTTCTTCTCGACCCCAGATGGGTCATATCTCTAGATGGGTTAGTGGCCGGCCGTCAGCTAGCTGTACAATGTTCTGGTTTATTTTCTGTAGGTATACAATTATAAATCGAGTTCCCTCACGGGCCACTGGTCCGGGGACAAAAACATACTGATTGGAAACGCGAGGAAGAAAGAATCTACCCAACTCGACAGAGAAACGCTCGTACTTTTCCGTGAGTTTCTAGAGAGCGCGAGCCTTCTCGGCCGAAGTCTTGGAGAGCGAATGTGTGATCGTATCGTTTTGGTCTTTCGAGCGTCTTCCTCTGTCAGTGAGTGAACCTTAACAGGCTGTTTGTAGACGGGTGCGCAAGAGTGTGAATATTGAAACGACATATGAAACATCGCGGATCACCAGGCGTGAGCTTGTCGAACAATTTTTGGTGTCCCTTCGACGGCGGTCTGTGCAAGTAGCGTAACAGCATCACGGGTGAGGGATTAGTTAGGATTGTTAGGCGGAGGTACGGTGTGACGGAAATGTAAAGTACTGATGTCGATAGCCGTCCGTAGATCTTGGCGACAAGGAAGAGAGGATACGACGTGGATAACTGCGTGAGCACGCTTCAGAGCATCCGTGAAATCCCCATTAATGAGATCATCAACGACAGCGGTGTACGCGATCTCCGTACTTCGTGTACGATGCTTTCACGGGGTCAGCATTGCCTGACCGGATCGATCTAAAAAGAAATACGGAGGGAACCCTTTGTGAGTGAGACGGGGAAGACAACGATAAAGCTACACGACAGAATGCAAGTTGGAGAGTAAAATCAACCCAACTGGGAGACAAGCTCACCAAAACGAATTCAGAAACCATAAGTGTCAGATACCAATAGAGGGCGATGAGTGTGGTTGACCCCCCGAGGAGGCAAACCAGTTTTAAGTACCCACGGCTGCACGTTCTAGTTCTGTCGTATCAACCCGCTTGGTGTATGTAGCCATCTCCCGTTGACCAAATTATCCGATACTCAACCCTGAGCCAGGAAGGCGATGAATTCGCAATTGAGTTCTGCGATACTATGCGGTCGAAGCGGCTAAGACTCACAGCGTAACCTCCCACCCTCTTCGTCAGATCCCGGCTGTGTCCGACCTGAACCCACCACTATGTGGTTTTAAAAAAAGGCACATGAAATATATCGTAAAATACTGGCCAGTGGTCCTGGTCAACAACCATAGAAATCTGTGAAATCCCTTGGTGAAGATCGAGGAAAAAGAATGAACACATGCGAGGGCCCGTCTCTATTCCACCCCATTAAACCAGCTGTCACTCAGAAGTTCAGCCGCTGTGGACCGGCGTGCTGGATCTAGGTGCAAGCACCGTTCCATTAGCCTCGCAGTTGCTGTAACTTCCTCACCAGAGGCTACTTTCAGGTGATTAAGACGTGTCTCAATAGGACAGTGGAAGATGGTCGGATCCTTCTTAAGTTTACCTGAGGAAATTGAAAAACAAGTATGAACAAGGATATCACACAACGCCGAATACTTACAGGTCGAGTTGAAATATTCAGGAGCCTTTGGAGAGACCTGTAGTTGCTCAGCGCGGAAGGCCTCTCCAGTGAACACCATCATTTGGTAAAGCATGTTCTCTGTCTCGTCCATGCCAAATTTTGCATTTGGGCGGTAGCGGAAGAAAGGTTTTGAGGTAACAAGCTCGAATACCTATAAAACTTATGTCAGGCATTTCCCATCCTCCAGTTTTCCAGTGTCAAGCGCATACTAGACAACCAAATGTCCAAATGTCCGCGGGCTTGTCCCATTCTGCCTCAAGATATACCTCCGGTGGTCGTAGTGGGGGCGTTGTGATCGTTCGGCTGCCATGGAGGCACGAAGGTTGTGCTGCCATAAGTATTTGAATCAAGGAAGTTCGATAATAAAAAACGCGCACCACAACCAAAATCAGCCAGCAAATATGTAACTCGCATTGCCTCTTCCCTAGAGATCATGGGCAGCGGTTGCGAAACCGCAGCTTGCACCTCCCCATCGTGCGAAGTCTCGGGTGCGTGTCGCCGTGAGGGCTCCGCTGTCATCCATGCCACAATGTTGTCCGTAGTCATCGTAGTAGAAAAAAAGATGTTGTCGTGCTTGATATCAGTGTGCACGATTCCGCGGTCGTGCGAATGTAAGGTAGGGCTCAATCAGGTTCGATGAACGCGAATTACCTCGAAAAATTAATATCTTATTTGTACAACACTCTCAAAGTAAACCGTCTGGTAGAACTACTCAGATAGACGTATCAAAG
>Ga0307511_10006838_pt1 | contig 11501 bp, 9 predicted proteins | sample 13_EM_MG_FD_200266 | JGI IMG/M metagenome (GOLD analysis project Ga0307511, IMG submission 200266) | Populus trichocarpa ectomycorrhiza microbial communities from riparian zone in the Pacific Northwest, United States - 13_EM | ecosystem: Host-associated > Plants > Roots > Unclassified | place...
CGCATGCTTTGCCCAGCCGGGTCACTGGCTTGGGCTAGTGACCAGGCTGGGCCGGCTGGGTTCAGCCCAGCCCATACCGGTTGGGCTGGACCAGCCCAAAAAATAAAATCAAAATCAAAATAAAAAAAAAATGGATTCGGCCTGGGCTTTAAGCCCAGCCGGCCCAACTTGTGTTGCTAAGGGTGTGTTTGGCAAAAACACACCGTTATGCCTTGGTCATAATTTTTGTGGCCATTCTAGTTAATATTTGGCCAAACGAGCCCTCTTTTTATATCAGAAAATTCTAAAAATATTTTAGGATCTTCGTTGTTTTATTTGTGATCCCCTCGCATTTTTTTATATTTTTTTTCTTTGTGTTTTGTATTTTTTTAGTCATATGCTCAATGTGTGGACCAGCACTGTTAAACACAAAATTTGTTGTGCAATGTCCCTGTTATTTCCATCGAATAAGGGCAAATGATAATAAAGGTTAAACAAGAAAAAAATGGTATAGAAAATTTCTTCTTCAAATTCATTTTTTGCGAAATTATTCACTGACGCTAGAGTCAGGAATATTGTATTTTTTGGATTTGTGCGATATTTACCAACGCCAGATTTAGAAATATTCGTAGGAATTGTTCACTAACGCCAGAGTCAGGAACATGAAAAGAAGAATAAAAAGGAGAACAAATTATTAGCAATTTTAGACAAAATCAACAATACAGCCTGCCTCAGGTAGGATGCTTAAGGGGTGATAGCATCTTTCCTTTTGCATAACCAGTCCCGTACTATAGAATCTTTGTTGACTAGTTAGGGTTTCTAGTGACCATAATACTAGGTGGCGACTCCTTGAAACAAGACATTTCCCCCCTAAAAGAACAAGATGTCAAAAATCTGTTCTTTTTTCCATAGAGATTTATATTTTTTTAATCGATCGCCGCGATGTCCGGGTTTGACAAAAAGCTCGAGAAAGAAAAGGCCAAGACAAAACATTTGGAAGAAAAGAACGAATTGTTCGAGTGCCACAACCAGATAATTAACACCAACAATAATCAACTGAATAGGAACAACATATTCCTCTCGGAGAATATGAGAAACATGGATGAGAAGATTGATTAAGCCTCTGTCTATGCTCGAAGAATCCGCTATAATGCCCGGCAAGTTGGAAAAGATGTCCATTGATATCAACAAAGCATGGCTGAGACTAATGCCTTTTTTAGGGACATAGAAAACAAAGACTTTGCCTTTCTCCATGTATACAATGATGATGAGTAGACTAGCTTTCAAATGTAAATTTTTTTGTTAAATATTAATGAAAAGGGCTTAGACCCATCCTTTTGAGCAATACATTTTTGTAATGAGTGTATTTTTTATCAAGCATTAACATATATTAAATTGTCTCAATAGCTACAAAAGGTTCGGAACCCTACCCATTTATAAAGAAATGATGGCCATATATCAGCCCAGGGTATAGCTAATCCATATCCAATATACATCATCATGCATCCATATGCATTTACATTTATGAATTATGGAATGTACATGGCAGGTATTCGAAATATAGGTCCCCTTGCCAGAGTCTATAATACTAGGCTTCACAAAAGGATGGAAAACAAAGAGATGGCTCACCTTAAGACTCAATATCAAAAAGAACTAGAAGACACTAAGAACAATATGACTCAGATGGCTAGCTTACTTGAGCAACTCCTGTGAGCACAATTTAGAAGAGGGACATCCAGTCAGCAATCAACCATGTTACTGCCACCAACAACTCTTATTATTCTCGACTCACAAAACTTGGGGGCAAGTTCTAGTTTGCTTCTTCGTTCTCCTCCTACTGTCTTTGCTGGAGAGTTAGAGCATGTTTGGCACAAACCAAGCCTTAAAACAATGTCTATGTATGCATTTGTTTGTGTAAGTGCTTGCATTTTCTCAAGCATCATCCTGGCGAGTCAAGGAACTGGTCCTTGTAATTTTCATATGCCCTCAAATCAACTGCATTGTTTGCTCAAAGCATAATGCACGCTATTATATTAATGAAAAAAGCTTAGACCCAACCTTTTAAGCAATATATTTTTATAATGAATGTATTTTTTATTAAGCATTGACTTATATTAAATTGTCTTAATAGCTACAAAAGGATCAAAATCCTACCCGTTTATAAAGGAATGATGGCCATATATCAGCCCAGGGTATAGCTAATATATATCCAACATACATCATCATGCATCCATATGCATTTACATTTATGAATTATGGAATATGCATGATAGGTATTTGAAATTTAGGTCCTCTTAGTAGAGTCTACAATACTAGGCTTCACAAAAGGATGGAAAACAAAAAGAGGGCTCACCTTAAGACCCACTACCAAAAGGAATTAGAAGACACTAAGAACAATATGACTTAGATGGCTAGCTTACTTAAGCAACTCTTGCGAGCACAATCTAGGAAAGGGACATCTAGTCAACAACCAACCATGTTACCGCCACTAACAACTCCTGTTATCCTCGACTACCAAAACTTAGGGGCAAATCCTGCTACTAGACCATAAGGAACAACAAACATTTCGATGACTTGCCCGATTATGCATGCTCAAGAACTGACCATAATAGATCTAACAATGGAGGGATCCCATGGGGTTGAATCCTTTGATCATCTTGAACAAGATAAATAGGCTGTCAGGGATGAAAGATTGAGGGATTTTAATGTCCATGACCCGATTAGAGCAGTTGAGATATGCTTAATGCTAGATGTAGTGGTGTCCAAAAAGTTTAGGGTGCCAAAATTTGTCAAGTATACGAGACTGGAATGCCCTAATACGCACTTGAGGTCTTACTGCAACAAAATGACAAAAGTCATATGCAATGAAAAGTTGCTCATTTATTTCTTCCAAGACAGCCTAATCGGTTCTGTGTTAAGCTGGTACATGACCTTGGATAACACAAGGGCCAAGAAATGGAGTGATCTTATTAATGCTTTCTTGAAACAATACAAGTTCAATATTGACATTGTTCCAAACTGGATGAGCTTGATGGTGATGGAGAAGAGCAACAAGGAAACTATAATGGAGTACACTCACAAGTAAAAAAAACAAGGCAATGCATGTACAACCATCTTTGTTGGAGAAATAAACGGTGACTCTATTCGCCAATACTTCAAGTCCCCATATTATGAGCATCTAATAGGTAGCTACGCCCAATATTTTTATGATGTTATTATTGCTAAGAGAATAAAATAAATGATAAGATCTGATTTTATGATATTGGATATTTTTATGATGTTGTTATTAATGCTAAGAGAACCTACAAAGAAAAAAAGGGTTTACTGGGAAGAATAAAGGATGTTGAAGTGAGCAATGTTGAAGAAGGGTATAAAGGTAAGAAGAATTACCAAACCTAAAGTTACCCGACCTTGACTTCTCAAATATCCAATATTAACTTTGCTAAGTCTCTTTCGGTAAACCAGCCCACTAGAAAACCAAGAAAAAAACAATTCAAGGAGAGCCTACTAAAGAAACCAAGAGCAACTATTGCCTCTACCTATACCCTTAGGAGAAATATATGCAAAACTGCTAAGCATATGTCATATGACCCCTCTTTTATTTTCACCACTAAAGCATCTCTTCCCAAATTGGTAAAAATTAGACCTAACTTGCGAGTATCATGCCAGAAACCTTAACAACAATATTGATACTTGCTCAACATTCAAGAGGAAGCTCTTGCAGTTATTCAAGGTAGGATGGATAACCTTTGAAGTTACCTCCAACATCAATTCCAACCTCCTACTTAATCATGCTTCCAGTAGTGGGGGGTAAATAGTGTGGAATTTGAAAGAAAAAAAGAGAAGGTTTTAAGGGTAACCATGGATATGTTGTATGACATGTTAGTACAAGTTGAGTATTTGCCAACAGAAAATGAATCAGGTTCAAGAAAAAGCGATAGCTTTTGTAGGTTTTACAAATCAATGAGACATAACATCGATGAATATGAAGAGTTTCACCAAAAAGTGATACAAATGATGACTTGTGATCTATTACAAATAGAGATAGAGGAAAAAGGATGATGTTCTAGGCATGATAAGTTTCTAAGAAAAGAAAGCAGAGATGTGCAGGCTTCAACATACCGAGAGTGGTCTATCAAAGCTCGTCTTGACAAGGTATGCCATTACCTATAATGGGAACTACAAAGCATTGCCTTATAATTATAAAAATTCTCCTAATATTGAGAGTCCTGCTTCTATTTTTCAGACCAAGATTGATGGATTAACTCGAAGTGATAGGTGTTTTATGCATCAATAACTAGAAAGGCAATGAAAAGCCAAGGGCAAAGAGGTTGTAGATGTGATCAAAGATATGTAAATAAACAAACTCGTGAGTGATTAAGAAGCTGGAGAATTCCTAAAGCTCACAGTGAGTATAGTGTGGTAGAGTAGCTGAAGAAAAACCCTGTCAGAATATTCCTGATATCTCTTATCTTGAGTTCCAACTCCCACCGCAATGCACTGCAAAAAGTCTTGAACGAGGCATATATGCCCCAACACATGGCCTAAAAGACTAAAGTTATATATGATTCACACATTAAAAATTAAAATTAAAATTTTCTTATTAAATAAAAATTGAACACTATTTTTTTATAAAGTTTTTATTTAAGTAAAAATTGTTTCTAACCAAATTTATTTATAATTGTTTTTTCATGTTAAAAATAAAAAAAACAACTTAAATTAGTTTGCAAATATCACATTAAACATAAAATTAAATTAGAAAGTGACAAACATCAAAGCTTTAATAGGGTTGAGTCAAAGTGGTAAAAACTAACATTTGCCAACAACATATTAGAGCATGCAAACCAATGATGTTCTCTCTTTTTATTCCATGTTACATGGTGTTCCACTAGTATGGTTGTTCACGTGCTGCTACCATTAAATTTTTTATATTGTTATTAAACCTGGTTTAGTTTGATAGATAAATATGGTAATTTATTGACCTAGCCTTTAGATCTAACTAAATTTTAAATAAAATCGAGTGAAAATTAGCCTGATGTGATCCAATTAACTTGACAAATCCACACACAACTTAGTCAACTAGGTTAAAACATAATTTGACTTTAAACACAATCACAAGAAGATATTGTTTTAATGTTTTTTTAATATTAAATCAATGATATTTTATATTAACCCGAATCAATCTGTCCAACTCATGCCCCAAGTCATGGGCTCGGACAAGTTTAATAATTAAAAAAAAATCTATTTTTATTTAATCATACAATAAAAAAATTAATATTTGCAAGAAAGAAAAATAAAATTATGAATGAGAAACATATTTTTTTTCATCAAATTGTCTTTCTTATTCATGTGATTTTTTTTTGTTTTGATAATAAAATGATTTTTCTTATTAGCAGTATAGTTTATTGAATAAAAATCAATAACAATAAAAAAATATTAAAAAAAACTACATCTATTTGAACTAAAAATATATATTTTTAATTGAAAACCTAATTTTTCTATTCACACAAATTTTTGTTTGTTCAGAAACATTGTTTCTTAAATATAAATTATTATGATCATTAAAGTGAATTTTAATTAAAAAAATTATGACTCAATTATTTTTACATACCTATATGCAAAAACTATAAGAACAATAAATTTAAGAAAATAATATAAAAAACTCACAACAAAGAATTAAAAAACATTTTATTCTTATTCAATATTATTTTAAAAATTATGCATATAAAGCTAATACATAATTATCCATAAAACAATCAATAATACCATTATAAAAATACCCAAATCTTAAAAATAATGACATAATCAGTCAATCACTTAAATATTATTTTAATAAAAAATTTATATAAAAAAAGACTATTTATGCACATGGTCAAAATTTAAAAGTTTGCCTTTGTATATGGATGAATTAAAAGTCTAATTATTATTTTTACATTAAGTCGTTTTCTTTGTTATATATATATATATATATATATATATATGTATGTATTATCTTGTTTTGATTATTAAATTGCATTGGAATAATATAATGCTTTTCATTATTGTGCCACTTCAGAAAATGACTTTTCCATTCTATGTATTTTTTACGGGTATATATTGTCAGGGATATTAAACTTTTCTATTAAGTTTATGCTTACTAAATAGCAAGTAAAAAAAAAACTCAAATTATGAAATATAAATCTTATAACAACACTTAATGAGATCATTATTATAAAATGTAAATCTTAGAACACTTAATAAGATAATTATAATTTTAAGCAAAGTATACATCTAGTATTAAAAAGAGTTAGTTTGAAAATCGATCATTCATTTCATTCAATCCTATTTTATTTTGGTAATAGAAAAAAATCAAGCAAAATATGTTGCTTCTATTTATTCATAAGCATGTAATTTATTTATTTTTATAATTTATTACAAAAATCTATTGATACATAAATGACATGAATTTAAAAAAAAACATAAGTTTTTCTATATATATAAAAAAATGAGACAAGGTTTTATTAGTCACAGAAAAATATAATCTTTCTTCTAAAGAGAGGGAGTCTAGTCGTTAAAACGAGAGGGTAATATTTTTTAATTTCTTTTACTATGAAAAAGTTAATTCTACTAATTTTAAAGTGGAAACCATATTCAATTAGAGTTGAATAATTGAAGCCTTTTTTTATACGAAACAAAATCTCTTTGCCGTCATCAGATCTTAGAAGATAAGCAAATGACATAAAATTAAAATACTATCAATAATTAATGCAAAGATGGTATACTGTCAGCTAAGAGCCAGTGCTGGATGCAGGACTTGGCGGTGGGGGTTTACTTTTCTTTGGAATGGTAGAGACGTGTACTTAAATATATTAATTCAGAAATATAAAAATAACAACAAAAAACTCCATTTTCTTGCACTATAAGAATCTCAGAAATCAAGAACAGAACTTTTAACGCACAGACAAAAACCATGGACTCCATAGAACACAGAACCATTCATGCTAATGGCATTACCATGCATGTAGCAATCAAAGGCTCAGAGAATGCTCCGGTTATTCTATTTCTCCATGGATTCCCCGAATCATGGTACTCCTGGAGATACCAGATTTTAGCTCTATCCTCACTTGGCTATAGATCTGTGGCACCTGACTTGAGAGGGTATGGTGACACAGACGCCCCAGCTGAGATTACAAGCTACACATGCTTCCATTTGGTTGGTGATTTAATTGGGTTGCTTGATGTTGTGGCACCGAATGAAGATAAAGTTTTTGTTGTGGCACATGATTGGGGTGCTATAATAGCTTGGTATATGTGTTTGTTTAGACCAGATAGAGTTAAAGCTCTGGTTAATACCAGTGTTTTGTTTATTCCGAGGAATCCTAAGAGGAAATTTGTTGAGACTTTGAGGGCTCTTTATGGTGATGATTACTACATGTGCAGATTTCAGGTTTTTTCTTTGATCAGTTCATTTTATTTTATGATTTCAATCATGGGTTCTTTGTGTTTTGCTTGAAGTTGCTTTCTTGTTCAATTAGTGTGAGAATGGAAGATTTTGTTATGCACAGCGCTTTATGATACGAAAGAAATACTTAATAAAATTGCTAAAAAAATTTAGAAAGAAATACTTAATAAAAATATACATCTCTCCCAGTATTTTCCTGATGAGTTTTTTTTTTTTCTTTGCATTACCGTTTTTACTTATACCACACTTTTCATTCTTCCAACACAAACTGCTTGATTGTCTTTGCAGGAGCCTGGAGTGATTGAAGCTGAGTATGCAGAGAGAGGCACGGAGAGAGTTCTGAAGGAATTGTTAACGCACCGAGTTGCAGGACCTCTTTTTTTACCTAAAGGTAAAGGTTTAAATGGAGCCCCGCTGGATGCTCCAATTGTCTTGCCCTCTTGGTTGTCTGAGGAAGATTTCAAGTACTACACCAACAAATTTGAGCAGAAAGGCTTTACTGGAGGATTAAACTATTATCGGAATCTGGATAGGTGTGTTTCCCTTCCAAGTGTTATTTAATGCGTTGAGATTTCTCAGCAACGCCGATTTTACCATGGAAAATCTCCAGTAGTCTGGTGCTGTTTCAGTATTTCAATTCTGTTCTGGTTACTTCCATGGCACTATTGCACATTGATTGGGACAAGGGGCCTTGTATATTTACTTGAGATGCTATTAGAGATTACCTTTCCTTGCATTGAATTGAAGTTCTTATTTCCGTCCCGCTATTGTTTATTGATCGGGACAAGGGCCTTGTTTCAGTATGTCAGCTGGCGTTTGAGATGGGGACGTCTGCTTTTTTGTTTCTGATCTGATCTTTTAACAGATTTAATCTCATCTTGTTCCCTTTTTTCCCATGATTGTTCTTGCTTCATTTTTCCTTTTTCTAAATCCTTTTCCATCCCGCATTGCAGGAACTGGGAGCTCACAGCACCATGGACAGGGGCTCACGTGACAGTACCTGTCAAGTTTATTATTGGTGATGAGGACCTGACCTATAATTCTCTTGGTGGGAAGGATTATATAGACTCAGGCGGGTTCAAGAGAGACGTTCCATTTTTAGAGGAACTAGTCGTAATGGAAGGAGTAGGGCATTTCCTCAATCAAGAGAAGGCGGATGAGATCAATAAGCACATTTATGATTTCTTTCAAAAGTTCTAGTTTGCTTCTTCGTTCTCCTCCTGCTGTCTTTTCTGGAGAGTTAGAGCATGTTCGGCACAGCGGTGCAAAACCATGCCTTAAAACAATGTCTATGTATGCATTTGTTTGTGTAAGAGCTTGCATTTTCTCAAGCATCATCCTGGCGAGTCAAGGAACTGGTCCTTGTAATTTTCATATGCCCTCAAATCAAATCCTGCATTGTTTGCTCAAAGCATAATGCACGCTATGATATAAATCTTTCCATATGACCATTCATTTTGTGGATTGTTCAGTTTGGAGATTCACACTGCCTCTCCTCTTCCTTTCAATATGTAAGCCTTTAAATTGTTGGAAAAACAATGACAGAACATAGGAGAGATCACTACTCACACAATTTGATGGAATACAATACACTAAATAATAGTACTCTCACACTTTTCATTATCAGATCCAGACAATATATATAAACATTATAAAATGTCTTTTACAATCTCCAAAGAACTTAATTTATATTAGACTCTTCAATATTTACTCTAGATTCATAATACTATTAGATTCATAATACTACTAGATTCATAATATTTATAATGTAGATGATTATTCATTGAACTAACTTCAATACACTTAATCTTGATAAACAAGTTTAATAATTAACATTCTCCCCTCTTAAATTTGTTCTGTCTATCTTCATGATTCCAAGCTTCTTCTGCAAATAACAGAACACATCAATCTTCAATGGCTTTGTAAACATGTCTATAATTTGTTCATGAGTTTTGACAACTAACTCCACATCGCCTTCTTTTATGTGCTCTCTGATGAAGTGAAATCGAGTATCAATATGTTTTGAACGTTCATGATGAACTGGATTCTTTGTAAGTGCTATAGCAGACTTGTTATCAACAAAGATTCATGTAGTCTTGCTCTGTTTCTACTGCAAATCTTCCATCAGTTTCATTAGCCATATTGCATGACACACACAAACGATGCAGCAACAATGTATTTTGCTTCACATGTGGATAATATGACAATAGATTGTTTCTTTGATGTCCATGTGAAAGCTGTTTCTCCCATAAAGAATACAAATCCAGTTGTGCTTTTTCTGTCTTCCAAGCTTCCTGCCCAGTCACTGTCACTGTAACCTGTAATTTCAAGATTCTGCGAAGATGAATAAAACAATCCATAGCTTGCAGTTCCTTTAACAAAACGAAGGATCCTCTTTGCTGTCTCAAATGTGAACTTCTTGGCTTCTCTATATATATGCTAATCAAGCCAACTCCATACAGAATATCTGGTCTGGTACATGTTAAATAACGCAAGCAACCCACAATACTTTTGTAGTATGTAGGATTAACTAAATCTCCTTTTCCTTCTTTAGTTAACTTGGTTCCATATTCAACTAGATTGTCTGCTGGATAACAATCTTCCATAGCAAATTTCTTCAAAACTTCTGCTGCATACTTTGCTTGTGAAATGAATATTCCATCACTGCATTGCTTCACCTCTAATCCTAGAAAATAGGCCATGAGACCTAAGTCTGTCATTTCAAATTTCTTCACCATGGATTGCTTAAAGTCTTGAGTCATAGTTGGATCATCCCTTGTGAAAAGTATATCATCAACATATAAACAAACAAACATTACTCTGCCTTGTAAACTTTTCTTCACATATAATGCATGCTCATAAGGGCATCTTGTGAATCCTTTCTGTGAAAGATAGCCATCAACTCTGGAGTTCCATGCTCTTGGTGCTTGTTTAAGCCCATAAAGAACTTTCTTCAATCTGCAAACCTTCTCTTCTTCTCCTTTTACCACAAAGCCAGCTGATTGTTCTCCATACACTACCTCTTCAAGGTTATCGTTCAAGAATGCTGACTTTACATCCATCTGAAATATCTTCCATCTTTTCTAAGCTGCCAAGGAAGTCATCAATCTTACTGTTTCCATTCTTGCTACTGGAGCAAAAACATCTTTATAATCAACTCCATATTGTTGCTTGTACCCCTTCGCTACTAATCTGGCTTTATGTTTTTCAATTTCTCCTTCTGCATTCCTCTTTGTCTTGAAGATCCATTTTACTCCTATTTCATTGTGTCCTTCGGGAAGTGTTGTCAATTCCCATGTATTATTTTTTATGATGGAACTGATCTCCTCCTTCATTGCTTTCTTCCACATGTCTTTTTGATATGCTTCTTCAAATGTAATAGGATCATTTCCTGAAAACAAGCAAAGCATATTAACATCATCAAGATTGATTCTTTCTGTTACATCATAAATCTCTTGTATGCTCTTTGTCTTTCTTGTTGTTGAGCTTGAAGGACCAGCAAGACTATTAGTTAATAGGGATAGAGCTAACATGATTTCTCCTTCATCTTTCTGAATTTGTTCTTCATCTACAATTAGTTTATGTGGCTAATCTTCAGAATTCCAACTTCATCCTTGCTCTTCATCAAACTTCACATCTCTTGACATGATCACCTTCTTTGTCATTGGATTGTACAATTTGTAACCATGCGAGTTTTCTCCATATCCCAGCAGTATGCATTTCTGACTTTTATCTTCAAGTTTAGTTCTTCTTTCCTCTTAAATTTTGGCATAAGCAACACTGCCAAAAGTTCTCAAATGATCAACTCTTGGTTTCTTCATGCTCCATGCTTCTTCTGGTGTGATCTTCTAAAGTCTTTTTGTTGTAAATCTGTTCAACAAATACATAGCACATACAACTGTATCTCCTAAAAACTCTTTTGGATAATTTTTTTCTTTTAGCGTACATCTAACCATGTTCATAATAGTTCTGCTTTTTCTCTCTGATACTCCATTCTGTTGTGGAGTCTGTGGCATTGTGAGCTGATGAACAATACCATTTTCCTTACAATAATCATCAAAACCACGAGAAATATACTCTC
>Ga0307511_10006840_pt1 | contig 11499 bp, 15 predicted proteins | sample 13_EM_MG_FD_200266 | JGI IMG/M metagenome (GOLD analysis project Ga0307511, IMG submission 200266) | Populus trichocarpa ectomycorrhiza microbial communities from riparian zone in the Pacific Northwest, United States - 13_EM | ecosystem: Host-associated > Plants > Roots > Unclassified | place...
TGAGGAAGAGGAGGAAGGTGGAAGTGGTTCATCCTAGTACTGCTGCTAGTACGGGGGGGATTGCTCCGGTGGGTGCGGTGGAGATTGGATCTCGGGGTGGGGAGGAGGATGAGGTGGGGGATAGGCAGGATGGAGAGGTGGAGAAAGATGACGATGGATCTGCTTCGGCAGAAGGGTATAATTCAGACCGAGACTCACTTGAGGATCAGCAACAACCCCCGCAGCAGCTACCAACAACCACCACGGCAGCGAGGGCAATGGCCAAAGTCCAGGTTGTGATCCGTCCTCCAGTATCAGCAGCAGCAGCCGTAGCAAAACCTCCCCGGAGCATACCGGCATCGGCACCTACTACTGTGGGAGGAGGAGGAGATGGAAGAAGCGGCAGTCGAGGAAGAGGAAAGGTTACTGGTGACAATAGTACTGGCAGTGGGGGAGGGAGATGGGCCGGCGGGACCGGTCGTCATCGACAAACTACAAAGTCACCAGCTACCCCACCACCTCCACCACCAGAAGGGCCTGGACCTGCAACAAGGAAGAAAGCGGAAGTTATCATTGGAGGAGGAAGAAGAGGTGGTGGTGCTGGAGGCAAGAGGAAGACTACTCCATTGGGAGAGTGAAAAAAAGAGGTTGATCTAATCCCATTTTATGCATCTTGCCTCGGGGTTTAGGGTGGATACTGTCATTACTATCATTCCGGGTCGCGTTTAGGTTTTTTGGTTCGGAGTTGGATTTCTTATACCTAGGATGCGTGCATGGCATTGCATGGCATTGGGAAATTTGAACAAAAAGTTATTTTTACCTTATATAGTTTTGAGCGTATGGTATACCTATGGAAAAGCTATTATAACAGAACGGACACAAAAAACATAATGGTATTATACCACCCCCCCTCCCTACTCCCGCTCCATATAATTACATCCTAGCCCCCCCAATCTCGCTCCATATAAATACTATATTGGCCCATTCCACAACCACCTCCCTACCCCTCAATCCTCCCCTCTTTCCAGTCCCTATTAAAAGCTCTTCCAATAACAATTTGCCTAATCTGCGTCGTCCCCGCGCCAATTTCATAAAGCTTCGCATCCCTCAACAATCTCCCCGCTGGGATCTCATTGACATACCCCATCCCACCCAAACACTGGATTGCGTCCAATGCACACTGAGTAGCGGATTCAGCTGCGTGTAGGATTGTACCTGCGCAGTCGCGGGTGTCGAGGATAGATTGCGCATCGACAACCCGGGCGGTGCTCATGGTGTAGCTGCGGCTAGTAGCGAGGGCGATGTGCATTTTTGACAGCAGGGCTTGCATTAGTTGGGTGTGGGCAATGGGGGAGCCGAATTGCGTGCGGGTGTGGAGATAGGGGAGGGAGAGGTCGAGGCAGGCTTGCATTATTCCAACAGGGCCGGCAGAGAGGACGAGGCGCTCAAGGTCAAGACCGGACATGAGGACTTTTACCCCCGCGTTGAGGTCGCCGAGGCGGTTCTGTGGGGGGATATAGACGTCTTCAAAGACGAGCTCGCCGGTGTTGGACCCTCGCATGCCGAGTTTGTCGAGTTTTCTGGTGCAGGAGAAACCGGGAGAGGTTTTGGTTTCGACGACAAAGGCGGTGATGCCTTTGCTACCGGCCTGGGGATCGGTTTTGGCGTAGACGACAACGTAGTCGGCGTCGGGGCCGTTGGTGATCCACATTTTACTGCCATTGAGGAGCCATCCGCCGTCGCCTGTTTGCTTTGCGGTAGATTTCATACTGACGACATCGGAGCCTGCAGAGTGCTCGGACATGGCGAGGGCGCCGACTTTGGTCCCGGCGACTAGGCCGGGGAGGAAACGTTCTTTTTGCTCGGGAGTGCCGTGAAGGGTGAGTTGGTTAATGCAGAGCTGGGAATGAGCAGCATAGGAGAGACCAATGGAGCCAGAGGCCCGGGAAAGTTCTTCCATGACTAGAGGAGAGTTAGCAGAGTGGTTTCGGGGGATGATGGGGGGGGTTATACCAATGCAATGAGCTTGGTAGCCCATTTCCAGACCGCCGTATGGCTCTTCTGCGGTTATTCCGAGGAAGCTGTACATGGTCAGCTATTGTAAAAGGCAATATGGGATAACCACGCACCCAGCATCTCCCATCTTCTTCCACATATATTGTGGAAATTCATTGCTTTTGTCGACTTTGGCTGCGGTCTCCTCGGGTATCTCCCGTTCTGGAGGATTGTAAGCTTCAGTTCATGTGACAGAAAATGAAAATACTCACTTGTAAAGTCTCGTACTCGCTCTCGAAGCTCCGTGAGCTCTTCTGCAGTCGGAGGCTTGAAATTGGCAGTGTGCTTTATAGTGGCCAGCCCTCGCGACTGTATTATTGCAGAGGACCGGAGGAGAGGTGTCGCTAACCGGGGCCGGAGAGCAGATGCAAATGTGGGCCTCGCAAGGCACCGTATTATTGACGGTAGAGACATGGTTTCTGTATGAAATTAATCAATAATAAAGTATTCTGCAGCTGAATCTTCGCTTCGCTTCAGTTTTGTGCGTGGAATGAGCTCGCTCTGGGTACGGCTACCCACGGTACGTACCCCACAACTCAGCTCCGATGCAAGCAACGAACGAATACCGTCATAAGCCGCTTTGGAAATTTGGAGACACCCCCGAACCAGATCTTCATTCTTGTATTATTTTCCCCTTCTTCATCTCTTCTTTCAATTGAACATCGTGATATATCTCATCTTCGTCTTCTCGCGTGTTGTGATACCCTAAGTGCTCTCAAGCTCTTACCCGGATATGCACGCTTTACGCCGGTCCCTCGCGACGGTGAGGCCTCAACTCTCACGGCCTCCTCTCTACTCGCTCCCCAAATCAATACGGCCCATAGCTACGCAATCCTACAATCACTTTGAAAAGGCCGTCTCCACAATCCGTTCCAACGTGGACACATCCTCCCCCGACTACAAGAAGAATGCCGCAGACATGGCAGAAATTACAGGTGCCCTGCGAGCTCTACACGAACAGATAAAGCTAGGCGGGCCAGAGCCACACCGGCAAAAGCATATACAAAGGAAGAAGATGTTGCCCCGGGAGTGAGTACACGCCATCATTTCAGAACTGGAGTTTTACCCAAGATCAAGTACTGAAATGGGTGAATAGTCGGATAACAGCTCTTCTTGATTCTGGGTCGGCTTTTCTAGAGCTGTCTGCGATGGCGGGATATCAAGTCTACCCCGGTGAAGATGTCCCAGCTGGTGGTATCATTACGGGGATTGGGAGGGTTTCGGGGGTCGATTGCATGATCATTGCGAATGATAGCACGTGAGTTTCATCTTAGCTGTGCAAAATACTCCTAGTAGATTGGAAGACTAAAATGTAGAATTGGGCATGCACAGTGTCAAAGGCGGGAGCTATTACCCCATCACCGTGAAGAAGCACCTCCGAGCACAGCAAATTGCCATGGAGAACAGTCGGTTCCTCAAAATCCATGAAATTAGCCCGAAGTTTTACTATAAATTACTGACAATTCGAGGCCTGTACAGGACTTCCATGCATTTATCTTGTGGATTCTGGTGGAGCCAATTTACCTCACCAGGCGGACGTGTTCCCTGACCGTGATCACTTTGGGCGAATATTCTATAATCAGGCCAGAAGTAAGCACACTACATAAACTCTTATCTGCAATCTGTGTAATTGATTACCCCTGAAGCTCACTTCCAGTGTAGTGTCATCTCAGGGCATTCCTCAATTATCGGTTGTTATGGGCCCTTGTACTGCAGGGTAATAAACCCCCGGCTGCATCTCTGTACGCATTCAATCGTTTGGGATCATGTAGATTAACGACTGTAATAAAACAGGGGTGCCTACGTCCCGTCCATGAGCGACGAAAACATAATTGTCCAGAACCAGGGCACAATCTTCCTTGCTGGTCCACCACTGGTAAAAGCTGCAACCGGGGAAGTAGTCACTGCCGAGGAGCTCGGTGGGGGGGATCTTCACTCCAAAACCAGCGGTGTGACTGATTATCTTGCCGTAGATGATGCTCATGCTCTCGTACTTGCCAGGAGATGTGTAGCAAACCTCAATTGGCCCATCAGTGACATACCAGGTGCTGCGGAGGAGGTCAAGGAGCCAACCTACGATCCCAAAGAACTTGACGGAATCATCGGCATTAACCAGAGGAAGCAAGTTGATGTTCATGAAATCATTGCTAGGATAGTTGATGGCTCGGAATTCGCGGAGTTTAAGGAAAACTACGGCACTACCCTTGTTGCGGGTAAGTACGGATATGTTTCCTTGAGACAACTAACCAACAGCCGAGCTGCCATACTCACGGCACTGAAATTGGAGTGGATCTAAAAAATAAAGTTGGTTAGAAGCTGACATGACAGGGGCATCTACATAGGGTTCGCACGTATTCACGGCTATCGTGTTGGCATCCTGGCTAATAACGGTATCTTGTTTTCCGAAGCTTCCCTCAAAGGTGCGCACTTCATCCAACTGTGCACACAGCGCAACATACCGCTCGTGTTTCTCCAGAATATCAGCGGGTTCATGGTAGGCAAAGATGCCGAGGCCGGCGGAATTGCGAAGAATGGTGCGAAATTAGTCACGGCAGTGGCGTGTGCAGATGTGCCAAAGTTTACAGTTGTTTTTGGAGGTAAGTCTCACTTATCGCCAATCTATTCCCAAATTTCCAGTCCCATTACCAAAACTCCAACTTAGACAATCCCAATCCCCAAAATCCAACTCAAACAATCCCACGACTTTGTCGTTGGGTTTGTTGTTTTTGTGAGAGGTTGATTAGTGGGTGATCCAGATCTGCAAGGGCAATTGGCTAACCTATCACACCCTGGTTTAGCAAGCTACGGCGCGGGTATGTTGCAACCCTAATCCCATCTTCTTCCGAGCCAGGAAACTACTGCAACCATAGCCGCAGACCTCGAGTCCAGCCCTGTCGCTGCGGCTTTTCTTCGCGACGCGATGGCGGTCGGGCATATGTATGTTGGGCGAATGGCTGCGGCTAATATTGTAGATTGCAGGTAATTATGGGATGTGTGGACGTGCATATTCGCCACGATTATTGTTCATGTAAGTTGGTCTCGTCCCGGCATTTGCTGTTTGGCTTGGGCCTTTGTTTTTTATATGTTTTATATTTCATTTGTTGGCCGTTTTGGCTGTGGTTATTCTAAGGAGGTGGCATAAGAACTTCCTTTTGTTGGTCGGCGAAGTTCCCAGATACCCAGATACCCAGATATCAAGATGACTGATAAGCTTTAAGGAGAAAGATAAGCCTGGGGTAGGGAAAAAAGGAATAGTTTAAGCGAAGCGTCTCTTGCAATTGCGCTTGGACTTGTTTCCCCGATTGCACTTGTTCAAGATACCCAGTACCCCACGCACGCTTTTTCCTTCCCTCCACGCGTTTGCAAGAAGCCGCAAGAGGCCGAATGACTCCATCTGTGTGTGGCATTGGGCAATTGCCACGTTTTATGTATGTATGATGCAGTAGCGGCGTTGCCACTGCAAGGCTTAGGGTGGGGGGGAGTACTGGAGGGGCGTGTTTTGGTTTGCGTTTTCGTATGCATTTGGGATATGCATTGGTTCTCTGGGTACATGTACACACGTACTGACAAGAGCTGTTCCCTTCTTAGGTGGCCGAATGCAAAAATTGGGGTAGGATTTCCCATCCATAATTCGCCCAGTGTCCCATGACCAGTGTGGGGGGTCATGTGGATGGATATCTAGCTCCCGCTCCCGCCCCTAGCATTAATAGTTAGTATACTAACACAATCCAGGTCATGGGCTCTGAGCAACTTACCTCCGTGATGAACATCGTCGGAAAAGCTGTAGATCCAAAACTTAAAGAAAGGATTGATCGGGAAAACGAAGCTACCTTCTCTAGCGCAAGGTTATGGGACGATGGGATTATTCCTCCGAGCGAGACTAGGACGGTGCTGGGGCTGGGGCTGAGAGCGGCGTTGGGCGGGGGGAGGAAGATTGGGGGCGGGGCGAGGAGTGAGGCGGAGAGGGAGGGGAGGTTTGGGATCTTTAGGATGTAGATTGTATACTTTGGAGCTATTTGGTTTTCTGTATATAGTGTATCAACACCACTAGCAATCGTAGGGCTCACACGTGATGTAACGTGGAAGTAGCAAGTCAAGTCGGTAAATGCCTCTATATCTCTCTTTCCTTCCCTTCTTTCTTGGTACATTCTCACATACAAAACCAAGTAATCTGGTTGGAAAACCAAGCACATGAGAACATCCACCACCTAGCACCAGCAAATCACCCACGGCGAATAATGATATAGTCGGTGAAAACAACAAAGAAATAGAGCAAAGATAGATACAAACATAAAGACAACACTCTGACGCCATAAAAAGCCTGTAAGATAAGATAGATATTTCTCAACTCCAGATAGGGAAGTCGGGCGAGGACAAGGGCGAGGTGCGAAACGGGGTTTAGGGAGTAAAACAAAGGTTTTCGGGAGATACGCCCAAGTCCATCAAAAATATCTAAACAGGGATATGTAAAATAGGGAAATTTTTTTATATACAGTGGTCGCGTTGAGAGGGCTCAGCTGAGCTTCCCTGCTGCGCCAAATCTTAGCCACATCTAAACGCCAAAGCCAAACCGCCGCCCGTTTCGTTGCGGGGAGGAAAATTCAGGCTAAAATGTGGCAGCGGTAGTGGTATTGGTGGAGGTGGAGGAGGGGGAGGAGGTGGTGGTGGTAGTTTTCGGGCCTCTCTGACCGATGACCCACTCTCCGCCTGCCCCGCACGACCCAGAGTCTCAGACCATGTCGTGTGCGCATTCTGTATCTTGCATCTATCAACCACCTACTCAGGTGGCTTTGAGCTATGTGCAATTGTGCCCTGTGTTGAAGATAGAACTTATGCCCGAGTGTTGAAAAAAAAAGCCGATACCGTGTGTGTGCACAGGAACCCACCCTACACCAAAATCCCCACATCCTTCCCCGCTGTCTATCAGGCCCCGGCCTTACAATATCAAACAAAACCCCTTCTTCTTTCCCAGCGGCTTCTTCTCCGACCGCTCACTCCGAGTCTCATCCTGCACAGCCTCATTCCTCATAATCTGCCTACACAGATCCATAAACACCTCATCGACATTCTGCCGTTTCCTCGCACTTGTCTCATAGAAGGGTACCCTGCCCCATGACTGCGACAGGTGGATGGCCCTGTTTCGAGATACTGCGCGGTCTTCTTCTAAATCTGACTTGTTGCCGACTATGACGATGGGGATGTGGTCGGTTTCCTTGATGCGGAGGATTTGGTCTCGGAGGTCGGTGAGTTCATTAAGGGTGCTGAGGGAGGTGATGGAGTAGACTAGGAGGAAGCCTTGGCCTGTGGTGGAGGGGGAAGAAGTTAGCTACGTCGCTCTTACCTGTATGATACAGGGTCCGGGGGTGGTAATTACCTGTTTTCATATATATTTCTCTGGAGATAGAGGAAGGGTGTTAGTCATTGTATATTCTCTAGGGCCTAGTATTATTGCAATCTATATACCTCATTGCAGCTGTTCCTGGAGTTAGCAATTGTCCAATGCGAGAGGTAACCCGTCAAGGTGGGAAATTAACGTACTGAATTGCTCCGTTCCAGCGGTATCCAGTCTGTGGAAATTGGATTATCTTATTAGTTGACTGGCTGGAAAAAAGGTACTTGCATTGCTGTGACCGGGAAAAACAAACATCTCTAAAACACATGAGCGTCCCTATCAGTCATAGTATTAGTCGTGTTACCAAAAACTTCCTGAGGGCTCTTGAACTCTACTGAGTAGACTTACATCTACTTCAATCACCTTCCTGTACGAATCTTCTATCGTGGGATCATACGACTCTATCCATATGTTTTGGACAAATTGAGCTATTTGGAGTAAACTGATGTCAGTCCACAGATTCATTATACCCCACCTTAGGAGAAAGCCACCTATGTCCAGTAACCAAACGGAATGAACGTACCAGTGAGACAGCTTTTACCGACACCTCCTGTTGAAGAGGAATAACGAAACTCCCAATCAGCAATCAGCAATCACTAGAGCCACAGGCGATTGAGGAGGTTTCTTCCGCAAGGCCATACCTGCCCCAAGAACCACGATATTATATTCCCGCCTTGTTCCACGGGAACTCATTGTAGGTGTTGAAGTTGCTGGCTATCAGGTTGCTTCTCCCAATTTGGTATTCTTCTTTTACTGAGAGTACCTCTACTGCATAGCAGCAATAAGATGTGTTTGGAGGAGCGTTGTTGCTTGCTGACAAGCGAGCGTGGGTGTTGGGAATCGGTCTTTGGATGGTTGGTTAATCCAAAGGGAATTGACGGAGGTAGTTATTGTATCGGTGACAGGAAGTGACAATGCGGGTGTCTCTGCGGGATGCTCAAGTCGTTTATTGTTACAGCAGGGCTAATGGTCGACAGGGAAAGCGGGCAGCTGGTGAGGTAATGAAAGGAATAACCCAGTCCCAATCAGAGATTAGGATGGCGTATGGGATAGGTGGAGGTGTACGGGGAAGTCGAGGGAAAAGGGCACCAAAGGGTAGATCAACCAGCTGGTGGTGATGCTCCTTAGCTGTGCAAGTCAGCCTGCCACGTTTTTGGACCCGGGTTGTAAGGGGGGCGAAATATGACTGGTGCGTTGGGCACCGAAGGACGCAACTTTTATCACAGGTTGAGTCTTTTCGTGAGTTTCTTTTTCTTCTCCTGCATATCTAATCGGGATAAACCGAGGGTACGGAGATCTTTACAGCTGACTCGAGCCACCGAGCGCTGGTCGCAGACCATGTTATTATTCCCCATCGCCGGCGCCACTGCGGAGAAATTACGATAGGTACTCGAGATCACCATCACACATATGCACTCACATATCAATGCAATGCAGGGCGTATCGCGAGCTTGAGCTTCCGTGCCAACTCAGCTCATCGATTCGGTCCCTCTTTTGGGCCGGCGGGAAGCCATGCATATCGTTGGGAGAGCCTCCCATATCCTTTGACTATGTAATCGCACCCAACCACCGCAGCCCCGTCTTAATTCCTAAGCAGCTGCGATCAGAAGATGCCGCAGCCACGGTGCATGCGCGACGCCGTGTGGGCAGCCGTGGTGGCAGGGGCTCTTAGGTGTTGTGCGTTCTAAACTCAGTTTGTTCTTTTTTGCTCAATTGAATTCGGGAATAAATTTCCTGGATTCGAACGAGTATTTGGCAAAATAAGAATAAGTACCCTGCTTATTCTGAATATTCGAGAACATGCCCCCTCAGTCGCTATCACCATCAATTGTTCCACTCGATAAAAACTGATTGATAAATTTCTTAGCAGCAAAAGATGTATAGCACCAGCACTGGGGCCTCAATCAAGCCATAATATCCCAGATTGCCAGCTTTCCAATCTCCGAAGACCATCCAAATAAGAGTGTAATCCGAGTGAAGAGCATTCTATGCTCAATATCTTGGAGGGAGTCGATGTCGGTGTTAACCAGCTCTTCTGCAGGTCGCCCAAAGAGGCTTTTCCATGCTTTGTCGAATACAAGCAGGTTACCTCCATTGATGCTTCCCGTCTCGTCGGTGATGGTACCGAGCTGAGCATCATTAGCCACATGGAATGGTTCAAGCAGAGACGCAATGATGCATTGATTTCTCACAATGTGAGGGTTTAGCCTGAAAGTTACATCGACCTTTTCACATCTCTTGCAAGGCGTACTCGATGAGTTGCTGAAGACGCTGTCCCCACAACTGGGTGCATACTCGCAGTAAGTCGGGGTGCGAGGCCTGGATATGGGGTGGAATGTTGGATCACTCACCACACGCCGCTCAAGAGCATCTTCCGCTTATACCTGCAGCACAGACGGAAGTTAATTCATCGACTAGAAAGTTCATGATTAAATGGTCAATACAAGGTAGTCAGTTTAACATCCACGAGCAACACGCTCAGAAATCCCACATGGGTTTCTATTTATATCAGAATCCCGTTGTTTTCTAATTTGGGGTACTGCGGCACAAGTACCTTTCGGGGATTGCCTTGAGCTACACAAAAAAATCAGCCTGGGAATGTCGAACTGAAGTACCGGGTACCTACTATTGGTCAATATCTGCGAGCTTAAACAGGGTTTTAGCTGACGTCGAGAGGCGGGTCTCCCAATCGAAAACTTGAACGGGTTAGCAAGGTGGAAGACATCCAGATCAGTCAATTTCATCCATACGATCTTTCGGAAATTCCTGCTGCAGGGCCGGCCGCCCCAACGAGCGGGATGCGTACTCGCGTAACCAACCTGCATCTCGCATATTGGGATTGACCTCAACCAACGACTTGCGGGTAATTGTAAACTGGGGTGTTTTGCCCCAGAGCTTCACATTCGGGCTTGTCAGGAGCAAGACTTTGTTATCTCATTGTCAGATTATTTTTGTATATACCCATGTGTTGGTGGCGAAGAAAATACTGGTGTTACTTGGCTGCCAGCTGGCAGCACAGGCAACCAAAGCTCCCCACAAAATCAAAAGACCGTGTGTCGTTTCGTCGAATACCCCAACCTCAACTTTCTCCGCAGTACCTCCATTTTTGAGGGGAACTAAGGAGTGTATCAGAACCAAACTCCATTAGAGACTGGACTATCCGGCTTCATACCTTTCTTCTTAGCACCAATCTATAGGAATTAGCTTCATACTTCTTGTAAAAGACGAGAACCAAGATCAGAGCCTGGCTAAGATTACTCACAAACTTGATACACAGTAAAGTCTGCAGTCCAGCCGTATCCAGCTCGGTATTTGAGAAGGTTTGGAGGGGCATCAGCTGGAATATAGCATTCCCATCCCGGTTTTTCAAAGGCGACTTATACAAAGTCAAGTTCTCATCAGTATCCCCATGAACCACAAGCTGTGAGCCTAAATCCTCCTCCGAGATAGAAATAAACAGCGGAACAGTAGCATTCGACTTCGAAAATCCCATCGGCTCTAGCCCCGCAACAAAATTAATATAAATGGTACAGATCTTGTGGATATTCATCGTAGCCAGTATTGAAATAGATTGGAAATGATTGCTGAGCCAAATTCGAAACTGCAAATAGGAGAATTAGCTACGGATGCACAACCTTGGGGGAAGTTGTCAACCTCAATAATCCCAGTATCATCTCTAATAGCAAGCTGAAACAACCTAACACTACTTCCTTCACTGCTAGATTTTGTCTGGATGCTCTCCCAAAGATTTACTACTCTCCCAGTGATGGAGACTTCCTTCATCCCGAGCTTGAGGGAGGAGATATTGTAGTGGCGGAAGCTGGCATTACTGACAACTTGGTCACCAATTCTTTCTTGAGGGGCATTCTCAGCAATGAACCCATCTCCGGGCTTAACTTGCCTTTGGTAAAGGTGGGCCCGAGTAGATTTTTCTGTGGGAGGTACTTTTGGGGAGAAGAAGTCGTCAATGGTAGGGAAGTTAGGCATGGTTATATATGATGAAATTGGATATATATGTGCTTGGGTGAAAATCGAGAGAAACCTTCATAGAATGAATAGAGATTACCCAGGTA
>Ga0307511_10006841_pt1 | contig 11499 bp, 21 predicted proteins | sample 13_EM_MG_FD_200266 | JGI IMG/M metagenome (GOLD analysis project Ga0307511, IMG submission 200266) | Populus trichocarpa ectomycorrhiza microbial communities from riparian zone in the Pacific Northwest, United States - 13_EM | ecosystem: Host-associated > Plants > Roots > Unclassified | place...
CCTTTATTGCATATTCTGGGCATCGGCATGCATGTCTCATGCTTGTCTGAGATGCGTAGTAACTTTCCCCCACGCACTGTATCTAGATTGAGAGGACAAGACCCAGTCTTGTTCTGCTCGTTGAGCTCTATAACCACTAGTTCTGCTTCTTAGAGCTCTGTTTATATATGGCTATTCACGCTTTTGCTGCCCTGTACATACAGTGGCACCGTGCATAATTCAACCATGTAGCCATAGATCTCTGACAGCCTCAAAAACTGTCCAACCATTTCCCAGCTTTCCCAATGGCCCAAACCAATATTCCTGAATTTCGTAGGAGCAGTTAAGGCTCAGAAATTCCACCTAACCTAGAGAAAGAAATTAAAAAAATTTAAAAACTAAAAAAACAGAGCGCCTCAGAACAGCCGAGAGGGAGAGAAAAGAAGGAAGGGATTTTTGGCCTCCACCAAAGCAAAAACAACACCCATCCGATATACAAACCTGACGATAGAGAGAAACGCATGTGAGAGAGATAGGGATAGATGGAGAGACAAAGCGTGGAAGGAGAAAATACCGCCCACTGTCCTCAAAAAAAACCGTCCGAGCCATACACAAAAGAGCTACCGTCCCATCGCGCCGTCATTTTTTGTCGTTCCGTGACCTTAATGCTTTCCCTCACCCCTTGATATATACTCAGGATGTAATCGAATAGAGTGGTGACATCTTCATGTAGGTTCTTCTTCGCTCTTCTTCGCTCGGTTGGTATCAAGCGAGGCTATGCAAACTGTGACTAGTGCCTGTTTGTGGACGTCGACGTTGCCTTTCACGGGATCTGTACCAGGGTTTTCTCCCATACGGATAAAGTACATCTTGTTGTCGAAAAAGTCCTCCATATTTTCCAACCACTGGTCTAGGCACAAGATCAAAGGGATCAACCTTCTTTAAAAACCCTTGTTGCTCTAGCATTGACCCCTGACCCGACGTTGGCTCATCGGGAACCCCTTGTGATGCATCTGGCACAGGACTTCTCACTCTTGAGAAATCTTTCATCCTACATCTATTGATATATGGGCCATCTCCACGTCCATGCAGGATACACTCCATCAAGCTGACTCCACAATGAAGCCTCAAGGTAATTCTCTCGATGCCTTTCGAGCCTGAGTTTAACCAAGAAAGCTCCCACTATTCCTTCAAGTCCGTAAGAAGTACCACTATGGAGTAATTGGAGAAGGCATTAGTTGCTATCAATTCAGTGATTTCCCGTCTGCAATCAGCTTCTTTGACCTCCTTCTTCAGCTCGATTGCAAGCTGCATTCCACCATGGGCGTTAAAATCTCTGACGTATCTGGCCGGGAGAACTATGATACCTGTTGCTCTAGTCTGGTTGGCACAACACAAGCCGCTCATAGCTGTTGCTCCTTTGAGGAAACACTTTGAGGTGCTCTCTCCAAACGTGTAATTAAGGTAAGATGTATTTTTGGCAACAGAATGAAATTGTATGTTTCCCGGTAAAATGATATGAGTCCTGAGCCAAGCCAAGCATTTATCTATCTGTGCGTCCTCTTTTCTGGGCCCTAGTTGAGCTCCTCCAATGTTCTATCCGCAGGCAGAACCTTAGATTCCACGGATACACATCTTCCGGGAGTGACGACGGGAACAGCTTGAAAGTATTAATATCAGACATTATAATGTGGCAAGTGGAAACTTGGTGGCTTGGTAGTGACAAGCTCGTGGATTCTGTTTGCTGTATGCAACTTGTGCAATGTTACAAGTTCCTCCCTGGTGATCGATCTTCAACGCCCAAGAAGTTTGTTTTTATAAATGAGGTCAATTTTTTCGTTGTCGAGGTCGTAATCTTCTTGGTTGGCCCGGGGAAACTCCCGTACATGCTCCCGGTTCCACTTACTGGGATTCGGCGGGAGATTCGGGAGGATATCGACGGTATCTGGAGTGGGGTCAGGCATGCTGGCACGCTTGTGGCGGTAAAATAGATTGAGAACAGACTTCAGGGCTGGGGGGCAGGGGGTAACAGGTTATGAAGTTGTGAGTGTGGGAATGAAGACGTTAAGTGGGGGGTAGGAGTACTGCCATGACAGGGCTCGGTGAGTTTTGCAGTGTATTGGAGACAGTCAGTTCTGGCGGTGTGGTTACTCTATCATTCAATGTGGTGGTAGGGGAAGACTCACAGGGGGTCCTATTATAGGGAGGGGGTGGAACATGAGGCAACATTTGCAGTCCAGCTTTTAGATAGTTACCAAAAATGGTAGTACACTTGATACCAAAAAGACACCCTTGGCGAACTCCTACTATAAGTAGAGATTCAAGTAGCGTACCATGACCGTACAGAAACACATGATATATCCAACCATCGTGAGAGCCCTATTCTGGCTAAATCCACAACTATGGAAACAAATACGCTCTAACAATATGATCTCCCCGAGAAGCCCCTCCATGCACTAAATACCGTAAAAACGGCCGAATAAGATCGTATCCTCTCATAAGACTGTATCTGTGCATAAGGCCGTAGTCAAGACTGGCCGGCCATAACTCGGGCAAGGGTCTGTTTATAAGACTGTATACAAAATGCCATGTGGCCTCAAATAAGGATAAAAGAGCCTCGATTTCGACGCTGTTGAACGAATATTCCTAGCGCAGGTACATTATAAATTCACAATGCCTATTCCACATCAACGTTCTGGGCCTCCCTGTCCACCCCTTATTAGGCCTCGATCTACAATGCTTCTTGAAGAAGTCAGCAAGAGTAACAACTGTATCACCTAGTACGCCCGCTTTAACAGCTGAGTCTGTTGGTGATGCTACAGTCCGTCAGCTACAAGATCCCTACCCAGGTTGGAAAACGTCGCGTGCAATACCCTAAGAGACAACCCTCCAATACCAACAACCCCTCTGATTCTGATGACCTCTCTAATTCTGACAAATGCACCTCGCTAGACACTTCTGCTACTTCAGAGCCCGAGCCTCCCGCATCTAGGAGATTGTGGCCTCGATTTCGAATTATCTTGGGGAGGATGATTGATTAATTTTATGTCCTGTATATAAGACCGTATTATCCTGAGTGTAAAACCACCGTACCGTGTATAAGACTGTAGTCTTATTCGGCAGTTTTTTCCAATAAGCCTGTGGCTGCTAGAAGGCTGCAAATGGTAAATTTGCAGGTCAATAGGTGCACTTACATCTGCAAAATAGCCAATATCAAAGTTTGCATTGAATCCACCAAATACGTCGTCTTCAACCACGCCTTTCAACTCCCTCTATGGAGGAATAGCCATCACAATAGGACATCGTGGAAGGGGCTCAGTCGCCCCCTGCCAGCCAATGAGCCCCCTGATACCCCCAGCAGCAGCACCTCGAGTATAGGGCTCAAAATGTAGGAACAGGAAGTATTCACATCACGTTTGCCAAGCGCCAAGCCTTACTTAGACTCAAGCGCGACAAGAGTTTTATCCAGTCCGGGTCTGGAACATCTTGGCACCAATTCGTCCGCCTTGGCAAGTTCCGTCACTACTTGATTTGAAACTTTGAAAGTTCGCCCTCCCACCACCAACAAGCTCTTCCTGCTTTTCATCAATTGCGAATATCAAAACTACATAATCAAAAAAACCTATAATCACCCGGAAGAACTAATAAAGTATATCGCTATCATGTTCCGCCGATTGATTACCACTTCACCTCTCACCAGGGCAATTCAACCCTCCACCTTTAAGCCGATAGTAGTCGCGCAACCTATTCTACGAAGGGCCTATCACGAGAAAGATATGTCTTCCCTAGATCCCAATAGCAGTTATAGCAAAAACGCTAACATACCAAGGTGCTCTCTCTCTACTGCTCGAACACTATAATAGGCCCCGCAATGTTGGTTCGCTGCCAAAGTCCGACCCCAACGTAGGTACCGGTTTGGTTGGAGCTCCAGCTTGTATGTTGACTCCCCTTGGATAATAATATTGGACTCTAATTGGTTGTATCAGGTGGCGATGTCATGAAGCTCCAGATCCGAGTGGACCCCGAGACAAATGAGATTGTTGAGGTCAAGTTCAAGACCTTTGGATGTGGTTCAGCAATTGCCTCCAGCTCTTACCTCACCGAGATGGTCAAGGGGATGAACATTGATGAGGCTGCAAAGATCAAGAACACCGAGATTGCGAAGGAGCTTTGCTTGCCGCCAGTGAAGTGTGAGTGGTCTCCCTGAGCTCTGTCCATTACCTTGATGGCAAACTGACATTTCATATTTGTAGTACACTGCAGCATGCTCGCAGAGGATGCCATCAAGTCCGCAGTCAAAGACTACCAAAGCAAGTCAAAGAGGGCCATCCCCACCATTGGAGAGGCTGCACTTGCAACAGAATCTACTGCCCCCACCGCTCAGGCCGTTTCCGCTTAAACACTTCATCAACCCACCTCCAGTTTTGATATCTTTTACGAATCTACTTTAGTCTTCTGCCGAAAGTTTCACTGTTTGCTATGACTTTCTGCTTGGCTCGGCCTTTCCAGGATTCTGCAACTGCAAAAGCGACATTCTTTTTCCGAAGCCTATTTGGGCTGGTTTTTATTCTTTTGTTGGGTTGTCATGTTCATATGCGAGAGGCAAGGGGTGGGGGGTGCGGATGTGTAAGGTTTCCGCGGATTTGGCCTCTCCGCGGAGACTAGGTTTGGTACTTACTGTACGATGCAGGCCAATTTTTTGAGCCTTCTTAATTGGCTGGAGGAACTAAAATCATTGGAATCACAGTTCATGGGTGAAAATACGGAGTTTTTGCGATTACAATTATTCAATTATACATATTCTTATTCTTTCTTTACATAATAGTAGAAAACCATTTAGGGTGTCAATTCCAAGCAGCAAAAACGGTAATGCAGCTTGATCCAGGGGTACAGGGTAGAAGAGCACTACTGTACAGCAAAATTACCTCAGGGCAAAGTCACATCTCCCCTGAACTAGTAGGGCCCTCGTTTCGGGAGACTTCTTACAACATCCCCAACCTAAAATCACCAGAATTATTAATTAGGGATTGAATTATTTGCAATTCAAACCTTCCATTCTACAGCTCCACCTTGCCCCCAAAAAACTAAAAAAACAAGAATGACGTCCAAAACCGCCCTCCCAAATGTGATTGTTATCGGAGGATGTGGCTTCCTTGGCCATCACATCGTCAACCTCCTTCTCCAGCAACACCCCGAAGCCGCCATCTCCGTCCTCGATCTACATACAAACCACAATCGAGCCCCGAATGTGCAGTACTTCAATGGGGACATCACCAAACCGGAGGATGTTCGGGCTGCGTATCGAGGGAGTAAGGCGCAGGTGGTGATTAATACTGTCAGCCCGCTCGCGGCGACGGCTAGCGCTATGGCGAAGGAGATTTACTATAAGGTTAATGTCGAGGGGACCAAGACGCTGTTGGAGGTTGCGGCAGAGGAGAAGATACCCGTGTTTGTGTATACGAGCTCAGCGGGGGTGGTGACGGATAATATTAATGATTTGATTAATGTGGATGAGACATATCCGATTAATCAGAGCAATCCAGACGCGTATAGCGATTCCAAGGTAATATATATATGTATCCCCCAATTGATGTGTGGGAGCAAAGCGCTATGTTCAGTATGGGATAGATAGGTGGCTAACATGACAATAGGCCAAAGGAGAGGAGATTGTCACAGCATTCAATGGCAAGGGCGGAGTAAACACCTGCTCTCTCCGGGTAGCCGGTCTCTTCGGGTACGTCCCAAATGCCCTCCTCCCCCGCCGCCCTCTCAATTCCTCCAGCTCTCCAATACTAACCCCCCTACCCTCTCTCCCCAAACAGCCCCGGCGACCGCCAAATGGTTCCTGGGATGCTCTCCGTCCTCAAAAACAACCAAACCAAATTCCAGCTCGGCCCAAACGACAACCTCTTCGACTTCACCTACATTGAAAATGCCGCCTACGCACACATCCTCGCTGCGGAGCGCATGATGCACCAACTCTCCTCACCCCCAGCCAACCCCGCGCAAAAGGTCGCTGGCCAAGTCTTCTTCATCACCAACGGCGAGCCCGTCTACTTTTGGGACTTTCCCAGGGCAATTTGGGCCATGTACGGAGGCCACGTTGCGCCATATCATATCAAGCTTGGGAAAGACCTTGGTTATGCGTTGGCGTGGGCGGCGGAGTGGTATGCGTGGTTGGTGAGGAAGGAGCCGGGGTTCACTAGGTTTAGGGTCAATTATGCCACGAGCCAGAGGTATTTTAATATCAAGAAGGCAAAGATGCTGTTGGGATATCAGACTCTGTATTCGTTACATGATGGGCTGGAAAAGTCGGTCAAGGTAAGTTTTTTCATTTTTTTTTTCATTCCCGGAAGGTAGCTTTTAGGCCAGCTGTTGACGTTGGGACTGCGTGGGGGTTAGTGGTTCAAGGAGCAGGAGGCCGCTGCTGAGCAGAAGAAGGGGCAATAAATATTCTAGACTGAAGGGTGATTTATGGTGTTGCAATGAATGCGTTCCGAGCCTGTGGCAGGAAAAGAGTTCATATTTTTGAGACCTTGGGGTACTACATTGAGGTGCTCTGAATGAGTATATCTAACGAGTCTAATAATTTAATGGAATTTTTCTCTGGATAAATGCATTATACGACGAGACCTACTGCAAAGCCTGTCTCAAGCTTTCATGACTCATATGCCGCGAGACTGCTCCTACATCAATTTTTCCATCTAGTTTGCAAAGGCTAATAAGTACTGAATACAGAAACACACGCAACCCAATGTAAAAACAAGGAATGTTAGATCTGGTCCCGGAATATATGATTAAAACAAGAAAAAGAAAGAAACAAAAAGACCATTTTACTGAACCATCGAACCGGCTAGAAGGGTGAAAAAATTAAGAGTGTGTAATATTTAGGTGGGAGCATGGCTGAAAAGGAAAGATACACTCTCGCCGTTGTGAGTTCTTCGACAAGCCTCGGCCAGCTAGTTCACATGCGTTAGTTATTCGCATAGCCAGTATAAACAGAGAGTTCCGCCTTACCGTGGGTGCAATATCGATAGTGTGAAGTTTGGGACACATGGCCTTCTTCTCTGCGTGAGGGACGGTGTTGGTGACCACAACCCTGCTCAGCTGACTGCCATTGATAGCCTCAATGGCTTTTCCACTCAAGATGCCGTGGGTGACGATGGCGACAACCTCTTTAGCACCATGGGCCTTAAGAGTCTCAGCGGCCTTGGCAAGAGTACCACAAGTGTCTGCCATATCGTCAACGAGGATGGCGATTTTGTCTTTCACATCCCCGACAAGAACCATGCGCGACACCTCGTTAGGCCTCGATCGCTCTTTGTGGATCAGAGCAAAGTACAGATCAAGGCGGTCGGCAATAGCAGTCGCACTAACAAGGGTCCGAGCGTCAGCAGGCATAGTGGGGGAGGGGGTAGTGGGGCATGTGGGGGCGGGGTACATACCGCTTCGCTCCACCAGCATCTGGTGAGACGATGACGGCATTCTTCCAGTCAAAGTTCTCACGGATATAGCGCAGCATGGAGGGCTCAGCATAGAGCTAATAGTCACCCCGGATTAGTATGCATCGCCCTTGACGAATCGCGGAGTGATAATATCCTCACGCTGCGCCGGCGTTAGTTTCTCTCTATATATCCAAAGCAGTCCGTCCGCGGTGACTTACTTGTCAACTGGAACATTGAAGAACCCTTGAATCTGACTCGCATGAAGATCCATTGTGATAACATGGTTGCACCCAGCGACTTGCAGCATGTTGGCTATTAATTTGGCGGAGATGGGAGCACGGCTCTTGTCCTTCTTGTCTTGCCGAGCGTATGGGAAGTTTGGAATGACAGCAGTGATACGCCTGGCAGAGGCGGTCTTGCAGGCATTGATCATGATGAGAAGCTCCATAAGACCATCGTTGATCTCGCCAGGAGCAGTCGATTGTAAAATGAAAACTATCAGGGCGAATTATCAGCATCCTAAAGCTCCCAAGCGTTCGGAAAGGCCTCTCCTAATTACCATCTTCATCACGAACACTCTCGCCGATGGTAATAGAAGTCTCTTGATTGGAGTATTGAAGAACCAGGATTTTCGTCAGCTCAATTCCCAATCTACGATGCACCACCTGTTAGCTCGTCACCCCCTTCAAATCATTTGTTTGTATATCCTGCGTGTTATATAATCGGGGGAGCGACATACCTCTCCGCAACCAATCTTGCCAACTCCGGATGACTGTTACCAGTCAGGAGCTTGATGGAATTTGTCGACATTCTGTACGATGCCCCGCCGAGGTGTGAGGGCCGTGTGAGGAAGACTTCTTCGAGGTAGCCCTCGTAACAAGCAAACCTTGAAAAACAAAAAGAAAATAGGCTTTAGCCAATCCTAGTCCGCGCAAAAATCTTAGTGTGTGCAACAACGATGGGATGAAGCAGCCTTCACGTTACCCACAAATACCTCGGGCCGGAGGGTTGCAAAAAGCCTGCCAGGCGTATCAGGCAGAGCTGAAGTGAAATGCCTGGGATTTTCGCTCGGAGCGGTTATAATAATCCGAGTGTTGGGGAAGGCGATGATTGGGAACAACGGGAGACGGATGAGGTTTGAAAAAATACCGTGCGCGTTAAGTTGTGCATTGTTACTATGCGATCGGGTGGGTAGGTTCGGCACAAGAATATCGTGTTATCAAAAAGCAAACGTTCCGGAGATCTAACAACTTAACTTCCCATAGCATCGAGTATCCAAACAGATTAGATTATCCAATTGAGGCGGAAGGAATACTGTTCTCCTGCAAGTTTCAATCAATATGAACCCCTGCTGCCTGTGAGTTGTTCCGGTGCATTTCACTTTGCCAAGTGCCTGCTGGGGGTCGTTTTTTTGACAGCTTTCAACTTTTTTCTTGTGCAGTTACTTTTTTTCCCTACACCTAACATAAACAAAGAATTATACTGCAGCGTTTCCATTTCGACTTCATTATTATACCCAGGGCGTTTTGTTTGCACGCAACACACACATACACACACTAGAAGAATTTATCGTCATCTCATCAAACCCACCCCCCGCTGCCCACACACAAGAAATTCACAACACAACACACCTCCTCATGGCCGAAAACTTAGTCCAACATCTTCTCTCCCAACTCCCCATGCCGCTCTCTCTCATCAGCAACCAACTCACCAGCATTGCAACATGCATTTTCCAATTCACCCTTCCATTTATAGCCGCCATCACCGAGAACCCCAACCCCAGTGCTGAAGGGTCTGAAGGAACCTCTGCCGGCGGCGGCGTCTCCCCAAATCTAATCAACGCTGCCCTCCTCGTCTTCATCCTTTGGCTCTCACTAAAAGTAGTGGGTATGGCTTCTCGGTACACGTACAACATGGTTATGGTTATGATTAAGCTTGGCTTATTCATTGTCTTTACGGTGATTGGATTCAGTGCTGTAAACAGGGGATTGGTGGCGACTCAGAATGATATTATGCAGTTCTTTGGGACGGTGTCGAGTAATCGGGCTTTGAATGAGCAATGGGAGAGGTTGAACCAGGCTCATGGTACTACTAGCTACGGTGGCTCACAATCATAAGATTATGGGAGGTCGAGCCAAAGAAAGAGTTGGCTGCATTGGGGATTATCAACTACTTTTTTTTCAGGGAAGACAGGTCTCCACTAGGTGTAGTTTGGTTCAGGATGGGCTTGGTTACGGATAGAAATTGGAGTTGAGGTTCGGCAATCACGATCTTTGATGTGTATTTTGAGTTTATGGGGCTTTTATGTCTTTTTCATGTAGGTTCTGCTGGGTTCTGAAGCATAGATGTCAATTCTTGCAAAGTTTGGCCAAGTTATGAAGTGTCATTTGGTTTCCAATATCTTTACAATACAAAGGAATATCCGTCCCAGTCTAGGGCATTAAAAAAATCCAAATATTAAGTAGTAAAATACTACTGTATAGGTGAGTACCAATCAACCAAGTGATCAGGAAAATGTGAAGGCAAAAAAAGCAGCCCAAAACTCCAAGTTATGCACAACACCCGGTAAGGAACAGAAGCAGTTGTTACACTCAGCCACGAGGCTGCGGCTTGACCTTAGTCCACCCGCTAGGCTCTGCTGCCACCATCCTATACCCCTCTTGCATCTTCTTATCTCTGCCTGTTTTCTCCAGGCCTGAGAAGGTCTCTTCTTCATCCTCACCGACAATTTCCTCCACCAAATCCCACTCCTGCTTCATATTTTGGCTATGAACAACCATCTCCAATTTCTTCACAATTTCCCTGATATCAATATTCCACTCCCAAATTAGTCGATTCCCTTCTGGACCACCTAGGAAACCTGCACCTGTGGTTGCATGACTCCATCTTCCAAAATTGTTACTTGGCCCATGCCCACCACCTATCAAGAGCATATAAAGGTTTTTCCCTGGATGCATAGCCTCCTCAACCGAAGCAATCTCCAGGCCTTGCGTCAGGCATAACCATGCAACGTTGTAAGCCAACATGGAAGCGCCCTCGAGAAATAGGGTATAGTTATTTGAGTTGTCTCTCGACAGAGTAGTCAATGGTATGTTGAGGTGAAGCAATCGAGGGTTGCTACTAGACGGCGCCTTGATAGTTGGATACTCATTATGCTTCCCCGGTAACGTAACTTCATATGGGAGTTTGATGCCGCAGTAATCGGAGATAAGCATGAGGAGATTGCAAAGATGGCCAAAAGTAGTGGTAGTCAAAATGGTTGAGTGGACTATATGAAATTAGCACCCCAGCAGCAGCCAATCTCCTGAAATCTTATAACTCACCAGGCAAGTCATTTAGGCTTGGGATTGGGTTCCCTCCAATGTAGTATTCTATTACGCCACCTCTTCTCCTCCTTTGCTTTAGAGAGTACAAAGAAGCAGCTTCATAGCAAAGATAGGACCTTGCATCTGCAATTTTGGTCTGTACTATGCTCCACTTTTGCTTCGTCCTTTTCATCTCCTTTTGTAAATTCTCTTCTGCCATGGCCCTTCTGTCCACAAGTCCATCGCCATGTTCGTCTAACGCGGCCGTCCGTGATCTATTTCGCTCTCGAATAGCTGCTATTTGCTTCCTAGCTATGTTTTGCACAGTAAAAAGTCAGCTCAACTCTCAAAGTCAGCTTCACGCCACATAGAGTATATAAGGTGGGGGAGATATGTTGTACCCTCCGTAATTTCCACCTTCATCTTCTCGTTTTCTTCCATAACCTTGGCTATAGTAAGCTTGGCCTCATCAATCTGGGCTCGTAAGAGCTTCACCTCCTTGCCAGCAGCAGCAGGAAGAACCTTCGACCTTGGTTGTACTCCCCCTCCTCCTCCTTCTGAAGGTTTCGCGGTGAGATAGGCATTAATCTTTTCTTCCACTACAGCTTTCTCCGAGGTCCGCAGAAGCATGTCATATCGCATCGGCCATAGTGTGTGCCTTGCGCATGCGGAGCAACAGATGTAGGATGAGTCTCTCTCACAGATGTCGCACTGCATGTTGTGAATGGGGTTTGTATGAACTTGAGACTATGCTATTTTATCCGCTGGTA
>Ga0307511_10006842_pt1 | contig 11497 bp, 10 predicted proteins | sample 13_EM_MG_FD_200266 | JGI IMG/M metagenome (GOLD analysis project Ga0307511, IMG submission 200266) | Populus trichocarpa ectomycorrhiza microbial communities from riparian zone in the Pacific Northwest, United States - 13_EM | ecosystem: Host-associated > Plants > Roots > Unclassified | place...
CTCCGTATCCTCGCTGTCCTTGGCTTTCCCCTCCCCCTTCCTCTCTCTCTTCTTCTTTATCGCCTTCTCCAACTCTCCCAACTCCACTTCCGTCTGTGTACCGTCATCCACCTGTACCACCATCGGTTCCTGGATGTGGTTGGTCTGGTGGCGGTCGTTACCATCTCGACTGGTAGTGCCTTACCCTTTGCCTGCCACTTCTTCCGTTCTGCCGACACCACCTTCCCCACCTTAACCTGGGCCTCCTACTCCATCCATGCCTTCCACTTCTCCTCCGCCTTCCGCTCAGCAGCCCCCAGCTTCTCCTTCAACCGGTCTGCCTGTGCCACAAACATGTCAATCATCTGGGTCTTGATGGCTAGTAGCAATTCCAAATCAGAGGTATCCCTCCTTTCTGTCAAGCTTTGCAATTCCGTCCTGAGTCCAGGGTTCAACTTATCCCATGCCTCGAACTTATCTTCTGTCTTATCTTGCTTCCGTTGAAACTCACCCAGCTCCCTCTGAGTATCGAAATAGGTATCGGATATCTTGTCTCGACCTTTCCAATCTACACTTCTAGCATACATCACCGGGTAATACATCATCACCGGGATGTGCATCAGCCCCCAAGCAATCCTTGTCGGACCCTTCTTCGCGGGTCAGTGGGGTGTAAAATCAACGGAATCATATCCAGCAAAATATATAAACATCCTGGAGATGCAGAGACACATTGACATGTAGTGGCAATGCATCAGGGATGCCTAACGACAATTTATTAGGGGATCATTGGGTTATATTGAGTAGAAAGTGGCATGGTAGTAACAAGTAACTGGCACTCCATACTGGTCGAGTCTTGAGATTATACATTAATTGAGAGTTGAATGATCTATTGCAGTGCCTGTAGATGGGTTATAAGTTGGGTGGAAGTGATAAGGCCCTTAACGTAGTGCAGGGAGTTTATGGGGACTTGGTGCACCTTTCCGAAGGTTGTATATAGTGTAACCTATGCAAGTATAGACTACTCTTCACCCAACAGGCCTAACCTGGGCTTGCATATGCAAGGCCGAGCTCATCTTAACCTGCCTGAGCCTCCCTGAGTCTCCTTGAACTACTATAGAGGTGTCTTACCAGCCTGTACCAGCTATACACCATATAGATGTAGCTTAGTCTTGGTTTCTACCTCCTGACCTATTGTAACCACTTCTGGGCCTCCCATAAGTTATACAAAGTCTTGTAGTAGGGTATATATGTGTTTGAATTCTAATTAGATTATTGTAATCCTTATAAAGCTCACATTATACTTTTTTAACTCTGCAACCATCAACTTGTAGCTTAACAGCTCATATGGACTTACCTCATACTTTCTCACCTTATATCATTATACAAGCAAGCTCAAATAGATATATATAAGGTTACTCAGATGTTAGTGTGCATATCTATATAGTCTGAATCAATTCAGTACAAACTTATTCAGAGAATTCACTATGTTAGTTCAAGTAGATTACTATTACTTCTTGATAGGTAAATGTTCCTAAATGTACTGAGATAAGCTAGGCCTAGTACAGGGAACTTCATGTTAATATATTAGAATCTAAATTATTAAAGGGGAATCTAGATTAGTCTATATGTATCTAGATAAGTGCATGAAAGCTCTAGCAAGCAGTCTAGTGAGCTTAAGTGAGTTTAGGAAGGCTAGTAATATATCATACCGTATAGTGCTGATTTAGAGGACTTATTCTACAGTAAACTAACTCATAGTAGCACATAGGTATTTAGAAATGCCCAAACTTGGTTATAATGCATCAGGAAGTACAAACTAAGACTGAGCTGCACCTATTTGCTGCATAGCTGGTACAAGCTAGTAAAGAGTTACTCAGACAGACTCAGGTGGTCTCAAGTAGGTTAAGCTAAGCTAGGCCTTGTATACCCAAGCCCAACTTAGACTAGGTGGGTAATGAGTGGTTTATACTAGTATAGGTTATACTATATACAATATCTAGAAAAGTGCACCAAGTCCCTATAAACTTTCTATACTATGTTAAAGGCCTTATTACTTCCACTCAACTTATAACCTATTTACAAGTACTGGAATAGATTATTTACCTCTCAATTGATGTATAAACTCAAGACTTGACTAGTATGGAGGGCCAGTTGCTTATCACTACTATGTAACTTTTTACTTAATGCCACTCTTTGTACTATCCATAAATTGCTGCTAGGTATCTCTGACATATCGCTACAACATGTCAATGAATCTCTACATCTCTAGGATGCTTATATATTTTACTGAATATGATTTTATTGATTTTACACCTTACTGACCCACCAAGACGGGTCTGACAGAGATTGTGTGGGGGCTGATTCACATCCTAGTGATGATGTATTACACTGTGATGTATAGTATTCTTACCTATGATTCTTAGTATAAGGTCGAATCCTTGCATGAACTTCTCTGTTTCCACCAGTTCTGAATCTACGAAGGCGACTGTATGTGTTAACAAGAATCCCGCGACATCCTCCCACTCTCTTTCTATCATCTCTCTTATCCTTCTCTCCCTCCAGTCACAACCCATTTGGTCCACAACCTCCTCATTATCACTGTCAAGAAACCCTGTTGGGTTCCTCTTTGACCACCAAGGACCACTAAAAATCTGATCCTCATCCCTAATCCCTCCACAAGTACTCTCCTCTTCCTCCTCCTTCTCAAGGACACTAGCCACCGGTTTCCTTAAGTCTGCCCATGCTAATGCCTCTCTCACAATGGCATCCAGTACCCTGACCAATCGGTCTGACACCGACACCTCTGCTGCCAACTTCCTCTCCGCTAATAGCTGCCAGTTTCTAGTCTTAACAGCTGGAGTAGGTTCCGCAGTAAGTAATTGAGGTACAGACACCTGCACCTCTGGAATGTGGTATCTCGGTCTGTTGTCCAGAGAGGGGACAGCCATCGGGGCTGTAGCCTTTCCTTTGCCTTTTCGGTGCTTTGGCATCCTTTTCTAATTTCCCAAAAAATTGCGGAGCCGCTGCTCAAGGTGACACCGAGATCTAACGCTGCTTACAGGGTTGCAACGCGCCGCTTTTGCCTGTCCTTAGCTGTAGCCACCAATCGCTGGTTGCAAATCGCCCCAGTTTAACTTGAGTTCTTGCGAAACTTGACCCTCGGGGGGATTGTGTAATTCTCTTCAAATCTTCACGAAAAGAGGATATTCGTGATGTGCTCGCTTCGCTCTGTCGAATTCTGTTTGCTCCGACGTCGGAAACCCTCTGGTTGCCGAGATCGACCAAGTGAGCTCGTCCTGCATGGTGTTGATCAGCAGGACTAGGAGGTAGCCATTGCTAGGTTAGGGGAAGCAGTGAGGGTAACACCAGAGGATCACCCAGATCGAGCAGGGTGATTAATAATCTTGGGACGTATTTTGGCAGCCGATATGAACGAGCCGGAAACCTGCAGGAGTTGGAGGCGGCTATTGCTAGGTGAGATGCAGCAGTCGAGGCAACACCAGGAGAGCACCCTAGTCGAGCAGAACGGCTTTAGGCCCATTTAGGTAGCCGATATGAACGAACCGCAAACCTACAGGACTTGGAGGCAGCAATTACTGGGTTAAGGACAGCGGTGGAGGCACTACTAGATGATCACACAGACCGAGGTATGTAGGCTGTTTGCCAATCTTGGGAGCCGTTTGAGTATCCGATACGAACGAACCGGAAACTCTAGCACTTGGAGGCAGCCATTGCGAGCTCAGAGGCAGCATTGCGGGCAACACCAGAGGATTGCCCAAATCGGGCGGGGCGGTTGAGCAATCTTGGGAACCAATTGAGTAGGCGATATAAAAGAACAGGATACCTGCCGGACTTAGAGGTAGCCATTGCTAGATCAAAGGCAGCGGTGGATGCAACACCGGAGGGGCACCCAGACCGAGGTAGGCTGTTGGGTAATCTTGGGGCTCATTTCGGTAGCCGATATAAACGAACTGGACACCTGCAGGACTTGGAGGCATCCATTGGGAGGTCAGAGGCAGCAGTCGAGGCAGCACCCAGAACGAGTAGGGCGGTTGAGCAATCTTGGGGCCTATTTAGGTACACAATATAAACGAACCGGACATCACCCAGACCGAGCAGGGTGCTGGGGCAAACCTTGGGGACCATTTGAGTGACCGGTGTGATCGAACCGCAAATTTAGAGGACTTTGACGCTGCCATTTCTGCACACATCGCTGCCTGGAACACCATCACTGCCCCGATATTGATTCGTATTCATGCAGCTTTAAAGGCTGCAAATAATTGGTATCCAGCCTTTTGGCCAAGAATGTTCCAAGAGCTTGCCCAATTCTCCGCGCTGCCATTAATCACATGCCCCTTGCCGCCTTCGAATCACTGGAACGAGAAGATCAGCAGCATATCCTAGCGCAACTCACGGGTTTAGCCTCTTTTACTACCGCCGTATCCCTGGAGGCTGGAGAGTCCCTTTGGCAGCATTGCGGTTGCTGGAGTTAGGTCGCAGTGTTACCAATGGCCAGTTACTTGACTACCGGAGTGATATCTCAGACCTGAGGGGTCAATATCCAAAGTTGGCTGCAGACTTTGATTCTTTACGCCAGGAACTAGACTTGCCATTCTCTGATCCCACACCCTCAGATATGTCTATAGAGCAAAGGTTACGGGCCCAGCTATCTATAATTCGCAGAAAGAATAAGGTTGCGGAAGATCTTGACAATATTCTTCTCCAAATCCGTCATAAACCAGGGTTCGAAAATTTCTTACGTGCAGAATCCGAAGCTTATCTATTGGCACCAGCCCAACAAGGACCAATTGTAGTGCTGAATGTTACAGAGCTCCGTAGTGAAGCTATCCTTCTTACGAAACGTCAGCGACAAGTATTTCTTTGCCCCACCTGTGTCATGCTTCAATGATTAAGTATTTCGGCGCAGGTGCTGATTCAAGTGACAATGGCGTGATGAGGGGGTTGCTGGAATGGCTATGGAAGAGTGCTGTACTGCCAGTCCTACGAAAGTTTGGTTTTCATCCCCACAAAGCTAACCCCTTGCCTCGGGTATGGTGGATTGGAGTAGGCTTAATGGCAAAGGCACCGGTTCATGCAGCTACCAAATTTAAAAGGGATTGCCCTCATATAACAATCGTTCAATATTGTCTTCCATCATTACATCTACCATTAGGTAGCTATAGCCTCGTACCCAGTTTGATGACGTCAGATATCTTTCAACTAATACTATCACATGCTATCAGAGCGCTTTAACATTCACGGTCTCAGCATTGCCGCCAGAATGCACCGATGCTAATCGTAACCATGCCCACAACACCAGGGGCAAGCCCATTGAGTGGTGTTACTGTTCTGACCCATACGTCATACGGCCCATTCATGAATGAGACGCTATAGATGGTTGGGCCGGCCCACCCATAAATCGGACTAATAGCCGGCCCATTTATGGAAGACTTTATGTATTTATATCTTCACAGGAGCGGTCGTGGCAACCAGACTATTATATCTTATATTTTTCTATTTATCCGTAGTGCTCCACAGTCCCGTATTTCTCAATAGTTCCGTATATATGAGATAATTATATTAAAATATTATTGTGGCCGTCAGAGTGATGGGTGGGCTGGGCCCATTGATAAATGGGCCAGAACATGTACGGGCACTCCGAGATAGCATAACTAAGGTATCGGTTCAGGCTAAACAGCCGGAAATTCCCGGCCGGTGAATAGCAACCAACACGAATATATGGTAAATATTCCGATTCAGTGTTGTAGCTTAAACATAGGAAGTTCCACGGCTTTTCCTTAACATGGGCAGTGCACAATCCCATCAGTACCATATACACCGATTTCCGATCCAACAGATGGTGAGCGGGCACAGCTCTACCCATTTGGCAACAAATTCTTGGGTCAACATTAGCTTGCCCAATGGTATGAAGCCTACAAATATTTAACGTTATTGGATATCAATGCCGAATTAATGATCATTAGGTTTGAGCGATACTTTGATCGATCCATCAACCAAAAGACTGTTTCACGCATTCTCCGAAAATTCAATGAAGATCCAGATTTGCCCGTAGCTGCAGAAACTACGCTCAAGTCAACCAAGCGCAAGCGAGTCATCCTTCGTCCTGAGTTGATATGAGCGTTACTAGAGTGTTTTTTGCAATATGAGCGAGATGGGCCTATCAGTGAGGAGCTTCCGCAAGTAAAGCCAGGAAATTATACAGCCTGCTGTATCCAACTAATGAGATACCACTCTTAAAGTCTTCTAATGGATGGCTTAGTGGGTTTAAGGCGAGACATGGGATTCAGGAGTACAACCGACATGGTGAGTCCGGAAGTGCTAATATGAATGCAATCGAACAACAACCCCTAGCTTTTGGCATGCCATGAATATGGAGATATCTATAATATGGATGAAACAGGTGCCTTTTAGCATTTATGAATAAGATGAGGGTTCCTAATATTCATGTGCTGGATATTTTTGGATGCAACAACGTGACGGAAGTCTTGCAACTGACGCAATGAGCAATCACACCTCGAGAGGTGGCTTAGATCGGAGTAAGGTGGATAGAGAAGGGCCGGAGTATTATGTACCTGGTGGATGTAGAAGGGTCGTGTATTTAGTCGGGGTCTCATGTATCGAGTCCAATATCAGCTGTTTTTCTCATTTCCGGCTGTACCGCATATGACGATTATTATGTAGTAAGACAGGTTCGACTGTATGGCCATCGTATGATGGGGCGTGTCAGATGATGGCAGTGGATTTCTATTCTGAGCTGAGGAGGACAGCTGACGTGGCAGCATCTTACCTTACCGCAATTAATGAGACTAATGAAACAGAAGCCTTTGCAACCACTGTATTGGGCACCATTCATTCACTTTAGAGCTTAGCGGCTGCAGTCCGGCGGCTTAACACATAGGTATGAAGCCGTAACATTGACCTAGCTTTTTACTATCTAATTGGCGCATGCTGATTGAGTATTAGTCTCTTACCCATCTCAAGGTAGGCTATAGGGGGTTGCTTGGTATCCTGTATATTTTCTAGGGTGATTGTGCGTGGGAATGTGGTCGAGAAAGGTGTTTCATTATCGTCTGCACTCTTTGCGTTTTATACCCTCCAGAGCCAGAGGTCATTTTCTCGATATAGGGATTTCAACTATTACTTTCTACCTATCGCTAGGGCTGAAGGTTACCCCCCTGCATGTCTGAGACGGCATCGGTCCACCCTATCTCTCGGTACAACGAGTGATGGGTTAGTTGAAAAAAATGACGATCTATTTTTCATTATTCTATTTTCCATAGTTCCTAAGTCAGAGGGCAGTTGCGCCAAGTGTCACTGTTGTGCTTTACCAACTGAACTCCGTGCAGACAATGATACTTTAGTCTTACTATCCAAGTATCCTAAGTATGCAAGAACAGTGATGTAGGGTTCCCTTTTTGGTAATTTTATTTTTTAAAAAAAAACTCATTACCCATATCCGGCCCTAATGGGGGGGCTAAGATGAGCTCCTCGGAAACTATATGGGGTTCCCTCGTTATACACTAGATAGTATCAAAACAAGTACTGATTTTCAAGAAACCGAAAAGTGGCCTGAGTTGCTAGCTTGGGATTCAAAGCCTAGATTTTGTCTAAGATGGGGCGGAGAAAGCTGTTTTATTGGCTCGCTGGACCTCTTGCACGCACGTGAGGGTCCACAGGATAAGCCCTATGTGGTCAAACATGAGAAGGACCGTCCTGATAAACAAGATATAAACAGGGAAGCCCTATAAGCACCAGGTTTCTCTTCTCTCCCCCTTTCTCTAGATTGAATGGCACTAGCACGTAAGTACATGAGCCTATACCGATAGCTAGAGAGCCCTCAAGAATACCCCCTTCTTTTTTCTCTCCAAGTAAGGTGAAGCAAAAGAGCGTCGCGAGCATGTGTTAGAGATAAAATCACACCAACAGTCGTCGTCATGCTAAAAATGTTAAAAACCTAGTTTGGCAGGTAGGTAATTACATAAAGAAAATTGTAGGTTTAAGAGGGAACTATTCTCTTCTCTGACTTTTGCAGCTAGGTAAGATGTCCTGGAGAGGCACAGTGGTCTGTAAAACTGAAGGCATTGCAAAAATCGCAGAAATAACACTAGACTAAACTGTATGAGGAATAGTGCATTTTTCGAACGTTTCGGTTCCTATCGCAGGGCTATGAACTTAGAATTAGAGACTTCGTATCAAGCCCAAACTATATCCAACCAGCCGACCGCGAATTCAGAAGTTCAGTGCAAGTATGCAGATGCCTGCGAAGGGCGCTTTAGACCATTTTGGCTGTGGTTCCGGTGTTTAACCAATACTTATGGCCACAGGCTTCACGTATACTTAACCAACATTCTGTATCCTTAAAAATAAAATCCATATATTATACACATCTACACCCTGAACGTCAGAGAGAAGCTCACATTCTCGAGGGCATTAATGCTGCGGTAGTGATCGTAGCATGTGTAGGAAATACTCTCGGGGAAACGCAAGGCCGAACGGAAGGTCGATCATGGGCAAGAAAGGCAACTCTGAATTATGTGGGTAGGAACTGGGATGCCCGGGAAGGCAAGTTTGAAATTTGGATCGAAGGATATAAGGAGCGAGATCCATCGTGGAATAAGAGAAGGATAGAGACACTAGAACCATAGCATTAAGACTATGGCGATCTCTAACTAGCCCTGACTATATCTCTCTCTCAAGATTCCTCAGCTCGTAAACTCGTAATCTTACAGCATGTTCCTATTTATATACAGTACTACCCTACCTCGTCTCCCTTCCGTGGTTGAAGGCTGTGAATCCGGGGTATTGAGATCGGGCCTCGATGCGATGAAAAAGCAAAATGAGTTACCGCGTACTCGGCTATGTATGAGATCCTCTGAATCCATCCTTGTCGGGGAAAACGGATAAACGGATCTGCAAGGCGATGTGAGCTTCACTCCCGTGGAAATCTATGAATTGACCGAACCCGCTATGAAAATTGGATCTCGTTGATCGGCTCGCTGTGCTCATCGATTTCTATTCTCTCCGACGTGAGATCAGGCCGGCCGAGCGTTGCAATTCAAATTCGCTTTGGAGGGTAGCGGATTAAAGGAACGACACATGGAATTAGTAAACGCTATGTACAAACAGTCTGCGAATACCATCAATGCTGTATGATGTCAAAAGTATGGGGGGGTTAGGGGAATGTTGTGGCTCCGATTGCTGCCGTCACTGAATACCCATGCCTAGCCGTTTAGCATCCAAAGATCATAGCAGAGGATACCTATTGGCAGCATATTCACTCCGCGTAACTATGAGATGCAGAGAACCCGCCGGACCCAAATACCTATGCCCCGGCAGATGCCTTGATCACCAGCTCACCCCTAATACTAAACAGGGACCGATCATTCTCCCCTCTCCCTTCTTCCTACTTTGTCGCACAACCTGGACAACTTAACCAACGTCTCCAACGACCTCCAACCTAGGACAAAACAGCAAGCGACATTGGAAATAATTATTTTACCCCACCGGTTTGCTGGTTAGTTGAGTTAGATCGCTCTACTAATCTCTGGTGCACACCTCCCTTAGGCAAAGATCCACTGCAAAGACCCCAAACCGGCGCAATGTCCATAATTATCAAAGAACTCCCCTTGCGGAGTTGGCAAGACAGTTGGATAGGCATACATAATACCTTCTCCCAGTGAGGCCGTCCTTCCCCCCTACGCAACAACATGCCGATTCAATGCGTATTGATTTAAACTACCTATACCCAAATCGCGGCAAGCCCTATTTCCCCCCCGCAAAAAATAACAACTTGTAGTGACCTTTGGCTGTCACTGTAGATGAAATTGCTGAAAACTTCCTTAATATCGAGCGCTGGGCCTGACAACGTTAAATTACCATACTTTGACGCCCTTCAAGCCAAGATCAAGTCAAAATCAACAGTCTTGAGCGCTCTGATATCGAGAGAGTTCAAATGTGTTGCAGCGAACAGAATATCCTGGATCATTTTGGATGGCAATGTTGGCAACGGGGGCGGGTGGCATGATTGAAGAAACAACGAATAGTTATGTAAGTACCACCCAACGGAGAATCAGCTATCAAATTCCGTGGCGTGTACCATGCGGAGTGTATTCTTCCCACTATGGCATATCTCAGCTCCTCCCCCGACAACATCACTAGCTTCAATCACCCCGAAAGCCCTGAGTACATCCACGCTTTCTGAAATAGATACAGGACTCTCGGTATCTCAAAACACTGTTGCCCCATTTGCACAGAACTCCTATAGATGCTCACGCGCCCCCACACAGATACACCCATGTATGTAGAACCACTTATAGTCCTGTGTACTGACCCGAATATCTACGCTCCTAGCCCGATGTGGCAGAGCGCTTAGTCGAAAGGCTATAAGAGCTTTTGAAGGATGAACTTGTGAAGTTTGTCAAGAAAAGGCGGAGGCTGACTAGAGTCGGTGAGAAGAGTACGAAGAGTTAGGAGTCATAAGAAGAGAGTCCAGGCACAGAGAACAAGGGGCGGGTAGTGATGCCTATTGCGAAGGCAAAGGCGGCAATGAAATCAGTGCAGGGCGGCAAGAGGTGTCCAATGTGACACTGGGTGTGGAAGAAGAAAGGGGGAATTATATATATAGTAGAGGCTAACGGTATACGTGATTTAGGAGTGCGGTTAGCGAAGGCCTGAAGTACAATTAAGCGGGGATCAGCTGGGGAAACTAGTGCTAAGGTGAATTTCTTTGGGTATAGTAAGGCTACGGGACATGTATAGAAATGGGGAAGAATATATATTGGCACCCGATAGAACTATTTCTCCCAGCAATGCGCCACCGCTGAGATTGTCTATGTGGGATATGTGTGGGGGGTATGGTTGGATGTGGATGTGGACGTGGATGTGGTGGTCGAGGTGGAGGTGGAGGTGGGGAGCAGAATGCTGGGGCGCCCATGGCGTGTGTATGGGATTGGAATGTTTTGAAGGGGTATGTTGAGAGTGCGAGGCGGGATTATGCGTTTAATGAGAGTAAAGATTTAGCAAAGCCGTTGTGCGGAAATTGATGAGGGGAACGTGAGTACAGCATTTTCTCAGCCAAAAATTCTGGATGATATGCATAGCCTGGATATGCACAATAAGCTGGGTCTCAAAATGGGAAATGGTTACCTATCGTGTTTGCTACGAGTATAGAACTCCACCACGGAGGAATTAGTCCGGAGAGTTCGATACGTTGGTTTTAGCTCTGTGGATGCTCGAACGCTAGTATGCGAACGACCACTACAGCTATGAGGTAGATAGCTATCGCCACCGACATACCAAACACAAAATAAAAATGTCGGGGGCAAGTTTCATGATGAAGTTGCAAGGGGGTACTTTCAATGACGGTCGCCGACCAACAGCGGTGGCTCCGCGAAAGGCGGGTTTCTCTCTGAAAACTTATACCCTCGGGGTTGATTTTGTACCTTTTTTTTTTTGGAGACCATATTAGGAAATGAATATAAATTTGATCTTCCTGCAA
>Ga0307511_10006843_pt1 | contig 11495 bp, 7 predicted proteins | sample 13_EM_MG_FD_200266 | JGI IMG/M metagenome (GOLD analysis project Ga0307511, IMG submission 200266) | Populus trichocarpa ectomycorrhiza microbial communities from riparian zone in the Pacific Northwest, United States - 13_EM | ecosystem: Host-associated > Plants > Roots > Unclassified | place...
CACCGTTGGCGCCTGAATGGTAGTTCGGCCACTGAATGTCAGGGTTGTCCTGATCGTCGTTGCTGTGGCGGGTGGGATCCGGATCGGCATTCTTCGAGTGAAAGTAGTGAGCGGCGCCAACGCCACCCAGATTGCACACCGAGCTGCCGAGGTCGTTGTGATCGCGGGTAATCAGCAAACCACCACCTCGCCTGCGGAAACGGGAGATACCGTGGCAGTCATCCGGAGTGAGTCCATCGCCGGTATCGACCGCAAACAGCCACAACTCGTCGTAATCGGATGTATCCAGATTGGCGAGCACGGGGTCGGGTTCCCCGATAGGCGCACGGTCGCGTGTCTCGACGGTAGTCAGCGGCGCGCCGTCCGCGGCCTTCAGGCCGGCCAGGTAGTCACGAAGCAGGCCGAATCGCCCGATGTGCCAATCGTCCCGGGTCGGCGCGATCGTGGTCTGCAGAAGAATCCGGATCGGCTCCGCCAAGCTATTGCCCTCTGGAACGTACGAGCGCCCCCAGCTCATAGATGGCGCCCACAATATGGTAGAGGTTACCAGCGGTAACCGTTTCCCGCTTGAACTGTCCTGCTGTCGTCAGCCTGTCGTACCACAACCCCGGAATGTCTGTCTCGAAGTACCGCAACAAACCTGCCGCGGCTTCGGCAGCCCGCCGCCAGTACTTGGAATCGCCGTACAGCCGGGCCGCAAGCGCGGCAGATCTCAGACGCTCGGTTTGTGCCCACAGTCGCGCTGAGCCGTCGTGTACGGAGGTGTCATTCATCATTTCGTAGATGGCGACCCCGCCATGGACCCCGTGCTCTTCGGCCACTTCCATCAATCGACACGCCGCTTCCCTGACGTCCGCCCGGCGCTGTCCCCAACGCATCAGCAGCCACGCCCACTCAAACTGGTGTCCGGGCTCGATCAAGCGCCCGGCGGCGTCTGCGGTGGGCCTCCAGGAATAGTCGAAGCTCTCGTGCAACATTCCGGTGGTCGGATCTATCAGGTGCGAAGTGGCCAGCTCCCCGAGCTCGTCCGCCAAGGCAATCCATTCGCTGCCGCCGCCGACTTCCACCCACGCAAGCGCCGCTTCCAGTAAATGCATGTGCGGGTTGGAGAGCAGCGGCGGCGCATGCGGCAGCCCCGTTTCGAATCCGGGGCCGGGCCGCTTCAAATGCGCGTACAGAGCCTGGCGCAACTGCTCAGCTTCGCCCGCCAGGTTGAATGAGCTACCCAGGAGTGAGCTCGCGGTAGCAAATGCCAAGAGCGCAAAAGCCTGGTCGTACAACAGCACCCGATCGTCCACTGGGGTACCGTCCGGTGTTACGAGCGTTCGGAACAAGCCATCGGCCCGTCTATAGCGGCTCAGAAAGAAACTCAGCCCCTGCGTAACTGCGCCGGCGGCGTCACCCGTCCAACCCAACGAGGGAGCTCGGGCGAATGCGTACATCTGCCGCGGCTGCACCCTCGCTCGGCGCGCATCATCGGTGGGCTCGCCCGCCAGAGTGAGCCGCTCCTGGAAACCGCCACGGATCGAGTCAATTCCCCGTGTGGACCAGAGCGGATAGGCCGCGTCAACGAGCCAACTCGTAAGCTGGGCACAGGCGCTCTCCACCATCGCGACCTGGGCCGCCTCGTCACTGGTTGCGTCGATCTTCATCAATTTACCCTCGACCCTGAGCTCAGTGTGCGACGTTGCCGGCTGGCTGACCAACTTCGACGACCCGGGCCTTCGCAGCGCTCATCGCAAAGACGCTGATGGCAGCATAGGCCACCGTCGGAATCAGAAATGCCGCGTGCAAGCCTGCGACATCGGCGAGACGGCCTGAGATCTGCGGCAGAATCGCACCGCCAATGATCGCCATGCAAAGCAACCCGGACGTACCGGCCGCGGACGCCGAGCTACGCTCCAGTGTCAACGTGAAAATCGTGGGGAACATGATCGAGTTGCACAAACCGACAGCCAGAGCACAGAACCGCCGCGATAGCGGCCGCCGTCGACAACAGGAAAGTGGCACGCACCCGAGTCAACAAAGCGCTGCCGGCAAACCGGCCGAGCATCGCTCCCAGCCAGTACACGGCCGACAGTTGGCCGGCGCGATCGAGTGTCACATCGAGCATGTCAGGCTGATGCAGAAAATTGATCATCGTGCTGCCGATCGAGACTTCCGCACCCACGTACAGAAAAATCGCGGCGGCGCCCAGAAGAGCCCAGCGGGACTGCAATGCGTGCAGCACGGAATCATGCGCGGGCGCGGGCGGCGGGGCCGAGCTGCTCAAACGTCCCGAAAATCGCCATATGAACACCACGAGCAGGGCCAGCATCGCGGCGATCGCCAGGAACCCCGTGTCGATGTTGTGCAATGAAGCCGCCCGGCCGGCGGCATCAGCGGCCACTCCGTTGGTCGCGAACACACCGCCCCGCAGCAGCAACATCGATCCCAGGTAAGGGGCAATGACCGTGCCGAGGGAATTGAATGCCTGCGAGAAGGTCAGTCGAAAGTGTGAACGCTCGGGCGACCCCAGGACCGCGGCCAGTGGATTGGCCGCGAGCTGCAACACCGTGATACCCGATCCGATGATGAACAGGGCAACGAGCACCAACTCGTAACGCTGCACATAGGTCGCGAAAGGCATGAACAGGCAGCCGACAATCATCGCCACCAGCGCAATCAATATGGACCGCCCATACCCTGCACGCGCAACCAGTGCCGCACCCGGCAAGGAAACGATGCCGTACGACATGAAAAACGCGAACTGCGTCAACATCGACTGCGTATACGTCAGGTTGAAGATCGCCTTCACCGACGGAATCAGCGGATCAATCATCGCGGTGATGAAGCCCCACGCGAAAAACAGCGTAGTAACCGCAACAAATGCCGCGCGCAGATTGCTTCCAGTGTGTGCCGAATTGCTGTTCACTTAACCTATCCCCCTGAAACCTTCATCAATGCCGAGCGTGTCGGCAGGAGCCTATGAGTAAATGGCAGGATGGCCGCGCCGACCGCCGGCGCATCATCGGACATCACCGCCCGTTCAACAGGTGCAATGGCGGGCATCGTCGCGGCATACGGCTGCAGCCGCTCATTGAGCCGGCGAGCAAGGTCGTCAACGACACTGGCCGGCAGCCGCCCCCCGATCAACACCGCCTGCGGATTGATCAGACAGTTGATGGCCAGCAGTGTTTCCAGCAGCGCCTCGACGGAAGTCTCAACCCATTCGTTGACGAGATTGCGCCCACCCTCATCCAGCCGTGTCAGACCGCGGGGCGACGAGACTCGATATCCTTGGCTTGCGAGCCGGCTGTATAACGCAGACAGTGACACGATGTTCTGCAGCTGCCGCGTCCGCGAGAATCCGTCGTGGCCGCGCAGCCAGCCCAGCTCGGCGCTGCGGCCATTGGCGCCCCGAAAATAATTGCCGTCAATGACCAGTCCGCCGCCCAGGGCAGCCGTGATCAGGATATAGAAGAAGCTCTGGTACTGATGGCCCCGGCCGAACTGCATCTCGCCCATCGCCGCGGCGGCGGCGTCGTTCTCCACGAAGACCGGTACTTTCAGTGACTGGGTGAACAGTTGGTCGACCGCAACGGAGCCCCAGACTGAGTATTCTTCCGGTTGCTCGGGCAGCCCGACCCGTTGGATGTCATCCGGAAAAGCGACACCGATACCCACCAGCTGGGAGGCGTCGATCGCGGCTTTGTCGAGCAGGTGCCCGATTGAGCGTTGGAAAAAAGTCTGGACTGTTGCCGGCAGGGCAAACGGAATTTCCCGTGAGGACCGGGCGCGCACCACGCCTTGAAAGTCCAACACCACGAGCGTGATGTGGTCGCGGTCCACGTTGACGCCGATCGAAAACCAGCTGTCCGGGTTGATCACGAGCTTGATCGGCGGCTGCCCGCGGGCACCGCGAACCCGGCCCGCCTCCTTGATCAGGTTGTCCAGCATGAGGCGCTTGGTGATATTGGCGATGGCCGGCGGCGTGAGCCCCGTGATATCGGCGAGGTCGCTGCGCGTGATCGGGCCGTTGACCCGGATCGCATGCAAAGTCACGCGTTGATTGTGATCGCCGGCGCGCTCGAGATTCGTGCCCGAGAGAGACATCCCGCCGTCGCGGCCCTCTTCCGGGAAGCCGTCGTTTTTCTGATTGTCGGCCATATGCGTTGCTGTCCCGCCGCACCTTGCGCCGCCGCCTGCGGCATGTCAACGAATAATTATATATACTTTCTTTATTCCGTGGACAGCGGCGGACCGCGGGTGCCGGCCACGCGAGGGGGGCGGAATGTTGGGCTTTTCATATGTGAAATCAGCGGCGAGCGCCCTGGGTGTTGGATTGATCGTGGGCTGCCTGCCGCTGACAGTGGCTGCGGCCGCTAAGAATTCCGCTCCCAAGGGGATTGCCACCCCGGCAGCCGCGCCGCTCGTGTCATTGGGGCGCACCCGCTTCCAGGGTACCTGGACCCCGAGTGGCAGCGCCGTGTTCCGCGGCATTCCGTTCGCCCAGCCACCGGTCGAGTCACTGCGCTGGAAGCCCCCGCAGCCAGTGACCGTGCCGCCGGGGATCTTCCAAGCCATCCAGCCGGCTGCCGCCTGTCTGCAAGCCTATGTTGGTTGGAACCGCGCTGACGCGGAGCGCAGCGCGGAAGACTGTCTATATCTGGACATCCGGACGCCGCGCCCCAACCGCAAAGCGCGGCTGCCGGTACTCGTATGGATTCATGGGGGCGCCAACTGGGGAGGATCTCCAGGCGGGCAGCTCGACTCCGGGCTGGCGGATCGTGGCATCGTCGTGGTGACCCTTCAATACCGCCTCGGCATATTTGGGTTTCTCTCCCATCCGCAACTCACCCGCGAATCGCCGCATGGGAGTTCCGGCAACTACGGGCTGATGGACCAGATAGCCGCTTTGGAGTGGGTGAAACGCAATATCGCCGCGTTTGGTGGCGACCCAGCCTCAGTAACCATTGCAGGGCACTCTGCGGGTGGCCAGGACGTGGGGTTGCTGCTGCTATCGCCACGCGCGCGCGGCTTGTTTGCCCGCGCAATTCAGCAAAGCGGCACGGCCGGTTTTGGCTTGCCGGCGCGCTCGCTCGAGCAGAATGAGAGTATCGGCGTGGCGTTTGCCGAGTTAGCCGGCGTACCGCACAACGATTCCCAGATCGACGCCTTGCGGACGGTCGATGGGCACAAGTTGCTGGATGCCCAGATGCTGCTCGAGTCCCCGACCCTTGCTGACAACAGCTTCATGTTTCTGCAGACGGTTATCGATGGTTGGATCGTGACCGCTGCGCCGGCAGACCTGTTGCGCAATGGCAAGTCCGCCCGCGTTCCTTTGTTGATCGGGAACGCAGCGCAGGAATTCATGTTGTACGGCGGAGAGTCGGCGGTACGTCGTGGTGTGACACGAATCTTCGGCCGCTCCGCCGATCAGGCGCTGAGCCTGTATGGCCTGCAAGACGGCTGGCAGCCACCGGATGATCCGATCCTGGGTAGCACGGCCATGCAGGTCGCCGCGGATGACACTTTCCGCTGTCCGGCCGAATTCACCGCTGCGACGCATGCTGCGTCGGGCCAGCGAGTGTGGCGCTTTCAAATGGAACACGCAGCGCCGGGACAGGCTCGGATCGACCACGGAGCCGAGATCACGTTCATCTTCGACAATCGGCCGTTGAATGTCGCGGTCGATGGTGTCCGCCCGCTGCTGCAGAGCTACTGGGTCAACTATATCCTCCACGGCGACCCTAACGGGCCTGGTTTACCCCAATGGCCGAGTTACGGCGGCAAGCGGGCATACCTCGCCTTCACGCAAACAGGGCCGGAAGCACGCACCGCACTGCGTGCACCCATCTGCGCACTGCTCCCACGTCCTTAGAATTTCGGCAAGGGAACTTCGCATGTTGCTTTCGTTTCGGCGGCGCTCGGCATTCTCGCTCGTAGTGTGCGCGCTGAGCGCCACTACCGCTCTGGCAGCGGACCAGATCACCAACTCCGGGCCCTACAACCTCACATTTCTGCAAGGCGGTGTGGGGCTGACTCGCCCGCTCGCGGCGGACAATCCGGCGTTGGCCGCCAATGCCTCGTGGTCCATCAGCGGATGGGTGCGACCGACCCTGGAACAGTCGGGCGATGTTGTAATTGCCGCGGTGGGCGGAATATCCGTGGACTCGTGTCGATGCCTGGCCATTCACGCCGGAACGGTACAACTTCGTGCCGGTGGCTTCGAGATTGCCGCCGCCCGGGCACTGCAGGTGGGCAGCTGGCAGGCCCTTGCGGCCACGTACGACGGCCAGTCGCTGCGTTTGTATGTTGATGGTCAATTGGCCGGATCCCGGACGCTGACGAAACAACTGCCGGCTGCAAACCCGATATTGATGCTGGCGCCGGGGGGCTCCAGCCCCGAGCACCACTTCGGCGGCTCACTCGCCCAGTTCCAACTCGAAGCTGACGCGCTGAGTGCACGAGATGCGCAACAGCTGTTCAGCAATCGTCCGGATTTCTCATTGGTCGTGTTCCAGAACGTCGGTGCGGGGTGGCCATGGCAGGAGCACGCCTGGCGCGGCCTGCAGGTCCCGCAGGATCCGTGGACCTTGCCGAAGGCAAACACTCCACCCAGCCGCCCGGCTCCTTCAGCCAACGACGTACCGACACCGGCGCTGCAGTTATCGAGCGAGCACACCTGGACGATCGGTGCCTGGAAGATGGCGGAAGCGCCGCGCGTATCGGCCGGTGGGTCACAGGTGTCTACACCGGAATTCGACGCCTCTGGTTGGTACTCTGCAGTCGTACCGGGAACGATACTCACGACATTGATTGCGCGCGGAGTCTATCCCGACCCCACATATGGCCTGAACAATATGGCCATACCCGAAAGCTTGAGTCGGCAGGACTATTGGTATCGCAGCAGCTTCGATGCGCCGCCCGATCTCGCGAGCCGGCGATTCACACTGACATTCAATGGAATCAACTATTCTGCTGAAGTCTGGTTGAACGGCACGCGCCTCGGTAGCATCAAGGGCGCCTTCGCTCGCGGCGTTTTCGACGTCACCGAACAGCTCAAACCCGGCCGCAACGCACTGGCAGTGCGTGTCTCACCCCCGCCCCACCCTGGCATTCCCCACGAGGAATCCATCGCCGCGGGCCCTGGTGAGAACGGCGGCAATCTTGCGATAGATGGTCCTACATTCGTGTCTTCAGAAGGCTGGGACTGGATTCCGGGCATTCGCGATCGCAACACTGGACTCTGGCAGGACGTTCAGTTGCAGGCCACCGGCGCGGTCAGGCTCCTCGACCCGCACGTAATGACGCGGCTGCCGTTGCCGAAGACTGACGAAGCAGACATCAGCGTCGAGGTGGCCGTTGAGAATCATCACTCCACACCGACACCCGCCACGATCGAGGCTCGTTTTGAAGGAGTCACGGTGAAGAAATCCGTGACCCTGGCGCCCGGCGTCGCGCAGATCTCACTAACTCCCAGCGAATTCCCACAGTTGCACGTCCATCAGCCGCGGCTGTGGTGGCCGAATGGATACGGCTCACCGCAGCTCTACACAATGACATTGTCGGTGACCGACGGCACCCAACTCTCGGACAGCCGGCCGGTCCGCTTTGGGATCCGCCAACTCACCTACGAGCTGTCGCTGTTTGACACCCAAGGGCGGCTGCGGCGAGTCGAGGTAGATCCGACCAGCGGCTCGGCTCGCTCTGAGCGGCTCGTAGACGTTCGCCATGAAGCGATCAAGAAGACGCCCAACGGATGGGCCGAATCGCTGACTCCGGCAGGTGAGTCGTCACCGGCCGTCCACGACGTCGCGACGAAATCTCTGGCTCCCTATCTGGTCATCCGAGTCAACGGAGTGCCAATCGCCGCGCGGGGCGGCAGTTGGGGGACTGACGACATGCTGAAGCGTGTATCCCGCGAGCGACTGGAGCCCTTTTTCCGCCTGCACCAGGCTGCCAACCTCAATATCATTCGCAATTGGCTCGGCCAGAACACTGAGGAGGTGTTCTACGACCTCGCGGACGAATACGGTCTGCTGGTGCTGAACGATTTCTGGGCCTCCACCCAGGACTTCCAGCTGGAGCCACAGGACCCGCAGCTGTTCCTGGCGAATGCGCGCGAGGTCCTGCTTCGCTTCCGCAACCATCCCTCGATTGCAGTCTGGTTCGGGCGCAACGAAGGCGTCCCCCAACCGATCATCAACGAGGGCCTCGCGGATCTGATCGCCAGCCTCGACGGAACGCGACACTACACCGGCAGCTCCAACAGTGTGAATCTGCAGGGAAGCGGCCCCTATAACTACCGTCCGCCCGCCCAGTACTTCACCGACCTGGCACTTGGATTCTCGGTTGAAGTGGGCACCCCATCACTGTCGACGCTCGAGTCGCTCGAAGCCACCATACCCGCCGCGGACCGCTGGCCGATCAGCGACACGCTCGCCTATCACGACTGGCATTTCGGCGGAAACGGCGATGTTGCCAGCTTCATGAGCGCGCTCGACCGTCAATTCGGCGCGCCCACGAGCCTTGCGGACTTCGAGCGCAAGGCACAGATGATGAATTACGTTTCCTATCGTGCCGTGTTCGAAGGGTTCCAGGCTCATCTGTGGACCCAAAACAGCGGCCGGTTGCTGTGGATGACACATCCCGCGTGGCCGAGCAACCACTGGCAGATCTACAGCTCGGACTACGACACGCAGGCTTCCTACTACGGCGTGAAATCAGCATGTGAACCCATACATGCGCAAATGAACCTGCCTGATTACAGCCTGGCGGTCATCAACACGACCCGACAGGACCGTCGGGACTTGATGCTCACCAGTCGTATTGTCTCACTGGATGGCCGTCTGCTCGCACGACACGCTACCAAGGTCTCAGCAACCGCAAACTCGACCACGACCCTACCCTCTGTCAACCTGGCTGCAACACTGGCAACGGAGGAGCTGGTATTGGTGGTCCTCACACTGGACGAGCCCGGCGGCACACGTATCTCCGAAAACATCTACTGGCAGGGACGGGATGACCACAGTCAGCAAAAGCTGAACGCCCTGCCACCTCAAAGCCTTTCTGTAAAAACTCAGACGGCCACCCGGGGCGCGGAAACCGTTGTCAGCGTGACCCTCGAAAACCTCGGCCGCATCCCGGCGCTCGAGACCAAACTCACCGTTGTCGACAGCAGCGGTCAGCGGGTGTTGCCGATTTTCTACAGTGACAATTACCTGACCTTGCTGCCCCACGAGCCCCGCAAGGTCGAGATCCGTTGCCCGGCCGGCGGGCGGTGCTCGCACATCCGGTTACGAGGTTGGAACGTGGAGCCGGCAACAGTCAGTATTGCTGCCGGCTCGTGAATCCATCCGTTAGTTCGTTGACTGTCCGGATTCACATCCGCACCCGTCTCAAAACGACGTGCTGCGCTCCCGAGCGACACTGTCGGCCGCATTATCCTCGGCCACCTGCCCCTGAATTCTCTGCAAGATCGAGGTCAGAGCGGTTTTACCCACCACGACGCTGACTGCAACGCCATTCCGGTCGGTCCTAACGCTGACCGGGTCCGCCAGGTTCACCAGGTTCTGGCAGTCCAGCAGCTGGTATGCAGCGACGAATCGTTGGCCCAGGAACGTGTACAGCGAGTTTGCGGCCCCTGTGTCCGGACTCGCGAAAGCCGCCAGCGCGTTCTGGTTCGCCACCAGCCGCAGCGGGAAAATCCGCAGCAGCTGCCGGCAGTAGCGCCCGGTATCGGCGTCGGACTGCGAGTCTACGGTAGGCATATCGACCCCCTGCCGGTACAGGTTGGTCTTCGCCAGACTCTCATTCCCATTGTTGAGCACCATGGGGTCCCCGATTGGAACCATGGCTACGGGCGCAGGCTGGTTGGCCCGCGCCTGCAGCTCGTTCAGCGGCAGAGCCGGGACCAGCGCGCCGGGATCGGCGAGATTCGGCGCAACCCAAGGCTTACAGCCCAAGGCGGGCTGTACAAACACATCCGTCAGACGGTTGTCGCTGGCGTTGCCCATGGGTGTGGAACTGGGATGCGCCGCCTGGTTCTTCGCGCTGAATTGCGAGATGTGTCCACGGGGCGACACGAGGTACACCGTAGTCACATTGTCACTTTGATCCTGGTCGACAATGAAGAAGTCGCGTACCGTCGGGCAAGGCTTGCCGTCGCTGGCGGTTCCCGAAGCGGGAACAGTCAACTTGCCGGCGGCGATGGCGGCGTTTGCCGCGGCAAAGAACGCCGGAGCATTGCAGTATGAGTATTGGCCGAATATGTTGCCGTTCAAGCCGTTGACACAGTTGGCATCGGCCCGACTAGTGGTGCCGGCCGCATTTTTGAGGAGCAGATTGTTGCCGTTGTATCCGAACCAGAGAGCCACGACGGCGCCCGCCGGGAGCGTCGGTACCACCGGGGCCACCAACGGATCGTCGCCCTTGTCTACGACGACCGGGTTATAGATTGAAATCTTGCCGGTGGCCGGATCAAATATGGCGCCCTGTACGAAAGCGGCCTGCGCGGAATTCGACTCGCTGCACCCGCCCTGGCCGGGGTCTGTCGCCGTGAGCTGGAACGGGGTTGCCAGGCCGGCCGCGGTCAGAGCGTTCTTCGGTACGATCAGCGTGCAGTTGGGATTGGGAGCCGCTGCAGCGGCCGCAGGCTGCACTCCGGCAGCTGCCACTGCTGCGGCTTGCATCTGTGAATTGAGCCGCTCCGTGGTGGCCGGGTCGGTAGTCTGTGCAAATGCTGTCTGAGAAAGAAAGATCATCGAGCCGGTCAGCAGGGCCGTCAGACCGTGCACCGCCCGGTGGCCGGTACCTCTGCGTAGAGATTGAGACATTGAGTGGGCCCTCTTTGTTGGAACGGGAACCTACGCCATCCGAAGTCAGATTGCGATGTGGGCAAACGGTGACATGGGCGTGTTACTTCCCGGCCTAGTCTACGAATGAGTCATCCACATACAATGTACGCGGTAATGTTCAGGACGTTGGTCCTGCTCGGTTGTCTCGTTCTCGCCGCCTGTGTGGACGCGCCGGTGTTCGATGAGAAACTGGCCAGCACGCACTCAACCTCTGAAATCGAAATCATGGGCGCGCGCGGGCCGCTCTCACAGAAGCAGTCGAAGGCTGTTCTCAACCGCCTCGCGGCTCAAGCACCCGATGCCGGCGCGTTGGAGCGCCACCTCGCCGTCGAGCAGGCGGTTGCGGAAAGTCCTTTATTCGCTGGCAATCAGGTCAGGATCCTGCGCGACGGCGAGCAGACATTCCCGGCCATGTTTGCGGCCATCCACGGCGCGAAACATTATCTGTTCCTGGAGTACTATATTTTCGAGGACGTGAGCTGCAATGGCGAACAGCTCTCTGATGTGCTGAAAGCCAAAGCCCAGGAGGGAGTGCGGATCGAACTGATCTACGATGGCATCGGCTCGATTTCGACGCCTGAAGATTTCTTTGTAAGTCTCCGGAAAGCCGGCATACAGGTAGTACAGTTCAATCCACCCAACCCCCTGCGCGCG
>Ga0307511_10006844_pt1 | contig 11494 bp, 10 predicted proteins | sample 13_EM_MG_FD_200266 | JGI IMG/M metagenome (GOLD analysis project Ga0307511, IMG submission 200266) | Populus trichocarpa ectomycorrhiza microbial communities from riparian zone in the Pacific Northwest, United States - 13_EM | ecosystem: Host-associated > Plants > Roots > Unclassified | place...
AACCCTTAATCAAGTTGTCTCTTAAGTCCATTTTTGGGACTTGAAATACAGAAGATATGGATTTATTTCAATCCATGTCACTTTCATATTCTTGCATAGCATGACGATGAATGTTGCATTTTACACATATATAGGGAGCACAGAGTGGAACCAAATCCACAAGGTACAAATTCCTCTTCAACTTCACAATCAGATGCACAACTACTTGCTCAAGTTGCCCACAAGAATGGGCTATGGAGCTCAATCCAAAAAAGAAAATCCAAACTGTACACGGGGCATCAAAAATCGCAAAATGCCAACTACTATATCCTTTCAGGGTCTAGCCCCTTCAGAATTCAACAAAACAATTAGTCCACTCAGCTTATCCTGTATCCATATCATTAACAACTTCTGAAACCATCCATTGGATGCTGTCTTTTTGATAATGGAATCATTTTATTCCAAACCAATGTATTGGTGTGTTCTTGATCATTTTATTTCATCATGGTTAGCTTCAGGATTGTGGGAATAGAAGGTTTTGAATGAAGCAAAATACTCCTGAGGTAACAACAATTCCACAGATAGAAGAAAAAATCAATCATGAATCGAGGCCCAGAAGTCATCATCTCACGGGAGAGCCTGAAGGGCATGTCGAAGAGAGAGCAATGCAACAAGAAAATGATATTTCTGATCAGACTATGATGGTGCGTAAAATTATACAAGATGCTGAAAGGGTGGCTGTTGGTTTACTTGCAAAAAAAGTTGAAGCATAGTTTTTAATTTCAGTGCTTCCTTACTATTGTTCATTGGTTGTTAGCCATATCATAGAATTGTTTCACTTCTTGTCTGAAATAGAATATTTGAGTTTTGCAATTTTATTTATATTGACAACTTTTTTTTCTTAGGGCCATATTTATCTGTATGCATGGACTCATATCATCTTAAACTTGTTTACTTTTCCTGCAGAGCATGTGCAGCAGTCGAGTTGAGAAAGAAACTGCATGGAAAGAGATTTCCTCCTGATACCATGGAGGCAGTGATTTCCAGAGCAGGTGCATGACTGACTTTATTTTATGAAGTGCTTTGCAGGCTGTGTTATGAGTTCCCATGTTCTTTGCACTTTTAGTATTTGATGGCATTTGCTCTTTTCACTGAGGGATTTTTGCGCTTCTGCTGACATTAAAATATATGGACCTTTATGGATGTCCTCTAGAAGTTCTTGATCTTTTATTTTGCTGCAGAGGGATGATCAATGATGGCTTGTATACAGAAACATCTGTTGGTTTTAAACCAATCATGTTTCAAGGTTCAATCAATGTTCTATCCTTGGTTTTATGATTTTTCTGTTTCTATAAATTTACAGTACTATTTTATCATCAATATCAATTTATATCATAGTTGCTTTATACTTTTGTGCTAAAGATGTCTAATTATGGCAGGTAAAGCAAGTCTCAACAACACAATTGCCTCTCTTTATTTTGAAAGCTTGGAAAACCAAGAAGAGAAAAGTGGTGATTTTGGGAAGGAAAGGGTGGAAATTGTGGAAGAAGTTGCTTCTAACTCATCAAAAGAGAATGAGTTTGATTGTTGTTGGGTAAGATGAATTATGTCCTTTTAATTGAAATTTGTTGAAAAGAAAAATAGAAACCCTAATTTTTAGATTGTTAGGGTTTGCTGATGTTTGTGAGAATTATAAATTGTGGGATTGATAATGGGATAATTGAGAATTTTTGAATTAGGGGAAGATTGAGAGAATTGAAAAATAAATTTTGGGTTTCTAACCTTTTTTTTTTAGGGGGGGTAGTTGTTGATTTAATTAGCATGAAAGGGATAATGGTAATGATAATTCAAGAGAAAAAATTAAAAAAAAAATCAATGAGTAATAAATTTACCTAGGGCCGGCCATGGGGAACATTTGGAGGAGATGGGACACCGGTTCAAATTTGTGATGTTGTAGGTTTATTAAATGTGTAGGGAATGATAAATTGTGTTTGGAAAAGAGTTTTGGATTGAATATGTGAATTTCATGATACATGGATTTAGTGACGTGGAATGTGTACAAATCAATGTGGAATCCTTCAAGGATTAAGCGCTAATATAATTGTGGTTGAAGAAATAAATGACATGTATGGAAGTTAATTTTGTTGTTTAAAAGGTATAAATGATAGATAAAATTTTTATTGTGTATATGGTGTTTTGGTAGGATTGAATATTAAAATAAATACACTTGAGAAAGAAAAAAAAAGAAGTAAGATAGATATGAAAAATTTAGGGATTTTTTCAAGATTTGATTAAATGGTTAGTGAAAGAATTTTGAAAAAAATATAGGAAGATATAAATTGGTTAAATTCTATTGTTTTAATAGTTTATGTGTTGATTGTATTTGAAGTTGGTTTTTTTAATAGGATGTATGACTTTCATGTTAGGTTTGTGTTGTAGGAAGTGTGAGAATGAAACTTTGAAACATTGATGTGAAAATGTGAATTTAATGAGATGAAGTTAAGGGTTGATTAACTGTGTTAACAATTTAAGAAATTGATGAAATGAAACAAAATTGGATGAAGGACATGGGTTTCTTGATTTATAAGTGGGCGGCCACGCATGGAATTTAGGGATTTTTTCTATTTTGATGATTAATTGTCGAGGGTTTGTGTATTATATGTTTGGCATTAAAATTAACATGTTTGAGAAATAAATTGGGAAAAACATGACAAATTATGAGTTTTACTACAATTGATCAAATTTCTAGTTTAGAAAATTTAGAAAGATTTAAGAGGTTAACTATAACTAGTTGATTTAAATTGTATATTTCATAAATATTTGATGTGCGATGGTAATTATAAATGAGATTGAGTTAAATTAAGTATGCAAGTTAAAGAAGTTACATGTCTAGTTGATCGATTGTGTTAGAGTTTGACCAATTTCAAACTTATATATATAAAATGTGCAAGTGAATACTCAATATTTCTTTGATTGTTATGTGTTATTGATGTCTACCACCCACCTTGTTTTTAATAAAAGACGCATTTTATTTAATTATTTGTTATTGTAAAAGAAATATACGAACATGTATTTGGTGGATGTTGCTAGTTTAAATTTGTATGATTTATATGAGTATAAATTCATCATGATCTGCGAGGATGTGAAAATGTTATGTGTGTGTGTGTATTGTGATGTTTTTAGGGCAAAATTATTATGTAAAATTTAAATCAACCGTGATGGTGGAATTTATTATGTGAGAAATTAAGGGACTGAAATGGAAAAACTAAAAAGAAAAGTTGAATGGACCATAATAGCAAAAATATAACAAGGAAAAAACATTAATTGACTGCAATGATAAAATTTATTACGTGATTTTGAACTTGTCCACAACGGTGAAATTTAATAGGAAAAACTTAAATTGGTCGCAATGATGGGTCCAATATACTAAATATTAATCTAGCCATAAAAATAAGAGATATTATATTTTGAAATATAAGTTGTGTATAATTAAAAAGGATTAGTAGTCATGAATATTTTAAATGAGTCATAAACTAGCTTAAGTAATATTGATATTGAAAATATACAAGGGAGTCTTAAATGAGCATGAGGAATATTTGAGATTTTAAAGTAATATAGATGAGTTATATTAGGTAAGATTGGTGTTGTGATTGAATATTTATAATGAAAAGCCATAAATGAGACCATAGGATTCAAAATGAATTAATAAAAGTTTAGCTAGTAAAAAAAGATTTAATAGGTGTTAAAAGAAATAAATATAATTGGTGAACCAGAGTTAAAATAAAGTATAATTCAAGATATGAAATGTGATCAATGAACCTATAAAGAGGTTAAAGTAAGAGTTTTAAACATTGAATGTGATGAATATACATAATAAGATTAGGGTATTTTATAGTTTAATGAAGTCCAAATTGGTTTGGGCTATGAACAAAGAATAATTGAAATAATTATATAAAGGAGGCTAAATCAAAATATGAATGAAGATGATTGTAAAAATACAATTAATATAATTAATTTAAAGTATAAAGTAATGAATGTTTGAGATGATTGAAGAATTGGATTCTTAATCGAGAGATATTGTGAATAGGATAATGATAGTTCAATGATTATATAAAAGAAATAAAAATAAGAGTTTATCTATTGTTTAAAAAAGAGAGAAAGAGTTTATTAAACTCAGGATTTATTAAAGAATTGATATGGTTATAAAGGTGTTAAAGATGTGAGGATTGCTTGTTTAGTTTTAGCAAGTATTAATAACTATGATGGTGAAATTGTGTATGTTAATTGTGTGATTCTATTTGTTTTTTAAGTACCTTCTCTTAAGGACTCAATCCTAAATAAAGTGTTACTAAGATCCCTGACTTTTATATTCAATAAAAACTTGTAATGTCTGATAAAAGTTTTGTAAATAAATTTTTATATATACAATCAAGAGTGTTGTAACCTTATGATTTTTGTATGTCAAAATGTGTATCAAAGTATTTGTGGATGAAATTAATGGATGTGAAATTAGAGACCATCTTTATGATAATAAAAAAAATACCTTTGAATTTCAAGTGCATGACAATTAAAAAATCACCCTTATTTTTATTTTAAAGTCATATCTAGTATTCAACGTTTACCTCGATTTGGTACCGCTCTTACAACCTATATCAAAATAGTACTTTACCCTTAGATTTCTAGTCAACTACTAAGCCTCGACATATTTTTAGGAGAATTGGCTAGCACTAGTTTCGAGTGGCATTTCTCTACTGATAAGATACATGGGTGTCCCATTGATATCTATTAGACTGACTCATTCTAATTGTAAGCCATTGGTGGAGTAGATTCTCTCTAGGATTAAGTCGTGGACCTCAGCTTCTCTTACTTATGTTCAACGTCTCCAACTAATCAAATCAGTTCTCTTTTCCATCTAAGTTTATCGGTCCTCCATGTTTATTCTCCATTGTTCTATTATTAAGAGGATAAAAGGGTATATTGGCCGCCTTCCTTTGTAAATGTCGCTCTCTCTCCCACTCAAGGGCTAAGATGATTTGGGTTTATGTTTGTTATCCCTTTAAGGAGAGTGACCTAGGAATAAAGAGGGCTCAAACTTGCAATAAAGCTATTATTCTCAAACATGTTTGGCGACTGCTATTCTCATATACAGATCCTTCTAGCATGTTAGGCCTTCTACAGTGTCCTCTTGGTCATGGAAGAAGATTATACTCAGTAAAGATTGGTATAAAGGGAAGTTTGTCTCTAGTATTAGTGATGAGACTACTACCTTTTTATGTTTAGACTATTGGTTGCCAGATGGATAACAATTATGTGACCTAGTGCCTTTCAGGGTGCTCACTTCTACTGCACTGTCGTGGAATGGTAAGGTCTCAGGCATAATTGATAAGGATACTTGAGCTTTCTCATCGAATAGACCAGAGCTCCAGCCTATTTAGGACTTGGTTACTTTTAACCCCAAGAGCACCTTACCAGACTATTATTTCTAGAATGGTCACTTATCGGCGAGGTTCTCCATTGACTTGGCATGGAAGGTTCTTAAAGATTCCAAACTCACAAACTTTATGCACCATCTTTTTTTGTTCTCAAGTTTCATCCTGAGACACCCTTTTATCTTGTGGCTTGCCTCTATAGGTCGTCTCAATACCATGGACATACTACATGTTTTTCTGATCATTTCATCTTCGACATGTATCATTTGTGGGTCACAGGTTGAAATACATGAAAATTTATTCTTTCAGTGCCTTTTCTCTACTACAGTTTAGGGTGCTATCATGAGCATAACCCTTATGAGTTGACTTTCTTTGACATGACATCAACTACTTTATTGGACATACACGCATTTGGAAAAAAGAGGAATTTATACATCTACTTGCTCAGTTAACCCTTTTAGCCTTGATTTACTTCATCTAGTATGAGAGAAATAACCGAGTCTTTCATCAGATTTATCAATCTCATCAGGATGTTAGCGAGGACATTTTTTATTTAGTCCGATATTGTTTGGTAGAGCTCGAACCAAGGTTTCACATCCCAGCTACTTTCAAGTCTATTTGACACCTTAAAGACTCCTGAGATATCATTGCTCTTGCTGATATTGAGATTATGTTTAACACAAGTTCATATGTAATCAACCAGTTGTCCGGCTCATGTGTTGTTTTTCTTTACAATATACTTTTATTCATTTTCACTTTTTTTTGTTTAGCTTTTGCTTCTTTTCCTTGTTATTTTTCATCAAATAAACTAGGATAACAAGTATTTATACTTTTTAAGGTATATCTCTCGTACAGTTTCTTCCCTTCCATACAGTTACTCTTATAAAAAAAAACAAAAAAAAAAAGGATTGGACTAGCTTACGTCTCTCTCCTGACTACTATAATTATCGCGTGGGTCTCGAAACCTTTTGCATGTGAGCAATAGTTGTTTATAAATCATTATCTTGCTTTTATAAACAGGTCTGATGATCCTGCTTGTGCATGTGCTTCCGATCGAGTTAAGACATGCAGTCTCTTATAAATCAAGTTTAGTATGCTTTGAAAGAGCTTTTTCTTGTTCATTGCTGGAAAGTCTCTCTCAGACAGCACATGGTCATGTGATGTTAGAAACGTGGGTCCATGTGAGCTCTGATGGAAAGACTGGATTTAGTGTGTGTGTGTGTGTGTGTGTGTGAGAGAGAGAGAGAGAGAGAGAGAGGGAGGGAGAGAATCCATTCCCTGGCAATAAATTCTAATTACTTAGATCCAAATGGGCCAATCATTGGTCCACATGCCTTGCAGTCATTCTCTTGCCACTAAGTAACAGCTTCCATCCCTACTCCCAAGATAATCCAATCCACCTCTAGTATTGGAGCTATCAAACAACTTTCAATTTAACCCTCTTATGAACCTCAGAAGTTCTTATTTTTGTTACATTTGTTAATGTGCTTGGCTGAATTTACTCTAATGACTCAGTATTACAGTCTATAGCTCCATATATGGTAAGAATTACAGTTCAAAAGGGAAAAAAAGACTACACTAAAAATTCCCACTGTGTGGTTGCACGTTTTAGTGGATCCTTGTCTTGATGACTGAAGCACTAAAGAAACCTCCTGCTGTCCAAACCTTTATTCAATATTAGATTGAATAATCTGAGAAGGCAAAGGAACAATTAGAAGATCCTTGTGAAACTACAATCTTAGCAGGAGGTGATGAGCGAACTGCTGTCAAATTAACCCCCTTTGACAGGTCAGGTTCTGGCCTTACGGTCTCAACGTGCCTAATCTCCTTCAGCATTGCAACAACGTCCTTCATCATTGGACGATCATCAGCTCGAGTACTGATGCACAGGAATGAAACTGCTAATGTTTGGAGCATTTCGTGCATTGTAGGGTCAGCTCTTCCTCTAAGCTTTGAATCAAGGATGTCAACTGGATCTTTCTTGCTTGCTAAGTGTTCCCTAACCCATTGAACTAAGTGTGCACCATCAGGCAAAGTTGGGTCTAATGGATGCCTTCCTGTTAAAACCTCTAAAAGCACCACCCCAAAACTGTACACATCACTTTTCTCGGTAATACGCTGCATCGATGCATGCTCTACAGCAAAAAAAAAATTAAGATTAATTAGACATTGCTAGTGATTTAGTGGAATCAAATTAACTGAAGAAATTAAATTAATTTGATTGAGCAAAAACGAACAAGTACCTGGAGCCATATATCCATAAGAACCAGCAAGTTGAGGTCTTGGACTTGGCTTGCATAAATCATCATCAGATTTGTTATTTACCACTCTTGCTAGGCCAAAGTCAGCTAGGTAAGGTTCGTAGCCTGGTCCTAAAAGCACATTCATGGCTTTAACATCCCCATGTAGAATAGGTGGCACACAATCATGGTGCAGGTATGCAAGTGCGTGTGCCACACCTAACAAAACATCATATCTAGCTTCCCACTCTGCTCCTCCCTTGCCAGCACCATGAAGGAGGGAGCTCAAGCTTCCATTTGGGAGGTAATCATAGAAAAGCAATTTCAAATTCTTGTTTGAACACCAGCCTAGAAGCCGGACAATATTTCGGTGTCTGATTGAACCGAGTGTCCGAATTTCAGAATTGAATGCTCCAGACTCTTCTGGTGACCACATCTTCTTTACAGCTATCATCTCCCAATTTGGAAGGGTCACCCTGTACACAACTCCAGAGCTGCCAGTGCCTATGACATTAGATGATGTTAGATTTTTAACAATGTCGTTGACGGAGAATTCAAGCTTCTGATACAAATTCATTTCCCATGTATCATCTTTCATCAGCCCATGATTATCAACACGAGCACGAACTAGCATGTAGATTGTTAGTAGTATCAGTACTACACCAGCACTGAGAAGCACAGACATCAGTAGTCTCATTGCTGATCTAGTGTGTGCTCCAGGTCCCAAGTGGTCTGCTGGTGTTGCTACACCTCCAGAAATGTAGAGTCCTTGATTCGAAGCAAGGTCACTTATCGGAAGCTTTCGAAAAAATGGGGTGTTAGGCAATTCACCAGAGAAGTCATTGAAGGAGACATTAAGGGAAACGAGGTTTTGGAGATTTGCAAGAACATCCAAGCTTCCTTCAAGCTTGTTGTGAGAGATGTCAAGTGCTCCCAACTTGCTGAGATCAGAGAATTGCGATGGGATCTTGCCAGAAAACTGGTTGCAGCTTAGGTTGAGAGAGATTTCCAGTGATGGAATTTGACCAAGTTCCTTTGGAATTTCTCCAGAGAAACCATTGTCTCCAAGGTTAAGCAATTGTAGCTTACTGCATGACAATATCTCTGCTGGAATTCCTCCTGTAAGTTGATTCTTCGCCAAATTAAGCTTGGTTAATTCAATCAATGACCCAATGCTATGAGCCAGTGAACCTGTAAGCCTATTGTCTGAAACATCCACATACTGTAGGCTTTTAGGCAGAGTATCAGGTACAGAACCAGTGATCCCATTTGAATGGAGATCAAGAAACTCAAGATTTTCACATCCAGATACTGATGAAGGGATTCTTCCAACAAGAAGATTGTTGCTCAAATCAATGAAATTCAAACTCTTCAACTTTTCGATCTCCGATGGAATAGTACCTCCTAACCTGTTGCCATTCAGCCTCAACCTATACAAGTTGGTGCAGTTTCCTATATCAGGCGGTATAAAGCCCGATAATTCATTGGAAAGTATCAGTAGCTTGGTGAGATTTTGCAATCCGAAAACCTGCTTTGGTATTGAACCAAAAAGACTGTTATATGAAAGATCAAGAGCCTGAAGATTGACACACTCTGAAAGAGACTCTGGGATATTTCCTGTGAGATTGTTCTTCCAGGCAAAGAATAGAGTCAAGCTCTTTAGGTTGCCGATACCAGCAGGAATCTCACCGGAGATTCCATTGTTGTCTACTTCAAGATGAGTGAGAGCTGTGCAGTTTGTGATTTCAACAGGTATGGTACCTGATAACTGATTAACACTCAGCTGAAGCTCTTCAAGCTTCAAAAGGTTTCCAAAGCTTCTTGGTATGCTTCCTGCTAGAAGATTCTCGGATAAATCAATGACTGTAAGCTCTGTGCAACTTCCAATCTCATCCGGGATTGCCCCAACTATGCTGTTCTGCCACAAGAGCAGACTCTGAAGCTTGCTGAGTTCCCCAATTCGCCTTGGGATTGGACCGGATATAGAATTCTGATATAGATACAGGTTCTGCAACTCACTGCAATCTCCAATCGCTTCTGGGATAGCACCTGATAATAGTGTTGCGTAAATGGCTATAGTTTGAATCCTTTTCAGCATCCCAATTGATGAAGGAAGACTCCCAGAAATGCTGGTTTCGGCGAGGCCTAAAACAACCAATTCGGTGCAGTTTCCAATCTCCTGAGGCAGCTCACCCTTAACATTTTTATTCCCACCTGCTCGAAAAATCTGTAATCTTCTCAATGCTCCAATGCTCTGTGGAATTTCGCCGCTGAGTTGATTGTCAAAGAGAGTCAGATTCACTAGACTTGAAAGGTTTCCAATATCAGAAGGAATGGCACCTTCAAGAAAATTTGTATTGAGAGACAAAGTTTCCAACTTCCTTAGTCTGCATATTTCCTCTGGGATTTCACCTGAGAGAGAATTATCACTAAGATCAATGAGAGTAAGCTCAAGATAATCTCCGAACGCTTCCGGGATTGCACCAGTAAGATTGGTTGATGAAAGGATAAGGCTCTTCAAGGATTTGAGAGGCTGAAAATTTGAAGGCAGGGGGCCTTGCAAATCTACTGCTTTCAAGTTTATCTCTATAATGTTGCCATCTGAGTTGCAATGGACCCCAAACCATTTGCATGGACTTGAGTCTAAAGGGTTCCAAGAATTGAGTACATCTGTGGAGGTGTTTAAACTGTTCTTCCATGCTAAAAGGGCTTGGCCTTGTTCATCAATGGAGTAACAAGAACGAAAGAAAAGAGAGTTTATAGATAGAAGTAAGGTGAAGGAGAAGATACTGGGAGAAAATAAGAGATTCCTTAGAGGAGCAGGCATTGCTGCTGATAGAAGAGAAGAGTTGGTCTGTGTTGGGATTGTTGAGGGGGGAACCCCATGTTTTGTTTATAGAAGAAAAGCAGAAGATCTGGATCCAAGACCACCACCACCTTCTTCTTTTTTTTCTTTTCTTTATTATTAATATTCTAATTGACATAGCTGTAATTCAGACATGTTGATGCAGATGCACATTTGGTTTTATTTAAAGTTATTACTGAATGAATTCTCTAATCTTTAATATATAAATGAGTTTTCTTTTTTAAAATTTAGCATCCGATTAATATCTCGAGATAAAAAAAATAAAAAACAGTTTAAACAAAAGAAATATATCATATATTTTTTTTATTTTAGAAAAAACATGAACTCACTCTAAAACAAAACGTTATAAAACAGATTTATTTTATATTTTTATCAACATTTCTCCTACCAAATATATTTATGTTTTTTATATATCCCCCAGCAAAACTTGGGTGTTTTTTTTTCCCATCATCCATGCTGGGATAGGAGGTTCATGACCATATACTGTGCTGACCCTAAACCCTAATGTGTAAAAGGCTGCTCATTTTTTACCAAGAGTAACTCCCACCAGAGCAGCAAAAGAAAAATCTGGTGCTGAATGACTTGTTAACCAAATTTCCCTTTTAAAGATTCACTTTTTAGAGTTATTCATTCTTGTCTCCTCTTTTCAAGTCAGGTTGAACCATCTTGCATGCTCTTTTCTGGTCACATAACAGCTACAAGCTTACAAGAACAAGGAAACTAAATCTCCAAAGATTTTTTTTTATTGGCTTATATTATGGTTAAAATCAAAGAGTTTGCATCTCTAGGGCATGGTTGATTGATGGATTTCTAAATTAGATTGTGATAGCCTGCCCTAAGATCAAACCAACTTGACACAGGAACCATTGGATATGCATCAATTTGCTGAGGATTCCATAAATCAAGATATGATCGTTTCTTCTTTAATAATAAATCCAAGACAACTGAAGAAGGTGGTCCATCATGTTCTGTGGTCACAG
>Ga0307511_10006845_pt1 | contig 11494 bp, 15 predicted proteins | sample 13_EM_MG_FD_200266 | JGI IMG/M metagenome (GOLD analysis project Ga0307511, IMG submission 200266) | Populus trichocarpa ectomycorrhiza microbial communities from riparian zone in the Pacific Northwest, United States - 13_EM | ecosystem: Host-associated > Plants > Roots > Unclassified | place...
TGGAAGGACCTGGATAGACCGATAATGAAGGGGGAGGAAGGGAACAGGTATGACGCGGTGGAGGATTTCTTTTACTACTGCCACCAACGAATGTCCAGGAGGCACTAGGGGGAGGGCCGGGAGGGGGGCGTGGTGGAGGAGGCATTAGGGGAGGGCCGGGATGAGGCGTGGCGGGGGATGATATTTCTAGAGGAGGGCTGAAGTAGAGGAGGAACCTCATTTACTTATGTATTAGTTTTTACTCTTTCGGAGGATTCCTTTATTGTGGCCTGGATGAGAACGATTAAATCCAACAACCCCACGGCCCCAATGGTATACACAGATGGATCAGGGGCAGATGGCAAGGCGGCCGGGGGGGCCATCACTTACAAAGGTGCAACTACCTGCGGGGAGGTCCACCCTTCTAAGACCACATACCTAGGCAAGAAGGCTTCGGTAGCAGATGGGGAGAGAATGGGCATCGCTAATGCCCTACAATCACATCCCAACACCGAGGAAACCACCATCCTCACCGATTCCCTAACAGCTTGACCCCCACCATCAACCTCGCCAAGGGGCACCCGCCACGCTCAAAAATCGAGAGGGTCATAAGCACCCACTTACACAGAAGGCACAACGCGGGCTACCCCACACGCATGTCCTGGGTGAAAGGCCATCGGGATCCCAGGCAACGAAGCAGTGGGCCAGCTGGTAGGAAAAGCGAGCCTCGAAGGGAACGGGAGCTCGGTCATTACACATGAAGGCATTAAAGCAATGACCAGAAGGAAGGTGAGGGGACACCAGACATGAGAAGGGTTTGGGAATGAACGATACAAGTGGGGCAACCAAACGCTCGTAGCATACACCTGGTGTCGGTCGAATAAAGTGGCTCCACAAGATTAGAAAAGGACAAAATCCCCACTCCCCAGAGTGCGAAGAGGAGGAGACGAGGGAGCATATAGTTTTTCGGTGCCCGGCGCACCAACAAGAACGAGTCAAGATGGGCGAATCCCAGGAATGGAAAGACCTGGCGACGTAGTCCAGGTATGACTGGCAAACTGGCCACAGATGGAAATCGAGAGATGATTACAGTGGTAGAAGGTATATACGGAGAAGGCATTATATTACCTCCTTTTTTTGTTTTTTCCAAAACTCATTACTCGTCTACGTCGGAGAAGACATGCCTACCAGAAGTCCGGTAGGTTTCAAGGAATAACCAAGTTAATCTCGGACCCCTGCGCGCGCAGAAGACATATAAATACATTAAACTCGTACCCCTCCGCCTCCACCTTCTTCTCCGGCCCCCCTCCTCCTCCGCCATACCCGATACCGGTCCTCCCCTGATGTATATATGAACTCCCCCGCCACGCCACTCTCCGACCCATACCCAGAACTATAACCTCGTACTACGTCCCTTAATCATATATGAAGGTGAAGGACATTATATGGGCTGGTATCAATGTTTCAAAAATCCAGATGTGGAGTGTGATCGTTGGAAGTTTACTTACTCCAAGAAAGGTTTGACCAGCCATATATTATGGATGGAGTGGATCAAGCATTTTCATGAAGTAATAAAAGAAACAGTGAGGGGTGGAGAATGGAGGCTACTAATTGTGGATGGTCATGGGTCTCATATTACAGTTGAATTTGTTGAATTTTGCCTCAGTGTCAACATCGTTGCTTACTGTTTGCCTACACACTCCACTCATCTACTTCAACCACTCGAAGTCGGAAGATTTTCAGCACTGCAGAAAGCTTACCATCCATCCCTGGGATGCGGATCACCACTGAGAAGTGGATCAATTTGTGTTTAGATACATTTCGAGCGAGATCTAGTTACACGAGAGTGTGGAGTATATGGGGTAGACGGAATATGAATAAAAGACCTCCGGGAGGGCTCTGTGACTGGTGAAGGAGGGGTACGAGGGGTAATACCCCTTCGCAAGAGTGGCAATGGGGTGGAAACAGTGATAACAGACTAGGTAGAAGCAGCAGAGGAAGAGGAGGCTAAATCAGTGTCCCATCCCTCCAATTCACTATGAGATTCTTCAATAACTACCGGGGATTGAATTGTAACCTCCTTGGCCTTGGTAGAACGACTTGGGGCTCCTTGACCTGCTGCTGGTTTTGCCTTCCTTTTCTCGGCAGCTTGAGCTTTCTTTAAATCCGCTTCAGCTCGCTCCTTATACCTAGCCAATGTTCTTCCATCAATTACTTCACCATAACCCTTCTCAATGTGCCTCTTATCCTTAGGAGCCGCCAACTTTACTGTTTCTTGCCATTTGCTGAAGGTAACTCGTTCAAGGTCCCGATCTTGTATCTGCTGCAATCCCAAAGCGCGCCAACTGTTCAATAACATCCAAAAGCTCTGCTTGTCTACAGAGGCCTCCCCTTTAATATCAACTTAGCCTGACGGGTTTGGCGGAGCAGATCGCTGGAGTTCTTTGGAGTCACAATAATTGTAGTGGGAGGAGGCGATGATGGATCTGAGACATGTCCGTGCAGGATGTTGTCTAGTACAGAATGGAATTAAACATGCACCACGCCATGATGCTGCAATATTGGCTACTGGATATGTTGCACCTCGGGCCTCAACCAATAATGGAAGGAAATTCCCCTTGCAAATAGAAAAAAATGAGAATCGAGCTGTTCAATCCACTGCCTTCCTATATGCTTTCTGTAGTGGAGAAATGAGACCGACATACAAGGGTTGAAGCAAATGAGTACTATGCAGTGGCAAACAATATGACTTGATATTGGCTTCATCACAATACTTAACGAACTCCAGTGTAATGTGTGAATTGTGTCCATCGTTAATTAGAAGGCGGTAGGGGGATAGTGCTTTAATTCGTGGCTTCGTTATGTGATCAAAATGCTTGAGCCATTCCATTCCTAGCTTGCGGTTTGTCCACCCTTTCGGGGAAATTGCAAATAGGTAGTCCGCTGCATCTGAATCCTCCTCCTAATGCTGAAACTATCCCATATATCTCTTTGCTCCCTTATATATTACCAATGGTGGCAATACCGTCCCTTCTCCGCAAATCGACTTTATAACCGTAATTAGCTCTCGATTCCCATCTTGTGCAAGCTTGCCAGTTATTCCCCTTCCTCACCGCCCGCAAATAACCTTATATCGATCTGACTTGCCCATCATAAAGCGCTTTTCATCCATATTAAACCACATATGTTCCGGAATATGAAATTTCCGGATAAGTCTACCGAGCTTCCGAAGTGATCTACTATGATCTTAGGATCCCTGGCTTTAATGCGCTTCTTATCAAATGCATAGGAGAACTTTGCAACCAAGTTTGGGTATCGATCAAGGAATCGTGAGATCCAATTCTTGCCGATAACTTAATCTAGGTCGTCGGGTTGATGTCTCAAGATCATAACTGCTACTCGAACATGCTCAATCCGTGGCGGAAAGCATGCAAGCTCCGGCCGGTATATCCATCGCACAATAGCACGCTCCACTGCTGTTGTTACTAGTTGCTAGCCCTCATGTGCGGTTACTCTGGCTTGACCTCCATGAAAACGTCTCTGTAAGGTGGTGTACGCATTACCATTAATATCTGCAGCCTTGCGGATCGTTGGGTAGAGGCCATTTCGCAGTCTTTGAAGCGCACGAGCTATGGATTACTCCTTTTCACTCTCTGCCTTGAGCTTTCTAGGCTTCACTCGACCCATTTCGTGCTCTCTGTAGGCTATTCAGCCCTCCAATTAATTTAGCTCATAATCCCACATTGCTGGCGAATCGCACATACCAGTGTCCAATTCTCCCCCAAATTCCGCACTCTGACTAGGCAAACCTGAGGACGAAGTGCTATTGAACCGTAAATTCCAGCGTTGCCCCTCATGCCCCGCATTTGTAGGTCGTAGACCCCTGTTGCTACCCTTGTCCCTAGCGCGTGGGGGCTGATCCACTTCCCGGTGGTGATCCGCATCCCAGTGATGGATGGTATGGGGTACAAGTTGATCCTGTTGTCCGATTTGGAAATGGGGCAGTTACCAACGGTAACATTCTCCATATGCTTATTATAGCACGTACTGCGACATATACCAAGAAGAATATCCTCAGTGCATGTCGAGCAGCAGGTCTCATTCCATTCAATTCAAGACAAGTCTTAGACCAGTTGATGCGTGGTCAAGCCCCACAATGAGCCTGTGTGCCTGCTGCACCATCTGAACCCCCTATAACCCTCAAGACAGCTGAGCTTCATCAGACGAGCAAGAGAGGCTACTCTTTCACTAAAATTCAAGGATGCGGATCTTGATGGAGGAGATTTGCCAGACCTAATTCAGCAAATTGAGAAGTTTGGTATTGCAGCGGATAATGACACCGTGCTAGAGCGGAGGACACTGCGGCAGTGGCAGGAGGCACAGAACCTTGAAGCCAAAGTTGATCGGAGGGAGCTAGGAAGCTCTCATGGTCGGGTCATGGATGGAAAGACCCTCAAGGAGTTATATATTGAACGAGGGGCAATTGAAGCAAAAAAGAAGAAAAGGCTGCAAAAGTCTGCGAAACAGCCTTGCAAATCTTCACAACCCAGCCCCCATCCCATCCGAAAGCAATCCGGAAAACATAAGGCAGTTTCATTTGTCACTATTTGTTCATCTGATGGGGAAGCGAGTATCAGGGGGGAAGAGCTTGGTCAATGGTATAGTGATGGTGTGGCGGTGCGGAGGGTTAATACCGGCGAGGTGAGGGTGGTGAGTGGAGGCGGCGGGGATGAGCCGGGGGGGAAGAAGGAAGAGTCGGTGCTGGGGGTTGCACAAGGAGGGCTGGAGTCAAAGGAGGTACGAGAGGTCCTGGAAGAACTTAAGTCTGAGAAACCGATAGTCCTGAGAATACGACTGAAGCGGTGTAGAGGTCTCCCCAGATACCCTGGGAAACGAAAGGAGAACGAGTGGGAGAACGTGCTGAGAAAGAATCTGGAGAATGGAATCAACGGAGCAAACAAAAGGGTACAGTGTCGCTTCCAGGCACCACCTGGCACCACAGCGGGAAGGAGGAGAACACAGTGACAGTGAGAGTGAAGGAGTGGGTGTCCAAGGGCTCCTTGTGTAAGGTGATCTAGGCATAGTGAGGAGGACTAAACAGTGTTTTGATATGTTGGTGGTGGTCGTCGCGGGGTGGATGGAGGTGATAGTTGCGAAGGGGGACGGGAGGGAGAGAGAGATGCAGGCAACCACCAGGGCAAACCAGATCGTGGCGCTAATCGATGGAAGTGGTACCGAGAGCACCACAATGGGGAGCAAAGAGAGAGTTTGATGTGTACGAGGGCAAGGAGACCTCGCTGATCATGATGATCATCCGTCGCACCCTCTATCCTAAGTGTGCAAGTCTCGCCGTACAACGGTCACGGGAAGGGTTTAGTGAGGGAGCTGGAAGTGTATAGGTTGCACAGGGATGGGAATGCCCACAATTGGTACAGGGTGATCCTCGGACACGGTCCATACGCGCCCCCCCCGATAGCCCAGCCCCTCCCAAGAAACAATGGTCAAGACTGCGATGACTGGAGACACGGGCGGCGTAGGCAGAATATGATGAGACCGGTATGCGGGACCTCGAGGGGCTACATATGATCAGTGAATGCCCACACACTATGGGATCGAGGGAGGGGTTGGTAGTGAGGAGGAAGGAGGTGGAGGGGTTGGACAAAAAAGACAGAGAGGAGGACAGGAGGTACAATACGGTGGAGGAAGAAATGGACAAGATGTACCAGCAGGGGAGGGTGCGAACGCCTGGAAGCGACACGCTAAGCATGATGGACCCAGGGGTACACCCCGAAGATTCAGATTCGAGGTGTCGAATGTTTAAGGCGCTATACCTCAATGGAAGTAGAGGCAAGATCTAGGCAGACATGGGCCTTCAGCTGGCGGCGCAAAAAGAGGTGGATGTGATAGTAATAGCGGAGGAATCAGCATGGCACGTACAACTTAGTGTGGAACACAGCATACCTAGCGATATACATAAGGAAAGACAGGGAGATCACCTGTAAGAAGAGGGGGAAGGTGATAGGAGGATCCCTAGTAGTGGTATATTTACCCCCGCACTTGGACCATCACAGGGCGGCGGAGAAGCTGGCACACATGGGAGGGGTAGGGACGATAATCGTTGACTCCGCCCTGCGCTTTGTATCCACCACCCTCCTCATGTCTCTTCCTCTTCTCTCTTCCTGTTCCTCTGACTCCCGTCTCAGCTGTCCACCCACTTCCCTCCGCACTTCGTCCGCGAGGTCCCCTCCCCGAGCGCTGAGTGAGCAGGCTCTCGAGATGACTTACTGCCCCGCTCATGTGCCTCAGTACCGACCCGGAAGTCCCCCTCCTCCAGCGACGATCGTATGCGTTGGCTGCTGAGACAGTGTCTGTGTGCCGAAAGCTTGGGCCTCCGGGTCGCTGATCGTCCTTCAAACCTCAGGTGAGAAGCCCATGTGCGCGCACCATCTCCCTCCCGTAAGCAGGACTCCTTGGATCCTGACGGACTCCGCAGTGTTGCCTATCCAGGTCGCTCCCCTCGCTGCTGCCATCCTGGCCCCCTGTTTGTGCCCGTTTCCCGCATTCTCCCACAGCGCTTGGAAGCTGTACACTTTGCCGTCTGCCACTACTATTATCGCTTGTTCTAGGCAGACCTTCTGAAAACGGTAAACCCTCAGGATCTCCCCTCCATCTGTCATGATGTTCGCCGCGCTCCAAAACTCCTCAAGCACTTCCGTCGCCTCCAATTCAAACTCAGGCCACATTCTGTCCATCGTAGGTCCTTAGCAGTCTGGCCCTTGGTCCGTGTTTTTGGTGGTTCGGGAGTTGTCGTTGGCCTGATTAGGTCGAACTGTGTGTTCCGCCCCGATGATTTGAAATCGAACTGGTGTGGGAGCTATCTTTGGTGGCTATTCTGGCTATTCGTCCCTGATGCGTCGTAATCCGAAAGTTCGTTCGAGTATTGTGACCGTGCCTCCGTATTAGTTGTGTTGTAGTGGTGGGATTTCCCTCTCTTCTCACTGGGCGTTGATGTCGTGATCGTGGTGAGCTGCCACGACTGCTCGTGCGTGTGCGGGAAGTCTTTCAGGTTATCGTAGGATTTTCAGACTTCGAGTGAGGGGGAAACGGGGAAGGTGATGCGGGATGGGTGATACAGTTAGGCGTTCTCGTTGCCGCCGCCGCGGGCTTTTTCGTGCTTCTAAGATAGCTACTCTAGTTGTTTCGTTATCGAACCAGACTATCGTTATCGTAGATTTCAAGAATTTTCGTCGTCGCCCCGATGTGATACGATATAAGGTTCTTGTATCTTTTGTTGGTCCGAAACGTGTAAGTCGAGGAAGTGAAACTGTGTCCACGTGGTGTAGGACCTGTTTAGCGTTGTCAGCTCGGCTTCCGTGGCGTGCCTGTGACGGGTACTCAGTGGGTGTGTTTGGTCTGGATTGAGTCTGTACTGCCCCCTCGCTGCTGGGACGTGAATCCGGTGGCTGGAAAGGTTATTGAAGGTTGCACTACCACAGGGGCGAGAGCGGGTGAATGGAGCAAACGCTGGGTACCTCCCATGCTTTGTGAATCTCCAGCCATGGTGCAATTAGTTTTATCGGGCGTTCTTTTGTCAGTGTGAATGTCTAGAGTGTAGAATTGAAGATGTACGTAAGTTAAACGCTAGTTCAGTAGTTAGAAGAAAAAACTTGGCACAATCACTATATTCCTGTGGTAGGGGCGAGGCCTATTTACGGCTAACATGAGGATCACTCGTACCCACGGCGAAGCTATGAGATTTAGTTGTATGGCAAGCTAGATTAGCTGTTTAGAAATGTATAAATAGTAGTACTAGAGACTACAAAGGCTACCAAAAAAGTATAAGTATATTTCCACAATGGCTTTTGCCATGCCATCATCGGCAACGAACCTACAACCCAAGCAAAGCGGTGAATTTCGCTATGTCGCTGCCGAGATCTGGGCAGCGCTGCGATGCTTCGTCAATCAAATGCCTCGTGGCAGGATCTTCCCATATGTGTTTGATGATTTGCCCATGTGTCCCGTTATCCCAAACATCGGACCCCCGGCTAGTGCCTTTGGGGTCCAACCTGAGGGGGCTCCCATCTCCGGAGATTTCGTATAACTCAATCTGCAATTCTAACCAATCTAGGCCACTGTAACCTAACTGGTAACACCAGATTATGTGTGCTGCTAAACGGAATAAGTCGTGACACCCATATTTTTCCGCAACAGCCAAAATTCGCGCATGGTATACTCCGCTCAAAAAATTTAAATTCCCTTGTTCTTTGCTAACAAGTAGATTCGGATAACAATGAGTATACTGGAACTGCACTAAGCATGCAATGCAAAGCGGATCGTCCTCTGGCATCTTGATGAGCTTGGTAGAAGCCTCCTTAAATCTGCCCTGTAAGGCCGCTCTAAAGAAGTCGATTTGGCACATGATGGATTCATGGACGTGGAATTTGTAGATACCAATATCATCATTGCCTACCTCCAGGATTGCCAGGGAGTCACTAACAGGGGAGTGTCAGTCGGTGCACATATTCACAAGACTGCACGGCCAGCCGAGTAGGCAAATAGGGACTTACTGAGCCATGTAAGCGGGTACAGTAGGCCACCCAGGGTACCGGCCATGTTTCGATCCCTCTCTCATCAATTTTAATACCTGACTGGGAAGTGGCAGTCTCTGCTCATCAATCGGTATAGGCGCTGCTGTAACCTCAAGCCTCCCTTTGATTTCCTCGAGATCTTGCCCGAGATCTGGGCAGCGCTCCAGTGCGTCCTCAATCATGTGCCTCGTAATAGGATCTGACAAAAGTCGCATGATTCTGTGCCACCGTATCACGTTTTTCCAATTATCAGGCTTCTGAATGTTATCGGGATTCAACCTCAGGGTGCTACCGGGTCCAGACATTTTGTACAACTCAATCTGCAATTCCAACCAATCTGCGTCGCTGCCCCCGAAAAGGACACCCAGGATTCCCTCAGCTGCGTAACAGCGTAATTGTTCACACTCGTATTTCTCCGCCACAGCCAATACACGGGCATGGTATAGCCCTTCCGTAAATGTCTTGTAGTGGTATTTATCCAATAGTGCTTGAATGGATAAGGATTGCTGATAACCCCGGACTAAATCCCATTGTTCGTCATCGACCAGAGGGTCCTTATAAGATCCGGTGTATAGGAACTCCAGAAGGCATGCGATGAAGAGGGGCTCCTCTTCAGGCATCATGATAAGTTTAGTGGATGCCTCCTTGGATCTACCCTCAAGAGCAGTTCTGAAGTACTTGATCTGGCAAAGGATGGATTCATGCACGTGGAAGTTGCATCTACCAACATCTCCATTGCCTACTTCTAGAGTTGCAAGTGTGTCACTACCAGGCGAGCGTTAGTCGGTGCACATATTTACGACTGTAATGGTCGGCCTTGTCGGCCTAGTAGAGACTTACTTTGCCATGTAAGCAGCCGCAGTAGGCCACTCAGCGTACGTGTCATATTCAGACCCGTCTTGCAATGGTTGAGATACCCGACTGAAGTTCGATTGTCCCTGTGGCTCCTCATGTCCAGCGTTTTTGCAAGTGCTCATGTCTCTGAATCGGAGACTCACACAGCGTTACGTATAATGCTCTCCGCTATGTATGAGCTTGACCGCTCTGGTACTGAGTACTAGGTCGGCGGCGATAGAGTCAAATGATCACTAGTGTTTGAGGTTATTTAGCCTCATGCGCACAAAGTTGGTGTGGATCCTCACTAACCTGTTGTTAGGCTCGAGTAACCCAGTGTTGTGTGAAAGCTTACGACTACCGAGGTTCTGTGATATCGTGTGTTGTTATAGTTGTTCCCTAGTAAGTAAATAGAGAGGAAGCAAACCAAGAGGTTAATGTAGCGGAGACGAAGGTTCTGTTTGGACTATTGTTATTGTCGTTGCCCAGTAGTTGGAGGGCAAGCAATCAAAGAAGTTGATATAGCGTCGAGTTGAAGGTTCGGTTGATGTTGGGTGTTGACGTTGTTGTTGAGCGTGGTCGTTGTTGTTCCCCAGTAGATGGAGGGCAAGCAAACCAAGAGGTTAATGTAGTGGAGACGTGATAGTCTGGTTAGAGACGTGAGGGTTCTATTTATGCCCGTTGTCGTTAGCGCGACCGATTCACCGATATTGCTGTATTGTTCAAGCGAACCACCGATAAGTGCGTGTGCAACCAGACTACAATAAGTGGCTGAAGTGTCCAACTGAACCACCAATTGCTACATGCAACATCACAGGAAAGAAGCAAATATGTAGGTGTAAAGTGATACATTTTTGTCGGCACTACGTTACAGGCAGCATATATTAAAAGATCTGGCGACGCAGGTGATATCAAATGGAAAACCTGGCACAGTTTAGTGCATATGCTCATAGAGTCGAACCTGTCTAAATGCATCAATTCCGTCAGGAGATTTTTGATGGATTTAAGCAGGTTTATGCGGTAATACCGGAAGTGCTGGCCCTAACAACAAAACTCGTCAGTATTTTAACAGGATATGCACTCAGAGAGGATGCATTTAGACAGGATAGACTGTAGCCAGAAAAGGTATAGCCAACCAGTGCCATCACGGTAAGGTAATATCATTAGAGATGATAGAAATTGAAATGGGTGATCGCGGATCTAAGTCAGACTTATAGGTCTGTAAAAGAGCAATGAGTAGACGGATCTTCAGTATCGTTTTTTGGATGTTGTAGGGTGTACTCTAGTCGCCGGTAAACCGGTTTTTGGGAGAAAAGCTTTCCTTTACTATAATTACAAACAAACCACATTTCGTCCCCCCCGCTTTCCCTCTACTTTTTCATTCTGGAGGAGAAGGGGGGAAACGATATGGTTAATTAAAATAAGTTACATAGCTCAGCTGAGTTGTTAGTCCAGATGACTATTCAACTCCCAAAAATCCATTTTTATCCTTATACGTCACAGGCCAGCTTCGCAGGCAGACGGTTAATTCTCTCTTTATACCTCCTCCCGAAAGAACTACTCCCTGTCACTCGTACCCCCAACAGGGCAGCCAACTTCTGTAGTTTTCTCCAGCGAACCAGCTCCTGCACCTTTACCCCATCCACCCCCTCACCCCCAATCTTCGGAAAGCTTTCCCCCTTCCCTCTCTCACATATTTACATATGGAGATTGGGGAAGGGGGAGGGCTGCTTCGCTAGTGGGGGAAGAAGAATGGACCAGCTTTTTTTTTCTCCAGCGTAGCAGCCCCCGAGCGAAGCCAGCCCACCACTTTTAAGGGGGGGGCTGCTTCGCTGACGGGGGGAATCGAAGCACCTCTCTCTAGAGAGAAAAGAGGTGGGTACAGCATAAAACAAATTTTTTAGCTCCGCTCATCTGCACTACTGAGGGTTCCCACTCCAGCCTACGAACTTCCCACCCTTTTTTTGATTTTTGTTTTTAGCCGACAAAACTTAAGTCACGTCTACGATGTAAATTAATCTTTTGGGCAGCCCGCTCTCCTCTTCCCCCACCTCTTCTTTCTTCTTTTTCATTCTGAAAAAGTAGAGGGAAAG
>Ga0307511_10006847_pt1 | contig 11490 bp, 9 predicted proteins | sample 13_EM_MG_FD_200266 | JGI IMG/M metagenome (GOLD analysis project Ga0307511, IMG submission 200266) | Populus trichocarpa ectomycorrhiza microbial communities from riparian zone in the Pacific Northwest, United States - 13_EM | ecosystem: Host-associated > Plants > Roots > Unclassified | place...
TATTTGAATTTTAAACTATAACAGATTATCTTTATTCATCTTCTTCTGATCTTCCTCTGATCTTTCTCCCATGCTTGATTCTGTTCCTGATTTTGTTGAGTTTGTTATGCTATTCAATGCTCTAATATAAAGCACTACCAAGAGATATTAGTAAGCTGATCAATCTGAGGCATCTTGATGTTGGTTGCACTCTTGATGAAGATTTATGTGAAAATTTAGAGTATATGCCTCGTGGGATTGAAAAATTAACTAGTCTACAAACGTTGTCATGTTTTGTGGCTGCTAAAAATAGGAGTTCTAAATCCAAGAAGGTTGGTGGATTGGATGAGTTGAGTGAATTAAATGAATTGAGAGGGAGGCTAGAAATAAGAGTAAAGGGATATAAGAGCAGTTCTTGTATATCAGAATTTAAAGGAGCAAAATTGATAGAGAAAAAATATCTTCAGTCGTTGACCATATGGTGGGACATACAGGAAGATCTTATTTCAGATATTTTATTGTATGATAAAATGTTGGAAAGCCTCGAGCCAAACTTGAGTCTTCAAGAGTTGAAAGTGAGAGGCTATAAAGGCATCAGGTTTCCACATTGGCTTTCAGAACTCTCAAATCTTGTAAGCATTCATCTAATATTCTGTCCAAGACTTAAGCATATCCCTCCCTTAGATAAAATCCCTTCTCTTAGAGAAATGTTGATTATGCATTTGAATAATTTGGAGTACATGGATAGCGAGGGGGATGGAGGAAGAGGAGTTTCAGGATTTTTCCCATCTTTAAAGAAACTTAGCATCTATAATTGTCCTAATCTGAAGGGATGGTGGAAGAAGAGTAGAGATGAGAAGAGTGATGATAATGATGAGTCATTAAAAGAAATGCTATGTTTTCCATGTCTTTCTTCCTTGAGCATTGTTGATTGTCCAAACTTGACTTCAATACCGTTTTTTCAAACTCTCTCAATTCTCTTTTTGTTGAGAGCTAGTTCAATACCATTACAGCAGACAATGGAGATGACATCACCAGTCTCTTCTTCTTCTTCTTCCCGTCCTCTCTCCAAATTGAAGAAACTATATATTTATTTCATTGATGATATGGAATCTCTTCCAGAAGTAGGGCTGCAAAATCTCTCTTCTCTTCAACAACTATCGATTAGGGGATGCTCAAGATTGAAGTCTCTGCCACTGCCTGATCAGGGGATGCCTTCTCTTCAGAAATTAAATATCATCAGTTGCAAAAAATTAGAGTATCTATCTCAATCTGGATCGCAAAGGATACCCTACCTTACCTCTTTGCAAGAATTAGAAATATCTTACTGTAGTGGAGAGTTGAGAGTGATAGAATATCGAGGCACGAGGTTTCCAAGTTGGCTTTCACATCTCTCAAATCTGGTAAGGGTTCATCTACGACATTGTAGAAGACTTGAGCATCTCCCTCCCTTACATGGAATCCCTTCTCTTGAAGAATTGTCAATCGCATATATGGATAGTTTGGAGTACATAGATAGTGAGAGGGTTGGAGGAAAAGGAGTGTCGATGTTTTTCCCATCTTTAAGGAAACTTCGTATCTTTAGTTGTGGTAGACTGAAGGGATGGAGGAAGAAGAGTAGAGATGAGATGGATGATGATAGTGATGAGTCAGCAAAAGAAGGGTTGATAATGCTCTGTTTTCCACGTCTTTCTTCCTTGAGCATTGTTGATTGTCCAAAGCTGACTTCAATGCCGTTGTTTCCAACTCTCGATGAAGATCTTTATTTGTGGAGGACTAGTTCAATGCCATTACAGCAGACAATGGAGATGACATCACCAGTCTCTTCTTCTTCTTCTTCATCTATCCGTCCTCTCTCCAAATTGAAGAATCTAGAAATTTATATCATTGATGATATGGAATCTCTTCCGAAAGTAGGGCTGCAAAATCTCTCTTCTCTTCAACAGCTATTTATCTATGGATGCGAAAGATTGAAGTCTCTGCCACTGCCTGATAAGGGGATGCCTTCTCTTCAGAAATTACTTATCAGGCATTGCAGAGGATTGAAGTCGCTATCTGAATCTGAATCTCAAGGGAGGATACCCTTCCTTCCCTCTTTGCAAGAATTACTACTAAATGGCTGCAGTGAAGAGCTGAGCGGAAGAACAAGAGGATGGGGAAAGGAGAGCGTGGAGGAGTGGCCTATCATTAAACACATTCCATATATTTTTATCGAGGACGGCTACATTCAAAAGGAGGGTCGCTATGTAAAGGGTAGCTTACATAAAGGTATTTAACCTCTCCCTTCCTTCGTTAACTCTCTCTCTCTCTCTCTATTTATTTTGTTACCCACAAATCTCATCTTTTCATATTTGACGGTTAGAGCATTTTCACCGTACGGATATTATTTAGCCAAGCATTTTCATCTTTATTCTTAAATACAAAGGTTTTTAACCTCTCCCTTCCTTCCTTAATTTAATTTCTTTTATTATTACTCCATACTCTCTCTCTCTCTCTGTATTTATTTAATTTATTATCCACAAATCTCATATGATAAAATTATTATTGTTTTTCTTTGAATATTCGCAACATTTTTCAATTAACTGGGAAAGGGGTTCAGCTCCCCCTCAACAAAATGACAAATTACCCAAAATTTCTCAATTAAATGATAGTAACTACAAAAAGGAAAGTCTCCTCCAATCACCTAATCTATCCTCAAAAATTTGATTTTTTTTTTAAGAACAGAACTCGAAAACAAAAAAAACTGAAGGCACAATGATGGTGTTGGAGCTACCAAGAGAATAACATTGTTTTCATGTAATACCATTTTCTGATTGATACTTTGCATTTATGGTGTTTTCCAGGCCATTAGCAAGCTTCTATGAGATTACTATCTTATCGTTTTACAGATGGTGATGCATTCCCACTTTCTGAATTCCAAGGCACAGGTATATATTGTTCTTAAAGCTGGCTAAGTAAGTGCTACTGCTAAAACATCTTTATATCATACAAGACAGATAAAGTATGATGCATGCGTTTAATATTCTAATTTTTTTCGCAGTTCTCTGAGCAATTTAGTGTTGATGGATAGAGGGACAGTGCAAGGAAATGGCCCTTGACCGTCTGTCTACAACAGCCTTCAAGCAAGCATGTGAGTTTTATTTACTTTTAAGATTTTTCAATTGCCCCCAAGTGTTTTCCATCTCTTTCGAATGCATTTGGTCTGTTTTCACATACTCAGTCCATTTGTCCTTGACCTTTCTACTGGTGTGCCATCCATTCTCAACTTTGAGAAATATGCCGGCATTCCGTAATCTCTTTCGTCTTATTTTTAATCATCTGTTTGTTGATTTTGGAGTTGTTATGTATTCACAGGGTGCAGTTCCAGTAACATTGAAGCAGATAAGCTGAGCTTCAGATTCCGGGGATGTGTTAGGAATTTCACAACCTCCATATTAGGAATAGATAATCTGTACATATTGACTTTCCTATTGTAATGCCTAACTTGTAGGGAGATAACCTATAATGTAGTAATTGATTCCTAACTTGTAGGAATGTCTGGAATCCTGCTAGTATAAGTACATGATGAGATCAATAATATATTCATTCCAGCAAACTCAATCTCTTCTTCAGTGTTTCATGGTATAGAGCTGGACTAAGATCCTAATTTATCATCACACCCTAATCTCTCGTGTAACATCTCTCCTTTTCAGCAACCATGGCCGATATCGAAATACCACCAACACCTTCTGTTCCTGGCAAGAAAATTGCCGACCCTGACACCAAAAAAACAGAGACTTCTATGGATTTTTCAGAGGCAAGCCTCTCAAATCCCTATTTCACTCATCATTCAGATCATCCAGATTTGATTTTGATTTCAAAACCCTTGAATGGAGACAATTATTCTACTTGGAAAAGGGCAATGACTCTCACCTTAAACTCCAAGAACAAACTATGTTTTGTCAATGGTTCAATCAAAGCTCATTCAGAAAAAAAATAATCATGAAGACTATGTAGCCTGGTCTCGGTGCAATGATATGGTTCACTCCTGGATCGTCAATACTCTTAGTCCAGAAATTTCAGACAGTATGATCTATTACTCTACTGCTCATGAAGTTTGGGAAGACCTTCGTGAGATATTCTTTCAAAGCAATGCACCTCGCATCTTTGAAATTCAGCGAGATATCGCTTGTCTTCGACAAGAGCAACTCTCTGTCTCTACCTATTACACAAGATTGAATGGTCTATAGGATGAACTAGTTTCCTATAACGATATAATACATGGAGCTCAACAAGATCAACAAAAATTGATGCAATTTCTGATGGGATTACATGATTCTTACAGTGCTATTCGCGAAAAAATCCTCCTGATAAATCCCTTTATTTCAGTTCGCCAAGCATATTCCTCCATCTCACAAGAAGAAAGACAACGTATCCTAAGCTCAACGCACACAACAAGTGATTCTTGTGGTAGCGCCACCATGGTGGTTCGAAACAGCAGTAGTACACCCACTATAAATTTTAGTGGAGGATCGGCAAGATCCAAACGGTTTGACCACTCATATGGATAGCATGATCTCCAATCAAAAGAAAAGTCGCTGGAAAATTTTAACAGAGGACACAGATTTCATCAAGACAGGCGTTGTCCTAGCTCTGACGGAGGGCACCCTTATTGTTCATAGTGTGGAGAAGCGGGCCATTGGATCCAAACTTGTTATGAGTTGCATGGATACCCAGCAGGTCATCCAAAGGTAAAATATGGGTCAGGCCAAGATGTTTTAGCAACAATAACAAGCCTGAGGCCAATCATGTGTCCAAAGACTTCTAAAAAAAAAAGATGGACAACCAATTGTTGGGATTTCATAGGCTCAATTAAAATAGCTCTTATCACTTTTTGATAATAAATTTTTTTATTTTTTTTAAAAATATTTTTAAAATACAAAAATAAACAGTAAAAATCAAAAGTCTTGAGAGAGCTTAAAAAAAATAAAAAGAAAAAAAAAACTAGCCCTCCGCCATCTTTTTCCCCTACGTACCGTCACTAAAGGAATCAGGTCACCTAAACAAAAACTGCCTGAATTAGCCAGCCACCGGTCTCCAGTCAGGACCAAGGAACCATCTTAGCAACATCACGCCGCATCGAAGCAGCAACAGTGATCCCTCAAAAAAGGGATATATCGACGGTAATATATATCAGGTTTTGTTCTTAAACCTGATCCCATTTTATAAAGAGTTCCATAGATAGTCTTGTTTAGCTTGCGTAGGTCCTCAGTACAGGAAGCATGCATGATCATCTTAGAAAAATCATGAGTGTAGAGAGACTCCATATATATAGCGTATTTATTTATTTAGTTGTTTCGCTAAGATCATGCACAGACTTGAGTTTTCTTTTGCTAAATAACAAACAACGTGGTTAGTAGTTATTTAACCTTATTAATTAGCAACGTGGGGACATAACCTTATTAATTAGCAACGTGGTTTTTGCCCATGTTTAAGGTCAATGAACTCATAGCGAGCCACTGCCACTGCCTTGAACAATAAAAAAAAACACACTTTTTAAATTTTCAACAAAATAATAATGACCTAGAAATTTGAATATACATGTATAAGGTTTCTTAAATGACCAAATCTCTCTCATTCCTTAGTTCCTTACTTCCAACTTTACCCCCCAAAAAATACATTCCATTATAGGAAAAAAATATTTTTTCATTTAATTTCATATACTTAATCCAAATTTAGTGTTTTATCAATTTTCCCTTACCTATCTCACGGATTTACTTTGTTGAAAAAACTATTTATTTCTCTTTATTCTTTTATTATCAAATAAAAAGGTATAATTTATTGTAATAACATATTCCACACAAAAAGAATTCCTTAATTAAGTTTTTTTTATAAAATCATATGAGTAAAAAAAATAATAATTAACTGTAAATTTATTAAGAATATTTAAAGAATAAATTAATAATTTTTTTGAAACTTCATTTTTCAAAGACTCTAAAATAATTTTACCCAACATAACTAAACAAATAAGAAAAGAAAAAAAAATTGACCAGGCAAGGTAGGCCTAGCATGCTTGGGCTTGCCAAACCTAGCCTGAACAGAGTCATTGACCCGTTGTCCCTGCAAACAATCGAAAAAATTGGAGGGCCCTTGATTTGGCTTCCAAACACATGTAACATGTGTTTGACAGTGAATTTTAATATATATATTTTTATTAAATTTTTTTTTGTTTTAAATACTTTTCTAAAATCAATAATTTAAAAGATAATTAATACCACACTTACCAACAACCCATCAACCCATCACCGCAACCTCGAGACATATTTTAGTTCACCGAAAAGGACACGAGCATAGAAATTCAAAACTATAGTGCAACAAATCTTTGACAAATACAGAAGCAAAGTGTTCTAGAGGAGACACAGAGTTTACTCATTAACATTCAGGGTAGCCTAATGATATATTAGGCTAGCTAAAAGGTATGGCTAAAGATTACGATGCATTTGATTGTCTAAAGATTATTATGTACAAGGACAAAAGGTACAAGAATTCTTAAATGTCCCTGTTGCTTCGGGTGCTTGCTTGGCGTATCAAGTATTCTTTTCCTCCACTTTCTCCGAGAATTACATGGTGTCTGCAACAATGTTCAAGCATGTGGGGAGTGCATTGAAATCCCTTCCTTTATTCCATGTAGCAGAAAGGATTGACTAGTTGCCTTGATTTTTGTAAACTATGGCCTGATTAGAAGCAAGATTATATATTACCCAGAAATCATTTAGTATAGCAAGTTCTGAGCGACTTTCACTCTCTCGTCCCCTCGGTAATGGATTGTGTTAAATTTGGCAGACTTCCTTGGAAAAGAACGTTATCTGTTTCTCCCAAACACTATTCTTCCCCATGGCAGGATGAGGCTAGATTCATGAAGTTTGAGCAAATGGATGGACTTAATCTACTGACAGCCACAAATTCCTGTTCCGAAGATAAGTAATCTTCTGTATCCACTAGAAACTTCATGAATGTGTTGTTTTTTGAACTTTGATGTTGCCACAACACTGCAAATAATTGTGTGGTGGTTTGTGTTGAAAGGAAAGCAGATTTTGATTTTTTTAAGAAAACAAAGGAATTTATTTATCGGTTGGATTAAATGAATTGATCAACCGGTTTAAAAACGATTGACCAGTTTAGTTAACATAATACAATTCCAATTTAAATAATGATTTTTTTATATTATTTTAATTCCTTACTTATATGAGGTTTTATATTTATAAAAATACTTGTAATTTAGCATTATTAGAAGTAGCACAAAAAAAAAACTAAAAAATCCTAAAAATAACACATGATAAAATTATTTTTTCCTTTCAATCTTCTTCTTATTCTTAAAATTTTTAACATTACATTGCCGTAATGATATTATACAACATATATTTTACTTCCTACAGTTTGAAACTCAGAACAAAACAATGGGGTGTTAATTTGATATGTAGTTTGTGGTTTCTTAGATATGGACTCGAATGAGTAACCTGTCCCTATCTCAGCTGCCATCCGCTTCCCACCATCCCAACAAAAGGCCACCATTAATTTAATGCTGGATCAGACCCTCCTTGATATGTCCAACTCTTGAGGGAGATGCATGATGAACTGGCAATGGGATAAATCAATCATTCTTCAAATATTGAGTAAATCTTTATTTGATCTCTCTGTATTTTTAGTGAAATGATTAGCCGATCCCTTTGGTTGAAAAAATCCAATGGTGATTAATCCTATATTTTTCATATTTATTACTAGCCTGGTTCTTTCAAGTAGTGGTTTTTCTTGAAAAAATAACTTTGTTTTCTCTAAAATATCTTTCATTGGTATTCAAATTTGAAAAATTAAAATTGCATTTTTAAAGGACAGTTTAGAAATTATAAAAAATAAATAACAGCTAGTTGCGGTCAAGAAACCAACTTATGATTTTCAAAACAGCAGGAACTAACTTACAAAATTATTAAAAAAACATAGGAGTTAAATTAGAAATTACTCTTAAACATTTTAAACATCTTAGTTCAAGGCAGGCGCATGGCATATATTCAAAGCATTTGCATGAACCATGCGCACAAGCATTAATTTGCATGTTACTTCGACAGAAGATAAGGGGTGTGAGATCTCTCCATTGATTAGATAAGGTACGGCTAGCCAGCTAGCCCCTTTAATTGACCTTACCTCCTTTTCCTTGTATTGTCCTTCGTCTCTTTCTCACATGCATCTCCTAAGCAGGACGAACATTCCTGCACATGGACTTTTCGATTTAACAAAGTTGCACAGAGCCAGTACAGAGTCAAGCAGAGTTAAGGCCAAACCGTGAAAAAGAAAGCAGTAAATGAAACAAAGTGCCTCATCAACCCAAAAAGAAACATGAACAGAAAAGCTTAGAATTACTTTTACACTGTTTAGTTAGTACAGTACTTACTAAACATGAAGAATCTATAATTTCTTTGCCATATTTTCTCTACTATTCATCAATTTTCTTCCCTCTTAGATTTCATTGTGAAGAAATATGTTTTTTTTTAACCTTAATATAGGTTATTTTTGTGTCATATGGGACGTTTTAGAAATTATGAACAAATATAGTTAGAGTTTTCAAAGATACTAAAGCCCATATATGGTCATTTGACAAACCACGAATGAGAGGAGTATTTAAAAAAAATATATCCTACATTGAATAAATAAACAATATAAAAATAATAATAAATCATCCATCACAAGATTTTTTTATTTTTAAATAGAATCGAATCTCAGTCATTTAATCTAATATATACTCTCCCTCCATGCATATATGCACGAATAATTTTTTTTTTTAAAATAGAATCGAATCTCAGTTATTTAAGGAAAGTGGAAATGGAAGTTTTCTTTCATAATTAAGTGGTGTTTTGCCAAGCTACATCCATCACCTTCGTATCCCAACCAAGGGCGGAGGAGTATAGGAGGCTAAGGTGGGCTGTAGCCCAGGTTAAAAAATAATTATTAAAAAACTCAATACTCTCCCTGCATAACCTTTACATCATATCTATGAAGGGAATTAAGGGTCGCTTGAACCGCTTGCCTTCTGCCTGCGTTGGTGATATGGTAATGGCCACTGTCAAGAAGGGGAAGCCTGATCTCAGGAAGAAGGTTATGCCTGCTGTCATTATTAGGCAGCGTAAGCCTTGGCGCCGAAAGGATGGTGTTTTCATGTATTTTGAAGATAATGCTGGTGTCAGTGTGAACCTCAAAGGAGAAATGAAAGGCTCAGCAATTACCGGTCCAATTGGAAAGGAGTGTGCTGATCTTTGGCCTAGGATTGCAAGTGCAGCTAATGCTAACTGTTCCTTTTCTTTGGGAATCATACTGTCGTTAAGTCCTATATGTTTTTGTAGGGTTAATATTAGTTGTGTTTTTTGTTATTTTGACTAAATTTTATTTGGAGCTTTATATGCAGTAGTGAACTTTATGAATTTTGTGCAAGGAAAAAAAAAATTTCGGGCTCCGCCCCGAACCCTAGCATGCGCGCCTCCTACAAATATATTTGCTAAAGTAAAAAAAAAAAACTTTTCTTTTTGTTTTTTTGTAAAAACCTACTCCTTACAAAGATTTTGTCTTCTATTATTTATTAAAATCTACTCTTTTATCTTTATCAATACTCGAGAAGCATCATGGGATTTTAATTTTTTTCTTCTCAACAACATCGGGTCTTAACTTGGGTTTTGAAGAGAAATTTAAACAGAGAGTTACAAGAGTGTGAAACCATCACGATCAAGTAAGAATTCCCAAGCTCTAAGTTAGCTCTACAACAAGGATCAATAACAATTTATAGCCCAAGATAAAAAAAATTCCTAGCTCCGCCCTTGATCCCAACTACCACTTTAATTTGTGTTGTGATATCACATTAATTATAAATCAAACTATAGTTTTGTACTCTACATCTTGTCTTCAAGTACTGTTAATTTATTCTCCACCCTATTTTTTTTTCAGTTCATTACTCTAATTCTAATATTTTATATCAACTTTACAGTTTAAAACAAGATCTTAATACATGTGAAAGTAACATTATAATTTAATGACAAATGAATTAATATTTTTGACATAATTTATTTTATGCTTAGATTTTCCAATCAAGCTCTTGTCCACGTACACTTGATGTCACCCAACTGCCACAAACATTCCAAAAAGCTAACTATGCCGGAGTACGCATGAGTTTTATAGCCTCTCTAGATTTTATGCTTGTTGTTGCATGCTTGCTGCATCTGAACTTTTCGAATCAACAAAGAGCCAGCGCCAAGGCACAAAGCAAGTGCAGAGTCAGGGAAAGTTAAGGCCGAGCCATGAAAAAGAAAGCGAGACAAAGTGTCTCAACAGCACAAAGAGAAAGATGAACATGCAAGATTTACGTACACTGTTTAGATGGTACGATTTCTCTTGTCACACGGTTTGGTTTTGCGCTGAGTATTTTAACTTGAAAAAAAATTAAATTAATATTGTTTTAGTGTTTTTTTTATAGATTTAATATATTAATACCAAAAATTAAAAAAAATAAAAATCTTAATTTGTTTTCAAACAAAACAATGTTTTAACTAAAGCCCATGTCATTTGACAATTAGAGAGTGTAGAAGAATTAATATATTCAACATTAAAATAATAAACAATATAAATTAATAATAAACCATATATCCACCATATAAATTTATTTTATTTTTTTAACTAGAATCGAATCTCATTTACTGAATTTAATACTCTCAAGAAAGGGAAGCAAGAGTGGAGATGGGAGTTTTCTTTAATTAAGTGATGATTTGCCTACATCTTCTTCATGTACCAACTACCAATTTGTGTACACTAATTTCAACATATAAACTTCTGCCACGTATCTTAAATAATGAGCACTAAGGAAACACGTGATCTCGGGCGCAGTAAATCAAACTTTAATTTTGTACTCTGCTGCTGCCTCCACGCAACTTATTCCAATTCTAATATTAAATTTGAGCTATACATTGATCACGAGATGGTTATATAATTGTTAATTTAGAGATTATGAAATTAGTCAAATTCCGTATAAATTTGTTTAACTATTAAGATTAATAAAAAAAATAATTAAATTTGAGCTTTGCTGTTACATTTTTTTTTTATCATGTAAAACAAAATCTCAATACACACGAAAGTAACATTATAATTTAATAACACGTGAATTATTGTTGGCATAATTTTATTATGTTTTATCTACATTTTGTCTTCAAGTACTGTTAATATTTTACATCGAATTTACAGGTATATTTTTCTTTTCTAATTTAAAACAAAATCTCAATATATAATAATTTTAGTTCTTGACCACGTTTGATGTCATCCAACCGCCACTAATATTCCTAAAATTAACTATGCCGAAATACGCATGAGTTTTCAATCTTAACGGCCTATGCATGCAGTGGTGCTTTTTTTTTTTAGCCTGAGTTGTTATTATAGCCACCACATACATTAAGTTTTATATATATATATATATATATATATATATATATATATATGAGTGTT
>Ga0307511_10006848_pt1 | contig 11490 bp, 6 predicted proteins | sample 13_EM_MG_FD_200266 | JGI IMG/M metagenome (GOLD analysis project Ga0307511, IMG submission 200266) | Populus trichocarpa ectomycorrhiza microbial communities from riparian zone in the Pacific Northwest, United States - 13_EM | ecosystem: Host-associated > Plants > Roots > Unclassified | place...
TCTTGGATGTCGAAACTATGAATTAGTGTAATAAAATCCAGCTCGATCTAGAGAGTTGGCGCAAGCTGGATTGACATGGTTGAATACGGGTAATTTAATGGATTAACGGGTGTTTAAACTTATTTTCATTTTAGTTTTTTTTTAAATAAAATTATTTTTTTAAAAAAAATCTCAAATGATTTCGTTTTAATTAATTGGAGTTAATCTATTTCATTCGTAATTTAAATTTTAAATTGAGTCATAAACCAGACTGAGTTTAATAATAATTTTCAAATATATATATATATATATATATATATATATATATTTCAACACGTGGGAATGTATTATTTAATAAGTTATTTAATTTCTAATAACTTGTTTAGAGTTATTTATAAATAAATCATTTTTAATATTTATGAAATAAAAATGTTTTATTCTCAACTAATTTAATATATTTTTATAATTATAATTAAATTAATTTGTATAATTCTTTAACCATATAAACTAATTTTTATTTTGAGCTAAGTAAATATTAGGGATATAAATTGAATTATATTTTAAAATTCAATCATAATTAACTCTTCAAATTAATAATTACTAAAAAAACCCTCACTTAACATTATGAATTGTTTTTTATTTTAATTTTTATTCAATTATATTTGACATGAATTTTAAGTTAACAATACATGCATGAAGAAAAAATATAAGATAATATAAAAAAAATCCCTTAAGGTATCATTAATTTACAATGACCACTCATAAGTTTGAACATATTACATAACCATCCCTCAAATTTAAGTGAATATTACAAAAAAAAAAAAACCTATCCAAAATACCCTTAATATTTCTTAATCGTTCCCCCTAACATTAAGGGCATTTTGGATACATTATGAGATTTTTATAATATATTCAAACTTCTGGATATTCACTGTAATTTCAGAATATCTTAAGAGTTATTGTAATTTATCTAAAGTTTTAAAAATAATTTTTAATAAATCTTGAATTTTGATATTACAAGTGTTTGTCCAAAAAAGTTAAAAATAAACTTCTTAATCTTTTCTTTTTTGAAATATTATCGTGGCGGAGTAGAATTTCTTACTTATTAATGGTATTCGTAATATATTATAATAATATTATTATATTAAAGGTATAATATATAATCAAAAGATTTTAAAAAGTTTTTATACAGAGTCATGGACACATGAGAATCGCTGTCTCATATTCATAATGAATATCATTCGTTAAAATAATATTATTATGATATTGTTTTTGAACTTGTCATGCGAGCTTAATAGAAAATATAAGGAGAGCAATTTATTTTGTTTGGTTCCATGCTTGTGTGTGTACAAGCCACCGCTTGCTCCCAAGCTGTCCAGACCATCAGGCCTTCCTAATCTTACCTTTTCTTGTATAATACAATTAGGAAAGAAAGGCTTAAACATGATCACTAGCTGCATCAAACCTTGAACATGCCCGGAATTCACACCGGCTATACATCAAGGACGACCTTCGTCTTCTTCTCAGCTTGGAATCTACCATTTGCTGGCAAGAGAACTTGTCCTCCCCGATGACCACAGCTTTCTGTCTCTATTGAGCTATGTCTTCCCACTGTAACTTGTAGCACTTTGGATCTAATTCAGCCTGTCAATCAAAACAACCAGAACATTAATCTTCAAGAGTTCCAAATCACTAAATGTGTTCGGTGGATGACAATTATCTACATATTCTTTGCTTTAACCCACTGACTTTAAAAACAGTGGTTGATGGAAACACATGAATATCAAGATTTTACAGTTCTGGGAATCTAAGATCTAAAAAGTAAATTTTGGCCTCCAGCTAATATTTCATTATTTCTCTTGGTGCTTGAGAAGAAAGCATGCATGTGCACAAATATTATCTTGGTGCCTCTAGACAGAACACACGCATATGTGCGCCGAAGTACTACTAAGAACACCATTGAGGTGCATATCGATAATTTTGTGATCGTGACAGATAATATCATTAGATTAGCCTAATCAGAAAGTCCATGGACATATTGAGCCAACTCATCATGAATTAAGGAGATACCTGAAACTCTTTATCTCTCCACTCAAACACACAACACCGTGCTTCCAAATGTTCAAAAAGAGGCTGTGGAAGAAACGATTTAAAAGATACATGGAGCTTCACTTTTGTTAATCCTCCGCATGCCAACAAGGCAGCTGACAATCCACTTGGAGTCAAGCCCTTCAAGTGCAGGACTGTCATGCTTTGCAAACAGCTGATGCTGGCAAGGGCCAATAGCCCCACATCTGTAACTGAGCTATACGATAAAGTAATCTGCAAAGAGAAGAATAGACCGTAAACACCTATATCAGTACTTGTTCTCAAGGTGTTGTTTTGGCAAACAAGTGAGACAATGGAGGCCAAACAGCCAAAGGGAAAATACCTGTCTGAGGTTCTGAGAAAAGCGAGCAAGCTGAAGCATCACAGCATCACCAATGTTGTGACACTTCTTTATGTCTAGCTTATTGAGCTGCTTACACCCCACAGCAATGGCTGCAAGACCTGAAGATGTGATAAGAGGGCACCCTCGACTTTCAAATGTGTTTAACCTTGAGCATTTTGATAGTGCTAATAAGGAACTATCAGTAATGTCCATACAATATGACATATTTATCATCTCAAGACCAGAGCAACCTTGACAGATTGCGAGAATGCCCAAATCTGTTATTCCAGCAGACCTGAATAAAGCAACTACAATCAGTTCATCGTAAATCACTGATTGCTCATATTTCAATTACTTGCATTCCATTGACTAGAACCAGGCAAATAGTAACAAAACATAGGCTGATCTGCCTGAGAGAATGAGAATGAGGGAAAAAAATTCAAGGATTGCAACTAAATACCTGTACAAATCAAGATCGGCAAGTTTTGAGCACTTCATGCCTATATGTGAGAGTCCCTTGTCACTTATGTTTAGGCAAATTCCTATCTTTAAGCTCGAGAGTTTAGAACATTTGGAAATGGACTTCAGACCTGCAAATAAAATGAGCATAAGTATGCTAGTTTATTATACAAGTACTTCTTACATACAAAGTGTGAGTGCAAAGGAAAAACCTTTGTCATCAATCTCATTATCTGTTAAGTCAAGCTCTTCAAGAAACTGACATTGCTGTCCAATAAAGACGAATGCTTCACTAGGAACTAAGGTACATGACTCCATTCTGAGGGAAGTGAGATTGGTGCATGAACTTGTGATGTAGGCAATAGAAACATCAGTTATCTTCCTACAACATGTTATATCTAGCTTCTTCAAGTCTTTGTGCTTTGTTACAAGAGAAGAGAGACCTTCATCCGTCACTCCTAAACATTTACTCAAGCTCAGCTCACTTAGTGATATGCACCAATTTCCAATAGCTTTCAATCCAGCAGAGGTAACAGGACAACCATCTAGCTTGACAGATTGCAATATGGAAAGACTTCTCAAACTATTAGCCAGAGCTAGAGTGACCTGAAACAATAAGACATTTGTGAGCGCGGGGATCAGAGAAAAACTGTTCAAATATTACAATAAAGAACAAAGTGCAAAAAATTACAGGAGAGCCATATCCTAAGGTAAGTTGCTGTAGACCTTCAGCACCACTTGTTAAGGAAGATAAGCCAACATGACTGATGTTCTGACAACTTGACATGTCGAGTGCCTGCGAAAGGAAGATTTAAATTAATTTGTCAGACAGATTACTTTGGTGTGCAATTGAAGTGGACTTTCATTCAGTCAAGTGCAAAAATAGTGTATATTTTACAGTTACCCACAAACTTGGTTCAACAGAACATGCTTAATGATGTTAGCCGGAAACAAAATATGCAAGAAATAACTTCCGGAATCAATGCCAATATTTCATTTACAGACATTGTATTATATTTGTCATCTGCGAGCATAAAATTTGATGATTCGCAAATCAATATACCTTCAGCGACTTGCAGCCGTGTTTGAGGGCAGCAAGGCTATCGTCATCAATACCAAAGCATCCTTCTAGAGCTATATGTTCAAGATATTGTAGTTTCAAAATGGATGGTAAACATTTATTTGTAATCTGCACAGCAGGAAAACAATGATGCGAGTATATAAGTTCATCGAAAACTTTCAATTAGATAACGCTTCGCAAACTTTCATCATAAACATGTAGGAAGAATATTTCCAGAGCTTATTCAAACCGATCAACTTCTTAAAACACAACAAAAGTCATAAAATAAATACGAAGGAAAAACGCGAAAAATTCCAGCTTGATGGGCCCAACAAACAAATTAACCTATACTACCTTAATTCAAGGCTTAATACAGCAACAAAGTAAATCCGTTCCCATATAAAACATTTAAATAAAAATGAAACAAAAACACAAGGAAACAAATTAACATCAAACCAAAAGTAATTAACTTACCGGCAAGTAAGAGAGATCCAAACTTCTAATCTCTTTACACTTAACAGCAATTAAACCAACCGCTAAATCACTAACACCTATGCACCATTTCAAGCTAATCAACCTCAACTTCTTGCAACCAACAGCAATACATCCAATTCCGGTATCAGTAATCAACTTGCACCTCACCAACCACAACCTCTCCAAATTCTTAGCCTCCGCCACCGCAGCCGCCGCCGCATCTCTCAACTCAGTCGCATTAGACAAGTCAATACTCACCAAATTCTTACAATTCAAAGCCAAACTCATCAACCCATTATAAGAAAAGGACCTTGACCTAGAAAGATCAATAGAATTCAATGAATCTTTGCAAATATTTGATATAACTGTCAAAGAACTGTTATTTAGTCGTAGACACAAAGAAAGATCAAGATGGTTAACATTTGGGTATCTGTTAAGAATTCTTGGAAGGTGTTCTTGTCTTAAAGGTTTAAGATTTTTCCGGTGTTTTGATTCTGTAATGTAAAATGACTTGCAAACTAAAGAAAAAGACTTTCTGTCAAAAGGGTTTGTGTTAGTGAAGTCTAAGATGGTAAAAATAATCTCTTCAGACAAGAGATCGAAGAAGTTGTTGGCGTTCGTTTGTGAGGTTTTTTGTATCTTCATGGTAAGAGATTTTGAAGCTTAAAAAGCTGTGATATTTGGGTTTGGCTTGCTTTGGGATTTTGAAGGGAGAGGAGAAATGGTGACGTTTTTATACAAGGAAGGGGAGGTTTTTGAGGCTAAGCATTAACCGTTAACAGAAATAAAAATGGTGGTGGTTTGTTGTTTAGTAGTTGAAGAGTAGGAGGGTCGTCGACTGTCGACTGATTGAGGAGGAAGGTTGTTCATATTACGGTATTAGCCTCGCGGGTCTTTCTTAGAAAGGTTATTTATTCTGTCTGCTCTACTTCGAAAGGACCAAATTCACCTTGTAAATTGTTTGAATAGACTAACAATTTCCATTTAAATCAAATCTTGTTATATAAAATTATTTATTGTGATTTTAATAAAATCCCTATTCCCCAAATAATAAAAATCAAATATATTCATGTAAAATAATTAAATAAAATAAGAGAGACTAGAAATTAAAGGTCCTTAACCTCAAATCAAAACTTATATTTTGCTAAAAAAAAATATTGGACTAGAAATCTTATAAAAAAAGGTATTTGTTTATATTATAGATTATAAGATAAAAAAAAAAAGATGAATCTTATAGATAAATAAACTTTTCTATTAAATATATAATTACAAAAGCCAACAACATTGATATTTTAAATAATTTTATATTGAATAACTTTTTTTGTCTTAATTAATGGAAAGTCTTGTCATTTTTATTTATGTTTTTTTGATAACTTTCACATTGTTAAATAAAAAAAATTTAAATATCATTAAGATCATATTTATATAGCACAAAATCTGAGTACTCAGATAAATTTAGAAAATAAAAAAAAATATTTCATATTGTAAAAAGCTAGTATTATCATGGTTATTTGATTATTATTTTTTCATAAAAAACCTTGTTTCATACTTATGTACACATAGATTAGAGTTATGACCATGAAAAATTTTCGTATAAAAAAGGTTGGGTCTATGTAGAGCTTTTCTGCAGCTTAATAAATTTTTTCTTAATTTTTTATCTTCCCTATTCAAACAAATCTGATAGATTCTCTTTAGAGGAAGAAAGTCCAATTGAAGAGTGTGGGGGCATTACTGTCTTTTCGGTAGAGTATTGATAGACCTGTACGGGGGAGGACGAGAAGGACAAGGAGTAAGAAGGGAGTGTTGACGGGGGTAGTTTTGTCATTAAGGATGTCGTTGTCTTACCGCAAACTCAGACCATCTCATATGGTGAAGGACTATGTGAGGAAGGACAGATTCAAGTGCAGCCCAGTCCTTCTATTATTTTTCTTGCAACATTAAAAATAAATAAATAAATAAATACTTTATTCTTAGTGGGTTTAATTGAAATTGAAAAAAAAAAGCTGTACTAGAAGCTTACATTACTAAAATGAAAATCAGACAGTGTTGGGGGAATAATATTATTTTGCTATAAATAATGTTATTCTTGAAATGTCATGATAAATTGAATATAATTTGGATTTCGAAATAAAACACAAGACAGGAGAGCATGAAATCAAAGATATCACTAAATCTTCTTCTTCTTTTTTTGGGTAAATACTGTAGTATATATAAATCATATTGTTTTGTATCTAATACATTAAAGGTTGAACTTGTACATGAATTTTGTTCTTTCATAAAATTAATTTCATATTACTGAAATTTGAACACAAATCATATTAATTCACATCTAATAAAATAAAATGTGAATTGTTAATAAAAAAAATACACGAATATTTTATAAGTTATCTCCAACCCCATGAATGTTAAATACTCCTAAAAAAACCTTCAGTAAAACCCATAAATTACTATATAGCTGGCTAGCACAAATATTATAAAGAAAGAACACTTCTCTCGTAAATCATTGCAAAAGAAAGGAATATCCTAGCTCAAACATGCAGTACTATGATCTCATGCAGGCTTTAGGAAGAACCCCAGGTTTGTTTGCTAATCCTCTCTATCTGACGTAGCGAAAAGCTAATAATAATAAAAAAAGTCATTGTTTTTTTTTTAGAACTTACTCGAATCCACGAGTAAAATACAACACCCGAATCCACGAGCCACATAGTAACATTTCTAAAAGAAGTTCTTATTCAAAATTAAAAGTACCTGCAATGAGTGGGGGTTGTTTGTATTTATAAACTGCCAACCCTAAGCCTAATCAAACTATTATTTACGAAAATAAATAGCAAAATAAAAGAACTAGGAAAATCCCCACTAAAAACGTAAATCAAGTCTTAAACTTAAGTAGTAATATTAGCAAAACAACAAGGACCTCAAATAAGAGTCTGTGTTAAATAAGGAAAAAGTGGTTGGCAATTGTTTCCTGGCAGTGATATCATCCTTGCAGAACTATTATTTGTTATGCTTTTGGGGGTCTAGTCCGTTTAGGACTCCTTTAGCAAGCTGTCTTGCATCAGTCTCCCCAGCTTGAAAAGAACTCGCCCTCGAGTTGGGCAGATGAGAGGAAGATTTGTCGGGTGGATAATATTCGAATAGGTCATCAACATTGGAAGTGGGAGATATGGCTATATCTGCAGGGAGTTCTACTACATATGCATTATCATTAATCTTCTGCAGAATCTGGTAGGGACCATACTTTTTGTTGCTCAACTTATAAGATGTTCCCACTAGCATCCGCCCTTTAGCATAGGGATTCCTTGGTGCTTCTGGAGGCACCGCTCGTGCAGTTGTCATCGACATCCTGCTACCACTTGGGACTTTAGTAGAACTGGTCGGTGGTCGTGGGTTCATTGGGAACTTCCTTTTATTTGTTGTAGTATGTGTAGTATCAAAGGAGTTCTTCGTCACGACTACCGCCTTTGACCTGTCTAATTGCGCCCTACCTTTGTAACCAAATTAATGGCTTCGGTTAAGGAATAGATGGTATCCATTAAAAGCCAATCTTGTATATTCAAACGCAATCACCCAACAAACCTAGCGACTTGTTGCCCTTCTGTTTCCAACAGGTTATTACGAAAAGATAATATGTGGAATTCCTCAACATACTTTTAAACCGGCCTACTCCCCTGTCTGCAATCTTGGTACTGTTGAAACAGTATCTGCTCATAATCTGTAAGCAAATACCTGGATTGCAGAAGTCGTCTTATCTTTGACCATGTTTGTATCATCCCTTTATCGCATCCGTGTGAGTTGCAGCTGCTCTTACCAAGCAGAGGCTCCTCCCAATAATCTGTAGGCGACTAACTTCATTTTTTTATCCTTAGGGATTTCCATGTAATCGAAGAACCTCTCCACTACTGCTAACTAATCGAGAAACCCCTCAATTTAAAGTTGACCATTAAACCTGGGCAAATCCATCTTCATCCGAAACGTCTGAGGTTCTCGCTCTCCCGCATTGTGATGGCCCTGTCGATTATGCCTAAATATGCGTTCAACATATTCTTCATCATTCTTCCTCGTAGGCTAGTTGCCTACATGGAATTGAATGGCGTTCACCAACAGGGTTAATCCTTCCCTATAATTCTCACGACCCCTTTCATCTTTACACCGCTGATTATTTCCTATCGTTAATCTAGCAAGGGTCGCATGGATTGCTTGCAATGCTTGCTAGGTTTCACACTGGAAAGTTCTGAATTTCGCTTGTGTGATCACGTTGTCTTCACGATTTCCACCATCAAGGGCTTCTCGATCATTCAGTGTGTTCGCCATCTGAACAAAGATTAAACCAGCTCTGATACCAACTGACGTAGCGAAAAGCTAATAATGAAAAAAAAAGGTCACCGTATTTTTTCTAGAACTTACTCGAATCCACGAGTAAAATACAACACCCGAATCCACGAGCCACAGAATAACGTTTCTGAAAGAAATTCTTATTCAAAATTAAAGTACCTCCAATAAGTGGGGGCTGCTTGTATTTATAAGCTGCCAACCCTAAGCGTAATCAAACTATTACATACAAAAATAAATAGCAAAATAAGGGAACTAGGAAAATCCCCACTAAAGATGTAAATCAAGTCTTAAACTTAAGCAGTAATATTAGCAAAACAACAAGGACCCTAAATAAGAGTCTGCGTTAAATAAGAAAAGAGTGACAGGCAATTGTTTCCTAGCAGTGATATCATCCTTGCAAAACTATTATTTGTTATGCTTTTGGGGATCCAGTTCATTTAGGACTCCTTCAACAAGTTGTCCTGCATCACTAACTTACGAGGAATTATGGTCAGATACCCCTATTCTTGTCGATTGTTAGCCATAACTAGTTGCTCTATGGTCAATGTATTTTCCTCTATATTCTTAAGAGCCCTAAGTAATTTATGGTTCTCCAGTGGACGAGTGCCAACCACCTAGTCCTTGGCTCAATCCTAACCAATATAAACCCTTATTAGAACCCCTAGTTTCTAGTGGCACTGGTTTAAATGTAAATTCGGTACTAGATGCTACATATTTTCCTCTATTTGGATCCATTACTACATAAAATTCTAAATATGAGTAGGTTACCTCAAGATAAGTCTTGTTACACTTCATTCCACACTAAGTTACCGCCGCTCCACCCAAAGGCCAAACACTCCACGTGATTACTCTTCAATAAGAACACACTTCACACATCAGAACAACATGATAAAATGACTTGGAGAGAAGTTTTAGAGAATGAAACTTCAAATATGAAATAAAGAGAGGTCCTTATATAATGGGAGGCATCCCTTTTCCTCCTCTAGATTGGCAATACATGTCACCACCTTTTACAGATCCTTAGAGTCGAAGCTAACACCACCATAAAATGTTTTTCCATGTATTTTTTTCATCTAAAATAAGAATTTTTTCAATCGTGGTGCAATACTTTATGTTCGGATACTTTAGCGATGTGCCTCAAGATCTCCTCTCCTTTTCTTACACAGAGAAAAATTGAGAACCTTATTAAAAAAAAAGTATATCTTTTAAAGTATTTACAGTAAGAATATCACAAAGACTTAGAAGATTACTAATGAACCATAATTTATCATTATTTTTCTAAACAATTTCTAGGCCAACCCAAAACTCATTTTAATGATGGCTCAAACCCTAAAAGGTCTTTAAAAAATTTTCGAGCCTAGAGTTGGGGCTTGGGCTAGGACACGAGGCGCATGGCCTGATGCCCGTAGGCTCAAGCATCACGTATAGTGCTCGTGGCCTCAGGTGTGTGAGGCCTGAGCCCAGATGCCTAGTGCCCATGGGCTCAGGCATGCAACCTGATCCCAGGGGCCAGGCACATACCTGATGCTTTATGTCCTGGACCAATGTCTAGTCCCCGAGGATTTTTGTCTATCAATAATGTTTGTGTAAGATATATTTTTTCTTGTTAATGCATGTATAAGTGATATTTATTCTTCATTAATACTACAAAGATGATATGACTCTCTGCCCCCCTTATTCAAGCAAAAAAGACAAGATTCATGAGATATAAATACCGCATTAATCACCCAGGTAAGGAGTTCATAATTTTTATCACACATTATTTTCTTAGAGAACATTCATTTTATATCAAACAAGAATAAACAATTTTGTTATTAGAATTTAATGTTTTTTTGCATATTTATTACACTTTTCCGCTTTAAAGATATCAACTTAATCATAAGAGGATCTTCAAATCCAACAAAATATAACTATTTTACAGGTGTTAAGATTCTTACATTAAACTATCACATTCATTTGCTATATATAAAAAAATAAATCTAATTACATGAACACTTAATTAAACCCAATATCCAACCATAAAAACAAAAACAAAATCCTAAGTATCCTAAATTTTGAAGCATCATCACGGTCATTTGAAATTATTATTTTTTTAGATATTTGCTTTCATGTTAGCGGAATTTGAGGTAAAACTTACTTTTTAAATTTAAACATTGGTATTTCATCTTTGACCCGGCATGACTTGTTTTAGAATATGCTTGAACTCACATAAACAGTTGAATTTCTAAGAAATTGCTTCTAAAAGTTTATAATAATAATATAAATTTAAATTTAAAAACAGGTATTCAATCATTTATTATAATCTGTCTCATCATTGAATCAACGAGCACGAATAAATAAGATTTGCCATAAACACAAGTGTTAATAAAAAAAACATTAAATGTTATTTACTCTATTATAAATAATAAATTTAAAAGATAAAAAGCAGAAGCAGAAGATATTATTATGTAAAGAAACTGCTTTGCTTATAAAATGGACTGCATAATGCACAGTGCCCACCTTTCTCAGATGGGAACGGTATGATAGAGTGAAGGAAAGATTTCTGATATTCCCATCATCCCAGAAGTTGGGTCATATCTAGAATTCCTAATTTGATAAAACTTTTTTTATTATTATTATTTTCTTTTTGTGTGTGTTTTATATTCCAAAATTCTCCTTGCTGTACACTGCGGGGTCCAATTTTTGAGATGACGGTGTAAATCGCGTTTCTAAAAAATTTTAAAATTTGTTTTTTTGTTAAAATTAAATATTTTTA
>Ga0307511_10006849_pt1 | contig 11490 bp, 13 predicted proteins | sample 13_EM_MG_FD_200266 | JGI IMG/M metagenome (GOLD analysis project Ga0307511, IMG submission 200266) | Populus trichocarpa ectomycorrhiza microbial communities from riparian zone in the Pacific Northwest, United States - 13_EM | ecosystem: Host-associated > Plants > Roots > Unclassified | place...
TTTTGTCAACCGGGGATATGCTAGAACCTGCGGAAGTAGTTTTAACAACTTCAACACCCTATAACTCGCTCAGTATAACTCTGATCGCAAAACGGATTCCAGAAATGGATTCAGTGTGCAAAACTACCCCGAAAACCAACTTGCACCGAAAGTTTCTGAGAACTTTAATTTTCGCTTAGATTTCCATTGCCCCTTATAGTGTTACTGGACCCACTTTAGTGTAAATTACGCCCTAGTGGCTTGATTTTTTTATTTCTCTCTAAGGAGATTTCAGGGTAACCCAAAACGGCTGGGAGTGACGAATGGGGCTAGTATGATATGTCGGTAGGACCGTAAAAATATGCTGATCGCAACCATGGTAGCGGTTTCCCGATCGGGCTTGGTCTCGTCCGGCAATAAGCTTCCGAAGTTGCTTACCGGAGGGGTATTGACCTAAACCGCATTTGGTAAGTCGCTCCCTTAGTAGGTTCAGGGTAACGAACCTTAGTTCAGGGTAACTTGGCAAGTTCAGGGTAACTGCTCCCATACAATTTTCGACTTAGAAATATTTTCTTCAGTCCCATAGTAAGAAACTTTGTCTGACTGTAACTAGATCACTAGTAGTCGGAATCACACGAAACTTGAACTGTAGCTCCAGCTACACGTTCTTAGGTAGTTCCTGTATCCCTAGACTCAGCACGCAATATTTCTATTGTCGGGCTGTACTGCAGTAGAAGTATTACTGCTACGAGTAATATTTTCTAGTAACGCGCAACACTTATTATTAAGTATTCTTGAGACATGTATAATATATCCTTGGGTCGTTCTGTATAGTACAAGTACCCTTAGGTGGGCCGGTAGTCACCCCGTGACAATAATAGCACAATTGCTAATAGGATTATGGGACCGAGTCCCAGAATAGGCAGCATACATCAAAAATCGCATATTACACCAATCCCTACTTCAGGTATTAATTGACATATTCCTCCAAAAGATTACGCAAGCCATAAAAGGAAACCTAAGGCAATTGAGACATTTAGTGATCTGTTTAGACTATGAGTATAGGGATAAAGTCTTAGTGCGAAGCTAGCAAGGAAGAATCATTAAGTATACCACAAGTTTTGGAAGCTATTAGGTAAGAAATCGTGATGGAGTGATTAAAGTTATCAAAAAATCTGATACCAGTATAGAGAGATGTGGAAACTATAGAAAAAACTAGTTCTGAAGAGAAGAAACTCTTGCCTCACTTCCAAAAACATGCAGTCCACAACCCAGAATAGAGCGAGAAATAATATCAGCTTCAACACAATATCATAGAAGGATAGCGGCAGAATGCATTGAGATGGTAGGAGCGAGAGAACTATCTGGACAGCAAGCAAGGGAGAAGATTTTTACAATGAGAACCGACCTAGACCACCCAACTAACCAGCAAGTAAGCAAAGGCCCACAAGTAGCAGAAAGGACTAAAGCACGAGCTAAGAAATGAGATTAGCTCGCACAGTTTAAGTTGTTTAGTAAGATGCAGAAGGAAGAAATACTTGAAGAAACCCGGATTGTAGATACTAAATCGGTATACCTGATTAAGAGAACATGCGATAGTGCTATAAAAAATATTAGGCTTATAAGGTCGAAAGAACCTTTACTTAAGAAGAAGATGTCAACTATGATAAGACATATGCCAAAATAATGTACGCGGAAACTCTCAAGATCCTATTAGTAATAGCACTGTAGAGAGAGTGGACAATGTGACAATATGACATCATAGCTGCTTACCTCCAAAGCCTCCTTAAACATGATATCTATATCACCAACATCAACGACTATGGAGAAACCAAATATTGGAAACTCAATAAGGTCTTGTATGGGTTCAAATAGGTTGGACATGAGTGGTTCAAAACCTTGTACGATATCATGCAGATGAACAATATACAATAATGAATAAGTAATGAAGGTACTTATATTGATAACGCGCAAAGGAAGGTCAGCAAGCATCCAGCAAGCAAGTACTTGAAGAAGTCTACTGTAATTATTGGCACTCAAATGAATGATTTCATAGGAATTAAACCTAGTGAGAAGGATTTGTACTATGCAGAGCGAGCTATAAAGAAGCCAGTTGAATTAGACAAGAGGGGCAAGCCATCGAAGGTACTGAGAATAGAACAATACTAGAAATTGGATGCAGTTATACTAACCTAAAGATCCCTCAAAGTTTTGGTAACAACCAAGTTCCTAAGAACAGCTAAGAACCCTGAGATATCTAGTAGAATGTATTCTCTACTGCTAAATCCTCAGTTCTATGCAGTAAGTGACACCACACCAACAACAACTTCTACAAACTGATCGCTTGCGAGATCTCAAAAACCAGAAGGCTTCCAACATCGGTTCTTCCTTTATTTGATAGAGGGCATGCTCTTTACCAACTCTATCAACTTTTTACTCTCTGTTAATTAAAACTACAAAATTCCCCCGAGGGTAAAGATTCTGAGGAATATTTACAAAATCTATGCGATTTCCTCCCAGAACACCTATGTGGCAACCACCCCAATTTCGATTAGTCTGGGCACCCACACCAATTTATACGAGGTTCCATCAGTTTTCATTTCGGCTTAATAACGGTACCATAGTAACCAAACCCTATAACAACTACATTATAGCTATAATAAACTATAGCCACCACGGCCGAATACCTGTCACTGCATTAAATTAGGCAGCTATTTTAATGTCGAGTCTGGGTAGCCAGCAACCATAGTTTAACCTCTGCAAGGAGTTCTCTTTGGCCCAGTAGTGAACTGGGGAGCAGGACACAGGAAGGCATCATTTGAGTATGATAGGGAAGATGGAGTCAAGAAAGTCTGATAGTACGTATTGGACAATGTAACTAAGTAAGGAAAGATCCCCAGATTTAGAGAGCTTGGAGGACAGGCGAAATTGGAAACGGCGGCTGGAAGGCCATTCGAAAAGTTTCCACCAACAGGAGAATAGGCGAACGCATCCAACCATGATCCTGTGTAAATGGAAAGACTAGGAAGGGCAGAGGAGGAAACAATTAAGGTTAACGATGAAACGACAGCCGAAAGAGACTGCGAGATCCTGGAGAAAAGCTATATCCTCCAGGACATCTCACATATGGAGGATAATGAACAACCGGAGGGAGAATGGCACGTAGAAGAAGATGAGGTGGAAATCCAGGAGAGGATCGTCTGCAATGGCAATTGAATCCCACTTACGACCCCTAAAAGGACATTGGCTAAAATAATACTCATGACCTTCAAAGAAATCATGTAACATATTGATGCCATTCTGGAGGACAGTGAAGATGCAGTCCCCGAGAATGAGATGATGAGGAGGAGGACGGCAAAGAGAGGGAAGAAGATTGAGCTCCAATGGAGCTCACTTAAGGACAGGAGAGAGAAACTCAATGTTGAATGGGTGGTCCCAGGATTAACACGCCTCATGGTAGACATCGTCTCCAACCTATACCATACCACCCCCCTTGGATGGAAGTTGGATATGGATTACGGGAATAATAAAGCCACCTAGTAAACCATCGAGTATGAGAAGAAGGAAATCCCTGACTCGGACTAGGATATGTTAGATAAAGAGAAAGATTTTGTACCAATCCACAAGAAAAGTCAGACTTTGGGACCACTTATGATTAAGTACACACCAGCCTCCGGTTCACATGTACAAGTTGTTAGTAACAAAGCCTTCATACCTACAAACTTTACTTTGAAGGACACAGAGGATATGAATTTGATGGAAGCCCAGTTAACAAGCCAAAAGGTTATACTCGACAGGGGAAAAGGGAAGATGGGACTGAACACCAGTAAACATGCAATTGTGGAGGTCGACCCCGAGATCATCAATATGATAGTGAGAGAAGTCATGGAGGAAGCAAAGAAGAAGAAAGAAAAACGGAATTCAGAGGAAGACACAAGCATGGAGGAGGATGGCGAAGGAGAAGAGGGAAGCCCTAAATTGGAGAAGCCAATTAAGTGGACCCAACTAAGGGACAGCAGAGCCACTCGAGCTGTGATAGGAGAAATTATGAAAGCACAGCAAACTATTGACTTGATCGGAAAAATAGACAGGAATAATAAATGGTGGAGATCAACAGCTGAGTTGAAGCCTGCTAGAGAAGTCATCAAAGCGGCAGGGAATGTCATCAAATATAGGATGACAGGAGGTGATGAAGGAAAAGGGGCGGATAGATGGAGCAGATTGGTCAAACTAAGGAAAGGAACCTCCATTGCGGAGCAGATGCTAGTCATGAAGGCTCGAGTGGCTTGGGAAGAGGCATGCAGAGTACCTTCTGAAGAAATGATTCTGCTAGGCAACGAAGAAAGGGAGATTAAAGATCTACCTGCACTCTGCCTGAGGGCGGCGGGCATCGGAAAGGTGGAAGAGATTATGCATACTGAAAGAATAAAGGAACAAAGAGCTGCATAGGTGAAAGAGGATAGGAGGAATATGGATAAAGAGAGGAAAGTAGCGAAGCTTGTCTAAGAAGCTGAAATGGTAAAGAAAGCTAGGGAGGAAGAAAATAAGAATGCTTTGAAACTCGTAGCACAGATGAGGGCCACGATGGAAAAAGAGAAGGCGGTGGTTAGGGACTGTCGGATGGAGCTTATTACGCTTGTTAACAGTAACAAGAATACCCTATCTGCAGAAGAGATCATTAAGCTTGGAGAGAAAATGAAGAAGGCAAAGTAAATGATGGAGAATATACAAAAGAGGATGCTGATTGGGTGAGAATTCCAAGTGACATCAAAGAAGATAGTAAAAGATGGGATGGTGTTGAAGACCATGGTCATCAGAATGACCCACTGCAAAAAAATGGAAGCTGGATCTAAGGGAAGCTTAGAGGCAGGAATGGCAGAATTCAATAAACTCCTCTGCGAAGAAGCTATTAGCCGGGATCAGGCCCCATAGGTATCCAAGCCACCTTGTTTCGACAGGAAGGTAGGAATGGAGTCGAAGTGGGAGATCAGTAAGATAATGGAAGAGATCAATGCTACGGAGGTCCTTGTACCAGTCAACCCGCGTTTAGTAGCAGTCTTCCAGAAGAAGGAGGACTTCAAGCCAGCCTAGATCGTGAAGTCAGGTACTATTCTATTGATTGCCCCAGCGGCAGCCAGCGGGAAAGGTGGCACTAGGAAGGAACTGAACTGGAAGTAGAAGAATGAAAACCAGGCAGTTTTGTTTGGAGACAGAAGCACAAGACACTCTGGAGCTTGTGCAAACTTTGGGGTTGTTGTCGAAGTGGAAGAGCAAGAACAGGCAGATAAATTGAGCAAGAACTGGATTATGTAGGATTAAAAACGAAGAAAGGTCCAGCCCTCGTACTATAATATGGCAAAGTCGGAGAAGAACCTAGGCCTTGAACATGTACCATAGGGACCTAGTTTTAGCGGAAACAAGCAGGAACAGTTAAGAACGGCTTCCAGACCTCCATCAACAACTCGGCAGCAAGCCAAAAAGGCGGAGAAACAACACAGAGTCGCCGAACACAAGAAGAAGACAGGGACCTCAACAGGAATCCCCTACAGGAATGACAGGCACACTACGGCAATCCACAAGCAAAACAAGGCTGCGTAACGTCGGGCAATGTCGACAATGCAGGAAAAACGACAGGTACCAGGATCAAGGTTCAGTGCTACGGCTATTGGTTGTGGGACTACATGAATGCCAACTGTAATGAGACCACAGGACAGGTAGCCACCAAAATCACAGTTGTGCTCAGGCAACCAGGAGATGAGACTTCAGGCGAAGGTCACCCCACCAAGACCCATTAGCCTCAAGTCTAGAAGGACCTACGCAGATGGATTTGAAATAGTGCAGAAGAAGGGAGCAAAAGCAGAGAACTCGAAACCCTAACCAGTATAAAGTGACTGGCATGCGGAAGAACCTGCCGAGGGTCCATCCCGCTGGTAAGGTCCTGTGAGTGGGATAGAAGAACGTGGCAGGGTTGTGCGAAGCAACCCATATGTTACTGGAATGGTGCTCAAAAAGTAGGATCGATATTGTTTTGATTAGAGAAGCATAGATAGATAAATAGGGGACTGCGACTCAATCCCACCTCTCATATATATTAGGTTCAAAGGTGGGAAAGGGAAAACGGGTAACGGTGTGCTGGAGGCAGAAATTAGACAGTGCTATCGAGGTAGTTCAAGAAGACAAGAGATTAGCACTAGTGGAAATTTGGGGTCACCAGCTAGAAGGGATCTACGCAGATGGAAAACTGAGGGGGAGAGGTGGCAGGAATGGCTGGAAAGTCTAAATGAAGCTCATAGTCTCGTCGGTGACTACAATACACACAACCAAGCATTGGACCCTACCAATGAGGACGATAGCAGGGGAAAAGACATTGAAGAGTGAATGGTCAGGAAGGGTTATAAGATATCTGGAGAATGCAATGGTCCCACATGGGAAAGGTTAGTAAATTGATGCAGACAACAAAGCCAGATCAACCTCTTCATCAGTAGAGGACTAAAGACCTGGCAGAAAAACAAGTCTGACAAATTCCTATCTGACCATTGGGCAATTACAGCAGAAATAGATTGGAGAGGGAAAATGGAAGAAACTTCAACGGAAAAAGTGAACTGGGATACGTTGGGTAGAGACATTAAGCCGATAGAAGCTAAGATGGAAGAAGGGGATTTTCTTCGATATGATGAGCTAGAAGGGTCCACCCGCTATGACAAGCTAAAACTACTCCCACTAGTGCATTGCGATACCATACGAATTACCGAAAGGTTAAAGAAATGGGGGGACGAAGAACTGTCTTAGCAGTTAAAGATTACAAGGGACGTAAGGCGGGGAAAAGGCACCAACAGGTCCTTGGACCAAGCGGCCAGAATCAAGAGATAGAAGTCGGAGAAAGACAACATGAGACGGATGATAAGGGAGAAAAAGATGCAGTGTTGGCAGACCTCTTGCGAGGAAAACGAGGATAAATATCTGTGGGAAATTGTATAATGGGCTAAGGACCTTTGGTACCTCAAACCCACCATGGGAGACCTAAGCGATACTGCGGGAGTACAATTGAAGATGACGAAAAGAAAAATGGCCTTTTCAAGGACCACTTCGGCTGTAGATCGGAAGGTAGGAAAGTTAAGGAAGAGGAAGCAGACAGAGTCATAAACCGAGCAACTGGAATCAGGCAAGAAGAGATAGAACTGTGGATAAGGAAAAATCTAGGAGAAACATCTAACAAGTCAGCACCAGGACCGAATGGCATCGAGTACAGAATAATTCAACGAGTACTCAACATCAAACTTGGTAGGGAACTCATTCGGGAAGTGGCAGGAAACCTGAGCAAAGGAAAAATACCTTACACGTTGTAACACTCCAGGGTAGTCATGATCCCAAAACCGTAGAAAGACCACAATAAGACAAAAAGCTAGGGACCAATCAACCTGATTAACTGCGTCAGTAAGTTAGGGGAAAAGGTGATAGCAGACAGATTTCTGGAGTCAGGCCTTCTACACTGGTACCAATTCGGATCGGTCAAAGGCAGATTGGGGAAGGAAGCTGCACTCAGGGTAGGCAACTAAGCCCAGAGATACTTGGCAGTAGGAGGAGTGGTGGGTTGGAATTTTTGGAACATCTAAGGAGAATTCCAGAATGTAAGTGAGGAGGACTTCGCAAAAGAACTTGAGAAATCAGAGGAGGGAAGAAAGTGGATCCCAAGGGTGAAAGAATTCTTCTAGGCAAGGGAATTTGAGCTGGAATAGGCTGGAAGCGTTAGAGGAAAAGGGAAAACGAATGTGGGGGCGGCATAAAGATCACTATTTTCTCTACTAATCTTCCTAATCTGGATGGTCCCAATCATTACCAAAATGGAGGAAGCTTTGAAAAACAAATAGCCGACGAGGTACCTAAAACTGCCCTCATATGTGGACGACCTCCACCTTGGGGTGCAAGCTGGGGCAGGATAACAGCAAAGGAAATCGACTGGTAACCGATGCTAGATGAGGCGGACGAAATAGTTAACAGTATCACAGCTGAAAACTACCTTCCACTGGAGGAGTCAAAGCATGAACACCTAATCCTGAGAACTAAACGAAGGAAGAAAAATAAGGAAGTTACATAGATTAAGTGGTTGGGAATTATCTTAAACAAAAGCTTAACCTTTCGAGAACATTGGAAGAGCCGGATCAGGAAAGGACAAGCAATGGTGGCACAATTCCTAGGCTTAGGCAACAGTCAATCAGGGATTAGCACTACCAGTTGGAGACAAATTTATATGAGGATAATGAGGGCAGTAGTATTTTAGGGCAGTGAGTTAGAATATAGAGGCCAAAGGGACTGGGAAAGGGAATTCTAACATCTCCAATGCCAAGCCCTGAAGAAATGCGTCAATGCGATACACGGATCCAGGAGAGAGCTGGTAAGACAAATCGAGGTGGTCACATCCCCAAGGATAGCCCTAGACGCGGCTCAAGCAAGGCTGATGGTAAAGATTATACGAGACACCACCACTTTGGAGGACTTAATTTTTCAAGACAATAAAGTAAGAAACGCAGAGGGAGGGAGGCAATGGGATGACTTGGGACAGGAATACTTAACCATAGTAGATGGCTATACCTTGGTAATGATAGCAATCCAAAGCAAGGCTGGCAGGTTTATGTACGAAGGAACGGAAAAAATCAGTTATGTAGGAAGGGTGGATAGGATCAAGGTACCGGAAATCTCACTACTGGGAAAAGCAGATTCAAAAGCAAAAGCATGGCAGGAACCCATCAAACAGGGAAAAGAACTCTGCAACGCAGTAGAAGTATAAACAGATGGCAGCATTGATGAGAAAGACAACATGCGAGGAAGTTGGTATGGGGAAGGAGATAAAATAGAAGAAAAAGTTGCAGATGGAAGTGTCGCGACAGTATGGGATAGGTGTCACGGGGTCTCTATTAACTATATAGCAGATACTCCAACTATAAAATAGAGTGGCCGTATGTTCTATTGCCACAACGAACTTATTCAGAACTGCGAATAATTCTTCAGCAAAACTAAAGGTGCCTCTAGACTTATCCGAGATGAAGTCAGAACTTTAACGTTAACTTAGAACTTTGTAGGCTTCGTATAGAATTGATTGCTTAACAGCCATGGTCGGCACCATCCTTACCATCGAGAATTCTTTCACTATTTGTATACCGCGGTGATGCATATTGTGATAACTCGCGGTTTTTAGATTGCTCATGTCCGAAGGTTTTCACCTCAGCTTTTCTTCACGCAGTCGCCCTCTGCCATTAGTCTCCCAGCGTTTCAGCCACTGCAGAGTCACACTACATACTGAACTCAACTAAGAATACTTTTCCCAACTGTATCTCTAGGAGATTACACTCCCTATTCTTAGTTACCATTTTAAGCGAGATAAGCATAGTCCTATTCCGATTCCAGAGTAACTTTCATATAGTAAACTTAAAGTCGCTCAGTTTACAACTCAGAGTCTTTAATTAATAGATCTGGCATCATCAATCTGAGTTGTCTAGTGTCCATTGAGAGCCTGTCTCATATAGAAGTGGACCAGCTTCAACTGCTCATAACTATGCGGATATAACTCCGTTGATCTTCATTAAGGTCTCATTTGAAAGCTCTTTCTGCGTGGAATCTCATAGGCTAGGTCCGTTAACTACCTTTGTTAACCGGGCATATTCTAGAACCTGCAGAAGTAGTTTTAACAACTTCAATAGCCTATAACTCGCCCTACTTAACTCTGATTACAAAACGGGTTCCAGAAATGGATTCGGCGTGCAAAGCTACCCCTAAAACCAACTTGAACCGAAAGTTTCTGAGAACTTTTATTTTCGCTCAGATTTCCATTGCCCTTATAGTGTCAGCGGATGATGTTGGCTTGATTTTTTTATTTCTCTCCAAGGAGATTTCAAGGTAAGCCAGAATGGCTGTGATCGACGAATGCGGCTAGTATGATATGTTAGTAGGACCATAAAAATATGGTTATCATAACCATGGTGACAGTTTCCCGATTGGGCTTAGTCTCGTCCAGCAATTAGCTTCCGAATTTGCTTTTCCAGGGTGGTGTTCACCTAAACTGCATTTGGTAAGTCGCTTACTTAGTAGGTTCAGGGTAACCAATCCTAGTTCAGTGTAACTTGGCAAGTTCAGGGTAACTGTTCCCATATAATTTTCGACTTAGAAATATTTTCTTCAGTCGTATAGTAAGAAACCTTGTCTGACTGCATCTAGATCACAAGTAGTCGAGATCACACGAGACTTGAACTGTAGCCTCAGCTACACGATCTTAAGTGGTTCCTGTATCCCTGGACTCAGCACGCAATATTTCTATTATCGAGCTGTGCTGCAGATAGAAGTATGACTGCTACGAGTAATGTTTTCTAGTAACTCGTAATACTTATTATTAAGTATTCCTTAGACATGTACTAAATCCTTAGGTCATTCTGTATAGGACAAGTACCCTTAAGTGGGCCGGTAGTCACCCCGTAACACTACCAAAATGAGTTACTCGCTATTGTTGACTCCCTGAAGTTTTTTGAGGGTCAACTACGAGACCACAAATTCAGGGTTCTCACGGATCACCAACCACTACTCTCTTTCCTCCGACCATGACAAACCTTACAGAAGCTAGTCCGATGGTAAGCTTACGTGAGAGTATTCGACTTGGGCATAGAACATGCAGCTGGAAAAGAAAAGCTTTTGGCAGACACTGTCTCTAGGAAGCATAAATACTCCCTCGATCCCACCGAGGAATAAGACTTCATCCCTCACAGTTTAGATCCTAGAGAAGACAACAGCAACCTTCTTGAAGACACTTCTATCACTACCAACAACGTTTCTATCTCTCCCATACCAGAGGGAATCACAATGGTTTCCAGCGGCTGCATCAACTTCAAGCATATGGACTGCGACTACAATAAGTGCGCAGGCCACGACGCAAGCCTCGGTTACCACTCCTCTTGTCCCTATCTTGACGACGAGTACAATGAGGACTATGAAGATTACGATGATATCAAGGTGGAAGAAATGCAATCAGATAAGAATACTCTCTCCACCATCCCTGAAAAAATCTTTGACGGGTATCAGTTCGATCCTCACTGCCACGTTGTTGAACATGATCAATTAAATGGTTATCATCACATCAGCGCTCCCGTAGATGATACCTCCTCAATCACCAATGATGACAATATTCCTGCCATCATTACAGACGATATCAATGACACCTGAGAACACTACAAGCAGCATCGAAAGTAACACAATACGGATTGTCACGACTACTACTGCCGCTCGCATGGTAGCTCGCACCAGAATGGGAATCATTACTTTCCTACCACCAGATGGTCTGTATGCGGAACATCTGGACTCGGATGTTTGGACTGCACTCTAGCGGAGGAAATTTATCAGAAGGAAAAGGAATTCCGGTCGAGTCAGCAAGACTCATGGAAATTGAACACTACCACTATCCCTCCTAACAAGACCTCCTCCTCTGGGACTCCCGATATTGACATTCCCGAGCTTAACATTGAAGAAGCT
>Ga0307511_10006850_pt1 | contig 11490 bp, 12 predicted proteins | sample 13_EM_MG_FD_200266 | JGI IMG/M metagenome (GOLD analysis project Ga0307511, IMG submission 200266) | Populus trichocarpa ectomycorrhiza microbial communities from riparian zone in the Pacific Northwest, United States - 13_EM | ecosystem: Host-associated > Plants > Roots > Unclassified | place...
TAACCTTCCATCTCATTACTGGCATTGTCAAGCAGGTGATCCGTCAGCGTGATCTGTCCTGGGTCTTCCAGTTCAACATCCATTATTGTCTCTGGGTCGTCCACCTCCAAAACATGGCTGTCAGAGGGCAGTTCACACACGACAGGGCTAAGCCACTGTAGTGCGTGTATGTTGGGAGATCTGGATAGGGATGTGGCGAGGTCGGATGCAGTGTGGGCCACACTGGCATAGCAAGCGGCGGAAACAAGGGGACTTGGCCATCGTTCCTGTAAAGTACTTATGCTCTCATGCCGTTGCTTCAGAACAAGGTAATATATGGAATCTAATTGAACATTCAACATCACCAGTGAAGAGGGCAAGATAAATGAAGCGACAGGACTTACGTTGTGGCTGCTGCAAAGTGAACTCAACCGCACAAAGCTCGCGCCCAAACCACCGGCACAAATTGTTGGCTTCCATCCCAAGGCAAAGTTGCTCTTTACGGCAATGGTCGAGCTTAAGGAGTGCTCGGATTCCAGATCTAACATCACAGTCCTTGAGCCATAATGGGATTTCTCCATGGGAACGCGTGATCCAAACATCTTCAAGAAGAGTCTGGTCGTTGCGGAGCTTGGCAAGTTTGGTCGGGAGCGGTGTCGGTAATGGTATAGTGTACGATGGATCATACAGCTCTTTGAGGAGCGCACAGTAATCGTTGAATTTACGTATGGCAGACATCAGCGCTGGTTGTTGTTTGGCAATGGCCTTACGTGTCTGCTGGTGGAGTTTCGTGCCTAGGACGTGCTGTCAGGAAGACCAATCTAACTCCAAAAAGACTTACCTAACGCCTTCTGTTTACCACCGACAGCACGGTCGAGCTTATCCCACTCAAAGAAGCTTCCGATGGCCCGTTTCCGGGTATTGATCTTCAGATCTCGCGCAAGCAGAAGGGTCTGAACAAACTCGAAGTTGATGCCATCTAACTCTGGAAACCTGTCGTGAATGTTCAGCGAGCAATAAAGAACGTTCACCTTGTTTAACAGTCTCTCGTGACCACGTTTGAGGCTCGCAAGAGCATCATGAGTCCCTTGAGAAACAGGACCTTTTTCAATAATCGCCCGGACACCTTGCAACACTCTCTCAGAACCATCAAGTTCTGCCTGGAGAGCGAGAACGGTATCAAGTTCTTTTTTCAAGTGGGCAGGTGCATCTGTAGTAGCGTTTTTAGTGTATAAACATGGCAGTGAAATCAGTACATACGTGCTCTGATGGATAGCTGAGCAGAGTGTTGATCAGACCATTGCCTCCGGAGTTCAGAAACATCAAGTTCACACTGGTCCAGACCTTCCTGTGCAATGGAGCTTTGTTCCTGAATACCTTTTTTGAGCCGACGCCTGAGCCAGTCACCAAGATCAGAAATCATGTCCTTGGCAACAGCAGCAGCATGACGGTCGATCAACCAAATTCGGCGTTGGCGCTGGGAAATAGAGTGTCACAAATATGAATGTCCAATTATACAGAACCTACTGAAGATGCACACTGAATACCAATAAGTTTAATGAAGCGGGACCACAGCTGCTCTGTGCCCTCACCATCTGATAAGCCCAAACCTTCGATGATCCGAGGGTTATAGACAAGCTGGCATGCCCATTCATGCCCATAAGCATGCATTGCAGTGGTAGCAAAGTGGATGCGAGAGGTGATGTTGGGACTAAGGATGGCATACTAAGAGTGGTTAATATGGTCCAACGAAGTGAAGTTGGCTCATATGCACCTTCACCAACGATCGTGCCAGCACACACCCGATATCATATAGTATTACTACATTAGCCTCAAATGGGATAAATGAAAAAAGGTGTTCAATGAGTGCAATGCTATATTTCTGCTGTTCGCCTGGAGTGTCAATGTTGGTGAAGAGATGTCATGGCAACAAATGAGTGCCATAATGCCAGTGTTGTCAAAGCAATCTATTGCCACCTTCTGCTTCTTGCCATCAGCCACTTCATACAAGGTTTTGCATTGGTCGATTGCTTCATCAGGCATGGCCATATTGCATTGTTGTGGAGGTCGCTTGCATGCAGTATCGATCCGTCGCCCAACATTGTCGACCTGTGGCTTGGGAATAAAATAAACAGGATCATAAAAAGGCAGGCAGTCACCCGCAGAACGTCGGTGCCGATGGTGAAAAGACTAATAAAAATCATTAAATATTTTATTGCCGTCCATGGCAACACGAATGTCTCCACCGTTATCCAACGGTCGCCTGAAGTCTTGACCACCAAAGCACGCAGGACATCGTTGTGCTAAAATTGGTGCACAGAAACCTCGGGAAAGATGTAGGCTGTGCTTGGTTGGTGAAGGTGAAGACGATAGCGGAGATAAGGGGTCTGGACGTGCCTTAGCGGCTTGGGTGACATTCCGACATTCTTGTAGTACATTGTCTACGTTCTTTTCGATCTAGATATCATACCACTGGACGGCATGACCGAGGCTCTGACGGAATGGTTCGAGGATGGTTCCACCCTGTCAGGTCATGGTTAAATACAACTACAATGATAATGGGTTACATACCTCTTTGTTTGTTACACGGAATCCTCGTCGAATATAGTGTGTGTGGAGTGCAGAGGCGAGAGTGTTGATTGCGTCACAAGAATGCTCAAAGACTGCACAGTAAAAGGCCAGAAGATCAACAGACACCGCCATGCGAGGTTGGAGTGGCGCAGTAGGGAATAGGCCATTGCGGACAAGTAACTGCGGGAGGGTGGCACATCAGCAGTGCCAGACAGTGACAGATGAAAATGCTACAGAGCTTTTAGTATCATGACACAGCTTACAAGGCAGGATAGGAACTGACAATCAAAATACAGACAAGTGATGAGAGCGGATTGCTTCTCACAATCCTGCAAACAGGCAGAAAGCGAGGGGATGTGTTGGGCAAGCGGCTTGCCAAGTGTCTCGCCAAGATACTCTAAGTAAGGACGAACGATGGTGGGAATGACGGACTTCCAGTGGCTGAAGAAATGGCGACCGATCCCATTTGTTGTACAAGGGAGGGCAGCCCGCGCACAAGGCTTTGGCTTTGGGGTCATAGCAGAGAAAAGGTAGATGAGAGAGACAAAGATAAGGGAACGCACCACACGTTATGGACGGGGAACATTACGGCTGTAAAGGGCCGCCAAGGATGCTCTGCAGAGGGAGAGCAAGACTGGAGGGAGCGCAGCCAGAGGGCATGTAGATTGTCGATGGATGGTGGAGAGCATGGGTAGAGGGTAGGTAGAGGTGTGCTGAAGAAGCACCAACAGGCGAGGTTATCTTTAGAAATAATGCGGGAGTTGCTGGTGCAGATGGTTGGTCTGTGAGACGGGTTCTTCACGGCAAAAGAACCCTATCTAAATGACATCTATTGCTACCGAGAACTAGTGCCTGAGGTGGAAGAGAACGAGTCCAGACATATCATGTGTCGAGGCTCCTGAGAAGTCACATGCTAGTGATGACTAAGCACTTACTTTCTCAACACTGCTCAGTGCTGGACGTACATTTGGGTGTTTGATGTTCACCACCAAAGAGGAAATTGGCTACAATCCGACCATCCAACGTCACTTGAACCTCAAGGCGGACAGGGTTTATTTTGTCTACGAGGTCGACATTCATTACTACAAGACGCAGAAAGCGATCTTCGACCATCAGAGTCTATGTACAACAGGATGTGCGACTCGAGTATGGGAAATTATTGAAGTTGCATCATTCGACAAGCTCCAGCCACTTGAGGGTTTGCATATGGTGGTCTTGAAGGACGTCTGGCTTGATGCCAGGTCGATGACCGAGGGTGACAATCAGCGAGAGATATTTGCCGATCTTGAGAAGATTTCCAATGCATTGCAAGCAGGCGTGGGACCAAAGGGCTTCACGCGCACGGATGACAAGTCGAAGCAGATGTACAGAAATTCTTGCTGGCACAGGATTGGCATCGGCACTTCCTCACGGTAGTCCACAAATGGCAAGGGATGATGTCGAAGGGGGTCGCTGAGGCAGCTGAGCCCGATTCCACACTTTTTGGAGTACCACCTGCTACCGTCAGACTCTCGTCTTTTCCGCATGCTGACCTCTCTCGGACGCCCCTGTCTCAACCAAGCGACCTGCTCGTGCACAAAGAAAAACCATTCAATCGTCACCATTGTTCGAAGTGGCACAGTGTTGGTCCTCTTCCCATTCAGGCTCCTTGCGTTTGTGGTGTTGCAGGGGAATATAAAGAATTTGGTGTCTCCAGTGCAATTGACAGCAAGCTGGAGTGTTTTGAAAAAAAAACTGTGAGATCTGGAAGGAAACATTCGTAATCGGGGGGCAGTGATATCTCCACGTTGAGGTACGTTAGAATCTGCCAACTGCGCACGCATTATTTCAGTGCAGCGGGTTACGTCCCAGAAAGTTGTGGGAACATTTGCTTTCAGCAAAGAAGGTGCCACACCCGTGCCGCGGATATGTAATCGGGGAACAGCAATCAAAAAGCTTTAGCTTGTTTGGGGGAAAGCATCATCTTTTCCTCAGCGACATAGAAAAACATGACCCAGACCCAGATCCACCACAATGACTTGAGGTCGTGAACAGGGTTAAATGCAAATGGAGGTTGCGGACGTTCACTAGGAAAGTTTTGGATTGCGACCATTGCTTTTCTTAAAATGTAAGAGGTACTTGTGTGATTCCACTTCGCAGGCCATGAAGTGGTCAGTACCCTGTTAAGGTGCTACTACTAGCACTGCTATCAAGTAGTAAAACTTACTGTATGAAAATCATGGGTCTTATCAGAACCTAGTCATTTTGCATGCTCTAGTAGGTCAGCAAGCTTCACAGATCCCCCTATCTGCATGAGATTGCTGGGACTAATGTCCTGGTGAACCCAACCACTCTTGTGCAATAACTGAAGTACCATAAACCGGTTAGATGGACAATGTGTCGTGACGACCTCATGTTCGCACCTTTGAGCACATCCAGTAACATTTGCATGACGCCACAGAGATTGCGAACCACATATAGTGTCTCGCAGACTTCTTTGAACACAATGCGAATATGGACCCTATGGGTGACTTTGAAGTCGGCAACTGTGGGCACCATCATGTGAGTCGGCATAGTCTCTTTTGAAAGTTTATCTGCGCCTGGAGGTTCTTCGGGAGGTATGTCATGAATTCTGCAGTCGGATGGGGGATTTTCGCCATGCAAGAGACAGAGGGTATCGTCTACCTTCCCCTTGATCATTAGGTCGCCGGCATCAAGAACAGTGAGAAAATGCTTCTGAGCATCTTTCGCCACAGCCTCATCATGTCAGCAAAGATTTCTCTAAGAACGACATCTTCCCTATCGCAATCCCAGGCTCTCCCCATGTCCTTGATGACTACTGGCATCTTGTCTGGACCTTTACGATATACTTTGAAGACTCAAGTGCCTCTGCCCTTCATGGCTTCTGCTCCAAAATCCGCAAGGGTGTTGGTAGTTACGTATACAGACGATCCCTTACTACCAGAATTCAGAGTGATCTCATACTGAGCATGGTTGGCAACAAGGATCCGCCGGATAGACGGATCCCAACCGAGTTCGTGATCGTCAGCAAATGCCACTGAGCAAAAAAAGTGAATGAGCTGAGAGGTATCCTGCTCATGCATGCCAAGTATGTCTGCGATCGATAACAACAGTGGTAAATTGACCTTTATAAAGTCGAAGGGCTCAGACACCATTGTCACCGACCGACAAGTGAACCACAACCTCATATTTGCGCCCTCGATCGTTATGCCAAGCGTAGAACGTCTGCAACGGTCACTGCACATAATGTGATGAAGGCTCCAGATTAACATCCACTCATTCTTTCCCCATATCAGTCACATTGTGCGCCTAGAAGTGGCATCCAACTTACATCCTGTTTGTCCTTGTCTTTATCATACTTCTTGAATTCAAACGAACCTGCGATGTCGTCCCAAGAATCTCGGGGGTCAGTTCCAGATCAAACACTCTTTTTCTTTTCCAATAGCATGTAACCATCTGGTCTGGAGGTGTTCACCTGCTCAGACACGGGCACTGGTTAGGCTTCTGGATGAAATCAACTGTTGAGCTTGTCCCTGACTGATATTCGGGCCACTGCCCTAATGTTATCTGCCTGGATGCTTGCAGCACACACTCGATGTTCTGGACGTCGATGTCATTGCACAGCGGAGGCAGGACAGCCGAGTTGAAGTATTTGAGTGGCACAGCAGGGATTGGGCCAAGGTCTTTGAGTACTGCTACTCTGCTGCAGAGCAGATCCTCTGTATGATAAGAGAGCATGCCTGTGTGGCGTGAACGAGGGACGGTGTCTGGTGCAATGGATGAGAGAGTAGCTGGAGGTGGCATGGTATTAGTCTGCTCGTTGGCCATAGGATTTGAATTGAAGAGAATCTAGAAGGGGGTTCGGAGGTAAAGTTACATGCAGCAAAGAAGTTCAATCAAGCACATGACTGGCCTTGCCATTGTTCGCCACGTAGTTGGCCGTAATCTTAGTTCATTTCATTTCATACCTACTTATGCTTGCCTGGCCAAGGTTCTTGGGGAGAAAAAAATAGACCTTAGTTGTGCAATGACTGGTAATCGGTAGATGTTACTAGAATGACAAAGTGTCTGTGGCGTGTGTCATATGTGTTAAACACTTAAGGTGTCTGCCATCTGCGACAGTGTGGTTGGTCATAAGCTTACATGGTTTGGACAATGACCAATAACCATGTGTATGATGATAGGATGCATTCAGACAGCTGCTTCATGGCTCTTCGACAACCCCAAAGCTTCCAATTCATGCAGGGCAACCAAGGAAAGTGTGAACTGATACCCTCACACAAGCCAACTACTTTGCAGTGCCACATCAGCACCAACTGAGGCGACATACAAACCCAGGAAATTGAACAAGGCTAGTGGAAAATATCAAAATTACGCTGCAGAGAGAAGAGAGGGGGGGATGAATGGCTATGCCCAGGTGTGCCTCTGTTACTAACATGCACACTATTAGACACGTGCAACCCATTGTAGACCCATAACCCATGCTCTACCCTAATATCAACCTGCTTCTCGAACTGTTTAACATGAGAGCTTGTTTTTCCAGTTCGCGCAAGCCCCAAAATCAAATCAAATTCCACTTACCAGGGTCATCAATTTGGCTGCACAATTCCAGGCTTCCGTGACATCATGGTGAGACTGGAGAGTTAACTTAGCCTCGCCCTTGCAAAGCTTTTGTATGAGGGCGAGGAGTCTGTTTGTTTGGTCCTTATTGAGGGCTGATTTGTGCGCAATTTCAGAGAACTCGAAGTCTGCAAGTGTTTGGAAGGGGTGCCAAGGTTCCGAATTGTCGTCAATAAGAGACCGGGGCACATTATGCTGAGAGCGATCAAACTTTGAGAACGAGTCAACAGTTGTGGGACGGCCACTTTTGGGATGGAATTCAGTTTTGAAGGAGTTGGGCTGGATGTTGGTAGAGGAAGGACCAGGAGCTGACTCGATGCACGACACGCTCTCATCCAACAGGGTGTCAGGGATAGCACCAGGAATACTGGCCAAGCCGGTATCAGAAATGGAGCCTACACAAACATTAATATGTGTGAAAAAACATCTTAAACTAGATACTTACCTTGGCAGAAATCAAAGCTGCTCACCGCAGCATCAGCTCCAAGGTCTGACACTGGGACCTCTGCAAATGTCTTCAGATCAAGATGAAGGGGTGCATCCCTAACTAGATACTTACACTGGTAGAAATCAAAGCCGCTCACCACAGCATCAGCTCCAGAGACCTCTGCAAATGTCTCCAGATCGGGATGAAAGGGTGCATCATAGGGTTCCGCAGCTAGTTACTGTGCTTGCATGATACTACTAGAAGCATCGTGGTTGCATGTGTTGCATAGGCGCCAATTTTCTTTGCAGCGCTCTTAATAATATAGATTGTACAAATATCATTTAATAAAGTGTTTGAATAGATATTACTGGAATTGCACCTTTCATCTGTGGCCCTATGGCCTCCTCTGCAGCATTGGCGAACTCTTTCATCCTCCTTGGTCTCTCTGGCTTATGGGTGCAGTTCACTTCATGGGACTTGATGCCTTGAGAGGTGAAAAGTTGCTGCCAGTATTTGCAGGCAAACTTGTTTGTAGACACCGATGATTGTACATATTTGTGCCTTATGGGGGGCATGGATTGTGTTGAAGGGAGGAGGAAACAAAAGAACCAACGAGAAAAAGAGTATATGTGAGACGACCCTAGGCGAGAACACCAAGGACCCTACTATACACTGGGACTCTGAGAGAATAGGACGCGAGGACTAGGGCAATAACCCAAGATGAGCTCGAATGGAGAGCCTCTGGGTGCTAGATTGCACTGTATATTTACTACTCTACACGAGGGCTACGCAAGGCTATCCACGAGGCTACGTACTGTGCAATGCTACGTTAGTGACATCATAGTGGAGCTAAGGCTATGCGGAATGACATCAAGGGAGGCAGCATGTACAGCATGAGGTACAGGTCTAGACTAAGGTAGATAAGATACGGCTGTACACTACGATAAGATAAGATGCTATCTAATCACAGATTAGATAAGATAAAAAGTTGGACCGTTACACTACTCCCCCCTCAGGTGCAGGATTCCAGACTGCAGAACTGAGCGTCGCAAACCGTAAGGTTTTCGGGGATACGACTAAATAACGAGTCAAAGCTTGCTTGGGTCATACGAAACTTCCGAGGGGCAGAGGGATTTTCTCAATAAAAGCGCTCGACTACCAGAGGAGAATTCTTCAAATTCAACGAGGGTTCCCAAGTTCTCTCGTGTTCTTTGTAACCTTTCCAGTGCACTAGGTACTGGAGTTGCTTTTTATAAATACGAGAGGCTACGATATAGTCCACTTCATACTCTTCATCACGTTCTTCCGAAACATGTATCAGACCAGTCTGAGACACAGGTTGACCAGGAAGAGGTCCTAAATAAGGCTTTACTCAAGACACATTCACAACCGGGTGAATCCGAAGAGTTTTCGGGAGCTTAAGCTCAACCGCGTTCGGTGTTACATGAGTGACCTTATAGGGGCCAATCCACTTTTCGGTAAGCTTCTTAGAAGCGCGATTTAGCATTCGAAGATTGTCCATAGAAAGCCAGACTTGCTGGCCTACAACATAGTCCGGGGCAGGATTTCTGTGCTTATCTGCCTGAAGCTTCATATTTTGTTTGGCCTTCTCTGAAGACTCAACGACTTTGTTAAATATGGCCACAAAGTCTTTAGCCACTGGGGCTACAGTCTCAACTGGCTCTACACCCATACGAGGGGAATAACTCCGGGTAATTCCAAACGTGGAATCAGTGGTTACCTCCAAAACGGTATTGTTCCAGATGAACTGGGCGATCTTGATCCACTTGGCCCATTCGTTCTGTCGATCGTTTACATATGTTCGGAGATACTGATTAATTTCGTGATTCAATCGCTCCGTTTGACCATCGGTTTGCGGGTGAAACGCAGTGGACATTTTGCGCTTTACACCTAAGAGTCTGTACAACTTCCCCAGGAAGTTGCTTGCAAAGACCAATCCACGGTCGGAAACCACGGAAGAGGGAAGACCATGCTGACACCAGACATGATCTCTAAATAACTCGGCAGTCGACAATGCGGTTTCTTCTTTGGTACAAGGTACAAATACGACCTCCTTTGAGAACCGATCAACGACCACTAATATATAGTTGTAACCGAGGGATTCCGGCATCTCGGTAAAGTCCATTGTGACGTCAAGCCACGGGCCACTAGGGGTGGGAAGAGGGACAAGACTTCCAGAAGTCTTTTGATTCGATACCTTGGACTGTTGGCACTTCTGACAGTGCTTTACATAGGTTTGAATCTGTTCCTTCATTCCTTTCCACGTATAATGCTTCCTGAGCGCGTTATAAGTAGCTTTTACTCCTTTATGACCAGCAACAGGAGTGTCATGAAAATCCGTGATAAGCGACTGGCGCTCTTCATAAGTCTGATCAGTAACGTCGATCGACTTAATAGATACAGGGTTTAACAAGGTTTGGTCCTTGTTATCTTCGGAACTAGAGACGTAATAGTCCGATCGCCTACTAAGCGGATCTGCAACGTGCATCTGGGTTCCTTTTTTATAGATAAGCGAGTAATTAAAGCACGTCATCCACATTTGCCAGCGCGCTTGGCGCTTAGAGAGATTCTGCGACTTTGTAAAATATGTTAAGTTGTGATGGTCCGTGTAAATCTCGAAAGCGTAAGGAGTGGCTTCGAGATAATGGCGCCAGGCCTCAGTTGCTTTTATGATGGCTAGCATTTCTTTGTCATGAATAGGATAGTTTCATTCTGGAGGCGTCATAGAGTGTGACATGTATGCGACGGGTCTGAATTCGCCGTCTTCGCACTTCACGGATATCACTCCCCCAACGGCGAACTCAGACGCGTCTGTTTCCAGGCAGAATTTGCGATCTTGGTCGGGGTACTGAAGTACCAGAGCATGAGTAAAGGCGGCTTTCAAAGCTTCAAACGCTGCGCATTCCTTCTCCCCGAAGTTAAATACAGTGTCTTTACACGTTAGGTCCGTCATGGGCCTAGCCATGATTGCATAATCCTTAATAAAACACCGATAGAAGTTACCGAGCCCTAGGAACGCACGAACCTGCTTTACGTTCGTCGGCTCAGGCCACTTTAAAATAGCGTTAACTTTTTCAGGATCCATTTTGATCCCGTCACGAGAGACTATCATACCAAGGAAATCGACTTCGGTGACTCTGAAGCGACACTTCTCGGGTTTGACAAACAGATCATTGTCTCGCAACCGTTTCAAAACTTCCAGCACAATTCTATCATGCTTTTCCTGATCGTCCGTGTCCGTAAATATCATAAGGTCATCTATGTACACCACGCAGACATCCGACATATCATGGAAGATTTCATTCATCATCTTCTGGAATGTTGCGGGTGAATTACAGAGACCGAAATACATAACAAGCGGCTCAAAAGCCCCTTTGTGCGTTACAAACGCAGCTTTCCACTCATCGCCTTCGTGAATCCTCACATTGTTATATCCCCATCAAAGATCCATCTTCGTGAACAGTTTACAACCCTTGAGCTTGTCAACAAGCTGAGAGATAAGCGGTAGCGGATAGTTATTTTTAATTGTCCAGTCGTTTACATAGTGGTAATCTTGTACCATGCGCTTCTTGCCATCCTTTTTGGGAATAAAGAAGACCGGTGACGTCTGTTGACTAATAGAAGGCCGAATATATCCTTTTGCAAGTTGATCATCTAGGAATGATTCAACTTCTTTTTGCTCATCAACAGAGAGCGGGATAAGTCTTCCCTTTTTGGGCGGGAAGTCTTCTTTTAGATCAATTCCATGATCCCAAGGCTTCCTAAGCGGCATGCGCTCTGACGACTTTTTACTAAATACGTCTAAGAATTCCCAGTATTCTTTAGGTACTTGCTTCTGGGCTTCTTCTAGGGTTGACTCATCAATAGTGAGC
>Ga0307511_10006852_pt1 | contig 11488 bp, 8 predicted proteins | sample 13_EM_MG_FD_200266 | JGI IMG/M metagenome (GOLD analysis project Ga0307511, IMG submission 200266) | Populus trichocarpa ectomycorrhiza microbial communities from riparian zone in the Pacific Northwest, United States - 13_EM | ecosystem: Host-associated > Plants > Roots > Unclassified | place...
ATCCACAGCGCTCCTGAGCCGTGACCGAGGGCTCCGAAACCTGCAGCGCCGAGCGGATAACCGCGAGCGACTAACTTTGAACCAATCGCCACGCCGAGCACTCCGATCAGGGCGTAGGGCAGCATGATGAAGCCGGTCTGCAGGATCGTTAATTCCGGCCCAAAGCCGGCGCCCTTCACCTGGGCGATCATCGGAATGAGAACTGTGAATGCCGATCCACCCATGCCGAGCGTGAGGCCTCCGAAGACGGTCCGGCGGTACTGTGTTGATTGAAGCAGTGAGAGATCGATTACAGGAGTGTCGAGCTTGTGTTCGCGTCGCGCCCAAACGACGGCGGTGAGGAGGCCCGCCGCGATGAGTCCGAGCGTCTTCGGGTCCGTCCACCCCCACGCCGGACCCTTGCTGATGGCGAAAAGGATGGCGACGATCCATCCCACCATAACACCAACACTCACGAAGCCGAGAGAGCCACGATCTGCCGCCGGCGTGTGCGGGAAGACCAGGTAGACCGCGACGGTGACCAGTGCGCTGATAATCGCGGAAATCACGAAACATTCGCGCAGCGAGATGTGGTCGAGGGCCGCGCCTCCGGCGATGTAGCCGAGCCCCGTGCCGATCAGGAGGTTGGTCATCGTGGCGGAGACCGCTCGCCCGATGGATTCTCCCGGAAGACTCCGCCGGAGCGCGGCCACCGCCATCGGCGGAGCTATGCCGCCAACGCCGATTCCGAGAACCCCCACCAAGAGGGCGGCGAAGCTGCCGGTGGCCGCCAACGCAAGGCCGGCCGCCAGCATCGCTGGAACGAGCGTTATCGTCACCTTGTCGCCGGCAAGGTCAGCCAGTCTGGGCAAGATTGCCAGACCGACGGCAGTGCCGATGAGGAGGAGCGTGAACACCCAGGAGATGGCGACGACGCCCACGTCGTATTGGGTTTGCAACTCCGGCAGCAGCGGCCCCAATGCGCCCACGATCAAGCCACATGTGAAGACCATAGCGCCCACGACGACGGTTAACATCGTGGAGTTCCGGGGGAATCCGGACTGGCCGAGACTGCTTTTGTTGACCGACATCGGGAGTAAGACCTTCCGGGATTTTGAACGATACGGATGAGGGCTCGTAGGGCGGGCCTAATGGAGCAATCGATCACTCAGACCGGCGACAGCTCACCCTGTCCACGTGACTACTGACTGGGACCCAGAGTGAGCGGCTTCCCCCAACCCAAAGTCTGATCCAGCAGTTGGAAGATCAAATCGTCGCGGCCGGTCTGACCGATCGGCACGTGTTTGGGAAACCGCCTGTGGTTCTCGGTGGGATCGGTACGGAGCCAATCGCCGACCACGGTCCGCTCAGCGATTCGCCACACTTCATCCAAACCGGCGGATAGGGGGCGGCGCTCGAAGCGGTCGACGTAACGGATGCCGCCCACCCAACTGCGACCCTGGTCGCCGCTACCTTTCTCGTGAAAGGTGATCGCATAGGTCTCCACAACTGCGCGAATGCCGGAGCCATCGTCCGGCCAGTCGATAATGGACGGCCCCTGGAAGTGCATGGTGTGGGAGTAGCTCCCCACCTCCGCGAGCACCCACGGCACGAACCCATCGACGTCTCCGTCGAACACGCCGTAGTGGGTGAGTGCCCCGGGGTGGAAGCAGTCGCGGACGAGCGCGCCGTCACGTCGATCCACGCCTCGCGCGTACCGGGCGATCACGCTACGGATCTGCCACTCCGCGATCATTGCTTGGACGACGTCAGCGGGCGCGCTCACCGTCTCACTTGCATCCTGAGTGGCCTCAGCGGCAACTTACTCCAAGACATAGTCGGTTACCTTCGCGTTCGCCAGGAGGTCGTAGTATTCCTCGGCCCGGTAAGGCATGTGCACACCCGGGCGGCCCTGGGGGTTGATGTAGTAGCCACCGGAGGGCACCACACCCCAGACGAGCGAGTCGAACCGCTTGTCCAGCGCCTCGTTGAACTCCTTGAACGGTTCCCGCCGAACCCTCATCGACTTGGCACCTTGGTTGAGCGTGGCGACGATCAGGGACGATACGTACCGGGCCCACGCCTCGGTCCAGACGTGGAACGCCCCGGACCGTGGGTGACTGTTTGGTCCGTAGCAGGAGAAGAAGTTCGGGAAGTCGGGGTAGGACATGCCAAGGTAGGCCCGAGGACCATCTCGCCGCCATGCCTCCTCGAGCGTCACACTGGACCGACCCTTGTAGACGACGGGCCAAAAGTAGTTGCTAACATCGAACCCAGAACCGAGCACTACAGCGTCCACTTCGTAGCGGTCGCCATTGGTCATGTTGATCGCTGACTCGTCAATCCCGGAGATCGAGTCGGTGACCAACTCCACGTTCGGCCGCATGAGCGCTTCGTACCAGCCGTTGTCGACGATGAGCCGCCGTGAAAGCGGCGCCTGGGTCGGGATGGTCTTCTGGATAAGGTCAGGGCGACCGTCCAGCTTTTCGGCAATGTATGCCTCGAGATTCTTGCGAAGGGAATCGTTATGCTCGGATAGGGTGCCGTGTTTCGCGTGCCAGGCGGGATCCAACTCGTGGCCGAGCTGCCCGTTGATGGCCACTTCCTGCTGGGCGTAGATGTGCCAGTTGCGGTAGTAAGGCAGGTTATCGAAAAGCCAGTGAAGGCTCGGCGATACCTTTGCGTTGTGGGCGACGACGGGGGGCACGATCCAATTCGGGGTTCGCTGGAACGCGTATACCTTCTCTGCGTTCCTGGCGAGCCAAGGCAGGATCTGGGTGCCGCTCGAGCCGTTGCCGATGAGCGCAACGGTCTTGCCGCTGGGGTCGAAGTCGTCGTCCCATTCGGCGGTGTGTAGCAGCGGGCCTTTGAAAAGCGACAGGCCCGGGATGTTCGGGGTGTGTGCCGTGCTGAACAAACCGCTGGCACTGATGACGAAGTTCGACGACAGGCTGGTGCCGTCATCCAGCTGGACAGTCCACCGGCGAGTGTCCTCGCTCCATTCGGCCTTCTTCACCGAGGTGTTGAGTCGCGCGTGTTTCTTAAGATCGTAGCGGTCGACGACGAAATCGACGTACTCGAGTATCTCCGCCTGGGGAGGGAAGTGGTTGCGCCAATTGTAGGGGGCGAATCGGTACTGGTAGACGAAGCCGGGCACGTCGACGCGCAGATTGGGGTAGTGATTCAGCACCCAGGTGCCCCCGAATCGTGAGAGTCGCTCGACGATGGTGAAGGGGATGCCGAGCCGCTCGAGGTAGATCGCCATAGCGACACCGGTGTGGCCAGCACCGATGATGGTGACATGGAAGTCGTCGGGAATCGTCGTACCGAGCTTCAGACCTTCGCTCAACTCCACCGGGGATTCAGCAAAGGCGAGGTTATCCGCGGCCAGAGGAATTCTCGCCTCCTGGAGCTCCTTTCCCGCGAACAGGTTCAACAACTCAAGCGCGCGCGCCCGGTCCGGTGGTGGTGGAACGTTCTGACGCCCATCAATGAGGTATTCGGTCGCGATCTCCTTCAACCGGTTCTGATAGTCGCGGTGGACCACCGTCACCCACACCCGGCCATTGCGGATCGGGATGGACTCCAAGGGCATGTCCCGCAACTCGGGATCGCCAGTGAGCTGGTAGAGGGTAACCCTCAGCGCGTTGAGGTCGGCGACCTTCAGCGCGTCAGCGATAATCTGCGACCGGTTGTCTGCGATAGTCTCCATTAACTTGGAGACATCCGGGCGGTCGAGCTGCGTAGATTCATTTCCGTCCTTCATTTCTCACCGTTGACCTGGCCTCCCGATAGGGATGGCAGGCGCCTGAGGTGTTTATGCTGCGCTAGCGCCCTGTCCGGTCGGCGTGGTGAACCTGCGCCATCAAGCAATCCCCGGTTGGAGCGCTCGCTCTAGTCGTAGACGCTAGTGCGCCTGCGGTTGCCTGTCAAGCCATCGACGAATCTGCGGAGCCGCCCGCGTAACCGTGAGGTTGTGCGGGCAGGAGGAGTGCGTGGTCGACGACATCTCTAAGCGAGATCTCCGAAAAAAGTATCGAGGAGTTTGGCCACAAGCCTCATCATCCGCGCGCGCAGCTTGTGGTCTTGACAAAAAGGCCGCGAGGCGTAGTCCGCTGCAATGCAGAATCGAAACCCTGGGGTGAGGTGCCTTGCCGGCAGAATCCCAAATGATGCAATCGTGTCAGCCTTAGCAGTCTTGTCGGCGCTCCGCGAACGAGTTGACGGCGGCTTTTGATGCGCGGATCGGCTCGATAGAGCGATTTGAGTGCGAAGTGGGACAGGCCTTGTCACTAACACTTCCAAGCCACGCGTCCTTCCTTGGATACGCGGGTTCCTCAGTTGTCCGATCTCTTGCTGCAACGCGCAAAAGCCGCCCTTTGCGGTACCCGCGGTCGCAGGGCGGCACGATGATCCCCAGGCTATTCCCGAGACGGATCGACCTGCTTGAGCGGTGGCTTGATGGTGCGAGTCTACCCAGTCTCCCCCATTTACTGATTACGTTAGCCCCGTGATTGGGCTAAGACCCCCCATTGCCGTCCCGATCAACCTACCGTTGATCGTTTCTCTCGGGAATTTTGGCGATGATATCGGCGGCGAAGCGCTCGGCATTGTCGCTCCACTGCGCGCGGGTTCTTCCCTCGATGGAGACGGCGGCCTCGCGCACGCCGATCTCTGTTAGGCGTCCTATTTTGTCGAGCAGCGTTTCAGCCGTCCATTTCTCACCGGGATGAAGGAGGCCACTGAGAACAACTTCCGGTGGCTTCTGACGGCCGATTGTCTCGCAGTGGGCCAGCATGTAGCGGATGCCTTCGGCGATATCCTCAATACTCGCCATCTCGGCCGTACGTGACGTTGCCGACAAAGGCCCTGAAGCCAGGAAGGGATTCCAGGCATCGCCGAGTTCGGCCGCGCGGCGGATCGCGCGCTTGGAATTGCCCCCGATCAGCAGTGGTGGATGCGGCTTCTGAAGCGGCCGCGGCAAAATGCGATTGCCGAGCGCCTGATAGCCGGTGCCTTCGAAGGTGAACTCATCGGCCGTCCAGGCGGCTTTCAACGCCTTCAGATACTCGTCCATGATGTCGTTGCGACGCTCGAAGTCGACCCCCATCGCGCGATACTCGCCCTTCAGATAGCCGGCGCCGACACCGAGGGAGACACGGCCTCCCGAGAACACATCGAGGGTCGCCACAGCCCGCGCTGTGATGAAAGGATTTCGATAAGGCAGAACAAGGATGCCGGTCTTCAAGCGGACCGTCCGCGTATGCGCCGCGAACAGGGACAACATGACAAAAGGGTCCTGGGCGTGATGACCGCCGGTGTCGAGCCAACGGCCGGTCGGCGCAGGATGGTCTGTCACGCTCGCGCTGGCGAATCCCGCGCGCTCGACGACCGCGCCGATTTCTCGTACCGCATCAAGGGTCGTGAATTCATCGGGGTCGTCGATGTGATCGAATGGCAATATTGCGTTCAGCTTCATCTCGTCCGTCCTGAGTGTTGAGTATCGAGATCTCTAGTCGCTCATCAATGACCATTTGCCGGCGCGGTTGCGCACCCAGCCGCCCGAAGCCCAAGTCCCTCCGTCGACCGGGATCACTGCGCCTGTTACGTAGTCGCTCATCTTCGAGGACAGGAATAGCGCGACATTTCCGCATTCCACATCAATCCCGCCGCGGCCGAGAGGTATGCGGCGCTTGATTGCATCGGCCCGCTGCGCACTGATCGGTGCCGCATCGGCACCGGTTGGGCGCATCGGATCGAGGCCCAGGATGCCGGGCGTCACCGTGAAATCGGGCGCGATCGCGTTGACGCGAATGCCGTGATCCGAAAGTTCAACCGCCATGGTCCGGGTGAAATTCAACATGGCCGCCTTGCACGCCGCATAGACGGCAAAGTTGGGCGCGGCGCGGCTTGCCTCGATGCTGGCGACATTGACGATGGAGCCACCCCGGCCACCCTTGATCATCATCGGCACCGCAGTCGAGGTTGCCGCCAGCATGCTCACAAAATTGAGGTCGATGTGCTTGCGCCAGGATCGTTCGGATTGCTCGATGAACGGCCTGCCGCTCACACCGCCCGCGTTGTTCACGAGAATGTCGATCCGGCCGAACTCCTTTCCCGCAGCCTCAATCATGGCGCCGATCTGGCCCGTATCCATGACGTCGGTCGGCACGGCCAAGCCTCGTCTCCCGAGCTCGCCGATGCGCGCGACGGTTTCCTCGCAACGCGCGGGTACGATGTCGGCGATGACCACATCCGCACCTGCGGACGCGAAAACGAGCGCGATCGCTCTGCCGATGCCGCTACCGCCGCCCGTGACGATCGCGACCTGGTCCGTGAGAAGAAAATCCGTGAGGTCCATGTTCGGGTCATCTCATGTTGTAGTGTTGGTATGCCCGAGTTGGTCCATTGCCTTTTTTCATTGCTAATGATACACTATGGATCAGTTTCAGCAAAGACCCCAGAAGGACACGGGTGCGTGGCAGGCCCGCGCTCGTTCACATGATCCGGCATTTGCGGATACATCTTCTCGTCCGCGGTCATGCACGGATAGTTTTCAAAACTTGTAGGAGGCTCCAACACCCACCGTGGGCGCGAACGCGCGCTGCGTCAGCGGGCTGTCCTTCTATCTATGGACCGGCGGACAGATACTGAACTCAAACTCGAGAACAAGGGATGAAGGCGCGATGATCGGGATCGATTTGAGCGGCAAAACCGCTTTGGTTTGCGGCGCGGGCGGTGGCGGTCTCGGCAGCGCCGTGAGCCGGGTTTTGGCTCAGGCGGGCGCCAACCTCGTTGCGGTGGACCAGAACGAAGAATTCGTCGCGCAGACCCAGGCGGAGGCCGCCAGCCTCGGCGTGGCCTGCGAAACCATTGTCGCGAACTTGATGGAGCCGCAGCAGACCGCCGGTCTGGTCGGCAAAGCCTTGTCAAAGGCCCAGCGCATCGACATCGTCGTCAATGTCGCCGGCGGCACCCGCTTTCACCAATGGGCGCCCATCGAAGAAACGTCGGATGAAATCTTTCACGACGTCATGGCGCTCAATCTCAATTACGTGTTCCGGGTCTGCGCCGATGCGGCGCGTCACATGATCGCCGCCGGACGTCCCGGAAGCATGATCAATTTCGCCTCGATCGCAGCGCTGCACAGCGCGCCTTTTCACGGCCCCTATGGCGCAGCGAAACGCGGCGTGATGGCGATAACGGAGACCATGGCGTTCGAATGGGCGCGCTATGGCATTCGCGTCAATGTGGTCGCGCCCGGCGGAGTCGCGACGCCGCGCGCCTCCAAATACGGCGGCGGCGATTCTTCCGAGCGTCAAACCCCCAACAAAGACGGCCTGCGCCGGATGACACCGCCGGAGGTCGCCAACGCGGTGGCGTTCCTGGCCTCCGATCTGGCCGCCGGCGTTTCCGGCCAGACGCTGGTAGTCGACTCAGGCATGGCCTGCAAAAATCCTGCGGGCGGGATCGCGGAATATTCCGCGGTGATGAAGGCGGGCCAAGATCAAGCCAGAGCCGGCGTCGTGCGCTAAGACACACTGACGATCGAAATCATCCGCCATGACAGGAGCGCGCGCCACGACATGTTGGGAAGATAAACTCGCATTACGCGATGTCAAAAAGACCTTTGATCGCGCCCAACGCCGTTCGCATAGTATGGCCTGATGGAAGAAACTCGTGGCCAACAGACCCCTGCGCCCGAAGGCGCCGCAAAGCCCGACGGCATCTTGCAGATCGACAATTGGTCGACCTGGCATGACGAGTATGAAAACGATGATTCTGAACTCAACGCACGCAAGCGGGCGGTTCAAGCCCAAGTCGCCGCTATCGCGGCGCAATGCCCGCCTGGGCCAGTGACAGTTGTGAGCATTTGCGGCGGGCAAGGTCGTGAAGTGATCGGCGCTTTGGAAAACCACCCCCGGCGCGCCGATGTGCGCGGCCGGATTGTCGAACTCGACGAGAAAAATTCGGCCTTCGCCGGTGCATGGGCGAAAAAGGCGGGGCTCGACAAGTTAGAAGTCGTTACTGGCGATGCGTCGCTTTCAACCGCGTATGCAGGCCTTCCGCCTGTCGATGTCGTCGTGCTCTCGGGCGTCGTTGGGCATCTCTGCCATCCCGAGCGCGTGCAACTCATCACGTTTCTGCATCAAATCGTTCGTACCGGGGGCTACGCCGTCAACACCTTCTACCGCGGGCGCGAGGGAGAATTACAACAGCTCCGCGACGCCTTTTGTGCGCACCAGTTCGAAGAGGAATCGTTCGAGACACTCGCCGGCAAATTTCAGTTTACAATCGCGCGAAACCGCTATCTGGGTCAGCCGAAGCCTTTTGAACCAGGCGTTAAGGTGTTCAATTTCGGATCCGCGCGCGAAGCTCGCGCGCAAGCAAAGTCCTAACGGTTCTCACACGCAGCGTCCGGCGCAAGCTGGAATCCATGGTCGAGGGCGCCAAGCACGTCAGTTAGGAGGGCGACCAGCCGTAGATCTTTTCTACACTGCCTCCCATCAGTATTACTTTGTCGCTGTCTGAAAGGCGCGGGCTGGTGAGAAATGCGTCCACGGCTTGCTTGTATGTGGCGTTGGCGGCGCGGGTCCAATCCGTGCCCCACATACAGCGCTCCACGCCGTAAGCGTCGATGATGCGCATCACGGGATCCCAGATATCGTTATAGGGGTACGGCTTGTGCGCCATCGTGCATGCAGCGCTGATTTTGATCCGCACATTCTTGTGCCGCGCCATCGCCAGTATCTTCGGCAGTTCTTTCCACGGCTCCGGCGGCGCGGGATTGCTTTGTACAAGACCAAGATGGTCGATGACCATCACGGTGTCGAGATTGCGCGCCATGAGCGCATCCGACGCTTCAAGATGGCCCCAGATCAGCACATTGACCGGCAGGCCGTGCTTGGCGGCGGCGGCGAAGACGCGGCCCATCCCCGGATCGTCGGCGCTTTTCGTCGCCGACTGCATTACCGCGACACGAACGCCGACCGCGCCCTTGGTGTGCGCCCAGTCCGCGACAATGTCGGCGGACGCAGGATCATTGCTGTCGATCGGGGCCACCAAACCGAACCTGCCGGGATGCTTGGCATGGCATTCGACGGCATAGCTCGGATCGAATCCGTATAGAGTGTAGGTCGAGACCAGGATGGCGCCGTCCACGCCCGCGACCCCCATCGCCGCGACCATTTCATCGCCCGTCACCGAAGCCGGGCCGTGCATGCTTCTTAGCCAAGGACGTCCAGGATGGTTTCTGTCATAGGCGTGCACCTGAACATCGATAATCGCCATTGAGATCCTCCTGTTGTAAGCGCGGCTCTGACCTGACAAGTGCAGGAACTTCGGGCCTCGACCCGCCGTTGTTGGCTGTGTGGCCGCGGTCTGCCGGTCAGGCGAACACCTTGGCGCGCCACAGGTCTTCCTTCATCGCGCGGTCGATCTCAGGCAAACGTGTTTCGCGCTCGGGGTCGCCGAGATACTGCGCGCGGTTGTTGAAGTGCGCGATCAGGTCTTCGGCCAGCGGCGGATGGTCGCCGAAGATTGCATCCATGGACGGGCCGATGCGCTGTGCGATCTCGTCGAGCCTGGCCTTGTCGAGTTTCAGGAAGCGGATGGCGTTGCTGCCCATGATGCCGATCGCCTCGTCCTTCGGCACATCGTGCAGCGCGTCGCGCAGCCAGGGGATTGTATTCGGCCAAGTGCCTTCGCCATGGGGATAGTCGCGTCCGAATGCCAACCGATCGACGCCAACGTCATGCCGTAGATCAACTTCGCAGCGGCGGATGAACGACAGCCCGTTCATACAGTGCGATTTGTAGTAGTCGCTCGGCTTGCGTTTGGCGGGGATGGTGACCCGATGCAGTTCGAACTGCTGGTCGAGGTATTTGAATGTCGGGCCGAGCCAGTCACCGTATATCTCGCTGAGCATCAGGCGCAGCCTGGGGAAGCGGTCGAACACCCCGCCCATCATGATCTGCCACATCGCGCGGCGCGGCTTGATGCTGGAGAAGATTTTCCCCTTGAAGAACTCGTTGCGCAGCCGCTCAATGGCCTTGCCAACGTTGCCCCCTTCCTCGTCGATCTGTCCGCCGATGCGCTGGAAGATTGCGCCGAGCTCGCCCTGGCCTTCACCCTGGCCGGCGTGCATCCACAGCGTGATGTCGTGCTCCTGGCAGCGGGCCCAGAACGGGTCCCAATATTTGTCGAACAGCGGCGGCTGGCCGGGATAGGCAACGAAGCCGGGCACCGAGGTGGCCTTGAACCCCTTGGCAGCGATCCAGTCCAGCTCCGCGAGCAACTCATCCATGTCGCGCCAGGGTGCCGAACCGATGTTGCCGATCAGGAACAGCCGGTCGGACGCGGCTCCGAACTCATCGAAAAGCCAGCGGTTGTAACTCTTCACGCCCGCCTGGCAGAGCTCCATCGCATGCGTCCGGTTGGACGATTGATAGAACAGCCCGGCAGCGCGCGCGTCTCCGCTATAAATGAATTCGCCGGCGATCCCCTCGCGGTCCATCTCCCGGAGGCGGATTTTGCGGTCCCAGACACCGTACCCGCCGCCGTTCCTCAGCGCATTGTCGACATCGAACACTTCGAGCAGATGCGTGCTGTGCAGGCGCTGCGTGAAATGCCCAGTGATCTGGGTGTAGCTGCGGTTTTCCTCCTGCAGCTGCGGCAGGTGATCGTGATAGCGCTTGTCGAGATATGTCGCCCAGGCTTCGGGGGGCATCTGCGCATGCGCGTCGACCGAGACGATTGTCAGCTTTTCCATGTCCTTCTCCTGCGTGCTTTGCGAGCTGCGCCAGCAATCATGCCGGTCGGCAGCTTCCCGTTCTCCTGTCGGATACTCAGCGGTGCGGATGGGTTACGTTGGTACGATTCCGGGCGTCGGTCACTGCTGATCGGTTTGGTGCCGGGACCTGATACTAACCTCATGTGCCGTCATGTCGGAGACACTCGCCGGCAAATTTCAGTTTTCAGTTTACAATTGCGCGAAATCGGTATGTGGGTCAGCCGAAGCCTTTTAAACTAGGCGTTGAGGTGTTCAATTTTGGATCCGCGCGCGACGCGCGCATCTCTGCGGGTTCCCCATGACAAAGAAATTTGGCGCGACGTCCACGGGCGATGATGTGCTGGAGGGCGTCGATCTGTCCGGCATGCGTGTACTGGGTGACCGTGTCGCGGTCCTCCCGCGACAAACAACGGGATAGGTGAGCACCTGTGGAATTCGCTCTCTTCCTGCCGCAGTTACGCACGTCGTTCGAAAGGCTCGTTTCGACCGCGCAAGCCGCCGAGCAGGCCGGTTTCGTCGGCATGACCGGCATGGACCATATCGAAGCGCCCGGCAGCATCGGCCAGCCGACCTTCGAGACGACGACGGTGAACACCTGGATCGCCGCGCACACGACGCGGCTCAAGGTCGGCTCGCTGATTACCTGCGATGCGTTCCGCCACCCGGCCATGCTGGCGCACCACGCCGTCACGCTCGATCACGCGTCCAACGGCCGTT